>Ga0126381_100000630_pt1 | contig 38880 bp, 39 predicted proteins | sample PanSoiMetPlot_28_FD_96465 | JGI IMG/M metagenome (GOLD analysis project Ga0126381, IMG submission 96465) | Tropical forest soil microbial communities from Panama - MetaG Plot_28 | ecosystem: Environmental > Terrestrial > Soil > Tropical forest > Bulk soil | place: Panama | collected 2016-02-17 | reverse complement strand
TGGTAGGCCCGGCTGGGATCGAACCAGCAACCCTCAGCTTAGAAGGCTGATGCTCTATCCAATTGAGCTACGGGCCCACGATCGGGAAGCGCAACTCCATTATCGCAAAACAGGCGCCAGTTGCCATGTGTCAGAGTGTATGCTGGCGGTTCGCGGGGGTCTGTGCAGCGGGTTTGCCGATGGCCATTCCTGTCAAAACCGTGATCCTGAAGGAAGGTATGCCAAGCGTTGAGCAGGCCCGCGCCCGCCTGGACAGCGAGATCCGGAGTGCACGGCAGAGCGGAGCGAAGGTGCTGAAGCTGGTACATGGCTACGGTTCCACGGGTGTGGGTGGGGATTTGCGGATTGCCTTGCAAGCGACGTTGCGGCGGATGGCCTCGAAGGGCGAGATTCGCGAATGCGTCTACGGCGAGAATTGGCGCACGTCGAATGAGCGCACATGGGAGTTGTTGAAGCAGATGCCGCAACTGAAGGACGATAGCGATCTCGGGAGGGGAAACAAGGGCATGACGATTGTCGTGCTGTAAGTCTCGCGCCCTGGCCCAAACCGGCCTGGATAACACGCCCGCAGTTCCTCATGACGCTTTCACCGTGCCCTATAATCCTTGTCTGACCTTCTAACGTCCCGCACGATCCAGGGTCTGCTGAGCCGATGAGCATCGCTATAACAGCTGACAACGTGCTGGTGAAGCCGGCGCCGCCGCCGCATAGCGCGGTCGCAGCATGCTTTCTTGCGGGCGTGTGCACGTACCTGAACATGTATTGCACGCAGCCGCTACTACCCTATCTGCAACGGGTGTACGACGCGTCGGAGATCGAGGTCAGCATGACGGTAAGCGCGACCATCCTGGCCGTCGCCCTGGTTGCGCCGTTCGTCGGGCTGATGGCGGAGTCGATTGGGCGCAAGAAAGTGATTGTCCCCTGCCTGTATGCGCTGACGGTTCCCACCATGCTTGTCGCAACCTCGCACACCCTGAAGCAGCTCATCTTCTGGCGATTCATGCAGGGAATCTTTGTTCCCGGCGTCGTTTGCGTCATCATGGCCTATATCTGCGAGGAGTTCGCTGGCGCTCATGTCGGTAAGGCGATGTCGGCCTACATCTCGGGAAGCGTGCTCGGCGGATTCGGCGGCCGTTACATCTCGGGACTAATCGCGCAGCATTTCCGCTGGGAGCACGCGTTCATCGTGATCGGCTTCATCAATCTGGCGGGAGCAGTCGTGGTGCAACATGCCTTGCCCAAGCCGAAGCATTTCGTGCGAGCGACGAACCTGCGCAATTCCCTCGTCGAAATGCTGCACCATCTGCACAATCCGCGGCTGCTCGCCGTTTATGGAATGGCTTTTGCCGTATTGTTCTCGCTGGTGGGAGCGTTTACGTACGCGAACTTTCACCTGGCGCTGCCGCCGTACTATCTGAACTCTGCCGACCTGGGCAGCGTCTTCTTCGTCTATCTGCTTGGTGTAGCGATCACCCCAATGTCCGGACGATTTCTCGATCGCTACGGAATGCGCAGGACGGCAGTCGTGGCTTTCGCGTTCATCATGGTGGGACTGCTGCTTACACTGAGCCGGCCCCTGCCCATCATCATCGCAGGCCTGGCGTTGTTCTCCAGCGGAGTTTTTATCTTCCAGGCAGTCGGTACGGTGCAGACCGGCATCGTCGCCGGCCGCGCGCGATCTTCCGCCGCCGGCCTCTACGTCACGTTCTACTACATCGGGGGAAGCCTGGGGGCTATCGTCACTGGCTGGGCCTGGGCAGCTGACGCGTGGCATGGGTGCGTGTGGCTGCTGATGGGAGTTGGAGTGCTGGCGCTGGGATTGGGCTTCGAGAGCAGCAGGAAAATCGTCGCTAATCCCCAGAGGGCAGCCGCCCAGGCGAACTAAGCAGTCAGCCCAGGTCATTCTACGATTACAGCAGAAGCTTGCGGCCTATAGTTCCAGCGGCGAGGCAGAAGAGGCCCACGAAAAGAAAAGCCCAGCCGATTCTGTGCACGTCGACCGGCGAGCCTGGCGGAGGAGCGTGGAGAAATATCAGCAGCAAAATGCCGATGCCAGTAGCGAGCGCGCCACCGGCCTGTAAGCGTCTGCCGGGTTGGCGGTCGAAGTTCCGCGGTTCCATGAGCGAGAAGCGTAGAGGGTTCGCGCGGAGATTGCAAATGGGAAAGAGTTGCCGTCCGGCGCATGACAGCAGATCCCTCGACTACGGTCGCCGCGGCGACCTCCGCTCGGGATGACAATTCAAAGAAGGTCGGACGGTCCTCGAAACCGGTCGAACAAAAAGGGCGGCATCGCTGCCGCCCTTCTGACAACTGACAACTGGCCACTGACAACTGCCTTTACGTTCCTTCGTTCCAGCTGGCCAGGTACTCTTCCTGCTCCGGCGTGAGGCGGTCGATCTTGATGCCCATCGACTCCAGCTTCAGGCGCGCGACCTTCTTGTCGAGCTCTTCCGGAACCACGTAGACCTTCTTCTCCAGCGAGCTGTGGTTCTTCACCAGGTACTCGACTGAGAGTGCCTGGTCGGCGAAGCTCATGTCCATCACGGACGGCGGATGGCCTTCGGCCGAAGCCAGGTTGATGAGGCGGCCTTCACCCAGCAGGTTGATCTTGCGGCCGTCCTTCATCGAGAACTCCTCGACGAAGTTGCGCGTGGTGCGCTTTGACGATGCCATCTTCTCCAAAGTCGGGATATCGATCTCGACGTTGAAGTGGCCGGAGTTGGAGATGATCGCTCCGTCCTTCATGACTTCGAAGTGCTCTTTGCGCAGGACGCTCTTGTTGCCGGTAACGGTGCAGAAGACGTCGCCGATCTTGGCGGCTTCGTCCATGCTCATCACCCGGAAGCCGTCCATCACCGCTTCGATCGCCTTCGTCGGGTCGATCTCGGTGACAATGACTTCAGCGCCCAGCCCGCGAGCACGGCTGGCAAGTCCTCGGCCGCACCAGCCGTAGCCGGCAACGACGAACTTCGAACCTGCGAGCAGGAAATTGGTGGCACGAACGATGCCGTCGATGGTCGACTGGCCTGTGCCGTAGCGGTTGTCGAACAGGTGCTTGGTGTCGGCGTCGTTCACCGCGATGATGGGGTAGCGCAGCACGCCTTGCTTCGCCATGGCGCGCAGACGGATGATGCCGGTGGTCGTCTCTTCCGTGCCGGCGATCACGCCATCGAGAATGTCGGTGCGCTTGGTGAGCGCGGTCGTAACCAGGTCGGCGCCGTCGTCCATCGTGATCTGCGGCTTGTGGTCAAGCGCCGACATGATGTGCGAATAGTAAGTGTCGTTGTCCTCGCCCTTGATGGCGAACACGGGGATGTTGTAGTCGCGCACCAGACAGGCGGCGACATCATCCTGCGTGGACAGCGGATTGGAGGCGCAGAGAACGACATCGGCGCCGCCATCGCGCATGGTGATGGCCAGGTTGGCGGTTTCGGCCGTGACGTGCAGGCAGGCGGAGACGCGGATGCCCTTCAACGGCTGGCTCTTGATGAAGTCCTTGCGGATGATCTGCAGGACCTTCATGGATTGATTGGCCCAGTCAATGCGCTTCTTGCCAAGGTCGGCAAGGGCCAGATTGGCGATGTCGCCGGCGACGCGAGTGGTTGTCGTAGACATAATCTCCTAAAAAGTTGTCAGTTGTCGGTTGTCAGTTGCCAGTTCAACAACGATGTGATCACCAGCAGTTTCCGCAGGCGAGAGCAAGTGTGTCGGTGCGCTGTTGCGGGTTTAACTGAGAACCGACAACAGACAACCGACAACTGCTGCTCTACTTCGCTACCTGCGCGCTCTTCTGCTGCGCAGCCGCCACGCCCGCCTGCTCGCGCAATGCTGCAGCCTTGTCCGTCGCTTCCCACGTGAAGTCCGGATCGTTACGTCCGAAGTGTCCGTAGGCAGCGGTCTTGCGATAGATCGGACGACGCAGATTGAGCGACTCCATAATTCCCTTCGGCGTCAGCTTGAAGTTCGCGCGAACCAGGTCGGCGATCTTTCCTTCGTCAATCTTCGACGTGCCAAAGGTGTCGATCAGCACGCTGACCGGCTCAGCTACGCCGATGGCGTAGGCCAGCTGCACTTCGCAGCGATCAGCCAATCCCGCGGCAACGACATTCTTCGCGATGTAGCGCGCCATGTAGCAGGCCGAGCGATCCACCTTCGTCGGGTCCTTGCCGCTGAAGGCGCCGCCGCCATGACGGCCCATGCCGCCATAGCTGTCGACGATGATCTTGCGTCCGGTCAGTCCGGTGTCACCCATCGGCCCGCCGATGACGAATCGTCCGGTCGGGTTGATGTGGTACTTCGTGTCCTCATCCAACATCTGCGGCGGCAGAGCAGCCTGAATAACGTGCCGCAGGATGTCGGCGCGCAGTTCTTCGTTGGTAACTGTCTCTGCGTGCTGGCTGGAGATGACAACGGCGTCAATGCGGACCGGCTTATGGTTCGCGTCGTATTCCACTGTGACTTGGGATTTGCCGTCGGGCCGGAGGTAAGGAAGGGTGCCGTTCTTGCGGACTTCAGTGAGGCGCTCGCACAATTTGTGCGCCAAAAAAATCGGAGTCGGCATGAAGTTGGCGTTTTCGTTGGTCGCATAGCCGAACATCATGCCCTGATCGCCCGCGCCGCCGGTATCGACTCCCATAGCGATGTCGCCCGATTGCTTGTTGATCGAGGAGATCACCGCGCAGGTATTGGAGTCGAAGCCATAAAGCGCGTTGTCGTAGCCGATGGAGGCGACCACGCCACGCACCAGCGACTGGAAATCGACATAAGCTTTGGTCGTGATCTCTCCGGCGATGACGACGAGGCCGGTCGCGGTCAGCGTCTCGCAAGCCACACGGCTGTAGGGATCTTCCTTGATGCAAGCATCGAGAATGGCATCGGAGATCTGATCGGCAATCTTGTCAGGGTGGCCTTCGGTCACAGACTCAGAGGTGAACAAATAACGGTTCTTTGGCAAATCGAACTCCTTGTTTTATTGTCCGGCGCTGGTTACAGCGACTGAGTATTCAGTTGGACACAGTAATACCGGGATCAGTTGAAGCCTATCGGAAGGATAGCGAGCAACTGGGAAAACTCTCAATATTTTACGGCCAAAGGGGGCGTTTCGGCCAGCTAAAGGTGGGAATCTGCATTGAAGAGGTGCCTCGGCCGGCAACGCCAAAAAACAATGGGGACATCGCCTTGGCGAGTCCCCTTGCCAGCGCACGCCCGGGAGCGCAGGCGCGCACTCGACGGTCGCAGCTACCGGCTGCAGCCGTTCGTGATCTGGCCGTTGTTGTAGTTGTTGAGGGTGTTGGCGTCGCCGGTCATCTGCTGACCGAGCGGCGACGACGGAGGAACGTTCTCCGGCAGCGGCCCGGCGCCGATCAGGTTGTTGGCATCAGCGATGGTTCCCTGCACCGGCGTTCCGTCGGTGCCGTTCGCCATGTTCAGCAACGCGGCGATCAACTGATGCGCGAGGTTAATGCTCGCATCGCCGTTCACCGGCGTGTTCAGCAGGTTCAGGAGCTGGTCGTTAGTGTAGAAGGTTGTGCCGAGCGTCAAACCCGCGCCATCCTTCCACGCGCCAGGATGGTTCTTCCAGTAGCCCTGCGTGAGGGCCTGGCAGCTGCCGGAAGGAGTCACCGTTCCCGACTGAAACTCCACGGTAGAGAACCCGTGCACTCCCCACAGCGTCTGTAGCGGAAAGGTCAGTCCGAGCACGAGGTTCACATGCGCGCCGTTGGGAAAAAACGGAGCAAACGAGCCGCCGGGCGAGGTCAGCGTGGCGGTTGCGTTCGACAGAAAGCCCGCGGTGGTTCCGATGCTGTTAAACCAGATCTGTCCCGTCAAATTACCCTGTGCCGACGTGTAGCTGAAGGTGATGGGACTGGTCTGGTTGACGGTGGCGCTGCCGTCGCCGTTCTCAATGAGAAAGAACGGTGCGTTGGAAGGCGAGGCAAACGCATAGGTGCCGTTTGATGACAGATGACCGGTTCCGCTGGCACTGCCGTTCGCCAGATAGCAGAGTCCACCGGTGCAGTCGATCGAGGGGATGAACAGGGTGATTGTGGGTGTGCCGTTGCCGTTGAAATGCGAATTGAAGAGCCCGTCGCCGAGATTGATCTGGTCCTGGGCAACTGCGGGCGATGCGAAAATCAAAAGCGCTGACGCAAGTAAAAGGGCGCACGCCAGCGCAAGTCGAGCACAGCTTTTCATTCTCATCCTCCAAAAAAACTGACAAAAGAAATTTGGACGTCTTTTGCAGGGGGCTAGCTTGTTACGGGGCTGAATTGTGGTTACTCGGAGAGAACGGTAACCGTCATCAAACTTTGTAATCACCTTACTAGGCGGCAAGTGCAGCATCAATCGGCATTACGTGGCGAAATTCGCGGCCCTCGCACAATGACGTTCGTGCTAATCGCCTTCTAACTTTCATCGGGGGAATCTTCGGCAGGAAGGTGTGGTGATGAGACTTCGTAGCGTGAGCTTTGTCGAGAGAAAAAACGAGTAGCGAAAAACAGCTAGTGAAATATCCCCGCGAAGAAGGCCGCAATCTTGCTGAAGAATCCGTGCGACTCTTTCTTGGCTGTCTGCGCGCTGTTGTTCTGCGCTGATTTCTTTTTCGCACTGGGAGGCGGCACTACAGTCGGCTCAAGCTGGACAACCTTGGCGTTCTCCAGACGCAGCACGGCGATATTCTGCGACAGGTCAGGAACCGGATCGCTCCCGCGGAAGACGAATGGCGCTTCCATGGACATATGCTGCTCGGGCGGCGGTGGTGGTGGCGGCGGAGCAGCCGTAGCCGTTTCCACCGGTTTTGGCTCCGGAGGCGGTGGCGGCGCGGCTTTGGCCACCTGCACCGGCGGTGTCTGCGACCTCGGGCATCCACAGTTGCCCTTTGACTTAACAGCATCGGTGAGGTGACCACCCTTGAAGATCACAGCTTCATCGGGTTTCACCTGGTAAGTCGCGTCGCCCATACTTTCCGAAACGACAATTGCGGAGACGTTCCACGGCAAAGACTGCACGCAAGTGTCTCCCTGCGGGGTAATCCGCACGGCCACGTGCACCGTCCCTGGGCCGGGCAGGAGCAGCCGGAAATCGGGAGTGAGCAGCGTGTCCGCTTCCGCTCCCAACGGATAGTTCATCTCGAGATTGCCGCTGTTCAGGCTGAACAGCAGCTCGCGCCCATTCTGTGAGGTCGTGACGGAAAGCTTTGTGCCTTCACAAACCAGCAGACTGCCACCGCGCTCCAGTTTGAGCGTGGCAGCTTGAGCTCCGGCCTGAATCGAGGAGCCGCTCAGTACGCTGGTTCCCGAGCCGGCGAGGATCACAGATCCCTTAACGCTGGCGTCGGTTGCATACAGTTCTCCGATGGTCTGCTGCGCCGAAGAGGCGATCGGCAGCAACAACAACGAGAGAGGCAGGAGAAATGGCGCGTGATGAGGGCGAAACAACATCGGCTCTAACTACTGAGAAATCGGCTGCTGTCAACATACTACATTCCCCGCAGGCAGATTGCAGCCTTATAAGGTCGCGGCCTACCCGTTTGAACCGAAGCGCCCCAGCCGTTACTCTAAGCAATAAGCATGGCCGGCAACGGGAACAAGACGCGCAAATACCCGAGGTTCGTTTTCGGAGACACCATGAGCGTCGCTTTACAGACGTTCAGGATTGGTAAAGTGCGCTTCATTCTCACCGCCTTAGGCATGGTGATCGGCACCGCTTCCCTCATCCTGGTTGTCACCATTGGTCTCACCGGCAAGCAATACCTGCTACAGCAGATTCAGAACATCGGCTCCAATATGATGGTTGCCGAGTACTCCGGTGGTGGCATCTTTGGGAAAAACGCTGATAGCGACCCCTTGCGACTCGACGACCTGAACGCCGTGCGCCAGGGAGTTGCCGGCATCAGCAACGCCTCGCCCATGCTGGAATCCCACGATCACGTCACAATTCCCGGCGGTAAGGAGCGCGAAGTGGTAGTCCTGGGCGTCTCCTGGCAATACCTCTTCGTCCGCAATCTCGATGTGCTCTCGGGGCGGTTCTTCGACGACAGCGACACCCAGGCGCGCAACAAAGTCGCGGTCATAACCCAGAAGCTTTCGACGGCGCTCTATGGCTCGCAGGATGCCGCAATCGGCCAGCAAATCAAGCTTACCGGACTTCCCTTTACCGTGATTGGAACCTTCCGCGAACGTGTCGACACCTTCGGCCAGACGGAGGTCTCCGACGATACGATCCTGATTCCTTACACTGTGGCGCGCTATTTCACCAACAGTGACGAGGTGAAGCAGCTCTTCTTCTCCGTTTCCGACTCGGCTGAGGTGCCTCGCGCGACCAGCGAGATACACCAGCTTTTGCAATCGCGGCACCGGCCGGAGTCGGTCTACCGTGTCGATAATTTGACGCAGCTGCTCGATGTCGCCGGCAAAACCGCCGACACCCTGACCAAAGTCCTGCTGCTGATCTCAGTGCTTACGTTGCTGGTGAGTGGAGTGGGCATTATGAACATCATGCTGGCGACGGTGAATGCGCGCACGCGCGAGATCGGGGTGCGCAAGGCAGTAGGCGCTACGCGCGCCGAAATCCGCGCGCAGTTTCTTACCGAGGCGATCCTCATTTCGCTCGCGGGTGGAACGATTGGCATCTTGCTTGGATTGGCGCTTCCCTTCTCGGTACGTTTCCTCACCAATTATCGCGTGCCGATTTCAGGATGGTCGGTGATCATTGCTGTCGTGGCATCCAGCCTCGTCGGGATCATCTTCGGCACCGCTCCTGCGGCGCGCGCTGCCCGCTTTGACCCGATCCAAAGCCTGCGTTACGAGTAGGACAACATCACTCGCAACTTCTTGCTTCTGCCATCATCGAAAGTGAGAGCCGCGCCTGATCCACGGCACTCAGGAGAAAATCATCATCATGCAATTGAATGAGTATGTGACGCTGGGACGCTCCGGACTGCGTGTCAGTCCTCTCTCGCTGGGAACGATGACCTTCGGCAATGACCGCTGGGGCTCCGACGACGCCGAAGCCAAACGCATCTTCAACCGTTACGTGGAGGAGGGCGGCAACTTTGTGGACGTTGCCGATGCGTATGAGAGCGGCAAGAGTGAGGAGGTTCTGGGCCACTTCATCGCCGAAGGCAACCTTCACGATCGCCTGGTTGTTGCCACGAAGTTCACCTTCAACGCGCAGGAAGGTAATCCCAACGCCGGCGGCAATGGGCGCAAGAATATCTACCGCGCCCTGGAAGGCTCGTTACGCCGCCTCAAAATGGATTATGTCGACCTCTACTGGATGCACGTGTGGGATACGATCACGTCGAGTGAAGAGGTCGTCAGCACACTCACCGATCTGGTGCGCGAAGGCAAAATTCGCTATTACGGCTTCTCCGATGTGCCGGCGTGGTACGCAGCGCGCGCGATTACCTTGGCCGAACAGCAGGGCTTCGAACGCCCCATCGCCTTGCAGCTGGAATACTCACTGGTGGAGCGTAATATCGAGCGCGAGCACATCCCCGCCGCGCGTGAGTTGGGCATGGGCGTTTGCCCCTGGAGCCCGCTGGCCAGTGGCTTTCTGACGGGCAAATACACCAAACAAGGTCCCACCAGCAGCCAGGGAAGCCGGTTGGATGTCGTCAAAGACTCCAACAATCCGGTGTTCCGCAAATTCACCGAACACAACTTCCAGATCGTGCAGAAAGTTCAGGAGGTGGCGCAGAAACTCGGGCGCTCGGCGGCCGAGATCGCGCTGAATTGGGTTGTCACGCAACCCGGTGTGACGTCGACCATCATTGGCGCAACGAAGCTGAAGCAATTGGAAGCTAACCTGGCTTCAATCAGCCTCACGATCCCGCCAGAGTTGCGGCAGCAACTGGATGAAGTCAGCCAAATCGAGGAGACTCATCCCTACATGTTCTTCGGAGAAGTGCTACAGGACCGTGTTCGCGGTGGCGTCAAAATACGTAAGTGGAGCTGAAGAACGAAGCAGGTCGACGATACGCCTGGGCGGGGCTTCTAATTGAACACGACCGTCTTGTTCTGATAGACGAGAATACGATTTTCCACGTGCCAGCGGACCGCGCAAGCACAACTTTTTCCAGATCGCGTCCCTTGCGCAACATGTCTTCCACCGTATCGCGATGTACTACGTCCTGCTCGATTATCGGGCCATCGTCCAGGGTTGCCGTGACGTAGTGACTGGTCGCGCCGATCAACTTCACTCCTCGATCAAAAGCCTGGTGATACGGCGTGGCTCCGATGAAAGCGGGCAAGAAGGAATGATGAACGTTGATCGTCCTTAGCAAGTATTGCAGGTGAAATCGCACTCCATAAAAGTCGGCGAGAGGCTTGGCCGTGGAATGATTGCTGATGATCGTGACGATCTCGCAAGCGAGTTCCCCGCTCTTATATCGATAGAGCAAGTCCGCGACGCAGTGGTCGTATCCCGACACCAGGATGACAACCTTAGGCCGGTAACCGGTGGGCGCCAGATGGTAACTGATGGAATACTGCTCGGCGAGCGGCTTGAACCATTCCCCGAAATCGGTAATGGGGATGTCAAAGCCGTCCAAGTCCCACTCGAGCCGTGACAGGAACATGCCGCGTTCGCTGTCCACGTGATCGTCAGCATGCAGAATGCTGCCATTGTGTGTCACCAGAAATTGCGTGATCGCAGCCACAACACCTTTGCGTGCCAGTGGAACGGGAGTGCTGAGCAGTAAGACGGCGGTGTGCTTCATGATGCCATCCTCTGCGGGTCCGACTTTGTCCTAGGACTTTACCAGAGTTCGCGTACTTGAATCGTCGTAGTCAGAAACAGTTGCGGGGAATTGGAAAGGGGCTGATTTCGGTCGCAAAAACGGGAAAGCTCGGGCCGTTTTGCCCGAGCTCTTCACTTTTCGCTTCGGACTGCGTTTACGTCCAGGTTCTGGCGATCTTCGCGTCCGTTCCATTTTTCAGGCTAAGCGAATCTTTGTCACCTCTCTGTCGAGCATCAATTCACCAGAGCGATGCTCTCCAGGTCACGTTGAAATGCTTCTAAAGTTCCACCCGGGATACCAACTTTGCAAACTGCGTCGCGCGCTTCCTCAGCCGAAACACCATAGCCGTGTCCGGCCAGGAACATCTGAAGCATTTCAGCTGCGTCCCGGGAATCGAATCCGTGAAGCAGCTCACTTCGTAGCGCGGCCAGTTCCGGGAGGGAAAACTTTTCAGTCATCATCTTCCTCACCTCTGACCCTTCCGGGGTTTTGCTAGTTAGACTCCACTGACAGTCATTTAGTTGCAGGCAATTTGATTGCCGAACCTCAAATGTCAATGGGCAGCGCCCCCGGCTTCTTGCTTAGTTTTAACCCTCTTACCCGGAAATAGTTGCTGCCATTAGGTTTGTAGGTTGGAACAAAAAGTTGCCGATCACACTCATATGGGACGAATGGAAGAGTTGCTGGAGGAAGTAGTACGCCTCCGGGCGCTTTTCAGGGTGCCAGAGGCGCCCCGGCCGGCCTGTGACTCTATGATTTTTGGGCGATTTGCACCAATTCGGGAAGCAGCCCTGCGAGATACCGCTCAGTTCCCTTGACTGAACGGCGATTCAGTGCTCCGCCACCAGTTCAAAGCTGGTCGATGGTGGCTTCATGCTCCAGAAGGATGGGAATGCCATTGCGGATGGGGTACACCCGCTTGCACTCATTACACTTCAGACCTTCTTCTCCGAGCGGCACCAGCGGCTTGCGACACACGGGACAGGCGAGAATTTCCAGCAGGTCAGGCGAGATCATGGGAGACATTCTATCGCTTACTGCACCAGTTCAGCCGTGCGCAGGAATTCATAGTTCCCTGCGGGCCCCAACGCAATGCCGCGCACGCGCTTTGTGTGTACCAGCACGTTGTCGAGATACCACAGATTGATGTACGGCAACTGCTGCGCGAGGATCTGCTGGACCTCGCCATAGATCTGCTTCCGCTTCTCTCGGTCAATGGTGCTGCGGCCTTCGCGAATCAATTCATCGACTCGCGGGTTGGAGTAGAAGGTGCGATTCGCGCGTTTGGGCGCAAAGCTGGCGGTGTAGAAAAGGTTCTCGAAGATGTCCGGATCCAGGTTGCCGCCGATCCAGCGCAGTGAATGCACCTGGTAGGCGCCCTTGGTTACGTCAGCAAGGAAGGTCGCAAACTCAAATGTCCGGATGTCCAGCGCAATTCCCACCGCCCGCAACTGCTGCTGTAACACCGCCGCGAGCAGGCGCGTCGATTCCTCCGTCGAAGTCTTCATGGTGATGTGGAAGCGCACTCCATTCAGCGCGGGATAGCCTGCTGCATCGAGCAGCCGCCGCGCGCACTCCGGATCATGCGGGTAGCGCTCCACGTTGCCGTCATATGCCCAGCTCTGCGGCGGCAGCACGCTGTATGCCGGGCGCGCCTCATCGCGCAGCAGGTAATGAATGATCGGTTGTACGTCGATGGCATACGCAATCGCCTGCCGCACGCGAACATCCTTGAGTATTGGATCGCGCAAATTCAGTGCCAGATATGCGTAGATCGTGCCCGGCGCCTCCATCACAATAAGATCGCGATCGCGCTGCAGCGTGACCACCGTATCCGCGACCAGGGAATTGATGGCCACATCCGCGCTCTGCTTGCGCAGCTCAAGCGCGCGCGTGGTCGCGTCGGGAATCACCTTGAACTCTACCCGCTCCAGCTTCGCCGGCGTACCCCAGTAATCAGCGTGGCGCTCGATAATGACGTTCTTGTCCTGCGCCGCGCTGACAAAGCGGAACGGCCCGGAGCCAATGGGGTTGCGATTGAAGTCTTCCCCGCTGCCATACGGCACAATCCCGATCGCTCCGCTCGACAAGTTCCATAACAGCGGAGCAAACGGCTCCTTCAGATGAAAGATAACCGTGTAATCGTCGGGCGCATCGATGCGGCTGACCTGGGCAAACGTGCTCGCTTTGGCGCTGCGGATCTTGCTGGTCAGCAGCGAATCGAAGGTCCACTTCACATCGCGCGCCGTCAGCACCTGCCCGTTGTGAAAGCGCACGCCGTGATGCAAATGGAAGATATAGGTTTCGGGATCGGGAATCTCCCAGCTCTCGGCCAATGAGGGCTTCAGATCGAAGTGTTCGTCGCGCCTGACCAGCGAGTCGAACAGCAGTTCGTCAATGCGCTGTGACTGCGCATCCACGCCCACACGCGGGTCTAGGTTGATGGGACTGCTTTCGATGATCATCACCAGCGTGTTGGGGTCAGGCTTCTTCGCACATCCCGAGAGAAAGCTAACCACAGAGACACAGAAACACAGAGAAGAAAGAACGCGAAAGATCATTTGAGCAGTTACAGGCTGGCTTGTGCTTCCTGAATTCAAGCTCACTCTATGTCTCTGTGTCGCTGTGGCTAACAGATTCTTCTTCCCCACGGCAGACGATGGCTCACGCATAGCTGACCTTGCCGAGAATCGCGGGCCGCTTTGCGCCCGTAGCCGAAGGCACATTCGACGGCAACCGCCGCCACGTCTGATACGCCAGCAGCGCGAATGCCACCGCTTCTTTGGCCTCGGAGGGCAGTCCGAAATCGTCGGAGACCCGCACCCGTATCTTCAGCGATGCTAGCTCCTCGCGAATCATTCCCATCAGAGTTGGGTTCTTCGTTCCGCCGCCAGATACCACCATCTCGCGAAATCGCCCTGGCCGTGCGCCTCCCGACTCAACCAGCGGCAGGACATGTCTGCGCACCGCGACACCGATGGACCGCGCAGTCAGGGCTGTGGCAGTAGCCACTATGTCGTTTTTGTCGGCTTGTCGGCAGAGGCGCAGAAATTCGCGTACGAACTCGCGCCCGAATTGCTCGCGTCCGGCAGTTTTCGGAGGCGCTTGCCTGAAGAAGGAGTTCTTCAGCAACTCGCGAAGTACGCGCTCAATGGGCTCTCCCCGTGCCGCCAGACGTCCGTTGCGATCGTAGGGCTTGTCGAAGAGATGTTCCGTCACTGCGTCAATCACGATGTTCGCTGGTCCGGTGTCAAAAGCGATGACCTGCTCGGGGGTAGCGCGCGGCGGAATCGCCGTCAGATTTCCAATTCCCCCAAGGTTCTGCGCGATGCGTCCATACCGCCGACGCCGGTAGAGTACATAATCGAGAAACGGCACCAGGGGTGCGCCCTTCCCGCCCGCCTCCATATCAGCCGGACGAAAATCGGAAACCACCGGCACGCCAACCTTCGCGGCAATTGCAGCTGCCTCGCCTGTTTGCCAGGAGCAGGCGACAGAACCGCCAAGATACGCCTTTGCATTTCCCTGGTGATAAAGCGTCTGCCCATGACAGCCGACCAGTTCGCACTGCAGCCGCGCCCGCCGCTGCGCTAAACGGACGGCGTCCGCGTAGAGAGCTCCCAGCTTGAAATTAAGCCGCGACAGCTCCGCCACGCTCGCCGATCCTGCATTCATCATCGCAAGCACGGCACGTCGAACTTCGGCCGGATAAGGAAAATGGTAGTGCGCCAGCAGTTCAAGGCGCGAGCGGAAGCCGCGGCCCTGAATTCTTACTAAAGCGACATCGATGCCGTCGGCGGACGTGCCGCTCATTACGCCGGCGACAATCACTGAGCTACCTCGCCAAAGCCCAGCGAAGACGCGCGCAGCTCCTCGCTGAACTCCCAGATGCGGCGGGTGAGCCGCTCCACGGTCTTGACTGTCGGCGCCTTGGGCATTGATGCTCTCACGGCCTTCGACTTTCTTTTGGCAGCCAAGACGCGCTTCGATTTCTCCGCAACTAATGCCGCGAACTTTTTGTTGCCCTCCGCTCGCTTGAGTACGGCCTCGAACGCCCGCCGCACGCTCTCTTCTTTCTGGCAGACGAGGAACATGTCAGCGCCTGCGCGCAGGGTCTCGACTGCTGCCTCCTCGATCGACGCCGAGGCCAGGACGCCACCCATGTCGAGGTCGTCAGTGATGATCAGCCCACGGTAGCCGATCTTCTTGCGAAGAATCCCGCTCATCCATTTCTTCGAAAGCGAGGCGGGCGTCTTGTCGCTGGTGACCTTCGGATAGGCCGCGTGCGCCACCATGACAAACGGGACATCGCGCCGCAGCTCCCGATAAGGAAGCAGATCTTCCTTCCACAGCCGCTTCCATGGTTTATCGATGACAGGCAATTCGCTGTGTGAATCCAGATTGGCCTCTCCCAGTCCTGGGAAATGCTTTCCGCAGCCCAGAACATCGCAGTCTCGCAGGCCACGCAGAAACTCCCGCGCGTAGGCGATTGTCTGTTTCGGTTTAGGCGAAACCGTCCGCGTTGTCAGGACGTTTCGCGACGGCTCAAGCTGCAGATCGAAGACGGGCGCAAAGTCGGTATTGAATCCCAGAGCATGGACCTCTTCCCCGATGAGTCGTCCGTGGCTGCGAAATAATTTTTTTGAGCCAGCAGCGGCAACTTCGGCGACCGACGGTATCGGCGCGATAACGTCGCGAAGGCGATCGACCGTTCCACCCTCCATGTCGACACACAGAAACATGGGCATAGCGCTCGCGTTCTGCGCGTCGCGCAGCAGGGCGTATGTCTGCTGGGTGCTTTCAAGATTGCGCTTAAACAGAATGATGCCGCCGGGCTGAAACGTCTGGAGTATCAGCAACAGGCGCTGCGACATGGCCGTGCCATCGAAGCCCATGATGAGCAACTGGCCGACCTGCCGGCGAAGTTCACGGCTACGATTGGAAGGCATGGAATAGAAGAGTGTAACGCGAGGCGAGCTGTAATTCAGGTATGAAAGGAGATGCCAAGGCCGGGTACTAGTCCCGTGGACCACCTACAGGGAGACTTGCAATCTGAATTATTGCCCTTCGAGCCGCTCCAACCGTTGCTGGTGAAAATCAACAATGCTGGCGAGCTTTGCAACGTTGCCGGCAAGTGTGCTAACGGTTGACACCATCCGATCCTGGCTCTCAGTCAAGCGTGCTTGGCTCTCGGCCAAACGATTCTGACTTTCCGTTAGCTGCCGTATGATCTCTACTACTGCGTTTTGACTTTCAACCAGTCGATCGATGCGCTCACCGATTTGAGTCAACTGGGTGTTAACAAGCTGTTGCGACTCCTGCAGCTTAACGATATCGCTGTAGAGACGCCCTAACGCTGCCCAAACCTCTTCAAAGTTCTGGGATGCCGCTTTGCCGCCTTCCCAAAGCGTTCAATTAGACGATAACGGAGTTTGCACGGTGTGTCTATCCAGGTCAGCAACACGCAACCAGCATGGTTACTTTATTTGTTTCTTCAGCTCATGCAACAAATTCAGCGCTTCCAGCGGACTAAGCCGGTCCAGATCCGTCTCCCGAATGCGGTCCACAACCTTCTGCGACAGAGGCGTGAAGATGGTGAGCTGCATGGGTGCGGGAGCGGCCGTCTCATCATGCGCCAGGTGCTTTACCGCGCTGCGCTCGGCGCTTTCATGTTCGGCGAGCACTTCGCGGGCCCGATTCACCACTTCTGAAGGCAAGCCTGCCAACTTCGCGACTTCGATCCCATAGCTCTTATCGGCAGCTCCTTCTTCCACCTTGCGCAAGAAGACAATTCCGCCGCCGCTCTCCTTCACCGACACGTGGTAGTTCTTCACGCCACTCAACCGATCGGCGAGCTCGGTTAGCTCGTGATAATGGGTGGCGAAAAGCGTCTTCGCGCGCGTGTTCGCGTGAATGTATTCGATGGCCGCCCAGGCGATCGCCAGGCCATCGTAGGTCGCGGTCCCGCGCCCGACTTCATCAAGAAGAATCAGCGACCGCGGCGTCGCGGTATTCAAAATCGCCGCAGTCTCCGTCATTTCAACCATGAACGTCGAGCGGCCACGCGCCAGATTATCGGCGGCGCCGATGCGGGTGAAAATGCGATCGACCAACCCGAGCCGTACCGACCACGCAGGAACGAACGATCCCATCTGCGCCATCAGCACGATAAGCGCGGCCTGCCTCAGATATGTTGACTTGCCACCCATGTTCGGTCCAGTGATGACGAGGATGGAATGCGTCGTCCCGTTCAGATACAGGTCGTTCGGCACGAAGCGGTCGGCGACGCCGCTGATCTCCAACTGCTCGATCACAGGATGGCGGCCTTCCACAATCTCGATATCGGCGCTGTCGTCCAACGTCGGTCGGCAGTAACTACGATTGGCGGCAAGGGACGCGAACGCCGCAAGTAGATCAATTTCCGCCACCGCCAGTGCAGTCTGTCGAATACGCCGGGCCTCGGCGGCAATGGCCGAGCGCAACTCAGCGAACAGGCGGCGTTCGATCTCGACCATCTTCTCCTGCGCGTCCAGCACCTTGGCTTCGTACTCCTTCAACTCGGGTGTGGTGAAGCGCTCGGCGTTGACCAGCGTCTGTTTGCGTTCGTAATCGCCGGGGGCGAGGTGCAGGTTGGCCTTCGAGATCTCCAGGTAATAGCCGAAGACGTTGTTGAACTTCACCTTCAGCGAACCAATGCCCGTCCGCTGGCGCTCCCGCTGTTCGATTTGAGCGATGTACTGCTTGCTATTGCGGCTGAGGTCGCGAAGCTCGTCAAGTGTGGCGTCTACTCCGGAACGGATCACGCCACCATCAGCCAGGGTCAACGGCGGCTCGTCTTCTAGCGAAGACACGATGCGCTTTCGAATATCGCCGAGTTCATCACACTGTGCGTGCAGAGAACACAATCGCTCGGCGGTGAAATGTGAAAGCGACGCTCGCACCTCAGGCAGGTTCCCCAGCGAGCTTGCCAGGGCCAGAAGGTCGCGGGGGTTCGCCGTCTCCAGCGTCACCCTGCTGAGCAGTCGCTCCAGATCGAGGATGCCTTGCATCGAGCGTCGCAGTTCCTCGCGCGCCACCAGGTCCTTGACCATACAATCCACAGCGTCCAGCCGCAGGCTGATCTCGCGCAGCTCAATAGATGGCCGCAGCATCCAGGCGCGCAATAGGCGCTTGCCCATGGGCGTGACCGTACCGTCAAGACAGCGGAACAGTGTGGCGTGTTCACCTGCTCCGGAGAACAGCGGCTCGATCAGCTCAAGGTTGCGAACCGTGACCGCGTCGAGAACGAGACAGTTCTGTCGTTCGTAAAATCCGATGCGGTCGACGTGATCGAGCGAGCCGCGCTGCGTGGTACGGACGTAATGCAGAATAGCGCCCGCTGCAGTTGCCGCCGCAGCGCGATCCGCCAGTCCAAAGCCTTCCAGCGACAAGACGCCGAAATGGTTTTCGACCTGCGGAATGGCGTAATCGGAGGCGAAGATCCAATCCTCAAGTGGTGTCTCGGCCCAAGTGGCGTTCTCAACTGAATTCAGGCGCGGCGCGGCGGCCGGCTGCGGCGACGACCGCCGGGGCTGATCAAACAGCGGCAGCGATGACGCGAACAACACCTCCCGCGGACGCAAGACCAGCAGTTCCTCGCGAATGCGGCGCTCCGCGTCGTCACCTACAAACTCCGTCGCCCGGAATTCGCCAGTCGACAGATCCAGCGCCGCGAAGCCTACGCTATTCCCCACACGCGCCACGCAGGCGAGAAAATTGTTCTCTTCCGAACCAAGCTGGCTGTCGGCTGCGGTGCCCGGCGTCACGACACGAGTCACCTCGCGCTTCACCAGCTTCTTGGCCAGGCGCGGGTCCTCCATCTGGTCGCAAATGGCTACTTTGAAGCCTTTACGAATGAGCTTGCCGATGTAGTTTTCGGCCGAATGGTACGGCACGCCGCACATCGGGATCGCGATGCCCTTCTCTTTGTTGCGCGAGGTCAGCGTGATCTGGAGCTCGCGTGCGGCGACAACTGCATCTTCGAAGAACAGCTCGTAGAAATCGCCCAGGCGAAAAAATAGCAGCGCGGTAGGATGCTCTTTCTTGATGGCGGCATATTGCCGCATCAGCGGCGTGGACGGCTCGGTCATGGCGGAAAACTGCGCGGATTATAGCAGCCGGAAGCGCCTCGTTTCCGTGCCGCCGCCGGTGCTACACTGCGAAGTTTCGTCAGGTAAATAAATGGCAACCATTATTCACTTCGAATGCAGCAAATGCGGCGAGAAATTGCCGCCGCGACCCGCGCCAACGATCTGCCCCAACGATGGTGGACCGCTCTACGTCCGCTACGACTTCGACGAGATCCGGCGCACGACCACACGTGATGCCGTCAACGCCGGACCGAAGAACATGTGGCGCTATGCGGCAGTGCTTCCTGATGCCGAGCCGGTCACGCTAGGCGAAGGTCTGACGCCGCTGCTCCCCAGCCGTAAATATCCCAACCTGCTCATCAAGGACGAAGGCCTTAATCCTACCGGCTCGTTTAAGGCGCGCGGTATGGCGGCGGCGATCACCATGCTGCGGCATGACGGAGTGATGAAGCTCGCTGCGCCCTCAGCGGGCAATGCCGGAGGCGCCATGGCGGCCTACGCAGCCGCCGCGGGTTTGGAGGCTTACGTCTTCATGCCGAAAGATGTGCCGATCGCGAATCGTCTGGAGGTCGAAGCGGCGGGCGCCAAGTTGACGCTGGTCGACGGACTGATCAGCGATTGCGGCCGCATGGTGGCCGAGCGCAAGGACAAGGAGGGCTGGTTCGATGTTTCGACGTTGAAAGAACCGTTCCGCGTGGAAGGCAAGAAGACGATGGGCTACGAGGTCGCCGAGCAGATGGGCTGGAGCCTGCCGGAAGCTATTCTCTATCCTACTGGCGGCGGCGTCGGTCTGATCGGTATGTGGAAAGCCTTCGAGGAGATGGAAGAGCTAGGCTGGATCGAGCGGCGCAAGCGGCCAAAGATGATCTGCGTGCAAGCCGATGGTTGCGCACCCATACCAAAGGCGCTACAGGAGGGCGAGGCAGTCTCGAAGATGTGGCCGGACGCGCAAACGCTTGCCGCCGGATTGCGCGTTCCCAAAGCCTATGGAGATTTCATCATCCTTGACATCGTTCGCAAGAGCGAAGGGACCGCAGTCGCAGTGAGCGATGACGCGATTATGGATGGCGTAAAGGAGATGGCTTCCAACGAAGGCATCTTCCCTGCCCCTGAAGGCGGAGCGGCTTTGGCGGCCTATAAACAGCTCCTACAGAGCGGATTCCTGACGCCGAATGATCGAGTCGTGCTGTTCAACACTGGCTCGGGTTACAAGTACCTCGATGTATTTGCGAAGTACTGGCAGGTGGAAGCGCACGCTCCGGCGATGAAGCTTCCGGCCTCGCGCAACATCGGCGGCATCATTGGGCCTTATTGAGGCAATGCAGTTCAACCAAACCGGATGTTGTTCTCGCCAACCACCGAGAGCACATCGATGAGATGGGTTACGCCGAGTAACTGCCGGACCGGCTTACCAATGTTTTTCAGTTGCAAAGCGCAACCTGCGGATTTGGCGGAAACGTACAGACGAACGAGAGTTCCAATGCCGCTGCTGTCCATGTGCGTCAATTCCGCCATATCCAGCACAATTCGCTTGCTGCCCGGAATGAGTCCGCCGACCTCGCGGTGAAAGCGATCATTGACTCCCGCAACGAGCTTGCCCCTGCACCGTATAACGACGGTGTCGCTGAAGCGCTCAACGGCGAATTTAAGGCTTGTTCCGGCTGGCAGACCGCTCATTTAAGGCCTCGTCGGTGGAAACCTTGTCGCGCTATTGAAATTCGTGAGTTCAGCGATTGTCACACACTCGTCTGAAACTGGCTAGTGAGTCTGCCAGAGGGGGCGTCAGCGGTTGTAAACGGGCAGGGGTCCCCGCAAGTTCTGCCAGACTTCGTCGCACGCCTTCAGCACGTCGTCGCTGAGCGGACCGTCATCGATAGTGGCAAGGTTCTCGTTCAACTGCTCCATGCGCGACGCGCCCAGGATGATGCAGTCGCTGGGGGTGTGATGGAGCAACCAGTTCAGCGCGAGGCTCACGAGCGAACGTCCCGCTGATTTCGCGATCTCACGGAGCTTCTCGACCGAGCGGAAGTACTGCTCGTGCCAGTAGCGGTCCTGGTAGAGCTTGTTGTTGTCGAAGCGCGTACCGGGCGTGATCTTCTCCTGCTTGTGCTTGCCGGTCAGCAGGCCGCCGGCGAGCGGATTGTAGACGATGTTGGAGATCGCGAACTCTTTGCACATTGGCAGATATTCCTGCTCGATGCCGCGCGCCAGCAGGTTGTACATCGGTTGTGAGATGCGGGGCTCCTGCCAGCCGCGATCCTTCGCCAGCCAGAGCATCTGCACCACCTCCCAACCAGCGTAATTCGAGGAGGCGGGATATCGCACCTTACCCTGCTTGACCAGCGAATGCATGGCTTCCATCGACTCTTCGACAGGGACCGTGTGGTCAGGCGCGTGGAAGTAGTAAATGTCGAGGTAATCGGTGCCGAGCCGCTGCAGGCTCTCGTCGATGGCGCGAAGGATCGCTTTTCGCGAGAGACTACCCTGGTCGGGCGCGTCACCCATCTTGAAGAACACTTTGCTGGCAATGACAAGTTTGTCGCGCTTGCCTTTGAGGGCGTGACCCAGCAGGGTCTCGGCGACGCCGTACTGGTACATGTTTGCGGTGTCGAAAAAGTTGATCCCGGCGTCGATGCAGCGATTCACGATTTGGGTCGTGCCCGCCTGGTCAAGGGGCTTGCCCAAGGTCATCGTTCCGAAACAGTAGCGCGATACTTCCAGGTCGGTGTGCTTCAACTTTATGCGCGGAATGCTCATCGAGACCTCGTTCCCTGCGCAAAGTCACAGCAGGCGCTTGGACATGTTGATGAAGTGGATCGGCCTGGTTGCGTTCTTAATCATCTCGGCCGATTGCGTACCGGTCGCCACAAAGCCGAACTTGTGATAGATCGGCGGCAACTCGGTGCGAAGGTTCACGATGCGGATGTCGAGCACTTTGCAACCGGCGGAGCGACAATAGTCTTCCGCTTGCTGCATCATGCGCCGTCCCAGCCCGGACCGCTGACGCGCATGATCGACCGAGAGCGTGCCAATGTAGCCGCGCTCACCCGTGATTTTTACCCATACACAGGCGGCGAGTTGATCGCCATCCTCGAGAAGTAGAAAAATTCCAGCGGCCATCATGTCACGCACCTGTTCGGGATTGGTGCGATCGCCACTCTTGAAGAAGTACTCGACTGCAAAGGCCCGGTTGATGAGAGCAACGATCTGCGGAATGTCTGAGGCCTGCGCCAGGCGAACGGCGTTCTCCACGTACGTCACAACCTAATCACCGCTTTCCGAGCTCAACTCCTGCTGGAAGACCATGCGATCGGTTGCCCAGTAATTGGCCAGCGAGCACGAGCCAATGCTCAGCATGTTGGCGAGCATGTATTGCAGATGCAGAGCGCCCACCAGAAGACGCATCAGGATGAGATTGCCGACGATCGAGATCATGCCGGTCGAGAAATTGAAGCGCGCGAGGCGGCGGAAGAATCCGGAGCGGCCTTCGCGGCGGTCGACCCAGGTGTAGTGCTCATGCCAAAGGAAATTGTGCAACACCGCGCATTCCACTGCCAGACCCGTCGCAAGCAGGTAGTTCAGGTGCAGCGCGGTCTTGAAGAGGAAGAGGAAGCAAAGCTGAACGCCAATGCCAATCGCTCCCACCATGTGGAACTTCAGCAGGCGGGGGATGAGGCGAACCCATCGTGCGGTGGAGGACTCCATGTTCACGGCAGTCGCTCCTCGCGATAGAGTTGCGCGGTGTGCTTGATCGCGGCGTAAAGAAACATGATGTTCATAACAATGATCGAGACAACCGCGCCGCCATCGAAGAGGAGGAACGCGTGGCCAGAGATGTGCGCCCACGGCCCGCGTACGTACAGGGCAATGTTTCCGATTGCCAAAATGATCCGGATCTCCGTTGGTCCCAGATTGAAGAACGACAGGTGAAAGCTCCCAATAGTATACGTTGCCAGATAGACTTCGATCGCCAAAAGCAGGAATGCGACAAGCAACGCGAGGGCGATGATCGGAGTCATGACACCGGATAGGGCCAGACCGACCATCAGTGCCGTCGAGCCGATGGCATCGATGACATGGTCGACGTAGAAGCCGTAGCGCGGACGTTGACGGTTGCGAAAGCGCGCGAGAGTACCGTCGAGACTGTCGCCGAACCAGTTCACGGCCAGAAACAGAATGCCCCACAGCAGCCAGATCTTGTTGTATCGCGAGAGAGCGTAACTGACGCCGACCATGATCTGCGCGGCGAAGCCCAGAATCGTGAGGTGGTCCGAGCCAACCCAGGCAGGCATTCGCGCCGCGAACCACGCCAGGGCGCGCTTCTCCGCAGCAGTAACGAAGCTCACCTGCACGCGCGTGGCATTCTTGAACGAGTTGCCAGCGCCGGTTTTTTCTACAGACCCCGGAATTGTCGGCATCTCACCGAATCTCCCACGTGAACCAGTTAGAGCACTGCGGTTTCGTGCAGCAACTCGCCCTTGGCGAAACGCGCCGGGCTGAGCAGCTCGACATTATCAACGACCTTGGTTTTGCCAGTAAGAATCAGCTCCGCAACCATCCGGCCTGTTGCGGGCGAGTGCATCACACCATGGCCGCTAAAGCCATTGGCGCAGAAGAGTCCCGGCAACTCCTCTACCTGGCCGATAATTGCGTGATGATCGGGCGACATCTCGTATAGTCCTGCCCACGCGCGCTTGGGGTTCACTGCAAGATTCTCGAAACACGGAACGCGATCGGCCGCCAGCGTCAGCACTTTCTCGATAAACGCCGGATCGAAGTTGGTGTTGAAGCCGGTCGTCTCCTCCGGATCGTTCCACGCCAGCAGAAAGCCCAGGCTCTCCGGGCGGAAGTGAAACCCATTGGTCATATCGATGACCATCGGCACTTCATGCGAGACGCCGTCGAAGGGCTCGGTGGGAATTAGCATGCGCCGCATGGGTTCGACGGGAAGATTGATGCCCGCGAGCGCCGCCACTTCGGCCGCCCATGCGCCTGCAGCATTCACCACCACTCGCGTGCTCACTTCGCCACGCGTCGTCTGCACGCCCGTGATTCCGGCGCCATCACGATTAATGGCGGTGACTTCCGTCGAGCGCCACAGCGTTGTACCCTGCTCGCAGGCGCGGGTGGTGAAGCCCACCATGACGCTGTAAGGATCGACGAAGCCGTCGGTCGGGCAGAAGCTTCCTCCCAGAACGTCATCGGCGCGCAACTGCGGAACGATCGCTACAATCTCCTCACGCGTCACCATGCACGCCTGCTTCAGTCCAAGCGACTTCTGCAGGATCTGATTCACCTGCAGATACTCCATGTGCGACGGTTTGGTGGCGACGAACAAGTAGCCCTGATCGCGGTAGCCGGACGGATGTCCGAGCCGCTCCTCGAACGCAGCGTAGAAGGGAATGGAGTAGAGCGACATCTGAATATTGGGCTTCGTCGCGAACTGCGCGCGCACGCCACCCATGCTCTTGCCGGTCGAGCCCTTGCCCTGATGCGCTTCGCGCTCAACGATCAGCACGTTTCGGCAGCCGGCCTCGGTCAGATGCCAGGCGACACTGGCGCCCACGATTCCTCCGCCGACAATGACCACGTCCGCCGTCTGCATCCCTTCGCCTCGAACAGGCAAACATTGTATTCTGCGAGGAAATCGGCCGCTGTGAAGAAACGTAAATTACTCACACCTGTTTCAATCAGGGAGGAGCCTTAGGCGATGCCGACTCCATCGGTGGTGCAGATCCTGACAGCCTCCATTGCCCCGGTCATCGTCATCTCCGGCATCGGCCTGGTGCTGCTCAGCATTACGAACCGCTACGGCCGTGCTATCGATCGTGCACGGCTGCTGATGCCGCCACCTCGAAGAACAGCTGCGTCATACGCATCAGCGGGCGCGACTATTGCGCTCCTCGATGACTTACGCGTCCGTCAGCATCTTCTTCGTAACCCTGACCATCCTCACCCTCTTCGCGGATCAGGTTTTGCAACTGCACGTCGATTTCATTGCCCTGCCCTGTTTTGCGCTGTGCCTCATTACGCTGGTGGTATCGATCTACTACTCGATCCGCGATATCTCCGTCTCTCTCGCCGCACTGGAGATGGAGATGTCGAGCGTTCGACCCGCTTTGCCGCGGCGGGACAAGAGCTGAATTTCTTCCGCGCGCCGGCGCTGGTCACACCGTGAGGTGATCGACCTCACAGACCAATGTTTATGAACCGCCTAGCCTAACCTGTCGGGCTCCCGAATCAGCAATTAGCAATTAGCCACTAGCAACTAGTAACTCGGATCTGCGCAGCCCTACTTACAAGCATGGGGCTAGTTGCTCGCCAAGGATTCGACTATGCCAATTGTCAACGCCTTCTCCAAAGCCGTTGTGCGCGACTTCTCCCTTGAAGAACTGAAAGAAGCAGCGCGCCTTATGCGTGGCTACGATCTGGTTGCGTTGTGTGCTGCGGGCTCAGGCCACACGGGCGGCACGCTCTCGATGATGGACATTGTCGCTGCCCTGTACCTGAAGATCGCGACGCACGATCCCAACAACCCTGAATGGCAGCATCGCGATCGCATCATCTGGTCAGGCGGGCACAAGGCGCCTGCACTGTATCTGGGTCTTGCGTTTGCCGGATATTTTCCCATTGAAGAAGTCGTCACGCTGCGCAAGCTTTACTCCCCTTTTCAGGGACATCCACATCGGCTCAAGCTGCCTGGTGTTGAAGTCTCGAGTGGATCGCTCGGCCAGGGCCTCAGCATCGCAGTCGGCATGGCTTTGGCCGGCAAGCTCGATTACGACGAGCACAGCGTCTTCTGCATCATGGGCGACGGCGAGCAGCAAGAGGGCAACATCTGGGAAGCCGTGATGGAAGCCTCGCATTACCAGCTCGACAACCTGGTCGGCATTATCGATCGCAACCGCCTACAGATCGACGGCTTGGTCAAAGACGTGATGAACGTCGAACCGCTTGCCGACCGTTACCGCAGCTTCGGCTGGGAGGTCATTGAGATCGACGGACATGATATGGAGCAGGTCGTAAGCGCATTGCAGAAGGCGAAGAATGTTCCGGTGCTCGGCAAGCCGACTGTGATCATCGCCGACACGGTCAAAGGCAAGGGCGTCAGCTTTATGGAGAACGTGGCCGGATGGCATGGGAAGGCTCCCAGTCACGACGAAATGATTAAAAGGACTGGACGAGCTTGGGCTGAAGGACGCCATCGCATATGACGCGCTGTTGCAAAAGGCCGCGGAATATCAAGCCGAAGTGGAGGCCACTCTTGCGGCGAAATTGCCCACCTTCTCACGCGATTACTGGTGGAACACCGGCGACACGATGAAGGTGAAGATGGAGCCCACGCGCAAGGGTTTCGGACTTTCGCTCAAGAACAATGGTGATGATGAGCGCGTCGTCTGCCTCGGATTGGATATCTCCGGCTCGATCACCATCAGCGAATTCTATTACGGTAATCCGCAGCGCACGAACCGCTGGATCAGCCTGGGGATCGCCGAACAGTCGGCCACCGCAGCGGCTGTCGGTCTGGCGCGCGATGGCAAGCTGCCCGTCTTCGGTACCTATGGAACTTTCGCCGCAGCACGTAACCTCGACCAGATCCGCGTCTCCGTCTGCTACGGCAACTTTAACGTGCTCATTGCGGGAGCGCACGGCGGGGTCTCTGTCGGTCCTGACGGCGCGACCCATCAGGCGCTGGAAGATCTGTTCGCGATGTGCGGTTTGCCGAACATGTCGGTTGTCGTTCCTTGTGATGCGGTGGAGACCCGCAAGGCAACCGACTACCTGCTGCTCGAGCATGTTGGTCCCAAGTACATCCGCTTCGCGCGCGAGGCCACGCCTATCGTGACGCGCGAAGACACACCCTTCGTCTTCGGCAAGGCAAATGTCAGCCGCCTGCGGCATCAGTCGCCCGACATGATCGACGCTTTCGAAACTGTACTGGCGGCTGAATATGCCGATGAGAACGAGGACCTCAGCATCATTGCCTGCGGGCCGATGGTGCCCGAGGCCATGCGTGCGGCGTGGATACTGAAGAACGAATTCGGCTATGAGACACGCGTCATCAACATGCACACCATGAAGCCGATCGATCAAGAGGCCATTATTCGTGCGGCCAGGGAAACTGGGGTGATTGTCACTGCTGAAGAGCACCAGATCGGCGCTCTGGCCTGGCGCGTGAGCGGCATCCTGACCGAAAGTCCCGAGCTCTTCGGAATTCCTATTATCACCGGCGCAATTGGCGTGAAGGATCGCTTTGGCGATTCCGGAGCACCGTGGGAGCTCATTAAGGAATTCGAGGTCAGCGCCGAGCACATCGCGCAGAAAGCAGCAGAACTGCTCGCCCTTGTTCAGGTGAAGAAGCAAGACGAACGGCTGGAACTGACGTGCTGAATGCTACCGGCTGTAATTCAGGTTCAGCCATCTTTGGACCAACCCGGTTTCACGAATTCTGAAGTTTATGGGAGCATAAGGCGCGGACCTGAGGTCCGCCCGGCGCCGGAGAAAATGAGTTTACGCCAGCCCTTCCAGTGGCAAAATCTCCGGCGATGAGATTTCCTGCTCCATGCCGTGCTCAGGATCATCTTCAAGTAAGGCTACGTAAGAAGCTAACCGAGCCAGGCTCAGCAGGTCCGCTCCCGCAAAGTAAACAAGCGCGATCAATCCCATAACCAGCAGGGTCCATCCTGCACCGATCTTCGCAGCCCAGCTCAGCGGCGACAGAAACGCGAACCACATGAACACTGCCCAGATGAACCGTAGCAGGAAAAATCCAAACCCCAGCAGCGACAAGCGCCCGCCATAGCGAGAGGAAAAATCGATCGCACCATCCAGAGCATCCCGCGCATTCGCACCATCGCGCACACAAAACAGCGGCGCGACTGCAAGCAGCCAGTTCAAGCTGATACCAACGACGACTGCCGAAGCAAACCCGAACGATAGCGCAAGGGCGGCCCGGAGCGCATGCTCTCTCTGGGCCATGACGGAACCATAGATGAACAGGCCTGCGGCGACTGAAAACGCAATCACCAGCCAGGCGGCGCGAAGCAGTTGCAGAAGAAAAATTGGAGAAAGCACCCAGCGTGCCGGCTCTTCGTCGTCATGGCTGGTACTGAACATTGCCACCAGGCGCGAGAGTGTCGCCGCACGACCCACTGTGGCAGCGAGCGACCACAGCAGCAGAATGCCGATGAGCAAAACTGTCTGCTCCAACAGGAATCGCGTAAGACTCCCACTGAAGATGTGGCGGAGGGCCCGGTCGAACAACTGCGGCTCGAACGTTCGCAAGAAGAGCGCATCCAGGGGAGAAACCTTCAGGCTGTCCAAGAACAGGCGCATCGACAGACCCGTCAAGGCCCATGCCGACAGCCCAAAACACCAGCGCCACATGAGCTCTGCCGCCAGCAACAGCGGCTCGTGCATCAGCGCGTGTAGCCCATCGCGGAAGGGAGACACCTTGCTGCTTGTCATTCAGCATGGCCCCTGGGCACAGCCGCTCACGAGAAGTCGTCCCCGGCAGGAGCAAAGCCCTGACAGCTTGCGCTTCGGATGCGCGAGACTCAATCCTCCCGTGCTTTCCATAGGAGAACTCTAGCACGGGATATGCGCGAGAGTAGGAGCTACTTGTTGTTGGGAGTGTCCGCGACGGCAGGCGCGAATTTCGAAACGGGTCTCGATCTCTGCTCAAACAGCACAACCTCGCCGGGTTTCACGTAACCGAGCTGCTCGCGTGCTTCTTTCTCAATGACGCTGGGATCTCCGCGCTGCAAAGCTTGCACGTGACGTTGCAGGTCCTCGTGTTCAGCCTGGGCACGGTTAATGTCCTGCTGGAGGACTTGAACCTCGGCCCGCTTCGACTGCCATACCCTCATGCCATTGGCGCCAATTACAACCTTGTAACCAATCAGCACGGCAAGCAACCCGATGCATAAGGTCGCGAGGACGCGACGCATGCGATAAAGCCAGTTTCCGGCAATGCGAATGGTGACAGTCACGGCAATTTTCTAGTGGAATCCGCCTCGATCAGCCAGTCAAGCGAAGTTCCTCCAAAATCTGCCGTTGGAACCAACTCAGGCACAACGAAGAGACGGCGAAAGGGTCAATAGCCGCGTGCTACAGTCCCAAGCGAGATCTCACCGGAGGCGCTCCATGACGAACGCGCGCATTGTGCTCACTACGGTCGGGCTGCGTGATGCAGCGGAGAAGCTCGCTCAACAGCTGGTTGAACGGCGGCTTGCGGCCTGTGTGAACCTTGTAGGGCCGATCCGTTCGATTTATCGCTGGAAGCAGAAGGTGCAGAACGAACAGGAATACCTGCTGCTGATCAAGACCACCACCGACCACGCTGCCCAGCTGCAATCGGCGTTCAAGGAACTGCACCCTTACGAGGTGCCGGAATGCGTGCAGTTGCCAATCGTTGGGGGAAGCGATGACTATCTGGCATGGCTGGCGGCGGAAGTCAGCAGCGGCGATTGAGGTTCACGCGATATCTGTCCTGCCACCCATTTCCTCAAGTATTCGCAGGAGGCCGGCAGGATCATGTGAACTGGTGGTTTCATCTGCCCAACGGCATTGCGCGTTATCACTCGGCATAAACGCAACCACTCGTATACCTTTGTTTTGCAACTTGAGCTCGTTCACCAGCTTCCCACACGCCTTCTCGCCGAAAGAACCGTCGATTGCCACCACGTCCACGTGAGGAAAGCGGCGGAACATCGTGGCGCCTTCCTCCAGAGAGTACGCGGTCAAGACATTGTGCTTGGCGCTCTCCAGAAGGAGCTTTCGCGTGGAGAGTCCTTGCGCCGGTTCCGCCTCAACCACCAGGAACGCCAGCCGGTGTCCATTTCCCATAGCTTCAATTTCGATGTTGGGCAGACATCCCGGGTTGACAACTGCGTTTTATCAAGATGTGAGTCGTTGGCAAAAGGCGTTCCAGCCACACCACAACCGGCTGCGGCAGGCTTTGCTACAATAACCACACGGACACGGACTGAGGATCGAGTGTTCGCTGCTTTTACTGAGCCGTAACTCCTGCTCAATTTATTTCTAACCTGCTCCGCGCCGTCTCTGCGGATCGGTGAATATCGACCCCCGGCGAAATCGTAGGTTTGCGCGGACGCAATTATAGGGAGCCTGTTCTGACGTCGCGACCTGATCGTATCGCTTACAATCCGGCATATCATCGATTTACCGTAATTCTTGCCTGGGCGACTTTCTTCCTTATCGTTGCGGGCGCTCTAGTCACGAGCAATGACGCCGGGTTGTCGGTTCCTGATTGGCCTACCTCGTTCGGTTCGCTTTACAAATTGCCGCGCATGGCAGGCGGCGTGAAGTGGGAGCACAGCCACCGGATGATCGCCGAGTTCATCGGCCTGTTGATCATCGTCCTGGCCGTGTGGGCGCAGCGTGTCGAAACCCGCAAGTGGATGCGGGTGCTGGGCTGGACGGCGCTGGCGGCAGTCATCGGCCAGGGCATCCTGGGCGGCATCACGGTGCGGAATTTCCTGCCGTGGTCGGTTTCCACGGCGCACGCCACTCTGGGGCAGATGATCTTCTGCATCGTAGTTGCGATGGCGCTCTTCACCAGCCGGGCATGGCTGCAGGATTACGAACTCATACCTGAGCATAACGCGTGGCCGAGTACTCCTGCGCTGGCCGTCTTCAGCGCGGTGTGCGTGTTGGTGCAGTTGATCCTGGGCGCTGCCTTCCGCCACTACGGAATCAAGCTGCTGCCGCACCTGATCGGCGCCTGTGTAGTCACTGGCGTGTTGTGCTGGACCGTGGTACGCGTTCTGACGCGCTACGGTAATATCGAGCATTTACGTAAGCCGGCACAACTGCTGCTGGCGCTTCTGATGGTTCAGCTCGGCCTCGGCTTCTGCGCTTACCTCACACGCATGACCTTTGGACATAACGCGGTCCAGCCCTGGCAGATCATGGTTGTCAGCACGGTTGCGCATGTCGCCTGGGGTGCTCTTGTGCTGGCGGCAAGTGTTGTGCTCGCCATCCAGTCATGGCGTATGATTAGTGCCCACGCCACCGAGCCTGCGGCGCAGACCGCACATGGAAAGGCCGTTATCGCATGAGCAGTGTCAGTCAACCGTTGGCTGTCCCCCGCGAGGGAATTGCCTCGCTGGTAAGCGATTACGCGACGTTGACCAAAGCGCGCGTCACCACGCTGATCGTCATGACGGCCTGGGCAGGCGCGTACTTCGCTGCGGCCAAGTCCGGAATATCTTCCCTCTCCTGGACATTGCTGCACGCGCTCATCGGCATCGGCTTGGTCAGTGGTGGCACGGCTGCCATCAACGAAGTGGTGGAGCGCGACATCGACGCCCTTATGCGGCGCACCTCCCGGCGACCTTTAGTGACCGGCAGCATGAGCTTGCTGCATGCATCAGTGATCGCTTTCGGCATGACCATCGGTGGCGTAGCTTATCTGTGGTTAAGCACGAATTGGTTGACGGCAGCACTGGCAGCGCTGACTTCCATTACGTATCTCACGGTCTACACGCCGATGAAGCGTGTTCACCCCATCTGTACCTTCCTCGGCGCTTTTCCAGGAGCGATGCCACCTGTGCTCGGCTGGACGGCCATTCGCGGGCGTCTGGACACGGAAGCCTTCGTACTGTTCGCCATTGTCTTCTTCTGGCAATTTCCGCACTTCCATTCGATCGCGTGGCTCTATCGCGAAGACTACGAAAACGCGCGCATCCGCATGTTGCCGGTGGTTGAGAGTGATGGACGCTCAACAGCGTTCGCCATCGTGATGTATGCGCTTGCCCTGGTGCCGGTCTCCCTCGCTCCTACTCTTATGGGCATGTCGGGAAGGATCTATTTCGCAGGCGCGCTAGTGCTCGGGCTTGGCATGCTGTGGTTCAGCCTCCGCATGTGGACGATGAAGCTTACACCAGTGGCGCCTGAATCAAAACCCCGCGCACGTCATGTGCTGCAAGCATCCGTCATCTACCTTCCGCTGCTCTTCGCGGTGATGATGCTTAATCATGCCTGACATTACTCTGCGCCCTATTTGAGCTGTGACTCTGTTCCCCGGTTGCTCCCTCATTGGACGCTAACCTGGCATCCGCCTTGTTTGCTGAGCGCCGCCTGCATGAGCACCACCTGGGCCTTTTCTTCCGGCAAAGCAGGGAGTCATTCCTTCACTCGAGCTCGCAGAGCAGGCCCTATAATTGAGATTGGCCCACGCATGACCACCTCCCATACTCTTCAGCAGACGGCATTAGAAAATGTCGCCAGCACTATGCCGGCCACGATTGCGTTGCAGGCGCTGCGACATCAGTACGGTGATCGCGTCGCCCTGGACGGCGTCTCTTTCGATGTTCGGTCAGCGGAAATCTTCGGCTTGCTTGGACCCAACGGCAGCGGGAAGACCACGACGTTCCGCATTCTTTCGACTCTGATGGTCCCGTCCGCCGGCCACGCGCTGATCATGGGGCACGACGTCGCGCGCGAACCCGCGCTCGTTCGGCGCAACATCGGAGTGGTCTTTCAGGCGCAGAGCATCGACGTGAAGCTGTCTGCCGAAGAGAACCTGATGCTGGTTGGTCACATCTACGGACTGCGGGGCTCGGCGCTGAAGAAACGTGTCGCCGAGATGCTGAGTCGCGTTGGTCTCGCCGATCGCGCCAAAGAGAAGGCCGAAACGTTTTCCGGCGGCATGCAGCGGAGGCTCGAACTGGCGAAAGGGTTGCTGCATCATCCTTCGGTCCTTCTGCTGGATGAGCCAACCACCGGACTCGACCCCGGTGCGCGCCGCGACTTGTGGCAGTATCTGCAGCTGCTGCGTGACGAAGAGCGCGTGACCGTCCTGGTCACGACGCACTTGATGGAAGAAGCCGAGCGGTGCGGCCGCCTGGCCATCTACGCGAACGGAAGCGTCGTTGCGCTGGGGACGCCGGCGGAGTTGAAGCACGAGATTGGTGGCGACGTGATCCTGTTGGAGGCCAAGGAACCTGAATCGCTGGCGCGGCGCATCGAGCAGCGCTTTGCCCTGCATCCCACGGTGCTCGATCATCGCGTGCGGCTCGAGATCGAGAGCGGACATCGCTTCGTCATGGACGTCGTCGAGGCCTTCCCCGGAGAAATCGATGGCGTTTCCGTGCACAAGCCCAGTCTGGAAGATGTTTTCATTCGACGGACAGGACATCGCTTCTGGACCGACGAGGAGAACGCCAAAGAGAAGTAGTGATTTAGGTTGGCCCCTTATGCCGGAGATGGTCTCGAAAATCGCGATCTTCGTAGGCTCTCCAGGGGATGTCGCGGAAGAACGAAAGATCGTAGCGCAGGCGGTCGAGGACCTGAATGTCGGCTTCGCTTCGTCACGCGGGATGCTGGTGGAACTGAAGCGCTGGGAGACCCATGTATGGCCCGGTTTTGGTGAAGACGCACAGGATGTAATCAACGAGCGCGCCGGACAGTATGACATCTTCGTTGGAATCTTTTGGAACCGCTTCGGTACGCCAACCGCGCGCGCCCAGTCAGGTTCAGCAGAGGAGTTTGAGCGAGCGTACACCATCTGGAAAACCCACAAACGTCCCGCGCTGATGTTGTACTTTCGTCGTTCGCCTGTGGATTTGTCCAGCCTGGAGGACTTGCAGCAAAAGCAGCAACTGCTCGAGTTCAAGCAATCACTGCAGCGACTGGGTGCTCTCTTCCGAGAGTACTCCGATCTGGAGGAATTTCGCCGTTTCATCTCGCTCCACCTCATGCAGGAACTTACGTCGTTGGAGAAGAGTATTGAAGTTCAGAAACTGCACGAGCGGGTTGACAATCAGCAGAAGGCCATCAGCGCGCAGGAGCAGAAGCTCGAAGAACAGCAGCACGTCATCAATCAGCTGGTGACGTACTCGATGGCGGAGTACATATTCAAGCATCTGCGCTATATCTATTTCGGCCAGAAGAAGAAGCAGGGTTATCCCACGGAATACCTGTATCGAAAGAACGATTCGTTCGAGCATGACATGAGATTTCTGCGCGACCATGGCTACATAGAGTTCCTCCATGTTGGCGGCCTGGCGGATGGCGTCAATCTGGTCGATGTCGTAAAGCTGACTCCGGTGGGTTCGTTTTACGTCAAACTGCGCGCGGGTTCTGAGTAATAGATCTATGAGCACTGCAATGCAAACTGCACGGCCAACCATCACCACACCAGTTAGCGCGGGTACATTGCTGCCGGCGCTGTCATTGTGGTGGCGAGAGGTTGTTCGCTTTTATCGGCAGCGTACGCGCGTCATTGGCGTGATCGCGTCGCCGCTGCTTTTCTGGGTTGTGATCGGCTCCGGCTTTGGCACATCATTTCGCTCCAACGGCGCCAAGGGACAGCACTACCTGGAGTTCTTCTTCCCGGGCGCGTTGATCATGATTGTGCTTTTCACCGCCATCTTCACCATGATGTCGGTGATTGAAGATCGCAAGGAGGGATTTCTCCTCTCCGTGCTGGTGGCGCCGGTGAACCGTTCCGTGATCGTGCTCGGGAAGGTGCTCGGTGGGGCAACTCTGGCGACCTTGCAGGGGCTCATCTTCCTCGTATTCGCACCAGCAGTAGGCGTGCACTTCACGCTCGCCAGCTTCGGACTGACAATTTTGGCGATATTTCTTGTGGCGTTTTCGTTGACGGCGTTGGGATTCATCATTGCGTGGCCAATGGATTCGACCCAGGCCTTCCACGCCATCATTAACCTCTTCCTGATTCCGCTGTGGCTACTCTCCGGTTCGCTGTTTCCGCTCTCGGGAGCTTCACTTTGGATTCGCCTCCTGATGCGCGTCAATCCGCTGACCTACGGGACCGAGGCGCTGCGCTCCCTGTTGTTTCCCAGCTCGTCCGCAACCGATCTGTCGTTAAACGGCAATTTCGCGGTGCTGGCGCTGTTTACCTTCGTGATGTTTGTATTGTCATTTCTTGTGGCGAATCGCCGCACTACCAAGCCGGCGGCGTGATGCAGGTGAATCCCACATTCTTCCCTGCCCTTGATGCGGTGCTGAACGGCTGCAGCGCGGTGCTGATCGGATCGGGCCTGTACTGCATTAAAACCAGACGTATACAGGCGCATAAACGTTTTATGCTGTCGGCGTTCTTTGCCTCTTCGCTTTTCCTGATTTCGTATCTCTATTACCACCTGGTGCTGCGCGCAGGTGTCACCCATTTTCAGGGGCAAGGATTCTCACGCCCGGCGTACTTCGTCATCCTGATTTCGCATACGATCCTTGCAGCTGTTGTCGTGCCGTTCATTCTGATCACCCTGGCGCGCGCCCTGAAGGGAAGTTTCGCTCGCCACAAGCAGATCGCGCCGTACACATTTGCCATCTGGATGTATGTCTCGGTGACCGGCGTGGTGATCTATCTGATGCTGTACAAAATTTTTGTACGATAATCTGAGATAACCCGCGGCTCCAGTTCTTGCTTTCGGCCAGTACCGCTTGAGAACGATATGGCTCACCTCACCGAAGAATTCGTCAACCTGGAAGGCGATGCGCCGGTAAGAGGATTTCTTCATCGCGCCGACGGTCCGGATTTCCTCGTGCTGACACATGGAGCGGGAGGAAATTGCAAAGCGCCGCTGCTGATCGCGCTCGCGGAGAGGTTTGCGGCGACCGGGTTAACTACGTTGCGCTGTGATCTCCCATACCGGCAGCGGCGACCGGCCGGACCGCCGTCACCATCGGATGCGAAGCAAGATCAGGCTGGACTTCGTCGAGCTGTCACGCTGCTGCGGGAGAAGTTTAGCGGGCAAGCCTTTCTGGGCGGCGTGTCCTACGGTGGGCGGCAGGCCAGCATGCTACTTGCTGCTGAGCCCTCGTTGGCTGATGGTCTTCTGCTGATGTCCTACCCATTGCATCCGCCCGGGAGGCCGGCGCAGCTCCGCACCGCACACTTACCGAACTTGCAGAGACCTACGTTGCTGGTAAGCGGCACACGCGATGCCTTCGGCTCAATCACGGAACTTGAGGCAGCGATCAAGCTAATCCCGGCACGTCCAAAGTTAATCGCGATCGAAAGTGCTGGACATGGCTTGCTTCAGAAAGCCAATCGCCAGGAGCTCCCTGATCGCGTCGTGCGGGAATTCCAGTCATTCTTTAGCGTTGATTAGTTTTGTCTGAGTGCTTCGTCTCTTGCGGCGAAAGAGATTAGGAGATCGAACATGCTTGAGATCAAATCCGTCCGCATGGAGTTTCCGTCCGACGCCAACATCATTGTCGGCCAATCCCATTTCATAAAAACGGTCGAGGACTTGTACGAAGCAATCGCCACAACCGTGCCGCAGGCGAAGTTCGGGCTGGCTTTCAATGAAAGCTCCGGGGCGTGCCTCACGCGCTCGGAAGGCAACGATGACGCGCTGCGCCAGATTGCCATCCGGAACGCCCAGTCGCTGGCTTGTGGCCACACTTTTGTTTTGCTGCTTATCGGCGCCTATCCCATCAATGTCCTCAACGTGGTGCGAAACGTTCCCGAGGTATGTTCTATCTTCTGCGCCACAGCCAACCCGGTCGAGATCGTCGTTGCCGAGTCGGAGCAAGGCCGCGGAGTGCTCGGAGTGATCGATGGCTCATCCCCCAAAGGGGTGGAAGGCGAGCAGGACGTCGCGTGGCGGCACGATCTGCTGCGAAAGATCGGTTACAAGCGGTGAAGCTTGGGGTATCTAGCGCCGGGCAGTCTGGGATTCGGGAGTGAATTGCATCACCGATTCCGCAGCTTCTTTGCCGGAGCGGATGCAATCGGGCACTCCAATGCCGTGATATGCATTACCGGCGACGGCAAGGCCGGGAATCTCGGATACGCGCTTCTCGATGTCCGCAACTCTCGCGATGTGGCCGGGCTCGTACTGCGCCATGGCGCTTCGCCAGCGATACACCCGGGAAAAGATGGGACGGTGCTCGAGCTTGACGAGTTCGCGAAGCTCACGCTGGACCGTTTGCAGAATTTCGTCATCCGAGAGGCTGAGGACGGCCTCGTCGCGCGCGCCCCCTAAAAAGCAACGCAAAATACCTTTGTCCTGGGGGGCGCGATGGGGAAATTTGTTATGGACGAAGGTACAGGCGAGCATCCGCCTTCCTTCACTGCGCGGCACAAGAAAGCCAAACCCCGGCGGCAATTTTTCGAGCTGCTGCTTGTAGTACCCCATTGTGACAGTCACGGACGAGCTATAAGTGACATCAAGAAGATTCTGTGCCAGGCCGCGGTCCACTGCATCTAGTAGTTCGCCGGCAACATTTGCCGGTGTGGCCAGAATGATGGCGTCATAGCGTTCATCGCCGTTCATCTCCAGGGAAACACGCCAGCCGCCGTTCTCCGGATAGATCCGGCGGACGTGGCGGCGGAGACGGATGGCATCGCCATTCAGCCTGCCAACAATGGCATCAACGAGATGCTGCATCCCGTCTTTCAGCGAAGTAAACAGGGGACGCGGCGGCTGCGCCTTGCTGAGCTCCGCCATTTTCTTGTGCGCCGCGAGCATGGCTTGACTTAAGCTGCCGTATTTCTCCTCCATCTCAACAAAGCGAGGCAGAACGGCGCGGGCGCTGAGCTTGGCGGCGTCACCTCCGTAGACACCCGACAGCAGCGGGTCGGCCAAGCGGTCGACGACCTCCGCTCCAAAGTGACGCTCTACCAGCTGGGCAACGGTCTCATCCTCCTGCATGGGGCGTGGGGGATGGAGCAGCTCCCGCGCCATTCGCAGCTTCGTGCTCCACGAAAACAGCGGTGAGAGCGCGGTGGGCATTAGTTTGGTGGGCACCATGAACATCAGCCCATCGGGCATGACGACCAATTTGCCATGTACCACAATGTAGGTCTTACGCTGGGAGTCGTTGGAGCCGATGAGTTGATCGTCGATGCCAAGTTCTTTACAGAGAGTGAGGGCCCAGGGCTTTTCCGTGAGGAATGAGTCCGGACCGGCCTCGACGAGGCAGCCCTCAATGCGATCCGAAGCCAGGCAGCCGCCCAGCCGGGTGCCGCTCTCGAACAGCGTGTACTCGAGATCAGCGCCGGTCGCGCGCGCCTTCTCCAGATGGAAGGCGGCGCTGAGCCCGGAGATACCACCACCGATAATTGCGATCCGCTTCATGCGGCTCTAGTCACGAAATCTTCTCAGTTTCCACCGCACTGCCGCAAGTGGGATGCAATGGGCCAAGGCGACGGCGGGCCAAATCGGAGATTGCGCGGATAAACAGCGGGGAGTCGTTCAGCGACTCGGCGCGATAGAGCTTCAGCCCGCGCTCTGCAGCAAATTCGCGGAACAGGATATCGACATCAAAGAGGATTTCGACGTGATCGCAGACAAAGCCTATAGGCTGCACGAATACGCCGTTATGTCCTGCTTCTTTCAGCCGCGTGATCGTGTCCTCCACTGTGGGACCCAGCCATTCGCCGCCCGACATGCCCTGGCTCTGAAAAGCAAAATGCCAGTCGCCGATCTCCGGCACCTGTTTGGCGACAAGCTCGGCAGTTTCGCGAGTTTGTCGCTCATAGGGGTCGCCTTCCTCGATAGTGCGCCGGGGCACGCTATGCGCCGTAAACAGCACTGGCAGAGGCGTGCCATGACGCTCGCAAGTGGCATGCCATCCGGTGCGTAAACGGTCGGCGAATGCTTGAATCAGCAGCGGATGATCGTGCCATTCCTCAACGAAGTCGATCGGAAACGGAGCGCCGGCTCCGAAGAGGACCTGCTTGTACAGGCCGACGCTAGTCCGCGAATTGTGCGGCGCAAGGCAGATTGCGACTGCCCACTCGACGCCGGCCGCTGCCATCTGCTTGAGTGTGTCGGCGATGAAGGGATGCCAATTGCGCATGCCGACGTAGGCCGGCAGCCCAAGTTCGCGAGCGACTCCGGCCGCCTGCAACTGCGTGATTCTCGTCAGCGGTGAGGCGCCGATCAGCGAGTAACGATGTTGTACTTCGTGTACCACATTGTCGGGGATGGGCCGGCCGCGCGAGATGTTTCGCAGAAATTCGGGGATATCCTCCACACGCTCGGGGCTGCCATGCGCGATCAGCAG
>Ga0126381_100000629_pt1 | contig 38887 bp, 43 predicted proteins | sample PanSoiMetPlot_28_FD_96465 | JGI IMG/M metagenome (GOLD analysis project Ga0126381, IMG submission 96465) | Tropical forest soil microbial communities from Panama - MetaG Plot_28 | ecosystem: Environmental > Terrestrial > Soil > Tropical forest > Bulk soil | place: Panama | collected 2016-02-17 | reverse complement strand
TATTCGACGCTCTTGAGAAGCGTGGGTACAGAGTTCAAAGTCATGCAGGAGCTGTTACGTCATTCAACTCTGCGATCGACGTTGGACGTTTACACACAGGCGGTCACTCCTGCCAAGCATGCCGCGCAAGCAGCCGTGGTGTCGCTGGTCTTCTCTTCAAGTGCGGACGGAGGATCAGCCATCGCTGGGGAAGTGACTACTTCATAGCGGGGGAAAAAAGGGCACAAAAAGGGCGCGTAATGCGCCCTTTTCGCGCCCTCGATGGTTTCAAAGGAATTCGCCTAACTCTTTAGAAATGAGTGGCGGGGACGACGAGACTCGAACTCGCGACCTCTGCCGTGACAGAGAGACGGCATTAGGTTTTACAACAACTTACAAACACGCGGGGACTGCCAAAATACGCGTAAGTCGCACAAGACCACAAATGCTGTGGGTTGGGTTGTGGGTTGGAAAATTCGCAGAAATCCTAGGAAATTCGAGGATCAGGCCCCTGCCCGCTCCCGGTAGCGGGCGACTTCATGACGATCTCCTACCAAACAGGCGGAGTCCCTCCCCTCCTCTTGGAGTGAAGAAATATTGTTCTCTCTTGCGCCGTTCTGCCACCGGAACGTCATAATGCTGTGACGTTATAACGGTACGACATCACAATATCCAGACATCTAGAAATCGCAATGTCAAAGAATCACGCCACCACAACTTCATAAAATTACAAGGTCATGACATCGGAGTGACGCACCATTGCGCAATCGGAGTGGCGAGAGATTGAAGCGGTATAAAACTATGACGCTGTACAGTCATGACGTAACGGCATTAAGACATCAAGATGGCGCAATTGCATACTACTGTGGCGAGACAATGCTGTAGCACCACAATTGCGCAGAACTACAGCAGCGAAATGGCACAGCACCACAGCGTTGAAGCATCAAGAAACTGAAACATCACGACGCCAGAAAGTTGCGCATCTTCAGTATCGCGGTGTCGCACAATTGCAACGCTGAGACAGCAAAATGGCATGATGCCGTACATCCTTAGCGGTGCGCTATTGCAATGGCGTGCAACCGCAGTATTGTGATTTCACACCATCGCGCAATCACAACGCAGGCTCCCAATGAAAAAAAATCGCGACTCCAGTGACTTGGCTGCCCGAATTGCAGCTGCGGCAAGACAACCGGCAGGGACGGGAGCAGTTCCCGCGCCCGTGCTCGTTTCCCCGGCTCCAGCGGCAAAGCCCCCGGTCAGTGAGCCGTCACCTCCCAAACGCACCAAGCAGAAAAAAGCCAAGCCTGAAACAGATACCGTACCGATCACGCTGCGTCCGAGCAGCGATTTACTCAGCAAGTTTGTTCTTAAGGCAGCCGAACGAACACGGGAGGAGGGGAGGGTGGTCTCGGCTCAGCAGATCATGCTTGAAGCACTGGAGCGCAGTGTATGAATCGAACCAAGCTTGTTTTCTTCGGAGGCAGCAAAGGAGGAGTAGGCAAATCGGCGACGTCGCACCTGGCCTGCTTAGGCGCTATCCTGTGCAATCAGCCTGCAGCTTATGTGCTGACCGATCCCGATCGTGAAAGACGCGACCAGGGAAGGCCATACGATGTGCTCGACGGCAGAAAGCCGAAGGAACTGGCGGATATCATCAACGGCAGTCGCAGCACTTCCGACGGATGGCTGATCATCGATGGCGGCGGGAACCGACCTGCCTTCGATAGCATGATTGCTGGAGAGGTTGATCTTTGCATATTTCCTTTCCGGCCGTCAGAGGAAGACTTTGACACGGTTTCTAAGGACATGGACCGCATCACCAATGCTCTTGCATGGCCTACGGCCTGGCCCACCAATATTTTCGCCATCCCGACCGCACAAGGCTTCATCAACCGACTGGGCAAGAAATATCCTTCACGGGTAATCACCAAGCCAATTCCATTCGTGAATTCCGCGTCAGACCTGCTCACAAAGTCCCTGGATGCGCCTTCGCCGCCGGTGCGGCGTCTCGCGCGCAAAGTATTCAACCTGATGGAAGAGCAATACCAGCGCCGCAGCACAAAACCGAATAAGAAAGTTGCAGTAAGCTAGTCGGCCCAAAGAGGGCAGGGGAGGGGTCACGGATTGGGCCTCATCTGGTAGCGCTTCTTGCAGAAGCCAACGAATGCCTTGCCCGGAAAGCCCAACTCGGGCATGCCGCTGTCAACCCACCAGTCTCGCCATTCCTGCTCCAGGTTGTACACGTCGTAGCCCGGAGCCACGAGTTTGGCGTCATGGTAAGCCTCAGCGTCCAGTATTGGATAGCGTATTTCCGCCTTGGATGGCTGCCAGTTCATCCGGTTCCTGAAAATTACCATGTCGTCCTCTAGGGCTACCTGGTAGTCGGGCAGGTGGTCGTTCTGCACTAACTCGCGGATCATCGACTTGAATTCCCGGTAGTGACTGCTCGCGCCAGTTTTTTTATGCAGGAGTTCAAGGCCTATCTTCCATTCGTCTTGTTCTCCGCAGTGCTTGCGTGCCAGTTCGTAGACCCTCCGGTCGATGGGCTTTCTGAGCCGGAAGTAGTCTCGACTCAACGTCAGCACCTCAGAACCTTGAATAATTCTGTAGACCCAATCGGAGAGGCGAACCTTGAGTTCGCTCATGCGGCCCGACTTCGTCTCCCGCACCACGCGCCAGCTCTCAATCAGACCGAACCCCTCAGTGATTTCCTCGCCATTCGCCTTGATATTTGTGGTGATCCGAGTTCCGCTGAGGCGCTCAAAAGCCTCCTTGAGGCGGCGGTATCCGTCGCCACTGGTTTCACGATTTGTCCAGACCAGGAGCTCGTGCGCATTCAGATGAAGCGTTTGAGCAAGGGGCTCTCCCGCGTTCTTCTTCGCCATCACCTGAGAAATGCAATAGATGAGAATGTCTTTGTCGTAGATCGTCGCAAGCCCCTTTACACTAGGCGCAATCTCGACCACAACATTCCTGTGCTCATAGCGAAGCACTCGTGTATCAGCCTTCGTGGCAAGCGAGAAGATCGGATGCTCCATGCTCGCCATATCGTCTTTGGGAATCGCATCGAGTACGTCGCAAATGAATAGATCATGATTGGGGTGGCGCTGAGGGAGCAACGCAGATTTGGCGGTCGTCCTGTCATCCCGGATTGCGGTATCGGCAGGAGTTTCTTCAACGGTCATCATGCTTCAATTCATACGTTCGTGGTTTCCTTGACGACAGACCTTACCTTCGTGGTTTTGTTGACGCAAGCATTATTTTCGTGGTTTCGTTGACGAAAATGATTTATTCGTGGTTTTGCTGACGCATTTTTCCAAATTTTTAGCAAATTTATTTCGTGGTTTCGTTGACGATTTTTCGGTGTTCCGTTGACAATAATTCGTGGTTTCGTTGACGGGAGAGTGTCTAAATAAGAAACAATCTCAATGACCTACCAATTATTGTCCACCGTTTAACACGTTTACTTAACTCAGATATAACACTGGCACACAACTCAAAAACCGTTCCCGATAACCCGACAAACCAGGTACATGGACAGATCTGGAAGCTCAAGCCCATCGAGGGCTTTCGCTTCCTATGGAAGGGGCTTCTGCAAGCCAGCCCCTTCCAAACCATCCCCGCATCACAGCGCCAAATCGAAGATCTTTGTGCAAACCGATCCACGCTGCGGCACCGCCACAGGAAATCAGCTCTAAAGAGTCTGTTGACAGAAAGCAGCACGGCAATAGAAGGGTAGGGGCCAACGAAAGGACAAAGCAAGGGGAAAGTAGGGGATAAATCGACGCTAAGGCCTCATTCTTGACCGTACAGAGGTAAACGTGGTCGCGTAAGAAGAGAAAGATAGAAAGCTATTTTAGAGTGTAGCGCGCACCACGGCCTTGGCCTACCTGCCCCAGATAGTTGCTGGCAACGAGCTTTTTTGCATGCACCTTGATCGTGTTGCGGTTTGCGCCGGTCGCCTCTTCAATTTCCTTCACCGTGATTTCACCGCGCGTCTTTGCGAGTTCCAGTATCTGGCGAGAAAGGGCGGGCAAGGCCGAGCGCAGCGCCTGCTCTTCTTTGACTTTTGCCGCCAGATTATCCTTCTGCTTCGCCATGGTCTTCAGGAAAAACACCAGCCAGTATTCCCAGTTTTGTTTCTCCGTGCGGATCGTTTGCTGGGTGCGCCGCAGCGCGAGATAGTAGTTGTCCTTGTTGCTCTCAATGACGCTTTCCATCGAGCTGTAGGGTACATATCCATACCCCGCACGCAGCAGAAGCAGCGTTGTAAGGATGCGCGAGAGCCGGCCATTGCCGTCCTTGAACGGATGAATCGCCAGAAAAACGACCACGAAGATTCCAATCAGTATCAGCGGGTGATGATTCTCCTCCTGGGTAGATCGGTTGAACCATTCCACCAGCTCTTGCATCCAGCCCGGCGTTTCAAATGGCGACGCGGTCTCAAATACCACTCCCAAACTCTTGCCGTCCGGACCAAACGCCTCAACGTGGTTCGGCACCTTCTTGTATTGCCCCCGGTGCTCCTCATCCTTGGTGCTGTATTTAAGAAGGACCCCGTGCAGCTGTTTAACGTGGTTTTCGGTGAGCGTGATGGACTCGGAGCTTTCGAAAATCATGTCCATCGCATCGGCATAACCGGCTACTTCCTGCTCGTCCCGACTCGCGAAGGATTCGGCCTTCATCCCGGAGAGCAGCTTCTCCACGTCCCGGTCGCTGAGCTTTGCGCCTTCGATGCGCGTGGAAGAACCCACGCTCTCAATCGTGGCAATACGCTTGAGGCTGGTGAGCTTTTCCGGCGCCAGCGTCTCCATCACTTGCCAGCGGCCTTTAAACTCATCGATTTCAGCGATGAGCTTCAGAATCTCCGGCGTAATGGCGATGTTTTTGATCTCGTGCATGTTCCATATCCATTTTCACCCATTTTTACCCGATTAATGCCCGATTGGCAATGGATATATCCATTTTCACCCATTTATATCCATTCCGATATTTTGCCATAATGTCTATAATTACATACACAAAATGTTATAGTGAATTTAATTATGGACGTTAGCTGTGCGTAAAAAGAAGCCAGTAGGGATGTTGCCCCTTCCCGTCATGCGGGCCCTGCACAAACTCGGCCATGATATTAAGGACGCGCGTCGACGCCGGCGCATCCCCACCGAGCTCGCGGCTCAACGGGCCTCCATCGCCCGTTCCACCTTGGTCAAAGTGGAAAAGGGTGACCCCGGCGTTGCGATTGGTAGCTATGCGACCATTCTTTTTGTCTTGGGGCTCACCGACAGGCTTGTCGAGCTGGCCGCGCCCGCGCATGATGCAGTCGGCCTGCAACTCGAAGAGGAGCATTTGCCGCAGCGTATTCATCGACCCCGAAAGTAAGCCCCATTGGGTGGCTCGCACCGCATGCGACCTCCGTTCAATACCAAACCACGCATCCTGACCACGGCGATCAACGAAGAGGACACCACCGCTTCCCTGTCCATTGCCATGGAGGTGGCCGGGTATTTTGAATTGGATTATGCCGAGGCTCTTGAGATAGCCGCCCAGGTCGGCAAAGCGGTCGCAAACTGGCGGGACGAAGCGGCAGGGCAGGGCATCACGAAGCATGAAATCGACCGGATGGCTTCCGCTTTTGAGCATGAGGATCTGAATGCGGCGCTCATTCAATAACTTCCACGTTGCCGGGGTATGATATGAGACAAAAAAGGCGGGAGGTCCAAGAGACATGCTGGTTGGCTGACAACCGTGGTTGGTACGCTCGATGATTCCAAACATGTGTAAAACACAACCATGGAGGATTCGCTGCCACACGCCTCTGCCAAAAGCGTTATTCCTCCCGTGACACATAGAATGAAAGCGCGTTATACATCAGAGACCCGATGTTACGGTGAAAGCCATTTCGCAAAAGGATCACAGTTAACTCGTTAGCCAATATGCTTGAAAAACTGCCAAATGGATGGATAAAAACAAACTTGGTGGAGGTGTGTCTTCCGGTTGCAAGTATCCAACCGGGTGACTTTCCTAGCGTGCAGTTTACTTATTTCGACATCGGCGGCATCAATAATGAAACAAACAAAATTACTGAGACGAAAGTCTTTTTTGGCAGAAACGCGCCGAGTCGTGCTCGCCAGGAAATACGTAAAGATGACATTCTCTTCTCCACAGTCCGCACTTACTTGCGAAAAATTGCTCGTGTGGAACTCGAGTATAAGAATCCTGTCGCTTCCACTGGCTTCGCTGTGATCCGTGCCGCTGAAGGCGTGTCTCCGCAATTCTTATTCTTTCAGACTTTGTCCGAAGAGTTCCTGCAGCCGTTACACGCACTTCAAACGGGCTCGAGTTATCCGGCAGTCCGCGCACGAGATGTATTTGCTCAACCTGTCTTGCTTCCACCCACGAATGAACAGGAAAGAATCGCTGCAAAGGTGAATACCGCGCTTTCTGCTGTGCAACGGGCGGAAGCTGCTGCGATCCGCGCACTCAACAGGCTTCGGCGCTACCGCGAGGCGGTCCTCCGCGTAGCCGTGACGGGCGAACTCACTCGTGCTTGGCGTGAGAATCAGAAGAAAAATAAGCAAATATCGTTGGAAACGGGTGAAGCACTTTTGCAACGACTTTTAATCGAGCGGCGCGCGCACTGGGAAGAAGTTCAGTTGAGAAACGAGGGACACCTTGGTAGAAGTCCAAAAGATGAAAAATGGAAATCGCGCTATCCTGTACCTCATGCTCCAAATATTAATGAGTTACCCAAACTGCCAGAAGGATGGACTTGGGCATCGTCTGAACAACTTTCTTCAGGCGAGAAATATGCGCTCTCTATTGGCCCCTTTGGCAGCAATCTCAAGGTTTCCGACTATCGTGATTCTGGAGTTCCGCTTATTTTTGTGCGAAACATCCGTACTGGCGTGTTCTCGGGGCAGGGCATGCGATTCATTTCCAGCAAAAAGGCCCAGGAGCTAAGCGCACATCAAGTGACAGGTGGTGACATCCTTATTACTAAAATGGGCGATCCCCCGGGGGACGCTTGCTTATACCCTGAAGATGCCCAGACTGCCGTCATTACTGCTGATTGTATCCGTTTCTCTCTTTCCTCAACATTAAGACAATCAAAGGCTTTTTTTGTTCATGCCCTCAATTCGATCCTTGGACGCCAGCAAATTCTTCAAATAACAAAAGGTGTCGCACAACAGAAAGTGAGCTTGTCAGGGTTTTCACGCATCAGCATGCCGCTACCACCTTTAGCGGAGCAGGTTGAAATTGTCCGGGAAGTCGAACATCGACTGTCAGCAGCTGACAGATTGGTTATCACATTAGAACAGCAGCTGATTGATGCTCGTGTTGCACGTCAATCACTTCTACGGGAAGCCCTCATGGGCCGACTTGTACCACAGAATCCTGAGGATGAACCAGCTGAGATCCTGCTTCAACGCATTCGTCTCGCCAGAGAAACTGAATCCCGCAAACTGAAGGATAACCAGATGTCAAAGCCACGATCTAAAATAAAGCCGTCCGGGCCCAGTAACTTGCTCATGACTCTTAATGAGAACGGCCCCATGACTCCCGAAGAATTGTTTCAGGCCTCCGGCCATTCGCAGGAAACAGTGGATCAGTTCTTTGCCGAACTGCGAGAGTTGACGACTGCTCCTGCCAAAGTAGTGGAGGAGCGGCAAACGAACACGGAAGTGCTTTTAAAGGTCGTGTCATGAGACTCTGTTACTTGAAGATCGATCGATTCAAAAATCTGAACGACTTCGCGGTAGACTTCGATGAGACCTGTCACGAACCTGTAACAGTGCTGCTGGGCCGGAACGGCTCAGGTAAAAGCAATTTATTTGAGGCATTAATTATCATTTTTCGCGATCTTATCAGAGGAAAAGCAACCGCTGATTTTGGCTACGATCTTCGTTACACGATACGTGGTGGGACAGTCAAAGTACGAGTTTGCAATCCGGCTGCAGGACAAGAAGGAAAAGAGGCAACTTCAAAACCGTTTTTAGGGAAAGATGGCACTCCAATTAGCGCCTTTTCATTTGATGTTCTCGAAAATGGTACTGAGCGGCATATTACACGAAAAGACATTCGAGGCTTTCTTCCACGCTATCTTGTTACGTACTATTCCGGCGTTAGCAATCGTATGGAGCATCACTTTTTTGCACCACAGCTGGAGTTTCGTGACGAGCTTCTTGAAGGCAATGTTATACCGCTTCGCCCTCTTTTTTACGCGAAACCCATTCACTCCCATTTTGCGCTACTTGCATTTTTCATGACCGAAGATCCAGAAATCACTGAATTTCTTAGTGAATACCCATGGATAGAAGGACTTGAAAGTGTCCTCTTCGTGCTGAAGCGTCCTCATTGGGCTAAAGGAAAGCAAAAGCGCAAGGACGGGGACCCGCGTTTTTGGTATGCAGGTGGCGTTGTGAAAGATTTTTTGTCCTGTCTCTATGACACCGCATTAGCTCCACTCCGCTTACCGGGCCGTATTCAACACAGTTTTGATCAAATTGAAAGTACTGAGCTTTTGTACCTTTACTTGCGAGATTTAGAAAAGTTGCGGCAATTGGCGCGTAAGTCTGTAGCAACGATGCAACAGAAAGAGATAGGCCGGCAGTCACCTGAAAACAGCACCTTCAAGGCCGCCGAGTTTTTTAAACTCCTGGAAAGCACCTTCATGTCAGACCTTATCCACGAGACGCGCATTCGTGTACAAGTCCGTCATGCCGGAGCGTTAACGTTCCGCGAGCTAAGTGAGGGTGAGCAGCAGTTGCTTACGGTCGTCGGGATGCTCAGGTTTACCCGTGATGAAGATTCTTTATTTCTTCTTGACGAGCCGGATACGCACCTTAATCCGGCGTGGGGTATGGAATACCTGAATATCCTTAGTAAACACGCCGATACGGGTAAAAACAGCCATTTACTCGTTGCGACACATGACCCTCTTGTCCTAACTAATTTACGCCGAAACCAGGTAGCAATCCTGGAGCGTGACGACGAGAGTGGCACAGTTGTGAGTTCCGAACCCGATCAAGATCCGGTAGGGATGGGGGTGCAGGGGATCTTACGAAATATGTTTGGCCTGCGTAGCGCAGTAGGCACTGAAGTACAAGAAAAACTGGATGAACGAACGCGGCTACTTGCGTTAGGGGACAAACGTAGTACTGAGCAAGAAGAGAAACTCAAAACATTAGTCCAAGAATTGGTCGAACTTGGATTTGGACGAGAATTCCGTGATCCCGACTATGCACAGTTTGTTCGCGCAATGGCCCGCCGCCCGGAATTTCGAAAGCCGGTTCTATCGAAAACTGAACAGAAGGATCAGGAAAGCCTTGCGGATGAGATCTTGGACGATATCTTGAGCAAGGACCAGAAATGAGATTCATCAATTTAGAAAAATTCCAACCGGACGAAACGTGGCAGAAGAAAGCAAAGGCGTTGTCGGATCAGCTAGATTCTGCCGCTACCAGAGAGGAGCGCGACAAAATTATTCGGGAGAATAGTACGGTCTGGGGCGAGCTAAAACCATGGCTTTTAGAAATCTCCCGAGGCAAGTGCTGGTTTTCGGAAGCACGTGATTATTTCAGCCACTGGGATGTCGAACACTACCGTCCCAAAAGCGCAGCAAAGGATGCGGACGGCACGGTACACGAAGGTTATTGGTGGCTTGCTTTTGACTGGCACAACTTCCGGATCTGCGGCAACGTGGGAAATAGGAAGAAAGGCGTGTTCTTCCCCCTCCGGACGGGAACACATCATGCAACTGCTACAGACCGGAATACCGACGATGAATTTCCTTTGTTGCTCGATCCGGCTCGAATTGACGACACACTACTTTTGTCTTTTGATGAAAATGGAGATGTAAAAACACTCTCCGATCTGGACAAATGGAGCGCAACTCGCGTTGAAGAATCCATCAAACGCTACAAACTTCGAGATCACGAACCATTAATGGAGGCTCGGCGCGATGTTTGGTCCAAATGCGTCCGCGAAGTCAATTTGTGTCAGAACCTGATGACCGAACTCTCAAATAATCCAACGGCAACGAAAAAAGAGGCAGTCCGACAACAGATGCTAAAGATACTTGAAATGGCAGCTTTTGAAGCGGAGTTCTCGGCTACAGCCAGCGAGTGTCTCCGAAGTCGAAGCGAGCAATGGGCTCAACGCATCGCCTTAGAAGCGCAGGCCCGCTAAACCTTGAGGCTTAATCATGAGTCAAAAAAGTAGTGCTCTTGTTCATAAGGTTTGGAATTACGCTCACGTCCTCAAGGATGATGGCCTGGCATTCATGGACTATACAGAGCAGATTACCTACCTTCTCTTCCTAAAGATGACGTGGGAGCAGGAGCAGGTCGGAGCCGATATGATTCCGCCTCGGTATGCATGGGGGGCATTGAAGAACATCAATGACAATGTAAAACGACTGGCGAGATACCATCAAGGCTTGCGCAAGCTTAGCGAACTACCAGGCTTAATAGGCCTTATCTTTACGAAACCGCAGAGTAAGATTAATGATCCAGCCAAACTTCGCCTGCTCATCCAGATGATTGACAGCGAAGATTGGTCCCATCTTGATGTAGATGTTAAGGGTGAGGTTTATGAAGGGCTGTTAGCCAGAAACGCTGATGACGTCCGAGGCGGAGCAGGACAGTATTTCACACCCCGTCCAGTCATTCGTGCAATTGTCGAAGTCATGCGGCCTGAACCCATGATGCGAATAGCTGATCCAGCATGCGGCACAGGCGGATTCCTCCTCGCGGTTTTTGAATATCTCAAAACCAGGGCAGCGAGTGCTCGCGAAATTGCTTACCTTCGAACGAGGACACTTCGCGGAGTCGATCTCGTCCCCAATGTAGCACGTCTGTGCGCCATGAATCTTTTTCTTCATGGAATTGGAACTGACCACAAACATCCAGTAATCTCAATTGCTGATAGTCTCGAGACTCAGCCTGAGCCAGTTGACATGGTTCTCACTAATCCTCCATTTGGGAAAAAGAGTAGTTTCACTATTGTCGGTGCTGATGGGCGGAACCAGACTGAGAAGATTTCTTATGATCGACCAGGCTTTTGGGCGACCACTAGCAACAAACAGCTCAATTTTGTTCAACACATATACTCGATGCTTAAGGACAACGGCCGTGCTGCTGTCGTGGTGCCGGACAATGTACTCTTTGAAGCCGGTGCGGGGGAAAAGATTCGCCGGATGCTGCTCCAGACGTGCAATGTTCATACGCTTTTGCGCCTGCCCACTGGCATTTGGTATTCTCCGGGTGTAAAGGCAAATGTGCTTTTCTTTGATAAAAGGCCGGCAACAAAAGCCATCGCGACGTCTGACATTTGGGTCTATGATCTGCGCTCAGACCAAAAATTTTCTGTCCGGCAAAAACCAATTAGGCGCGAAGATCTAACCGATTTCATTCAATGCTATCAAGCTAACGATCCAACTCAGCGTCAAGAGACTGCTCGCTTTCGACGATTCCAATATTCGGAAATCATCGCGCGAGATAAAGCTAATCTCGATTTTCAATGGCAAGAACACTCCCCTGACACAAGTGAACCCGAAACTCCCCAAATGCTCATGAAAGGGATTTTAAAAGATTTAGAAGAAGCGATTAAGGAATTCTCTGCGGCTGAAGCGGAACTTGACCGATGATATTTTAGTTGAGGGGCTCCTAAACTCCTTTTCTTTCTCTCTCCGCGATGTTAGCTTTTACGCATGCTGCTAACTATAAACATAAAGACCCACTTCGCAGAGAGAAAACGAACAGATCGACTATAGAACTGCTACCTAAGAGTGCGCGGCCTTGATTGCTTCAGCCGACAGACCGTTTTCGAAAACATTCTCATCCTTCTTGATTGCACGGCCGAAAAACCGCTGGTAGTTGTTACGAGTGTATTTGGCATTCTCGGCAGTTCCGCCAGTGATTACCACAAATTCCGGCGAGCTGGCCCGCGAAAGCTGCACGCGTTTCAAAAGATGCTTGAATTCGTAATCCGCTGCTGGCAAGGAGTACCCGATAAAAATCCATTTTTTTGCGTTCCGAAGAAGCTGCTCGGCAGACAGCCATGATCTCTCAAACATCGGAAAATCCAGCGCCTTCAGAAAACTGAAGGTCGCAATCCGGGTTGTTAACGGAACCTCGCTGCAAACAGGACAAGCCCATCTCTCGCAGTCTTCAAGTCGCGCCAGTTTTAGTCGTTTTCCCTCTTTATGTGTCACGAGCTGCAGCGCGACCTCAATCGCCTTTTCTGCCGGAAACCAGTACAAGCGCCGACAGTTGTCGCAATAGAGCCAGTTCACCGATCCGTGGATCTTTACAAGCGGTAGCGTTTTGGCCTCGTCGAGCGGTTTACGTTTCATTACGACGTTCTCCTTCCCCTTGAAATCGGCCGCAACAGCCAAGCATTTGTAATCGAAATCGACCACCTTTCTCAGTTCCGCGACTCGGCGCTCGATTACGGTGTCCCAATTAATGGATATGAATGCGCTATGCAGGAGGTCTAGGCCGTTGAAGAAACTGTTGAGACTGACCCAATCCTCGTTTTCGACTTCGGCAGCTTTTGTAAACCGTTCATGAAGCATGCACATCATACGAGCCAGAAGTACCCGGCGCGTTGTTCTCAATACGGAGGGCGAATGTTCTGATCCCAGATGATGTCCGGTATTGGCCGCCATATCGATGTTGGTGAACACGTCCTCCAGGTTTGGCCAAAAGCGCGCCTTCGCCGATACCTCATGGTCAAATGCATCGTGTACAAATTGCCCCAGGTGATTGATCAATGGCCGCATAGGATATTGCTCGTCGGACCGAGCTTCGAGAAGCGCCTCGGTGAAGTCCGCCTGCAAGGGAAGGCCCGCATATTTGGAAAAGCCCGCTCCGACAATGTAAACGTGTGTTCGACTCATTCTCATCCTTTTCTGATATTCCAGCCATCGAGGGGCATCAGCGCATTAACCTTTCAGAGCGCCTGCATTTAGGGCTGCGGAATGTCACGTTCCGTCAACTCCCCGAACAGCCGTACCACAACCTCGTCCAGTGTCTTTAGTTTCGTGAATGCCGCAGGTGGCAGCTCATGATGATTCTTGCGCACCGGTCGCACTCCCCCTGCATTGTGGGTTGCGCGCTTGGGATTCGGATAAATGGAAATATCCGGCAGCGGTAGACCGGGCAGGGCGCCGAACCACATGAACGGCCCCAACTCCAGCGTATCTTTATTTAGGCCGATCCAGATGATGCAACCGCTTGGCTTTTCTGCCAGAGCACGGCCGACCGACACTTTGCCGGCAGCCTGCGTCTTGAGTTGAACATGACGCACCACCGGGCCACGGCTCATGACCACATCATAGCCATGCGCATCGAATTCCGGTCGCAAGATCTCCACATCCGTCACGCCACGCCGCCAAAGCGTTCGCAGCACATCCCCGACGAAGACGTGTTCTACGATCCGCTCTCGTAGCGTTGAATGAGTAAAGTGCCGATCTTCTGACGCCATGATACCTCCGCTATTGTGAACAACGCTTCACTTTTAGTGACTGCCATGGAACGCGGCAATCGCCGCCTGTACATTGGCGTCCTGCTTGTCGATGCGAGATAGTGCCGAAAGTGCGATCACTAGATTATCCAGGATCTTTAGCTGTGAAGTGTCCCATCTAAACCGTTCTCGCTGTGCAAGCCATTCCCCAGCCTTTGCTTGGAACACTGGGTGCTGGACAACCGGATGAAAGAAGCACTCCAATATTTGCCTCAGTTTTTGCCATTCCCTATCTATGTCGTTCGTGATCTGCTTGTTTCCAAATAAAAAAGTGAGCGTGTATTCGCGGTCAACGGGCGGCACGAGGTTGGGAAGCAGATGCGCAAGCACCTTTGAGTTGCCTACAAGCAACGTCCCGGTGGCCATGCACCGGATCTCGCAGAACATGCTCTTAAGGCAGCGCCAATCCTCTTCCGCGAGCGCGCCCGGCGTCTTTTCCTGAAGCTGAACGGAGAGCGGCCATACCTTCTTCATCGACGAATGGAACTCGTCGAATTCGCGCATCTTCGATCCGCCCGAGCCCATCCGGTGCATTCCCCAGGCAGCGAGCATGGCGTAGGTGCACTCCGTAAAGCGGTCAAACTGACGATTGCGCGCCGCATCGAGGCTCTGGAGATGAAAATAGAGACTTGGCCCGCCGAAAATTCCGTCTTTGTAGTAAGCTTCGTGCGCCAGGTCAAGCGCCCCAAGCAGCCGGGATTTCTGGTCCTCGAACATGGCTTCCCTCCACCCGCCGCAACGATATACACATTTTAAATCGGCACCTTGTGCGAGGCGGAATCCCGCACGGAGCGCCGCCGCTTGTCGTAAATCTGCGTCGTGGTGATGTGCTTGTGGTCGAGGAGATCCTGGACGGACTCGATGGAAACGCTCGAATCCAGTAACAGGGTCGCCGTGGTTGCCCGCAGCGAATGCGGAGAAAACACACATTCCCGGACTTTCTCGCCCGAGGGCAGCTCTTTCTCCCGCATCGCTTCAGGAAGCCGCTCCAGATAGCTCATTAATATACGGTACATGCTGCGCTGGGTCATGCGGCGCGGGGCCAGGGCGTCGCTGTATGCGGAGAGGCGAGGGCGAAAGAGGGGACCGCTTTCGATGGCTGCGGCCTTGATGTATTCGGCGATGGACTCCGCCGCGCTGAAGTGAATCCCCTTGGTCTTGGCGCGCGCGCCCTTGAGCTGAAAACGCAGCGTTGCCTCGTCGCCGTCCTGGTGGAAATCCGACACGTTCAGCTTGCAGCCGGTCTCGATGCGCGCGCCGGTATAGACATAAAACTTGAGGATGGCGCGGTCGCGCAGCTCCAGCAGCGAATCACCCGTCACCATCGCCACGAGCTGGCGCGCCCGTGTTTCGGAGAGCGCGCGGGTTTCATCGACCGGATCGGAGGATTCGCGCGAGATGAACTGCGAATGGGCCGGATTGGGCACGGTGATCGGCAGGCGCAGCTCGGCCGCCGCGCCGTGCAGGAACTTGTAAAAGGAAGACAGCGAGGAAATCCGCCGGTTGATGGTCTTGGGCGCACCGCCATGCTTGCTCATGGCGTCCTTGAAGGCCTGCACATCGAGGATGGAGATGCGCAGCAGCCGCGCGGCGTCCTGCGGCCAGGCTATACGGCAGAATTCTACAAAGGCCATGACATCGCCACGGTAAGCCCGGCGCGTGTGATCGGATTTACGGCGTCCGACCCATGCCTCGAAGATGTTTGCCACCGAATGGAAGAAGTTTTCGACACGGGATGCGATCTCTGGCGTGTGCGCGCCGGCGATTACCGGAGGCAGTGCGAGTGCATCTTCTGGAGCCGCTGCGACTACACCATCCGACATCCGCCCCGCCGTGTTTTTAGTGCTTCATCTGTCTGATAACAGAATTTATCAGACAAAACAATCCAAACGACCAAATTGCGGCATAATGGAGGCCATTAGCCAATGTGGTGGACCATTTCTGCACCGGAGGCCCCTTTTGAGTTCATCGATCCAGTTGCAGCCCGTGCCAGACGAGCCAAAGCCCCACGAAACATATGAGGCATTTCGGAGCTATGTCCGACATGAGGATTCGCTTGTTAACTCCCGACTTTCATGGAATCTGACCGTTCAAGGGTTTCTGTTCGCTGGATATGGTGTGCTTGCCCAAAAGGCATTTGAGTTTTGCGCCGATGGCAAGACACCCATCGGTCCATTCAATTCCCTGCGGTCCACGATGCTCGTCCTCGGATTGCTGGGTGTGATGATAAGTCTCACTTCATTTGTAGGAATCTGTGCTGCCAACATGGCGACGAGAAAAGTCCGCAAACAGTGGCAAGCAAAAATTGACGCAAGCCCGAAGCTTAAGGGATTATTTCCAGCACTTACAGGAGGCGGAGCGCGGGGGGCAGAAGCAGCGGGACAAATCCCTCAATTTTTCTTACCCGTACTGTTTATTCTCGCATGGTTAGGTATATTCTGGGCTTCGCATAGCCTGACTGAATGCCCTGTGGGTGCCAAGAGCGGGTCAGCTTCCAGCACGCAGACACAGTGCCTCGGGAGTACGCATAAGCCCTGATCTGAACAACTGAGAAGCTTTGGATTCCAACCCCCTTAGTTTACCCCCCGATAATGCAGCTAACGCTCCAGAACACTACAAACCACACCGGGTAGCGCTTTTCATCTCTTTCTGATGAATGATAACGTCCTTTATCATTCACTATCCTGACCCACGATCCGGCGCAAGGGAAAATCAACAGGGTAAGCGCGACAGGTCACCTAATGCTGCTCGAACGAACTGTAATTCCATGGAAAGTCACGCATTCTCTGTTTTTCGGGCGAGAAGCTCGCTGTAACAAAACTTTAACTTGTTTTAGTCTTCTCAGTCGGCTAGGGCTGAAAGAAGCTGCACCGACCAAAGAGAAAGATATTTTATGGGCAATGGAGGTTCCGAAATCAATGACAAGCATCTGACAGATGCCTATTCCGCTGGTAGAGACGCTTTTTTTGCCGCCTCACCAGAAGTTGATGATCGCGCGATCTATAACATGTTCGGACAATCCGAACGCGAACGGTTAGCTGACCCTGATATGTCTGTGCCGCTGGGCGGGCTCTTCAATGGTTTTGCTACGCCTATTCTTGAAGCCAGGACTCATAAGCAATTGGACGAACACCTGAATACCATAAGACGCATTGCGGCGGGGGGCGGGGGCAAGTGGGAGGCCGATGAGCTCGATCCCAAAGCGATGCTTGCTTTCGTGAATGCTTTTGAAAGGAAGCTAGCAGAACTTTCACAAGCGGAAAAGCAACCATGGACGGAAAAAAGCAAGGAACAGAAATCTCCACCAGAAGGTGGTCATACGCTGTGAGGCTCTGTGAATCAACATCGTACTCACTCTCGGGGCGCAGCTGTCGCTGCGGGATAGACCCTAACTGTAAAATTCTGGTTTTGATCTGACGTAGGGTAATTTATCAAGCAGCGCTTTGCCGTTTTTTCGCTCGGTTGCTATGCCCCGCGTCCTCCTCTCTTGGGTCTCTCCCCGTGATCCTGAATTTTCGGAAGAGTTTTCATCAGTACATCGATTGATTTGCCCATCAGGGCACTGTAATCAGCGATCGGTATTTGATAAGCATCCACCGTTGCGCCTGCTTGCGGCGGGCTAAATGCGCCTAAGTCGGTTCCCAGCACATCATTTTTCCTAAGCTTCTGCAGCAGGGCATATACTGCTTCGGTCTTATCCACCGGCACTTCAATGATTACCGGTATTGGCATGGGGCCTTGCCTGATTGTCGCATTTGCGGACTTTATGACCTCCAGAGTACCTTGTTCCTCCGGTGTCAGCCCCACCTCACTGATTTTCTTAGAGCCTTGGCGTCCATAAAGAGGTAGTTCCCCCATATTCGATCCTATTGCTGATAAAACTATTTTTGCGGCGTGCGGTTCTTCGTAATGTTATATATGGCGGCACTGTAAGCATGATCAACGCCGTCAGTGTCGACAAAAGTAAACCGGTGCGCCTTCTGCGGCCCTATCGGGTCAATGCTGGTCACCTCTACGGTCGCGCTTTTGCCGTCCTTGTTCTCGAATATTTCGATCGCAACCGGTTTGCCGGTCTGAGGGTCCCGCGAGGCGAAAATAGGGTATTCTTTGCGGTTGCCCATAAGAACGGCTCCCGTCTTACCCCGAGGTGATGTGTCGTAAGGCCCTATCATCTCCATTTCCTCACCCATGCCAGCGGATTGCGCCGCCATGTATAGGTTATGTGCCGCAGTCTCCATCTTGGTGGTCACTATCAGCCGCTCATCATTAACCGGAAACGTGTCCATATAACCCTTGCCCAAATTAGGATCGGGTTTATTGTTGTTGGGAATGGCAGATTGCGGAAGGTATTTAATGGCCTCTCTTACCTCGGCCGCAAGTTTCTCCGCCTCTCTTGTGCTTATCTCGGGAGGGAGAGACTTCGAAGTGTCCTTCTTAGGCGCATCCTTGGCTTGCGTATCCTGAACCATAACCAATTTCCCTTACTACCCAGTGTTTAACATACCGTTACCTTAACTGTGCTCTCAGCAAATAAAAAGTGAAGATTTTGTTACAATGCTTGCTTTCACGATGCCATTGAGACTCGGCTGTGAACTTACTATTTGTAAACATTGAGAAAAAACAGCACATCGCACGGAGAGCGATGGATAACTATCCGCGTGCAGTCGGCACCGGATATACTTATGGGCTTCGCAGCGCTGCCAATTGTGATTTGCGATCCGTGCCCTTTGTTGAAGCGAGGCTTTTGGCTGGAGAGCATTAGAGCTTTTCCCAATAGGAAAGCATTCCTTTCTCGCCTTGCCTTTTTTTCCTTTTTGGCGGAATCCGGCGTCAGTGCTTACGGGCGGGGCAGCGGCACCAGTGGCCGCACGATAACAAACTAAGGACATATTATGTTTGTGCGTGTGGGGTGGCGTTGGTCGCATAACTGGATGTTATGGAAAAGATCTCATGCGCCGGTAGCGCCGTCCCTTATTTCCTCTTACGCAGCCGCAAGCCCGGACTTTCGCTGTTAAGGAACTCGATTCCGGCCTTCTCAAGGACAGCGACGACCTTGCCGAGCGTCTCCGTTCTTGAGCCGACAGGGCCGTCAAACCTCTCCATCCGCTGAACGGTACCGAAGGCCACTCTTGACTTCTTCGACAGCTCTCTTTGCGACCAGCTCAAGAGAGCGCGTGCGGCCCGGATCTGACTTCCGGTGATGATGATCACGGTTGGATGCTATCGTGAGCGCGCACCTAAGCCCAAATAACTGAGTCATTTACATATTTAGTTGAGTATTTGACATAGTTTGTGAGATCATCTTTCCCGCCATGAAATCCAAGGTGGTCAACGCGCTGATAGACCTGCTCCTGGACCTTATCTTGTGCTTTACGACGGACAAGAGCGACCCTCCCGCCGTCCCTGCCCCTAGCGGACAGCCGCCTGCTGGAGGCCGTCATGCCTGACCGTGACGCGAGAGCGAAACTGCTCATTTACCATGCGATCTACCGACTGAACCTCTCGTTCGCCAACATTGTCGCCAATTGCGGCACCCTGCGGGAATCCCGGATTTTAGGGCGGGAGGACACAAGGCTTTACCAGTCCTTCGCACAGGAACTGCAGGCGGACATTAATTCGCGCCTGGCCGGCATATTGGAAAGCGACGAATCCAACGACCACGCCCGGTTCGGCAAGGTGAGAGACGCATACGAGAAGGAGCTGCGCGACCCGGACGACGTGTTCATCCACGCCGAGGAGCGGCGCAAGGAGATTGCAAGGCAACAGCGCAAGAAACGCACAGCTTCAGTACGCCGGAAGGCGATTGCGCGTCCACCGGGAACCAGGCGGAAGCGACGCAAGACGGATACGTCCCCAAGCGGAACGAAGGCCTCATGATTCGTCTCTTAGCCCACGCCGCGCGCCGCGCCGTCGCGTTTCTTGCCTTCTCCATGGTTGTCTGCATTGGGGCCTCCGGGCAGGCGTTGCGCCGTGATGCGATCCATCCGCCACCGAAAGATGCGGCGCCGCCCGGCGTCTTCAGCGAGGAACCGGACGAGCAGTCGCAGTATCTGATCACCATGTCACCGGGCATGGAAACCTTCGCCCGCGATCTCTCCGTCCTGGAGACCAACAACCCCGCATACCGGTCGCTTGCGAATGAAAAAGCCAGAAAGCAGAAGATCGCGCAAGAGGCCGCGCTGCTTGGCCTCGATATCCGCAGGCTGCGCCATGCCGAACTTTCTGTCGCGGGAGCCCACTGGCTTGAGTTCGTGGCCGTCAAGGCGCGATTCCTGTCCGATGCGCAGATGGAGGCCCTCACGCAGGCCTTATGGGCGCAGATGGCGGGAAAGCCTTTCATGGACGGCTACGGGATGGAGCATCACCCGAAATGGGAGGAAGTGCGCGCGCATTTCATCTTGCTGAAAGGAACGCGTGACCAGGCGGCAGCAGCGAAAGACTGGCTGCGGCGCGAGACGAACACGGCGATTGTCTTGCCGTTGTCCGAGGAGCTGCGGGACGCGAGCCCCTTTGCCGCATCGCTTGCGGATACGGTCGCGGCGGAAGCGAAAGCCTACTGCGGACCCGACCTGAAAAAGCTGCAAAACGTCGTCGAGCGCCTTCTGGCCGGCGTCGCCGAAGGCCAAGATGCTTCCCGCACTCACGCGCGCAAGGTCAAACCGTCCGACATCAAGGCGCTGATCGCGCGGCTGAGCGGCCGAAACGCGGATGCGGCGGGCCAAGCCAGGAACATGCTTGAGCTGTGGCTCAAGAAGGCGGTGGAGAGCAACCTCACCAACCCGCTCACAGCCCGCTCGACCGATTCCGCCCGACCGGCGCGGGATCTATCACGCAAAGAACGAGGTGAAAAACATGACTAATCGTAAAGAAAAAGGCAAATCAAAGTTCGGCGCGATTCTCGTGGTCGGCGTCATAGTCATCGTCGCCTTCATCGTGATCAGGAACAAGGTGGACTCGGAGAACCTGAAGGCGATACAGGTGGTCTTGAAGCAGGAGAGGGATATGCGCGACGCGATGAAGGCCCGCGTACCTGTTCAGAAGCCTCAGACGGACGAAGATTTCCAACTGGTCTCGGATAATCTCGACAACTTTGTAACCCAATTGAAGGGAATCGACACGAGCCGGTGCCCGAGGGACTTCGCCGAAGCCTATCAGCGATTCGCGACGGCTTACGCCGAATTGGCGGGAGAAATCCGGGCCCATCCGCATACACCTACGGAATTGGAAGGGTTCGCCCGTGGCCTCGAAGGCGGCCTGGAAGGCGATCCGACCAAAGCCACGCGCGAGATTATCGGCGCGGATGACGCTTGGAAGCAACGACTGACCGACAAATCCACTCGTCTGGACGAGGCCGAGCGCGAAATGAACGCGGTCGCCGCGCACTACGGAGCTTCGTAGCCCGCAACGCGAGGGAAAGCCGGTTTTCGATTGGCAGGCGTGTCTTAGCCGCTCGGGATAGCCCCCAAGATGCGGCGTTTTTCTTGCCCAAGGGACTATACTTATCTCGCACCCCCTCACAGGCCCATTGATTCAAGGTACGGCCATTCTCGCGGCATTACCGTGAAATCCACGATGGCCCGAATTCGCACCATGAATTCGTTAAAACACGCCGTTTTGGCGCTAGGGTTGTTCACGTGCATCACCGTTTCCGCCGTTGCTCAAACGACCTCAATCGGCCAAGCAGGCACAAGGGATTTTACGGATCGTGCTTCATTTGCGACTGCAAGCGGTGGTTTCAGTAAGACTATAGGTTTTGACGGTGTGCGCCAAGGCGCGGATTATTATTCCAGTTATGATCACGGCCCGATTGTCGTATCGGGGATTACGTTCTCAACTTCGACCCGGGAGACTTTTGTCGATGTAACAAGGGCGGGATACTATTCCCAGGGTGTTTATGCTGGCGACTATATCGTCAATTCTGTGAACCCCTCTGCGAATAATAAACTCACAATCACTCTGCCCTGTCCGACGCTTGCGATCGGAATTGATTTTGGCGGCCTTGGGTTTAAAGGGCAAAGTTCGGCAACTATCACTCTCTCCAACGGCCATACTTATAACCAAGCCTCATTGCCGACTGTGGGGCATACGGCTTTTGTCGGATTCGTATCTTCCGACCCAATTAAGAGTTTAACTCTTGATACGGTGAATGATTCCTGGGTGGTGCTGGACGTTGTCGTGGCGGACTGTCTTGCACAGACAACCCCAACGCCATCTCCAACACCGGAGCCAACCCAAGCAACAGAGCAGCCGCCAGTCTTCAAGCAGGCTAACATCACCACCACTCCGCGCTCTGCATCAGGTACCGAAGTCATGAAAAACAGTTGCGTCGTCCAGAGCTATACATCCACACCCGGCTTGCGGTCTACGCCACTCTTGGTAGCCGATGAATATATGGCTTCCAAAGGGTTTCACCTGATTGTCGATCAAAATGGAAACTGGATTCCTCTAACCGCGACATTCCAAGCGGGATCGACTATTCCCAATTTGGCCAGCCTCGGCGGGGTATACACGCCTGAGAGTACCTATAACGTGACCGTTTCCAGTGGTGGGGCAATTACTGTAACGGAAACAGGCTCCGCGAGTTTCTCCTTCGATTCTGCCGGTACTTTTCGTCAACTGACCGGGAATGCAACCTGGAGCGCGACGCAGAAGCTCGATCTCAATTCCGGAAAGGATACACTAACGTTCACGGCGAGTCTGGATGCCCAATATATAGGCGGTTCGCAGCAGGAGCCAGGGAAAGCCAGCAACTGCACCATCAATTCGCGTTATTCAGGGGAATATGATGCGGTGGATAAGATCAGCTTCATCACCGCACCCGGATGTCAAAGATTCTACGGGATGCTGGCTGAAGCGGATCAACTTCAGAAACTAGCTGACCTGCTTCAGAATGACGACCAGAGTTATAACGCCGCAGCACTTGATATGTTTCTCTTCGGCTATGGCTCGCCTCTTTCTGCATATGGACTCATGGTTTCGCAAAGTGAAATCCCGGTGTTCTTTGGAAATGGTGGATCTATTGTTGCCGTCCGTTCTCAAATCGTCAATCGAATCCGTGTGCATGCACAGAACCGAGCCAGAATCGCACAAATTGGACTGAATGGTGGTCCCTACGGCCCACCAATCTCTAAGGAGGTAACTGATTTCTTTTGCACCCCAGATCCGAGCCATGTCACGCGGGATGTCTGGGATGCCTTCTGGATGGCTGGTTATATCGATTATGACACATACAACAATGGCGAATTTTGGATGATTATCGCTAACGGTCTCAACGACTTTTCCGTTTCCACCATCTTGACAATTGCTGACGCATCGGCGGTTGGCGGAGCTTTGACTGCGGTGACCCGATATGCAATCACAATTGGAGCCAGAAGAATTCTGCTCAGTGAGTTTGAGCTTGCATCGCTGAGAGCTATCGTTTCCAGGTCTCTTCCCGCATTGCAATTCCTTGGGGTCAGAGTTATAGAGATTGATGGGCTCGCTCCGTCAACCATCACAAGATTGCTCAGTGCACTTGCGTCAGCGAGCGCAGCCAAGAGAGAGGAAGCTAAGGTAGCAGTATTTCTTGCGCAAAAAGGGTTGTTAAGTGATTTCGATGTAAATATTCTCGATGCCGCCACGGGCAGTCTGCTAACCCAGCTCGACATTCTGGCAGGTTCGACAGGCAAATACGTGGTGGAGGTAACAATCGGTAAAGGGACAGAAAAAATCGCGCAGGCAACGACCCAGGCAAAACTCACTGGCAAAGAGGTAATTATCTATGGAACGAACTTGACATCTGCGTTTACGCAGGAAGCTCGCAGGCAAGGCTTTATCGTAGTCCAATCTCTTGAAGAATTAGTTGCGCTAGTAAAACAATGATACGAAAAGCAATATAATGAGAAACATAGTGTTGTTCACGGGGAGTCCAGTGCAGCAGACAGAACTCGAATATTTTCTGTTTGCGAGAGGCGGGCAATATCGACCAGATCGCCTCAAGATCAATATTGGGAGCGGTAATGACTGGGTCTTTGTGTCGCCTGATACATCTACCAAAAACGCGATAATTGATCTGGAGGAAGCTCAAGAATTTTGGAAACGCCTAGGATATGTGCCTCCAAGCTGCGTTGATTTGCATTTCACTGGAACAGAAGGCGCACTCAACCTTGCTAACACACTCGCGCTTGAAATGAAGACAGTCTGGGGTGGAGTTATTGACTACGAAGCCGCCGATGGTGGGCTCGGACTTCCACCCCGAGGATTGCCCGCCTCTTTATAGTCCCTTCGGTCGCTACGATTCCCTCTATTCCATGTTTCGCGCTGCTGTGCATTCTCCTGTCCCCATCACTCGCACTCATGCTTAACTTGGCGACGTACCTCTTTCGTCGTACTCTCTCCTTCCGTTGACCCTCCTGCATCCCGCTTTCATCCGGCGACGTAAGCGCACGGCGCTCGCGCGTCAATGACGAATTTTCCCCTGCGCTGAAGTGCGCGCATTCCTCGCGCAACAAAATTCTATGACCCGCTTCGCTGTTGCCGCGCGCTCTCTGTGCGCCGTCAAGCGGGACCGCAGAAGGCGGCCTCCATCAACAAAGGAGAAATCTCATGGCTACCGAAAACTTCAATACGACGGCGAACACTCTTATTCACGGCGACTGCCTGAACGTTCTGTCCACCCTTCCCGGCGCAAGCGTCGATTTCATACTTACCGATCCGCCCTATATCAGGCGCTATAAGTCGCGCGACGGGCGCAGCGTCCCCAACGACGACAATGACCGCTGGCTCAAGCCCGCCTTCGCGCAGATGCACCGCGTCCTGAAAAGCAACAGCTTCGCCGTGAGCTTCTACGGCTGGCCGCAGGCGGACAAGTTCATGGCCGCTTATCGCAGTGCCGGGTTCCGCATCGTCGGCCACTTCGTCTTCCCGAAGCGCTACACCTCTTCCACACGCTTCCTGCGCTATCAGCACGAATGCGCGCATCTGCTGGTCAAGGGCAATCCGGCCTTCCCTCGGGAAACCATCGGCGACGTCATCGACTGGACCTATAGCGGCAACAAGTTGCATCCGACGCAGAAGCCGCTCTCCATCCTGCTGCCGCTCGTTGAGACGTTCTGCCCGCCGCGCGGCACAGTGCTTGACCCGTTCGCCGGTTCCGGCTCCACGTTGCTTGCCGCGAAGTCGCTGGGCCGCTCTTACATCGGCATCGAGCTTGACGCCAAGTACCACGCCATCGCCGGCCGCAGGCTTGCGATGGAAGCGCAGGCCGTCTCCTCTCCCACACGTGAGATCGCACCCCCCATGGTCTCTCGCTTCGCCGGCGAGGAAAGCAGGCGGCGCTTCGCGCGTCAATGACGCATTTCTTTACTTCGCTTGCCCGCGCCGACATGCGGCGCTATGACTATGCCAACCGCGCGAGCTTTATCGATGGCGTCAAACACCTCTGAACGGCAATCCCTCGATCAGGCCCGCCGAATGCTCGATGCATTCGCGAGCGTAGGCGCGACGCATTTCGACGTGACGTTCCTTGACATGGACGGCAAGAAGCGGGGTTTCCGGCCGCATCAATCGACATCGCAGGTGAAGAACTCGCTCTCCCCGCTCCTGCCCGGACTTCTTCGGCGCCGGAACAGCCTTGTCGTCCGCCCGCTCTCGGAGAAGACCACCCTCATCCAGCTCGACGATTTGAAGGCCGAAACCGCCGCGCCTGTGCGGGACGTATCTTTTTTGTCGCTGCAAACCAGTCCCGGCAACTACCAGGCATGGATTGCTGTCTCGGGACTGGCCGATCCAAAGGATTTCGCGCGACGGCTGCGGAAGGGCGCGCAGGCCGACCTCAGCGCATCCGGCGCGACACGGGTGGCCGGTACGCTCAATTTCAAGCGCAAGTATGAGCCGGAATTCCCCTGCGTCGGTATCGAGGAAGCGCACCCCGGACGCATCGTCACGGCGGCCGAGCTGGAGATTCTCGGGCTTGTCGCTCCGCCGTCCGTCGCCCCGGCCACCCCCCTCCGAGTTTCCGGCTTCCGCTCGCGGCACTGGCCCGACTATCAGCGGGTCGTCGAGGGAGCGCCTCCCAACCACGGTAATACCGGCCCCGATATCAGCCGGGCCGACTTCCTCTGGGCGATGATGGCAGCACAGCGCGGCCATGACGTCGATGCGATTGCCGAGCGCCTCCTGCGCTTAAGCCCGAAGGCCCAGGAGAACGGAGAGCTGTATGCCCGCCGCACCGCCGTGAATGCTGCCGAAGCCGCCGTTCGCAATGACGCCCGGCGAGCGCGTTGAACCCGCCGTGTTCCGCCTCTCGTGAATGACCGATTGAAACCGGCGCTTCCTCTTCAGATATCTCCTTTGGAATCTCGCCGCAAACCTATGCCCGCTTCTTTGTGTACGGCGACTATGCGCGCGCCGCTTCCCAAGTCAATATACGGATTTTCCCCTGCCCCTAAAGAAGCCGGGGCATTCCTCGCGAGACAAAATCCTATGACTTGCTCGCTTGAAGCGCGCGCCTGACGTGCGCCGTAACGAAGCCGCATAGGGCGGCCTCGACAACCAAAGGAGAAAGTTATGAAGAAGAGCGCACTTGTGATCGGTGAATTCACCAAGACGGAACACGGTTTCTCGGGAAAACTTCAAACGCTGGGCGTCAACGCGAACCTGACGCTTCAGCCCAATGACAAGCAGAAGGACAGTCACCCGGACTACGTCGTCCTGCACGGCCAGACGGAGATCGGCGTGGCCTGGGACAGGAGCGACGATCGTGGCTACCACGTCTCCATCGCCTTCGAGGAGCCGAGCCTCTCACCCGGCTACTACACGCTGGCCAAATCCAATAAGGGCGTCGGCGCGTACGACCTCCTGTACCGCAAGCCGATGCTGAAGCGCGAGGCGAAATAATCCTCGCGCGGGGCGGCGGAAACGCCGCCCCTTTTCCTGCTTTCTAAAAGAGAAATGGCAGAATGACAATTGACTCCTTGCGCCGGGCGATATAACCAGAAACGCGAAAATGCCTCGACAATTACAACCCATTCAGCGGCTTCCCGCAGACAGACACGGGGAATATCACTCCCCGCCGAATGAAATCGGCCATTGGGTGCGCACGGCGGGCATTCTGTCGCCGCTCATCATCGGCGAAGTCGTGAAGGACCCGGAAAAGAAGTGGCGCTTCATCCGCATCACCTCGGTCGCCGTTGCACTCATCTCCGAGGGACTCCATGTCCACCAGCTCAGGCGCGAACGCCGGGAAAGAAAAAATCAGCTCGAACGGTAATCCGATATCGTCCAATTCTGATTTTTGCGTCATGAGCGTGTTTATACAAATGGACAACGGCCTGCCACTTTATTCGCCACGGAGGCCGCCACCGGGGCGCTTCTATCCATGCCGCCGCTGCACGAAATCAGCAACCCGCCTACACGTTTCTGATACTCGGCAAAGACAACCGGCTTAAGCGCCTCGATCTGCTGTAGGATTCCCACTCTGGCAGAGGCCGGGACATGAGCAGGATCATCAATGGGGTGGTGATGAACCAGGAACCCGAAGGATCTATAGAGGGAAAGCAGATCGGGCTCGGGCGACACGACGGCGGAATATCTTTTCAGTTCGCCGGGAGTCGCGAGAGCCACGATTGTTCCGATTCCATGCGCTCTCAGCGCCGCCAGCCATTCGCGCAGAACCGGCGCGGCTTCGGGCGCAATAAGAGCGACACGCCCGCCGAATGCGGGGTGGTAACGCAGCGGTCTAGGGGCGCACGCGAGGCTGTTGTCTAGAATCCACAACAGCGGGTTGGCCGCCTGGACGTTTTTCCTGATCCACCTGCGCCAGTTTTCCTCGTTCATTTTTCCATCTCCTGTTGCACTTCCACTGCCTTGCCGCCGTTCGTTTCCAACTCACGAAGCCAGTTGGGTTTCTGGCCGTTGGCTTTCCAGACGAGCGTTTTATCGGTCGGGTGCTGATAGACTCGCCCTCCTTTATATAGTGGCCCTGGCCCAGCCTTCTTCTTACTCTTGTCGCCAACATCCTTAAGGCTCAAGCCTACCGATTGCAGCAAGGCCCGCGCATCGGCAAGCGCCTTCGCCTTGCGCTCCTCATCGCGCTTTTTCAATAGCGTTTCCGACTGGTTAATCACCGTCCTCAATTCGTCATCGTTCAAGCCGTCGAGCATGTCTGGCTTTATCATTGTTCTCCCCCTTGATCTCCTTCAATATTTCATCGAATTCCGGATAGCATTTCACGCTTTCGATGATGGGTTCATCGTCGGGATTGGATTGCCGCAAGAGCGCCGCGTTTGCACTCGGCAATTCGCGGATGCCGTTTAGCTGTCCATCGCGGATGCCGTCCACAAGCACCTTGAGGTTATGGCCTTCAACCTCCACCGCCCGCTCCCCAAAAAGCACGACGAGCTTCTCCCGCTCTCCTTCTCCGCTCCAGTGATGGCCGACGTAATGCGCCCAGGAGAAACCCTCGGCTTGCCTGCCGCCCTTGCGCTCGACATGCAGGCTCAGCGCCTGCGCGGATAGCTGGCGCTCCTTGGTGAAGCTCTTTTCTCCCTCCGCGCCCTGCTCCAGGATCTTGTGCAGTATCCGGCTCTTGGCTTCAGGCATATTCCATGCCCTCCCGGCGTCGCCAGTAATCGGCCAAGGCACTTGCCCTCTGCTGCAGGAAACGCGCGACGCGGTTGCGCTCAAGCGTCCGCCGAACGCGCACGCGCCAGGATTCGCTTAGCTTCGTGCCGGTCAGCTCGACGGCGGAAAGCCGCTCGCCGGTCTTGGCTATCTTGCTGCGCACTTCCTCCTTGTCTTCGACGTAAACTCTCGCCATCTCGCGGCCACGCGAGGCGCTTACATACCATTGCTGTTGATTCGTCGCGGGGAGCGATTGATTGCCCACGGAGATGAACACCCGGTCCACGGTCTTGCCCTGGCTTGCATAGGACGTATCGACATAGCCCATCGCCACATGTCCGTAATCCTTGGAAAGCACCCTGCCCTTCTCCAAACGTATGTCGCCTTCCTTGGTGAAACCCTCCACGGTGAACACATCGCCGTTATTAAGCCGTGTCCCTTTGGCCTGACCCTCCACGCGCGCCTCGCCGTTTTTCGTGATGCGGATGCGGTCGCCGCGCCCGACCGAGAGATTGCGCGTCCGGTAGACCTCGAAGCGATTGGCTTGGGCCAGCGGCAGCCCGGCCCGTGTTCCATCCTGCTTCTGCAAAGACAGCCCGTCCTCGCCCTTGGCGACCACGGCCTTGTCGCCGCGCGTGAAGCCTTTGGCGTTCTGGTGGAACTCGACAATCATGCCCGGCTCGTAGTTGCGCGCGTCGCCCTTTTGCGCCTCCGTCCAGCCCGCGGAGCGCCGCGCGATGAACTCGCGCTCCCTGCCTATGGAGCCGCGACCTTTGAGAGCGGTTCTCAATTCATCGGTGAGCTTTTCTCCTTCGGCGTGGGTGGGCGCGATGATGAGCGCCGACTTGCCTTGGCTTTGTGCTTCCAGGTAATCGTCCACCAGCATGCCGTGGCGGGCTTCGCCCGATGCCTCGATGACCGAGCCCATGGAATCGAGCGCGTCGAATCCCCTTTGCGCCGCCTTGCCCGTCCCTTGCGCTATCGCCTCGACGGCCTTGCGGTACTTGGGGTCGGCCTGGCGGCGAATCTCGGTGAGTTTCGCAAGCCTGACACCCGCTTCCTGCTCCATCAACCGGAAGGCGTCGCCGCCTTCGACGCTCGCATGCTGCGTGTAGTCGCCGGATAGAATCACACGGTTATCGTTTTTCTTCGCGACATCCATCAGGCGCTTCATGTCGCGCGTGGAGATGAGCCCCGCCTCATCGACCCACAGCACCTGCCCCTTCGCCTGCTCCTGGAGCTTTTCACTCTTCAGCAGCATCTGAAGCGTTTCGGCATTGGCGAAGCCTTCCTTTTTGAGGACGCCGCGCGAGGCCTGCGAGGAGGGTGCGAAGACGAAGACCTTCTGCCCCGAGCCGCGCTCGATCTCGTCAATGGTCGCGCGCATCATGCGCGTCTTGCCCGTTCCCGCCTTACCGACCACGCCGGTCACGGTGTCGCGGCTTAGGAGCACCTGGCGCGCCGCCTGTCTTTGCTCATCGGAGAGGCCCGCGAGCGCATCGCTTCCCAACTCGGAAACGAAGAGCCTGAACTTCCTCTGCCCGTCTTTGGCGAATTGCAGCATGGCGATTTCATCGCGCAGCACGGTCCTGGTCGTAGCCATCGCCTGTCCCTCGCGCTTGACCGCGATCACTTCCGGGTGCTGCGGCAAATCGGCAACATCCTGCGGCAACACCGAGCCGACGCCGTATTTGAGGGCTTCGGCCTTCAGGCGCTTTTCCGAGACGGTGGAGGCCCTCTCGAAGGAATGCGCCAGGGCGTATTCCTTGGCCTCCTCAGCGGTAGTGGCCCTGTCGCCTTTGGCCTTGCCATGAATCGCGTCCGCGAGCGCCGAGCGTTCGTCATCCGAAAGTCTCGCGTTCCACTGCTTGCGCAGCTCGGGCTTGGTCAGATCCTTGTTCTTATGCTCGCGACCGTAATACCCGATCGCGTGCTTGCCTTGCGCATCCGTGATGCCCTTCTCCGCCGCCTCGCGCTCTATTTCATTGCGCCGCCGCGAGAATTTGTCGATGAGCGACTTTGGCGCGCCCGCCACTTCAAAACTGTGGCCGGTCTTCTCCGTGGCGTAGCCGAGCGCGTTCAAGCGGTGCGCAAGTCTCGCATCGAACGCCGCCTCAAAATACCCGGCGTCGCGTTTCAGATCGCCGAACTGTCCCGCCTTCCAGCGCTTCTCCGCATCGTCATAGGTCAGGTTGAAGGCGTAAAAATGCGCGTGCAAATGCGGATCGGGGACGCCGTCCACCGGCCGCGCGGTGAAATGCGTGAACTCCGCCCAAGCCATGTTGCCCGTCTCGCGGTCGGAGTCCTGCCCGCGCTTGCGCACGCGCGTCTTCATCTCGCCTTCGATTTCCTGCATCGTTTCTCTGGCGCTTTCGGAAAACGCCTCGCGTATCCGCTCATCGCCCGACAGCTCATAGAGAACGGACACCGACTTCGGGGCGGAGAAGGTGAAATCGAATCCGACGCGCCGATTCTCTTTATTGCGCGGCGTGAGCTGCTCGCCCGATTGCGGATCGCGGTTGTCGATGAGCGCAAAATAACTCTGCGCATCGACCTCGCCCGTGAGTCCCAGCATTTCACCGGCCTTGCCTCCCCAGCGTCCCATGACCTCCTGCCCGTCGATGTAGTAGTCCGAGCGGGTCAGGCTCTGGGTGAAGTATTCCTTCGCTCCCTTGGCGCTCGTGCTGGGGGTGATTCGCAACATGATCTTTGTGTTATTTTTCCGCCACTGTTCGCAAGGAGGTTGAAGTCTGTAACATCGTGTTCAACCTCCATCAACATCCGATAACCCCGCTGGTCAAAATCGGACAACCAAGATTGCATGCGTCTCCCCTAAGCGGAGCTTGAGGCGCATTCTGCTATGTGTATTCGTACCTACAAATCGGAACCACTGCGCGGCTGCGCGGCGCGTGCTTCCCGCGCAACAGCGCGCTTGCAACGATGCAACAGTGGCGTCTCATGCGTGTTCCCGGCGCAGCGTCATCTGGCCTCCGGGGCATGCGCCCTTCTGCCAATCGACGGCTATCTCTTCGCTGCCGAACGGCGTGACCGTGAAACCGGTCAAGCCGCATCCGTCGGCGGCGGTGCCTATCGTCTTATCGACGCGGAACGTCACGCCGCCGTCTTTCGCAACGCCGGTCAGGATCGCCGAAAGGGGCGTGAGCGCCTTGAGCATCGCGACGGAAGGATTGACCTTCGGCTTGCCGTCGCCGTAGGGGAGCGGATAGCACAGCAACTTCACGTAGCCCGCCATCTCGCCCGGCTGCCTGTTGCGCATCTCCAGATTGAGCCAGCACAGCTCGTGCGTGTTCTGCGCCTGCTGTCCGACCCAGACGCCCGCAAGCCCGCCGGGCATGGGCGTGGGCTGCGCGGGCGCGGGAAGGACGGGGGCATCAACCGGCTGCCTTGCGGGCAAACGCAGATTGGGGAGGCGCGCATCCGTTCCTTGCGCCTGGCCGCGATACGAAGCCGCATCGTTGAACGACCGCCTCGCCTGTGGCCAGAAGTAGATGAGGAGGAGGATTGCTCCGAGAGCCCACCATAGTTTGCGATTCTTGGATTCACTATTCATGACGTTTCCTTCTCTAGCGTGACCGCGAGGGGGGAGTGATCTCCCTCTGTGGAGTAGTGTTCCCGGCATACTTGATGGCGGGAGTTGGGGCCGGGGTGGGGGCTCCCTGGACCTGGGATTGCGTTATGCCTTTATCCGCGAGCGTCCGGCCCGCCGATTTGACTTGCGAAAGGGTTTCGGCGGAAAGCGATTCCGCCGGCCGTCCGTATTTTTCCGCTGCTGACATGTCAGCCTCCAGGACCCAGGAGACAGGAACCAGAAGTGACGCTTCATCTGGTTTCTGGCTCCTGGCTCCTGACTTCTGAATCGAGCAGAGCCTTCAACTCCGTGGAAAGGTTTCCGAACGCCTGCTTTAAATCCGCATCGTCGCGCATGAGCTTTATCGAGGACTCCGCCACCGTGAAGCCCGCCGTTTGCGCCGGGGGCTTACCCGAAAGCGCGTCGGTCAGGTATTGGGCTTCGATCTGCGCGTCGCGCATATCGAGGATCGCCTGACGCTCGTTGTGGTAAACGATATGGTTGTTGACGAACAGGCCCGCCGCCCCCAATGTGAGCCAGAGTCCCACCTGCGGCGAGAAGTCCCACAGGAAATGCCCGGCCGCGAAGACGAGCGCCGGCTCGATGAACTTGAAGACCTTCTCGGTGGAAAACGGCAAGGGAAGCAGCGACGTTCCCATATACATCGAATGCCACTGCACGCCCGCCGCGTTCTTTCGCGCGATCTGCCAGCGCTGGTATAGGCTTACCGCGATGAAGGCGAGCCAGAACAGCGTCATGAGCTGCGAGCCGCCGTGAAAGAACAGGCTTCCCAGGAAGGTGAAGTTGGCGACAACCGTGTAGCCGAAGAACAGGTTCAGCCACCCGAAATAGCGCTCGCCCATGTCCTTGCGGATGAACGGCACGACGCTGACCGCAAAGCAGCTGCTGATGAGACTCAAGAGCCCGAGCGCCCATTCCGCCTTGCGCCAGGGATCGGTGTTGGCGAGCAGCCCGCGCGTTTCCTGCATCAGTTTCATATCGTTACCTCGTGAATCGTGAGTGGTGGTCGGCAAACGCCATGCGCCCCGCCCGTGTTTAAGTTCCCGTAACGCCCGGTATCTGCTGCGCAAACGTCGCGCGCAGGTAGGGCTCGCCGCTATTGGCCTTGAAAGCCGCGCCGGTCTGGTAGACGATGGCCTGCGTCTCAAAACCGTTTTGCGCTCCGCCTTTTTTCAAGCTGGTGAACTCCGAGGGCAGCACCTTCCTGCCCACCGACTCAGACGCCCCTCCCCTGCCCGCTCCCTGCTCAATCCCGCCATTCCAGTTGGTACGGGTCTGGATTTCCTCGGAGATCATGTCGGAGGCCCATTTGTTCGTCTCCGGGTCGCCGTTGGCGTGGAATATCTTCGTTCCCATATTGCCGAGAAATGCCTCGACCTTGTGCCTTCCGGCTTCGCCTCCCATCGCGGCGAGATAGTTGGGCTTGTTTTGCGAAATCAGCACCGAGGCAACGCGCGCGCTTCTCGCGGTAGCCAGGAATTCCGGGGTGTACTGGCACACCAGCTCGTGCGCTTCATCCACGAACCAGAACACGGGGCGGGGATTGGCTTTAACGTCCCGCTGCTCGGCTGCCACCTGCCACAGATAGGTGAAGGCCGACTGCACGTAGATTCCCGCCTGGCCATAAACCTTGATGGGAAGGTCAAGCACGATGATCGCGCCGTCGAAGGTCAGGTCCGGGACGAAGTTAGTCTCGCCGTCGAAGAGATCCGCCATGTGCCCGCGCAGCAGCACGTCGGCCATCACGCCGTAGGTTGCGAGAATCGAGCCCCTCGTATCGTTCGGCATGTCGGGGAACTCCCGCAGGAAATACTTCGCCGCGAGCTCAAAATCCGCCTGCTCACGCTGCGTCTTCTCCCGCGCCTCCGCCTCCTCGATGAGCCGGTAGCAGGTGGAGTTCTTCTGCCACTCCGGGTTATGCACTTCCGCGTGGTTGCGCGGAGCGCTGGTAATGACATCGTGCAGCATCTGCATCGTGACCTCGCCCTTCGCCGCGATGCAGATCTCCAGCCCGTTGCGCAATATCTGCCGCAAGGAACGCTGCCAGAATTTGTCGCCCTGCCCTACGCTCGCGCGCTCGCTGCGCTCCGCCGCCTCGACAATCGTCATCAGTAGCGAGACGATCTGCTCCACGCGGCTGCCGACCGCGCCGGGGCGCTTGAGCGCATAGCGGATGAGGTTGCATCGCCACGTGTCATTGGGAGAGACGACGATTAATGAATCGCTCCTGCCCGTGCGCTTCGCATAGGCCTCGACCAGCTCGCGGTCGCCTGGCTTCACGCAGCACACGAGCCCTCCCATGCCGATTTCGAGATATTTGAGAAGAATCCACGCCGCCGAGCCTGTGGTCTTGGCCGCGCCCAGCTCCCCGAATATCGCGACCGATTCCATCGCGTTCCTTAAACTGAAATGGTCCTGCGGCGACCAGGCGAACAAGGGGAAGCTCAAGTCCCACGGATCGCGGCCTTTGAGCATGGAGCCGAGCGACGAATCGTGAGGGAGTTGGCAGTCGGCGGTTAGCAGTTTGCGGTTGAGTGGTAAAGAAGAAGCCACCCACCGCAAAGCGCGACCCGCCAGCTGCCGCCAATAAGCAAAAACGGCCGACTGCCGACTGCGAACTGCCAACTCTTCTTTCATCTTCCACTCACCGGGCGAAGGGTGATTCCGAGCAGCTGCGCCGGCGTTCCCATATGCACCGCGAGATACTGCGTCGGATCGAAGGTCAAGGGCTTCTTCGGGTCGGCGTTCTCCATGACTGCGTCCGGCACGATGACCTGCAAATGAACCCTGACATAGCCCTCCGGGATGTAGCGCACATAGAACCCGCCCGGCATTTGCGCCCACGCGCCTTTGACAGTCAGGGTCGAAGTCGGCGGAGGATCGCCGGGCTTGTCGGCGAGCCCGGCTTTCACCGCCGAGCCGATGCCGGTCTGCTGATCGATCTTCTGCGCCGTGGCGATCCCAGCAAGCGTTCCTTTCGTCTCCTTGGGGAACTTCCTTCCCAAAGTGCCGACGATAACCTTTTCCAGAATCGTGACGTGCGCGACACCGCTCAGCTTCATCAGCGATTCCTTGGGCAAAATCTTCGCCGCTGCCGCCTGCGTCTGCGGCGGCATTTTCTCCAGGTCCGTGCCGTAGATGGTGAGGCCCACGAGGTTCTGGATAATGACCTGCGGCACGTCCCGGTGCAGCTCCGCGAATTTGAGGATGTCGGAGACGACCCGCGCCCGCCGTCCCTTGATCGGCGCGGGGAAGAACGCTGAGCCTCTGGGGGTTGGCTGATCGAAGGGAGTCAGCGAATAGCTCTCGACATAGGCCTCGTAAATCCCCGGCTTCAGAATGAACGCGCCGTCCTCCGTGCGCTCCAGCTTAAGGAACGGCGAGAATGTTTGCGGCTCGACGCTCGGCGGCAGTATGTCGAGGTGAATTGTGTCCGCGACACCGGTAGTGATAGGCGATCCCTTCGCTCCCTTAATCACCCCGTCAATGGTCGCGGTCGCGGACGTATCGGCGGTCATGGACTGTGTTTGGCACAAGGCTTTGGCGAAGCCTGTTTTATTCGCGCATTGCGCGGATGCGGCCTGAATCGAAAGGCCCGCTCCAATCACAACGCAAAGTGTCTTGCTGCGTACCGTCATATACTTGAAACTCCGTTTCTTTGTGATTTAGGAAATGGTTGGGCGGCCCGGCTTGCTCTTCGTGGGGCGCCGGCCGCCCTTTTCTCACTCTTGGTTCTCGGAAGCCTTGATCTTGGCTATGGACCCAACACCTGTGTCGCTATGCCGATGAGCACCATGAAGATCCACATGCTGCCTCCTTTCGTCGGGAGCAGAAGCGATTGCTTTTGCTCTCGAAAACGAGGCCAGCGTCGCATGCTTCTGCTGCTTTTAAAAGTGATGGGACGTTAGAGGTCGAGCCTAAGCTGCGTGTTTTCAAAGGAATCCGCTTGAAAGGGAGGGTGGGTTCGGGTAGTGCGTTACAAGGAGTTTTCGTTCATTGAAGTGTGGAACCTTGTGTCAACGCATCATCGCAGCAGAGCTACTGAGCTGAACCCGATCGAAATCGAAATTCACTTTTCGCCTCGGCTCATGCAGGCGTTCAAGGATCTCTCGGCGGCGGTACATTTCAGCGAGCACTTCAGTCCGGAGATACGGATGAATTTAGAGGACTGGGTCACCAAAGGCCCCCGGAGTCTTCACAGTGCATTGACCGGACTGCCCTCAATTGCCGAGGAGACGATTAAGCATATCGCCGCTACTGGAGATCAACGGGCGCAGGAAGCGTGGGACAATGTAGACATTCAAATGCGGGAGAAGAACGGATTCACGCTAACGGCGAAGGTTCGCGCGAAGGAAAAATGAGATTGAAAAATTTCGCCAACTTGTCCCACTCATTCTTTTTGTCCTGTGGCCAAGCCTCCACGCCCTTGCAGCACGTGGAAAAAAATAACCGGAATGTCGTGTCATCTGCCAGCAACTTTAATTTCATGATGTGATCGAACGCTAATTCAGGCTGCCTTATGGCTACGTAGACAACTGCCAGAAACAAATGCACGGCGTAGTATCCCTTGTCGAGTTCCAGTGCTTTTCTCAAAACAGCCATCGCTTCTGGAAATTGCTCAGCCCGTATCAACACCTTTGCGCACTCAATATACGCGGCCATATCGTCCGGATGGGTTTCAACGTGTCGTTGCACCAGTCGGATCGCCTCCGCCCTATTGCCAATCTTGATTAGATAAGAAAAGTAAAATGGGTAGGTTTCCGTGCTGGCGCGGTCCAGCTTGAGGGCTGTGTCGAATGCGACTTTTGCCTTCTCGATGTTTCCCTGTCCCATCAGCATGAAACCGCCCAAGGCATGCAATCGCCAGAATCCAGAAGCGCGCTTGTCGAGACACTGCAAGGTCTCTGCGGCCTTTTGGACCGATTTCTCGATATCCTCTGCACTCCTTGTCTGCTTGTCCCACAGGAGAGTTCCGATCCATGCTTCGGCAATTCCAATGGAAGCGCCAATGTGTTCAGGAGACATCTTTAGAACAGAGGCGAAATGATCTCTAGCCTTGCTGTAGTCCTCCCACATACCGCGCGTGAGATGATACATCCCAAGTTCGTACTCCTTACCCACGGGATGGGCTGGGTTATACGAAAACTGTGGCGTGTAAGCCTCGCCTTCCGGCAGCTTGATTTTTTTATCCTTCGGAGGCTCCCGCAGCGCAATGACGACCAAGTCGCCGCCACCCTCTTGAGCGTAATATCGCGCTAGTGTAAGGCGCAGTTTATTCGCCGTTGCGCGCACGTCCCCAAATTCCTTGTCGTTAAATTTTTCTGGAAAGAGTATTTTCGCAATGACATGGCCCGGCGTTTTCTTGCCTTCGAGTGCCCTTTCCACGACCAGTGCCAAGAAATCCGACTGATTCGGTGCGTTTTGAACGCGGTAATTTCCTCTCATTCGTACAAGTTGCTCTTTGATTTCTGTGGGCGTCGGACTTTCGGCGTTGATAGTCATTAAGGAAAAACGGCGGCTAACTCCTGATTGTACAGGGCGGTAGGCTGGGCTCTAACGTCCTCTGACTCTGAAAACACTTCAATTTGCGTCATTATGCCAGAGTAAATGAGGTGTTGCTGTGATTGAGGAATCCTTTGTATCCGCTGAAGAAGCCGCTGCATTTCTATCTGTGAATCGCCGTTACCTTCTGGCGCTCGCACGGAAGGGCATCGCCGGAGCCTATCCGCTCGGCACGGGAACGAAGCGCAAAGTCTGGGTGTTCCGTTTATCTGAACTGGCGGCAGAAATTATTTCCAAAAAACAACGCGCGGGGGTGATCCCAAATCGCGCGGATCAAGGTATGATCCGTCCTGGCAGTCCCCGCTGAAGGAGCGATATGGCTTATCAGCGAGGATCATTGAAGAAAGTTTCGCGCAAGGAAGGAGCAACCTGGGTGCTGCGCTTCAGGGTAAGCAACGCGGAAGGCAGGCGCGTGGAAAACATGCTGCCGGTCGGACTCGTTCGCGATTTTCCCAAAGAGCAGGATGCGTGGCGCGAAGTGGACCGGATGGGGCTTCTGGCTCGCGTCAACAGCGACACCCCCTGCCCCGGCCGCACCCGGTTCGACGCACTTGCCGAACATTACCTGAAGGCCGATTTCGGAGAAGATGCGGTGCGCCCGAAGTCGGTAAACACCATTCCTATCGTCGAGCATTATGTCCGCGACTATCTCATCGCCCGCTGGGGAGAAGAGATGGCCGACGACATCAAGCCGCTCGAATTGCAGCGCTGGCTTAAGGCGCTGCACACGGACAAGGGACTCGCATGGACGACGATTGCGAAGATTCGCGGCATCATGCTGCGCATCTACAAGGTCGGCATCCTGCATGAGCGGGTCACGAAGAATCCGGTGCAGCACGTCGAGACGCGCTCTAAGACCGACTACAAGGCCATCGTCATGAGCCCACAGCAGACGCTGGCTATCATCAAGGCCCTGCCCTCGCCTCTTCACTCGACGGTGGTGCTCACCTGTGCGGCAACGGCGCTGCGCGCATCCGAGATACTCTCGCTGCGCTGGGCCGACATTCTCTGGAATGAAAGCCGCATTCGGGTAAGTAAGCGCTGGGCGAAGGGCAAGGACGGAGAAACGAAGACCGTCGCCTCGGACGGGTATGTCCCGCTGCATCCTCTGCTGGCTGAAAACCTGCGCCAGTGGCGGCAGCAGACACCCTACGGAAGGGAAACGGACTTTGTGTTTCCGTCGTTGAGGGCTGAAGGCAAGCTGCCGCTCTACGCTTCCACGTTTGTCGCCGACCATCTTCGGCCTGCCGCGATTTCAGCAGGAGTACAGATCGCGAAAGGGCAACGCTTCGGGTTGCACAATCTCCGCCATTCGCTATCCAACTGGCTAGTGAACAAGGCGAAGGTGGAACCGAAGACCGTGCAGGGCATCCTGCGTCACAGCAAGATTCAGACGACGCTCGATCTCTATACGCAGGAAGATAGCGACGAAACACGGGCGGCGCAGGGAGCATTCCTCGCGGCGGTCGGCCTCAAGTCCGAGGCGATACAGTGAGCTGTGGGTTGAATTGTGGGTTGGACTTTTTGGGCGGTTGCACTCTAAGTCTATGAAAAAGCTGGCGGGGACGACGAGACTCGAACTCGCGACCTCTGCCGTGACAGGGC
>Ga0126381_100000628_pt1 | contig 38891 bp, 74 predicted proteins | sample PanSoiMetPlot_28_FD_96465 | JGI IMG/M metagenome (GOLD analysis project Ga0126381, IMG submission 96465) | Tropical forest soil microbial communities from Panama - MetaG Plot_28 | ecosystem: Environmental > Terrestrial > Soil > Tropical forest > Bulk soil | place: Panama | collected 2016-02-17 | reverse complement strand
CAACCATGCTGACCTAACTCGGTTGTGTAGTCATTTGCAAATGGCCAAATTCGAGCACTTTACCTCCATCAAAACGGAAATACTATGCGAATCTAGTCGTTTGCGTGTGACTTGCAGTTGTATTGACCTATAGCAACCAATAAATGGCTTAGATCGAGGCTATTTGCTGCTCATTCTTTCAATTCGACTTGTTTTCGACATCGTTCTATACGCAAGATTGTTGCGCTAAACGCTGCTATGACGTAACGCGACCAACTCACAAACAGAATTTCGAATAGTTGCTACAGCAAAGCGGTGTGCTGGTAGGGCTAGATGCCTGATGCCTGTAGTCACAAGCCTACCGTACATTGGACCTGAAAAGGATGGTGCTCAGAACACGTTCCTGTGCGCGCTGGTGCAGCGTTGCGCCTGCTAGGCTGTCCGGGCTAGGACAAAGCTGATTCAGCGCGTGTCATGCTTCGGCTACGTCAGGCGCGGCCCGTGTAGAACGGATGGCGCTTGTCCGTTGGCAGACCATCCAAGCCGATGCGGTTATCGAAGCCGCGCACTTCCTCGAACCGTTTGCCGCCGTCGTGACACGACTTGCATAGCGATTGCACGTCGCCGAGCCGAAACGCGTTCCAGTTGCCGCGATGCGGCTCGACATGATCGACCACGCTCGCGACCGCTCCGCATGATCGGCAGAACGGCTCGACGCGAAGCTGATGCGCCGCGCGCTTGCGCCAGCAGGCGCGGTCGTACCACTTGTCCCAGAACGGATGCTCGCCCATTCACGGCCTCAAAACGCAGCGTCATGTGCTCGCCTTCTCGCGGCGGGCAAAAGTGATTTTGAGCCCGATACAAGGCAGCGGCAGAATGTAAAGCGACTTCTCGCGTCGGTCCCAAAAAACACCGATCCAAAGATCATACCAAGCCAGAACGAAATCGATGCTCATGCGTTTACCTTCTCGATCTCATTCAAGCTCGCCTCGACCTTTGCACTTGGGGCATTTGCCCGAACCTTCGCATTCATCGCAATCGAGGCTTTCGTCGCGCGGATTGACGCCTTCGCCGTCGCACTCTTGGCAGACGCCCGATCCGCCGCAATCGTCGCATTGCGCTTTGACCATTGCTTGCGCTCCCGATTTGGCATCGGGCTAATCGGCAACAACGGGGTAACGCGCTCCGCTACGCCGCCCGTGCGTGCTGAACCGCGCCGCTATTGCGATTGCGCCTTCGACGATGCCGCCTCGCACGCCTTGGCATGGGTTTATCGGCGATCTCTAGCACGAGATCCCGTTCATCGATTTGCATGGGCACGAATTTGCCCATGAGCCACTCGATGCGAACGGCGGCTTTGCCGTCCGCGACCGGATAGAGAAATTCGGCGCGCTGACCGGACAAGCGGATGTCGGCGCTATTGATGATGACCCGATCACCGGGTCGAAAGCGCGACGGGATCTCGGGTGTCGGGATGATGTCCTGCTGATCGGCAATTCGCTTGAGCGAGTTTACGGCAAGCTCGATGGGCTGACCGTGACCGACGAAATCGACGATGCCGAAAACTTCGCGGAGAGTGTGCCAAGAGTTATTGGCGACGAGCCATACATAGCCCGGAAAAGCGGGTACAAGACGATGGCAAAAGCGACCGCGAAAGACAGAAGCGCGCCTAATCTTAAATACAATGTGTTCATAATCCCAGCGTGTTAGCGCCCGCGAAGTTGAGAGTTCACGGTTGGGGGCGGTGATAGCCAGCGACCATGCTGTCATTGCGAGCGCTAACTCCGGGCTCGGGAACGAATCCGCTCATACACCCGGTAGCGCCAATTTGGCAAGCATCACCGCAACATCTAGCGCTGTTTACTATCCTGCGTTTGAGAATTCTGTGTTTGAGTTTGTCGACTTTCCGGCACCTGCAACACGAAGTCCTTGGCCTTTAGCTCGTGCACGATGGGCTTCGCTTTGGCCTTATCATCGGGTTTCGGTTCATCGGTCATTTCAGCACCTTCACTCGTCGTAGACCATCTTGAGCGCATTCCCAGCGGAACTTGTGACCCAATTGGAAATACGCTTTGACCTCGCCAAAGATCGTCTCGTAGCTTTTCTCGGCGAGGATCTCACCCGAACCATAGCACGCGCATTGTCTGACACCACCACACCATCGAACCGATTCCACATCGTCCGAATGCGGGCTGCGCAACAACCGCCGCACAGGCCCCAACTCGCCCGGTAGGGCTGGCGCTTGTGACATTGGAAACGCATCGAACGCCGCTTGCGCTGTCGGCTCGCATGCAATCGGTTCGTTGCCGCGATTGTAGCGCCACGCCTCGAACGCATCGCCGATCTTGACCAGCGCGCCGACGACAGAACCTTTCGGCTCCGGTTCATCATCGGGATAGACCACGTATTGCCCGTGATTTCGTCTGACCGGCGTCGACGCGACGGGCTTGAACGCGGCGCGGCATTGCTCGTGCAGCCAGCGCTTTTCCTTGCCCACAAGAACTCGCTGGGTCGCGCCGTCAAGTTCGCCGCAATGATCGCATCGGGTTAGCGCGGGGAAGGCCAAGCGGATGACTTCATCGGGCGGCAGGTTTGCGGCGGCGGTGCCGTCGTTGAACATCGGGAACGTGCGTTTGCGACCGCGTTGTCGTGTTGGAACTTTTTGCGCCATTCGATCTTCCTATTTTCTTTCGCAGTGCAGCATCCGATGCGTCAGTGCGCCGAAGCGCGTGCGCCTCGCCCGCTCCATCCCTTCGGGTGTAAGGGACGCATGCTCCGACCCTTGCGTCAAAGGGGGAGGGGCATGGCGCGCTCTTGCGCCAGTCCCTTATACCCGAAGGGTGGGAGCGTCGATTGGCGCAGACGACGTGCGCCAGTGCTGCTCCGATTGGCGCAAGTATAAAGAGTGGATTGGCGCAGGGCATTTTCAGGGTCATTTCATGCCCAGATTTCTAAAAATATCACACCCAACTTTTGTGCAGCGCACACTGATGTCACTATTTCCATCCGCGCTCGATTTGATCAAAAACGTGCTGTCGGATGACTTCGAATTCGCCTTGCCGCACGTCGAGCCATTTGAGGATTTTTTCGACTTCCTCGCGCGGCGGAATCCGTTCAAGCCAGCGCTCGTGTAGCTCTAAAAGCCGGGGCTCTTTGCTGTTGAAAAACCGATGCAACCGCTGTGGGTCAAAGGAAGCAATGCGACTGAAACGCCGAATATCCCAATTCACGATATCAAATGATTCGTTTGGCGACCGGCGCGGTTCGCCGAGTTGCGCGAGTGTTGCGGCTAAAATCTCTGCCGGTTCGATGGCCAAGATGCACAGAACGACGGGAATCCTCCAACGGCGTTCTGCCATGCGATAGTCGAGCCAAGGGCGTCGATCAATTCCTTGTTCTACGCGCGCAGAAACTTTCACCGGGTCATCTTTGCCGCCGCCGCGCCAGCGCTCGTGTTTCGTTTTGGTTTTGAATTCAAATTGGACGTGTGCGGTTTTGACGCCTCTTGCATCGGGTGATCTGATCACACCACGGCGGCTATGCAAAAGCGGAGCGCGGTCGTGCGTGCGATCCGCCAAATCGTCCATCTCGAATCCAAAATGCAGGAGCGTGAAAAAAATTACGATTTCACCGAGCCGTCCTCGTATCCATTCCTTCGTGTCCTTGAGCATATTCGATCCGATCCCATACTGCCGCTGATCCGACGTTGCGGAATGTGCGTAGAAACTTATCGGCATCATCGCCGAAATAGAAGAACGCTTGGCCTTGAGTTGGTGCTGCTATTTCACCATCTGGCTCGTAGAACTTCACTCTGCCGCGTGTGAAGCAGATCGCATAAGCGGCACCGAGTGCAGCTTGAAACCAAACTGTGTCGGTGTAATTGTGCGTGAGCATAATTGCAGATGTGACGCGACCAGCATCATACTCGGCTAGCAATTTCATAACGAACTGCTCGATCAATGGCTGTGCATATGGTGGATTGAGCCATACGCGCCCGTGCCATTCTTGTACGAGTCCATCATCGGCTTTTGTGAAGTAGCGCGCTGCTTTGATCGTCGCTTGCGCGGCCTCATGCGTGGCCGGATCGAGATCGATCTCGCCGAGCACAGTGCGCGCGAGTGCGATATATTCCGGCGGCGTAAACCATTCGTTTTCACCCGTGCCGCCAGTGCCGCGGACATTGTCGAGCGCGGATAGAAATGCTGCGATGTAAACGACGCCTAGGAGATCGGCGCGATATTTGTCGGGGCTACGCAAACGCTTGCCGAGTTCTGAAACGCGCGGTTGCTTCATGCCAGTAAGGCGCTCGGCTTCTACACACTTCAAAAATCGCGGTCTCGATTTTTGATTTTTTGATTTTCTATCGCCACCCTTGCGTTCAACCGTGCCGGACCACCACGCGACGAATTTGTGCTGCTCTTCGATTTTGGCGTCCACCGCCTTTTCGAGTGCGGGCCAATCTCTAATTTTTTTGGCCTGCCTTATACTAAAATCCAGCGCGCCAATCTTAACTGCATGGCGTTCAGGATCGAATTGCTCGATCTCGCGTGCGTCATCGATTAGCGTGAGTTGGTTTTCGTCGCTCATGAATCTCTCCCACGTTGCTGCTAGATAAACGCATCCTGTGTCTGTTCTTCGGGCGGTGCTTTGAAGCCCGCTGGCATGACCCGATTGCGCTCTTTGCGCTGGCGTTTCGAGCGATATTTATCGACGGCGATCCGCTTGGCCTTCTGCCACGCCTTGATCATTTCCAATGCTTGATTGAGGTCCACGCTGAAATGGCTCATGATGAGGTCACCGACATATCGGCTCATCTCGTTCTCGGATTGCTTGCGCGTATCGAGCGTCCAGTATTCGCCCGTGAACTCGCCCTTGCTGTCGAAGATTCCTTTTTCCAGCTTCACGAAGAATGCATCGATCAGATCGACGGTGAACGTATCGAACAAACCGGGTGGCGTGAAATGCACGAGCGCGCCGACCTCGTCACCGGGTTGATTGTTGTCCATGTTGGCGTTGTCAAGCGTGATGGTTTTCTTCTCGAACCATTTCGCCACCGATGATTTGAGATTGAGATTTGCCTTTGCATCGTCATAGCGCAGATACTTGTGCCGATCATCGCCGATGGCTTTGCCGTCCTTGTTCTTCATCACTTCGGCTTCTTTTCCCGACATCGGAAACAACGTGCTGACGATGCGCGCGATGCCGATCAACGCACCAGCGCCGCGTGCCGCATCGACATCACCTGCCATGCCAGTCGCGTATTTCTTGGTGTGATGAACGAGACATACGGCGACGTTGGTTTGCCGTGCAAGCTCGCGCCAGAGCATGCCCGCCCACTTGAGTTCCGAGTTGGAGTTTTCGTCACCCGCGAACGTCTCCGCAAACGGATCGACGAACACGAGGTCGATTTTGTTTGCGTGTATGGTGGCAACGAGTTTTTGAAACATCGGCTCGCGCTTGAGCGTTTTGGTGCGAGCATCGAAGGCGGCCACGACGTAACCATCCTTTTCATCGGCGATGAAGAACCGATCCTGCAAATAGATTTGGTCGAGCGGGCGGAAGCCCTCGTCGCCGATGCCGACGCGCATCACGCGTGCCATTGCTGCGAGCCGCCGCTGGCATTCGAACTTGTCGTCCTCGGAGTTGATGAACAGCACGCGATAATGATTGCGCGGACGCCAGCCTGCCCATGGCTCGCCAAGCGCGCAGGCGATGCCGACCTGCAATGTGAGAAGACTCTTGCCCGATCCGCTTGGCGCGACTAGCACCGTGACTTGCTTGCGCATCAGCAGGCCCGGGATGACCCAATCGCGCGGCGGTATCTTGCATTCCTCCAACGGAAACGGCCGATGCAACGGGACCAGCGCGGCAGCATCGTGGCCGTTGCCTTTCTTTAGCTCTTCGGCCTCGATCCCATCGGGCACGCGCTCGATTTCGGGAATGTGGGCGAATGCGTCGGCGATGACGCCTTGCACTTCATCCTCATCGGTCGTCCAGCCTTGCGCTTCGGCGATGTCGTGCAGCACGTCGACAGCGGTGATGCGATCAAGCCCGCGCGCGACGTAGCCCGCGATCTCGTGCGAGATATTGGCAAAAACTTTCCAGCGCGCATCATCGGACATGCCCGGTGTGGCGACGAGCTTGCGGCACGACGCGATACCGGGGGCAAACTGGCCAAGCTCGATGCTCATTCCTTGCCTTCGAATGCGTCGCGAATTATCGCCGTGACATTTTCCATCCCGAACTCGTCCACGATCCCGCTCGCCATTGCATATCGGAACAACGGATCGAGCGCTTGCTCTATGTCAAATTCACCCGCCGCGTGCAGATACGCGCGCGCCTGCGCTCGTGCCTGTAGCACCAGCAATGGATTCATGCCGACTGGTGCTTCTCCGCTTTACTCGATTTCGATTTTCTCTCGATGATCAAATCGGCGTGTGCCCCACAACGCGGGCACGCTGGCCAGTCTGATGTCGTGCTGCGCTTGCCGAGCCACCCGCAGCGGGCGCAGACAACCGAGACTTTGTCAGCCTGCTTGGATTTCTTCTGTGCGTTCATTTCGCCTTGTCCATCCCGCTATTGGTTCCGGCCGCACGATGAAGCCGACGCGGGCAAATTCAGTTTTGAATGCCTCGACCTCGCGTCCGTAATAAAAGAACGCCTGACCTTGCGTGGGGCTGGCGACGGCACCGCCCGGTTCATAGAAGCGCACGCGCCCTTGCGTGAAACAAACGGCATTAGCCGCCGACACTGCATCGTGAAACCACATCGCATCGGTATAGTTGTGGGTAAGCGTGATGCAGGCTTCGATGCGTCCGGCATTCCATTCGCACAAGAGCTTGCCGATGAATTTTCCGATCAACGGTTGCGAGTAAGGCGGATTGAGCCACACGCGCCCGTGCCAAGCTTGACGCAAGCCGTCCTTTTCCTTGTCGAAATATTGCCGCGCTCGAACGATTTCCTGCGCGAGTGGAGTCGACGCCGGATCGACATCGATGTCGCCGAGCACTTTGCGTGCGAGCGAGATGTATTCCGGCGGCGTGTACCATTCATTCTTTCTGCGCCCAAACGTGCCGCGAACGCTCGGTCGAAATTGTCCGCTGATGATATCGCGGATGGCGTCGGCATGAGCCAAGCTTTCCGGCGTCGCATTCGGATCGGTGACGATCTCCTGAAGCGTACTGGCCAACTGCCAATTCGAGGTCATCCATTGCGCGCCGTTCATCAGCGAGCGCGCGCCGCGATTGCGGAAGCCGAGAATGTTGCTGTTGGTTTTGAGCCACGCGAGCCAATGGCCGCGCCCGATTGACTCTTTTTTCCTGAGCAATCGCGTGCCCGCTTCCTGCAAGCAGAACACGCGATCATCACCGGGTGTCTGCGCACGCTTGACCAGCGTGCCGATAGTGATCGCGTCCTGATCGACTGCGGTGTGCATTGTCAGGCTCCGAGCCGTTCTTCGTCGAGCTTATTGAGGTCGAGCTTGCCCGACTTGCCGGGGTTTTTGTTGATTTCCAGCGCAAGGACCATCGAGATCAATCGCGGCTTTTCGTCAGGATGGATGCGAAGCGCTCTGCCGCCAGCCCGAGCATATCGCCGCGCGCACATCTCCATGAGTTGCTCTGGCGAGCGGCGACCCAAAATCCGGCGCACCTGCTCGTCTATGCTTTTCATGCGAAAGGCGTAGTAGAGCCGCGCAATTCCGAGAATGAAGTAGCCGGAAATCTTGTGCTTATGCCTCTCGCGCCACTCGCTCTTGAGAGCAAACAAGGCTTTTTCGAGCGCGGTGCCGTCGTCGTCGAGATGCCACGCTTGTACGGAATAGCCGGGACCATCCAAGTGGCGAGGGCCGCCACCAACCAACGTAAAGTCGCAGTGCTCGATCAACTTGCCGAAGCCGTGGTCGGTGCCCGCTTCGTGCTCGGCTTTGAGGCGCGTTTCGAGCTTGATCGGCTGATGCGAGCGGTTGGAGTTGAACCAAGCAAATAGCAGTGCTTCCTGTTTGGCGCTGTCGACCTGATAGATCTCGCAGCGCACGATGCGCTGCTCGCCACGCGCCTGAATCGCCAGCACGCGCGACGCACCATCCATGACCTTGTAGCTGCCATCCGCCCGCTGACTGACCTTCAGCACACCCACGAGAGATTCGAGAAAATTGTTGGCAATCTGCGTGACGATACGTTCGCGTGGGCGGGTCTGATAGCTGTAGTCAATCTCGATCTGCGCGATTGACAACTCAGCAATCGTCGTCTTCTGATCAAGGACTGGTTTGACCAGTCGCCATTCGTCAACCGTGAACATCGGCTTTTGCACTCGCGTCATGTCCTTGCCGTTCTTCTTACCCATTGCACTGATTCCTTTCTAAGCTGTGATTCGCATTGGACGCTTACCGTGGAACAATGGTGAGCACTGAATCGCAAGCTCGGGCTTGACCAGCGAGCACGCGAAATGCCACGTCGCGCACGCATCCGATTGATTGTGGTCGCGCACGTTGAAGCCCATCACGCGGCAACGCTCGAACACGTCGCCCTTGGTGGCGCGCGCACTGCCGCAGAAATGCTTGCGCACGACCAGCACGCTCACATCGGAGATTTCATAGATGCCGCGCGAGTGCGCCGCCGCGCGCACGATGCCGTGCAGGCCCGCCAGTAGATCGCGCGTGCGCCGCGAGGTCTCGCCCTTCATCGCTTCCGGCGGCAGCATCGCCTCCAATATAAGGGACGTGGGACGCGGCTCTTGTTTCAGGAAAACGGAAAAAAAGCTCAGCGCATTGGCGAAGATGGCGTTGATCGATGCGCCGTTGGGTCCGGCGAAATGCGCGGTGCCGCAGGTCGGCATCGACCCCGGCGCACCGCGTGCCCATCCGGTCGTGGTCGCAAGATCGAGCGCCAGAATATCAACCATCGTCCTCACCCGGATCAGCGGGCAGAAGAGTTGGGCTATGAACCGCTCTTCTGCCCCTTGCCCGCTGCCAGCGATGCCGCATGCGGCTCTCGGTCAGCAACAGACAGAAACTCAATGCAGCCTGTCGTGCACATCGATATCGACATCGACCCTAATTCCTGCGCGGTCAAACATGAACCGGACGAGCGTCATCAGCAGCGCGGCGCGCTCTTTCGGATCGGGGCAGAGTTCCTCGACCGCGCGCGCGGCAATACCGACCGATACCGTGGCGATGTCGCTCAATAGCTCGCCGTCGATCACGTCACCGATGCGCTCGGCAAGCTCGGTCATGTAGCGCTGATATTCCTCGCTGGTGCGCATGTCGGTCATCGCTGCGTGCCATTTATCAAGCGCCGCTCGACTGGACGGCCCGCGTTCTTGGCCGCTTCGATGCCGCGCCACATCCCGCTGGTGATGCCATGGTCCTCGTAGACCACGGTCGCGTCGGCGATCTCGCCCCATGCGAGTCCGGCGGCAATGCCGCGCTCGCGCTCGACCGGATCGCTGTCGCGCAGCACGCCGTATTGCGTGTAAAGCAGATGCGAAGCGAACGGTGCCTCGCCACGGTCGATGCAATCGCGCAGGCACATCCGCGCATACTGACGATTGCGCCAGCGCTGCCAGAACCATCGCGCCTTGTACGGACTCTCGACGATGACCCGGCGCATTTGGTCCTCTCGAATTAGTGGGCGGCAGGGTCGGGGTATGAGCCCGTCTACTGCCCCTTGTCAGCCACGGACAGAAACATCTCATTTTTCTCGTTTCGCTCGTAACTTGGCACGTGCTGCTTTAACCGCCGTGCGGTGAACGCGCCAAGCTTCGGGAACGTGTCATGCTCCCGGTATCGACCAATCCGACTCCTCGAACAAGTCCGGTTGGCGCGGGCGGTCGGGCGGCATTCGTATCCGCCCCGCGATGTCGTGAGCTTCCCATGGATGAAGGTTCCTTGCGGTTTCCGGCAACGGCACATTGCCGATGCCGAGCGGCCCGAGAACATCAAAAGCGGCGCGCGGCCAGAACACGCCGCCATGTGGAAAACCATCGGTCGGATAATCGCAGACCGAATACGCATCCAAGCGCTTGGCGAGAACGGCCAATCGTTGCCACAGCAAGAGCGGTGCAAACTCATTACTGCCACGCAAGCGTTTGAGTTCGACCAGCGCAATTGATCCGCCGATGCCGGTCTCTTTCGCCATCGACCAATAGGCGCGGTACAGCGGCAAATCGAACCCGTGTCGCAACGAATCGCTGATCTGATGATGTACCGGCCCGCTCTTGCTCTTGATGTCGAACCAGCGCGGACCCATGCGCGGCGCAAAATACAGCCGGTCGAAAGCAACATGTGCGTGACCGTATTCATCGCGCCAAACGGCGTTCGCGCCCATCATGGAAACCATGAGCCGACGAAAGCCATAGTGGGTCTGAAAATGTCGGTCGACGGCGGTCTCGCAAATCCCGCCGATTATCGCTTCTGCGCTGTCAGGATCATATGGCATTTGTTTCTCCAAATTCCGGTACGTCCCGAGTGAACAGATTATCGATGCGCGTGTTGCCCCATATTGTCCAACCCGGCGTTGGACGGCGCGCGAACAATTCAAGATGTGTCTCGCGCGAGGGCGGCCCGAGCAAACTCTCGATTCGTTGCTGCACCTTGTCAGGCTTGCGGCTGTGTTCACCAACCGGGGCAACAACGACTTGATGCACATCCATCGCGATACGCTTTGGTGCTCCGCGCGTGGCCAGCAATACAAGCTCGACATTGGCACGAGTCCAATATCCCATGCCCCAATGCAATCCATTACCGTCGAGATTGATGAGCTTGCTTTTCTCGGTCGTCTTGACCCACACGAAAGCAACGGTCTTGAACTCAAATCCCCAAGCATGCAGCACTTCGAGCGCTTCGGGAATTTGCGGCATCACGCACCATAGAAAGAGCGCACAATCATCGGCAGCAAGCGAACCGATGGGCAGCGCCTTGATCTCGTCGAGCGTCATCGTGTCGTAGTGTTCTTCGGCCGAGCGCGATTTGCCCTTGCCGGAATAAACCTCGAACGTCCATGGCGGGTCGCCGTAGATCACGCTGTACTTGCAACCGGCAGCGATGAGCGCGTTCAAATTTTCTGTGGTGAATCCGGCATCGACGGGTGATTCGCGGACCGCTGCGCGCGCTTTCTCGTTCTCGCGCTTACGGGCTTCCGCCGACATCTGCTTAGTCACCGCCTCGTCAGCGGCGAGCACGGCAAGCGCGTCGACTGGTACGGAATTTTCCGCACCCCTGCCATTGATTTTGTTAGAACTTTCGTCTGCTGGTGCGGAATTTTCCGCACGTAGATCGCCCCGAACCGTACCCTCATCGACGCCGAGCACTTCGCTGATTCCGCGCTGCGACATGCCTTCGGCAACTAGTTCCTTGACGATCTCGCGCCGTTCTTCGACCTCGCGCTTGATGTACCCGCCGAGCCGGTCGTTGACCCATTGCTCGGTGGTGAGCCCGAGCGCCTTGGGCACGCCGAGTCGCTTCGCCAAAGCAATCTGCCGCCATGCGCCAGATGCGACCTGCGCAAGCGACTGCGTGAACTCTTCCGCGTCTTCGGGCAACATGGCCGCTCCCCGCCGCAGGACCGCAGCGAACAAATGTTCGCCGGAGTCGCGGAGCGCACATTAAGCTAGGCGAAGGAATCAACCGCCGCCTCGTGCTGGGGATTGGCCCGCCGCGCAGCATATTCGCCGAATGGCGTATCGGCACCGAAGGCGTCGGCAAGCTGCGCATATTCGGCGCGGTCGTCATCTTCGAGCCGGTCGACATTCGACTGCTGTTTCTTTCCGAGCCGCCGGTTCTTGACGAGCGCGCGGAACGCACGCATCGGCATGCCCGCTTCCTTGGCGCGCTCGAACACTGCCGTGATGTCGCCGCGCGGTCCCTTGCAGGACTGCATGTATTCTCCCTTGAGCGACGCGAGCCTCATGTCTGCGTCGTCGATTTCGCCGAGCAATGCTTCTAATTGTGCCCGGTCGTAGCCGTTGCCTGCCATGTGCGACCTCCGATGTGGCTTTGGAGAGCGCGCCGCCGCCCACGGTCGCAACTCCGGGGAAAGTGTCAGCAGGATGACATTGCGCCGCGCCGCGCGCAAGTAAACTTCGCTGTGGATTGCGGGTGTTCGCCGAAAACGGTTGACATTTTAGCCGTTAGCGCCATTCTCCATTTTTATGTCCGAATCGAAGTGAGTCATTCCGGCACCGGCCTTTTTTGGCAGATGACGTGCCGACGAGAGCGGTTAATGCCGAATCAAATCGAGAAGCGCCTTATCGGCTCTAAAGAGGAATGGAAGGCGTGGCGTCGCCGAGATGTCACTGCCAGCGTCATCGGCGCGCTTTTCGGCGTGCATCGGTACAAGACCGTCTACGACCTCTGGAACGATGTCACCGGCACCGCACCGCCGCCGCTGCCGCAGAATGTCGAGCTAATGGAGCGCGGCACCGAATTCGAGGAAGCCGTGGCGAATATCGTGCGCCGCGAGCATCCCGAGTGGCGCATCAAGAAGGCGCGGCACTACTACCGAGATCCGGCGTTGCGCATGGGCGCGACGCCCGACTATCTGATGACCAATCCGGTGGGACAACGCGGAATTTTACAGGTCAAGATCGTCAACCGCTGGTCGTTCAACCGCTACTGGACCGAAACCGTCGCCCCGCAATGGATCGTCCTGCAAACGCTGACCGAGATGATTCTCACGCGCTCGACGTGGGGCATGATCGTGGCCTACGAGTGGGACGACAATCGGCACCGGCCGCCGCACTACTACGAAGTCCCGCGCAATCTCAAAGCCGAGCAACGGCTCAAGAACGCGGTGGTCGCGTTCTGGCGAGCCATCGACGCCGGGGAGATCCCCAAGCCTGATTATGTCCGCGATGGAGCATTGATCGCCGCCATGTACCCGCACGCCAAGCCCGGAAGCGTGGTCGATCTGCGCCACGACAACCGCATGCCGGAAATCCTCGACGCGCGCGCGCAGCTAAAGGCCGAGATTGCCGAGAAGGCGGCGGCGCTCGAAGCGCTCGAAAACGAGATCAAGGACAAGGTGGGTGAGAACGAAATCGCGCTGGTGCGCGGATGGACGGTCAAGCTCAAGGAAATCAAAGAGACGGTGGTTAAGGAATATGTGCGCAACGCGTATCGAAGGCTCGATGTCAAGCGCGACGAGGCCAAGCCCGAGCCAGAGCCGAAGAAAGACGAGAGGGCGGCGTAACCGTCAGGAGGTCAAAGATGTGTTGCTTGGTTTGCAAGTATTTCGACCCCATCGAGCCGAACGACCACAAGCAGCTACGTGAGGCCGGACGCTGCGAGGCAAACTGCGGTAAAGAATGGACCAACGTCACCGCAGTACGCTTCGTGCGCGAACACCGCAAAAATATCGATGGTTGGTGTCTCCACAGGCCAGAGCCAAAGCTCAAGAATTCCGGGCATATATGCGCGCAGATCTCAGTGCCAGAATATTTCTTCAACAAATATTGGGGGCTCGAACGGATGGAATCAGACGATACGCTTCGCGGATGGGCGCGAAACGTAATGCGCGATTTGATGGCCGAATCGTATGAGCAGCAGCGCATCGACCAGCTTGAAAAGCATAATACGGAGTTGCTGCGGCAATTGGCGGCGGCGCGCAAAATCTCTGCATCGCGTCTGGCACGGTTGAAGAAGCAGCCCATCACGCCTGCGCGGTCTGACTATCCACGCTTGGTGGCAAGCAACGAGTCGCAGCCCGAGAAGACAGAGAGTGCGGCGTGAGCGACGAAGGCCAATTCCGGTCGAGCGACCCGCCGTCGTCGCGGGCCGGGGCGCGCTCGGTCAAGGTTCCGCGCCTGATGCGGCTCGTGCTTGAAGAACTCGCGCGTTGCAATCATCCGCTCAACGGCTGGGAGCTATCGCAACGCCTCATGCTGCCGACGATCACGGTGGTGCCGCGCCTCGCGCCGCTGCGCCGCCGCGAATGGATCATCCCAAGCGGGCACCGTCCGGGTCCGCCGCCGAAGCTGATCGGGCAGATTGCCTACATCATCAGCGACAAGGGCCGCGAGGTTCTTGCCGGACGCATGCCGGTAAAGCCGCCGGACCTACCGCAGACGCGCGCGTGGTTCGATGATGCGAAGCAGTCCTATGACTAGCAAAAAATATCTCACCGTCGAAGACTTCCGCGCGAACAAGGTGGCAATGCCATTTCAGGTTCGCACCGTGCGCGAAGAAACCATCGACGGCTGGCCCTCGCTCGTCGTCTATTTCGTCGGCGAGAAGCATGGGCTCGTTCTTGACAAACAACTCGCCGATCAATTTTTGGCCGTGCTCGGCCCGAACCCGCAGGTCGAGGAATTCTTCAAAGCCGAAAGGACACGACATTGATGGCACAGGAAACTAAAAGCGCGCTGACCGTGTTCCGCGACATGGTCGAGCGGCAAACGTCGCAATTCATGCAGGTCATGCCAGAGGCGACCGTCAATCGCTTCAAGCGCACGTTGATGACCATGTATCAGGAGCGCAAGGAAGTCCGCGACTGCGAGCCGATGAGCATCCTTCACGTCGCGATGCGGGCCGCGCAGGACGGCCTGATGCTCGACGGCGTCGAGGCCGCAGTCGTGCCATTCCGCGACCGCGATGCTGGCAAGGTGACGGCGACCTATCTGCCGATGATCCAGGGCATCCGCAAAAAGGTCCGCAACTCCGGGCTCGTGCTCGATTGGAACGTGACGCCCGTGTTCGAGGGCGACGAGTGCACCATATCGCTCGGCACCAATGAGTACGTGCATCACACGCCGAGCATGACCGGCGGACGCAAGCGCCCCTTGCTTGGCGTCTATTCCATCGCGCGATTTCGCGGCGGCGGACAATCGATTCGCTGGATGAACCGCGACGAGATCGAGGACATCCGCTCGAAGTCCAAAGCCAAGAGCGGCCCGTGGCAAGACCCGATCTTCTATCCCGAGATGGCGGTGAAAACCTGTGCCCGCGCGCATGCCAAGCAACTCCCGCAATCGAGCGACATGCAAGCGTTCTGGGCGCGCGACGACGAGGACAATGGGCCGGATTTCATGGCGCAGGGATCGGTCCCGGCCGCGCCATCGAAGCGCATCGCCAGCGTCGCCGACGCGCTCGACGAATTCGGCGCGGGCAATGCGCCCAAGCTTTCGGCTCCGGTAGATTCAGCCCCCCATACCGCTGATGACACCGCACCGGGGCCGGACGGCGGGGCCACGGGCGAGCAGGAGAGCGCCCGTGGTCCCAACGCTACCGATGGCAAGTCGACCAACGACAAGCAATTCGACTCTGTAAAGCGCGCCTATGTGCGCGGGCAACAGGATCGCAGGGCGGGTAAGCCGGATGAAGTGCCGACCGAATACGCCACCAACGACCGCAACCGCGAGCAGATAGCTTGGGCAGCAGGCTACGATGGCAAGAGCATGCCAGAATGGCGGACATGACAACGGACGCCGACGATTTCAAAGACGTGATATTCGGCCCCGGCTATTGCAAAGGCTGCGGCCTCATCAAGCCGCTTGCAATGGTGGCAATACCAGGGCTGCACGAGGATGAGGAAACCGGCGAGCTTGACGGCGGCATGCTTCATCTCGATCCGCTCGAACGATCCGGCTATTGCCAGCCCTGCGCCATCAAATGGCTTGAGAGCCAAAAACAGTGAGAGGCACGATGAAGGCGAGCATCGAGGTTAAGGACCGCAAGGAAGCCGATTACATCCGCGCCGCGCTCGACGATCCGGTGATGCGTGCGCAGGTCGTGATCTTGGGCGCGCTCTCGAAGCTACCGAGCAACCGCGCCCGCACGCGCGTGCTGCAATATGTCACCGACTACTTCGACGAAAATCCAGGGAGCAGCCATAGCGACGACATCGATGTGGCGCGCGATAAGGGCGCAGGCAAAACATGACCAAGGCAGCGTTTCGATTGGCGATGCGCCACGAGGGCAATAAATGGACCGCCTACTGCGCCAAGCCCGACACGATGGACGGCGCGATTTGGATGGGCGCGATTGCTATGGGCATCGTCCGCGACAATGAGGATCGCCGCCGCGCTTTCATCGAATTGATGAAAGACGCGCTCATGGATTTTTGCAAAGAGCAAGGCGTCACTGTCGAGTCTTGGAACGAATACACGGCAGCGGAGCACGAGCGGAGCGGAAGCGCATGACGCCTATCAGTTGGGGCGACGTTGATTGGCGCAATCTAGGACGAGAGGAAATGGCAAACTATCCGCGTGGCAAATTTGCCGACGATGACGAGGGCGAGACCGACCTCGCGATCCTCGTGCAGGACAAGACCGTCATCATCGCCTTCACCAAGCCGATGAACTGGATCGGCATGGACAAGCAAAGCGCGCTCGCCATCGGCAACCTCCTGATCCAGCGCGCGAATGAAATCGAGGATCTCGCGCCATGACATTTAGGGACGCCCTCGAAGGCATCGGCGCGGGCATGGTGTTCGCCTGCGTGGAGTGCGGCTACATCGTGCATCGCTACGCGCTCAATGCCGACGACAAGGAAAATCTGTGCTTCGTGTGCCGCTGGCTGAATGAGAACCAGAACCTCACCGATGCCGAACGCAAGACGCTGCGCGGAAAGCTGATGCCGAAATGAGCGACAAACTACGCATTCCTGTTATCTCCGATGAGGACGCCGAAAAGTGCGACTTCCTCGTGTGCATGCCGCAAGGCCCATCGCCGTTCGATGACAATCTCGTGGGCGAGTGCTGCATGTGCGGCATTCGCGTGATGTATCGCTGGCACGCACCGCGCAAGCCGAAACGCATCTGTCTCAACTGCATGTTGATGAAGGAGAACGCGCAATGAGCAACACCGATATCCGCCGGGGCGACGGCTACGGAGTAGCACAGCTAAAAGGAGCATACGACGAGAGCCTCGAAAGGGAGCTTAACAAGCTGACGCAACAGGTCGAGCGCGGGCAAGCGGTGCAGGCCGATGAGCATCCGGCGCTGATTGCCTGCCGCAAGGCCGCCGACATGGTGCGCGGCGTGCACGAGCGCCACGCCAGCGAGGGCGAAACGCTGGCGATGCACATCGAGAAGATCGGCGAGACGTTCCACGAGATGTGCAAGGAAGCCGCCAATCAGATTCGAAGCCAGCGCGTGCTGCCGCAGGAAATGGCGAACAAGATGGCCGACGAGCTTGTGGAAATGGGCCGGATGGAAGCCGAACGACAAGGCCGGGTCTCACGCGGATTGACCGCCGCGCGCGACGCGCTCTTGGGGATCGACGAGCAGAAGCAGCAATGATGCGTGCATTCTCGGCAGCACAGAAGCGGCGCGAAGCCGAGCGCGAAATAAGCTATCGGCGGCAGGTCTACGCCAAGATGGTGCACGACGGGCGGATGACGCAGGAGGAATCCGACATGCGGATCGCGATCATGCAAGACATCGCACGCGATTACCGGGTGATCGGAGAGCAAGAAGAACCGACATTGAAATTCCCCGATAGCTTTTGAGGCAAACACGTGAGCAAGGCAACCACCAATTTCCGGCAAACCGATATGACGCGCGCGTTGCGCGCGGCGCGCAACGCCGGACTCAAGATCGCATCGGTGCATGTTGACTCCAAGACCGGCGACTTCGAGTTGAGGACCAAGGATGACCCGGAGATCGAGTGCGATGGCGCAAAGGCAGATGCAGTCACCGCCGCTGCCGGTGGATGAAAGCAAGATCATCGCCGCGTGGCATTCACCCGAGCCATGCCTGATGTGTGCACAAGCCATGGGCATACGCGCGAGCCAGCTAGAGAATGCATGGCGCAGGCTCAAGTTGGAGGGCAAGCTGCCGGATCGCCCGCGTCATCGGCCCGAAGCGGTATCGTCCGAGAATCTCGACGGGCGCAAGCACGTCAATGCCTACGGCGAAGACCCGTTGCTCGCAGCGCTGCGCGAGCAACACCCGGAGAAAGCACCGCAATGATGAGTTTTTGGTGGAAGGACAGCAGCGCTGCCTTGTCAAACCAGTTTCATGCGCGTAGGCGTTAATGGCCGCAAAATGATCAATGCGGAACTTCCCAATGCCCATGTTTTCGTGCGTCCGCGCCAGCCGGAACCGCTGGTATCAGCCTAGGAGATTTCTCCATGCCTACGCATCTTGCGTTGATTACGATCATCGATCCGGGGTTGAGCGTCGGCTATCCGCTGCCGCAACCCCCGCTCGGCATCTGGGGCGGAGCCCCGTTGCCGGTGCCCACGCCACCGATCTACTATCCTCCGCTCGGAACTTGGGGTGGAGTCGCTCCTCCGCTACCAACGCATCCGATTGCGCCCGGAGGTCCATCAGGTCCGCCACCGTGGGGTATCCAGCTTCCGCCACTTGGCACCTGGGGCGGTGTTGCACCTCCGTACCCGACGCATCCCATCGCACCCGGTGGGCCTAGCGGTCCGCCCCCGTGGGGCATCCAACTCCCGCCCGGAGGTGGCGGCGCGCCCGGTGTTCCTACGCATCCGATCTACACGCCGCCCGGCATTTGGGGCGGTGGCAACGTGCCGATGCCGACCCCGCCGATCTATCTCCCGCCGGATGCGCTGCCCAGTCCTCCCGGCAAACCGGAGCATCCGATCTACATTCCGCCGAGCGGCGGCGTGCCGGGTGTGCCGACGCATCCGATTGTGCTGCCACCTCCTGGTGCTCCACCGGAGGACAAGCCGGAAGTGTTGGAAAATTGGGACGCCAAGACCGCTTGGACTCCGGCTACGGGCTGGGTAGTCGTACTGGCACCATCAGAGACCCATCCGGGCGTGCCGACGCCGTCAAGGTAACGACGAAGAAGCTTCGGCTTCTTCTGCGTCCTAGGTGCAGAAGGTAGAGGGGAGGGCCGCTTAGCTCCTGGGCGGCGGCCCTCCCTGCAATCGGAGTGCTCTCCAACGTACCCGGTGTCCGCCGTTACTTGGTGTCGCACTCGATGCAAAGCGGGAGGGGCAACGCCTCTCCCGCTTAGCGCCATCCCCAGATCACGAACGCCATCGCCATCCCCCCGGCGATCATCGGGAACCACCACCAATTTCCGCTCCATAGGAATAGCGCAACGGCCGCCACAGTCGGATAGGCGACGAGCGCGAGATCCAGCCAAGTGATGTCGCGTCCGAACAGCCGCAAGCCGCATGGATTATCCGGCGGCAATAGATGCATCGCCAGCCAATCCATGACCTGATCGTATTGTTTTGGAATCGGTATCTTCAATTTCTGTTCCTCGCATCGCACGTCCAGCGTCCGAGTTGCGTATTCCATCGCCAAACGGAACGCGGCACGCCTTTGAATACGCGATAGGCGAGCCGCTGAGCGGCAGCTTGGACGATCTGACGCGCACGCTCGCGAGTGACGCCAAGCTCGTGCCCGATCTCGGTGAGCGTCGCGCCAGCGAGCTTCATATCGAGCGCCCGCGCGTAGCGCTGCCAATCGCGCCCGTTCATTTTACCATTTTGATCAGTTCCCTCGTTGTGCGCATGGCGCGCGCAGCTACTTCTTCGTGTTGCGTCTTGCGCGGCGGCCGTAGTTCGATGTCGCGCCCGTCGTAGGTCACGCTGCGCATCACCAGCCGCAGGAATTCCCCCTCGCTCAGCTTGCGCCTGCGCCACCACAGCAATCTCATTTTTGCGGGGCCGGTAACTGATCGAGGATTTTTCCGTTTGGATCGTAGATGGTTAATCGGCCCTCGCGGTCGCGTTTGATGCTGGCGATGAATTCGCCCTTGAGATCGCGGATATAGATGCCTGTGGACGAGATCGCTGCGGTGCCGATTTGATTGCCATTCTCGTCGTTGAACGGCACCGTATTCGGCATTTCAATAAAGGTTTGCGCCGCCGCCACCGTGGTCATCATCGCGAGCGCAAGCACGGCGATTAGAAATTTCCACATTGGTCATGCTCCGCTTCTATCTCTCCTGTGCCGTCGCAACGGCTGCACGGCAACGCGTATTGAACCGCAAGCTCTTGATCATCGAGAGCTTCGACCAGTGTTTTTGCAACCCACAGCCATTGCCTGCCGTGGCAGAGCGGACAAGTCTGCATCATCTTCGTTCCTCCGCTTGGAAAAAGCCGCCGGGGTTTGACACCCGGCGGCCATCCGCCGCGCGTGCGCGACGGGCAACACTCACGGTCACTCGGTTTACGCGACGCGACGCTTACGCCGGAAGCGGTTGAGCCCGATCATCCCGAGCCCGGCCGCAATCAACCCCGGAAGTCCCGCGCCAACGATGGGACCGGGAACCGGTTGCACGAACGCCAAGAAGCTTTCCTGCCCATCAGTGGAGCCAAAGCAGCCGCCCGGAGACGGCAACCCACCGATGATGGCAGCGCCGGGACAGACTTGCCCCGCCAGACCAGTACCGAACGACGCCGACAGGCTGGCGAAAGTATTTGCTGCCCCGCCGTTAGCAAGCTCAAAGGCATCGAACTGCGCTTGCTGTGTGGCATCCAACCCGATGTTGAACACCGAGTTGCCGTTGCCTTGCTGCTCGTTGAGCAATGCAAGCGAGATGTTGATTGGCTGGCTTCCGGCGAACGAAATGGATTTCGTTGCATCGGAATTCCAGATGGTCAACACGAGGCTGTTGAACGTGAGCGCGGCGTTGGAACCGGTCTCGTTCGTGTCGAGACCGATACCCACGCTCGACCCGGTCGTCCAACCCAACTGCGACACCCGGTAAACCGCCGACTTGTCGGTCTCGACTTGCGGCTGATTCATACAGGTGCCGTTGTTGGTGCAGACGGTGCCCGGAGGCAGGCCGGTGAAGAAGCCGGTCTGCACGCCGATCTGCGTCGCCAGGGGAGTAGCGAGATCCCCTGGTGTACCAGTGTAGAACGTGCCGCCCGCCTCATTTCCGTTGTTCTGGATGTTGAGTAGACGCGGCGCGTTACCGAATCCCGTCGCACCAAGGTCAGCGAAGACCGTGGCCTCTAGGACAAGGTCAGCCTTGGCAGGCATTGTCGCCAATGCAAGCACAGCCGTAGTGGCAAAGAGAATGCGCTTCATGCGCTTTTCCTCTCTTTCAGGTTGGTGAGGGTTTTTGATTTGGGCCGCGCCTGCCCAATTACCCCTTCGGTTGCTAGACGGGATTAGCGCGTTGTCCCTCCGTACCATGTCACCATGACGCCGCCGCGCGGATAGTCAACCGCTTGCCCACAGCGATTTTTTGGACGGGAAATATAGGCAATATCGTGTCAGATTTAGAAATATAGATTAGCGCGTGTCAGATTATATTTTCCTTTTTCGCGATTATTTTTGTTGCTCTATTGCGCACCCGCACTATATATTTTTCATCCGTCGCAATACCGCGACAAAATAGAGAGAGGAAGTCATGGACGCGAAGACCCCGAAGGCCAAGACCAAAGTCGAAGTCAAGGCAGACGACGAAAGTGCCAGAGAGAAGTTCCTGCGGTTGGCACCGCCTCGCATGGAAGCCGCACTCAAGAAGATCAGCCTGATCGGCAACCTTGCCGGGTCCGGCTATCAGCACGAGCACGGCGAAGCCAAGAAGATCGTCGAGGCGCTGACCAGCGCGGTCGAGGAAGTCGCCGAGAAATTCAACAAGGTCAAGAAGGGACAGCGAGGATTCTCATTCTGATTATAGCCGGGGCTTCCTCCTTTCACCCGGCTCTGCGCGGCCCGAGGTTTCGCGTGCTTTGGCTTCGGGCCGCGCTTTCTCTCAGAGGCTATGACTATGAGGACTTGGAAACCATCAACGGCAACTCGGGCTACGATCCGCAAGTTACTGCGTGAGCATCGTGGCGTGTCGGCCGTTCAATTCGTTCACCGCAAGAGCCGCTGCATGACCGTGAGGGAATGCGTCGCGTGGATGACTGAGAATTATCCGAATTGGAGGGACAGCAGCGTCCGAATTGAAGGGAGAGTAAAATGACCATGCTTGTACGCAACTTAGCGCTAACTGCGCACGCGAATGCCATCCGCAAGCTCGGCAAGCAGACCATCGAGAACGTCATCGAGATCGGCCGCCATCTCGTCGAGGCCAAAGCCGAAGTGAAGAAGCTCGGCGGCTCGTGGGGCGATTGGCTCAAGCACGAATTCGAATGGAAAACAACATCGGCGGATCGTTTCATGAGTGTGTACGACCGCAAATCCGAACTCACCAATTTGGTGAACGCGGATTTGCCCGTTTCGGCGCTCTATCTTCTCGCAGCACCGACCACATCGAAGGAAGCGCGCGACGAAGTTGCCGCGCGTGTTAAGAGTGGCAGGAAGGTCAAGCACAAGGAGGTCGCCGCCGTGGTGAAGAAGCACAAGAGCAAAGAGCGCAAGCCGCTCAGCGGTGTCGGTGCCGATGTCGAGGCCGCGCTCAAGGCGGCTGGTAGCAAGGGCCTGACGACCGACGAATTGAAAGTGAAGTTTGCTGGCAAGCACAATCCGCAGACCGTTAATTCGGCAACCAACAGCCTCGCCAAGAAAGATCGCATCCGCGACAATGGCGAGAAGCGCCAAGGCCGCGAGGCGGGCGGGCGGCCGAGCATCGTCTACGTCTACAACCCTGATCCGCAGCCGACGAAAAGCACTGCGAAACAATCCGCCGATATTCACAGCTTCAGCGACCACAAGCTCGTGGCGATGATCGAGGATGAATCGATCTGCACGGCCTTAAAGCTATGGGCCGAGGGCAAGACGCCCGAGCAAAAGGCGTCGAAGGCGCACCGTCTCAGCATCCCGCTCGTTGGCGATTCCGGCAAGAGTCTCGGACTAATCATCCGCGCGCGAAATGCTGAATGGGAGCGTACCGGCAAGATCATCGGCACACTCGAACTCAAGATGTAGGAGTCCTATCATGCGCGTTCGTAACACTGAGACTTGGAATACACCCGGAACTTTGACGGAGCGCCGTCGCAATACCGACACGTGGGATACCACCCCCGGCTTTGACTTGGTATCAGCCGTCGCTGCCGAGAAGTGGACGGCATCCGGCGCGACCAGCGAGCTTGTCGATAATGCACTCGGCAGGATTCGTGGCGACGCCAAGCGTGTCATCATCATCCACAACCGCACAAAGCGTCAGCTAACAGTGCTGGACGATGGTCGCGGCATGGATCACATCGGCCAGTTGTTCCAGCTTGCCAATGGCTCCGGTGTTGGCGTTGATGACATCGGCCGTTGGGGTTCTGGCGGCACAAAGGCGCTGATGTGGCTCGCCAATGAAGTCGCAATTTGGAGCCTTCGCGACGGCAAGGTTATGCGTGATCGCATTCGTTGGAAGGACTATCAAGGCAAGACCGAATGGCCAACCGTCAACAACAGATGGGAGGAAGCATCGCTGCGTAACACGCCAACGATGTTGCATGAGTTGGGCCACGGCACGATGATCGAGATGAAAATACGTGATGAACGTGTCATCAATTCCGATGTGGTGCAGCGCGACCTTGAACAAACCTATGCGCCCGGTCTGCGTCACGGCAAGGCAATCAAGTGGATCACGCTGACGAAGGGCCGTGATTACACTCGCGATCTGCATCCCGAGCAATTGCAGATGCCCAGCGACAAGAACAAAATCGTTGACTTCAATCTCAAGGTCCGAATTGACGGGGAGAAAGTGCTGCCAGCAAGCGGCAAGGTTGCCTTGATTGACGACCTGCCGTTCAAACAATCCAACGTCGCCATCGGCTTTGGCCACCGCATCATCTTTCATACTCGCGCCTGCTATCAATCGCAGGACGGCGAGAAACGATATTCCGGTGCCGGTGTTGGCGGTTGGCTCGATCTCGGCCACGGCTGGCAAGATTACCTGACGCTGGCCAAAGACGAAATCAATGATGATCGCGTGCGCGCGGTTCTCATGCATCACATCTTCACCAAAATCGAACCCCTGCTGAAGCAGATCGAGCAAGACCAACTTTCGTTGATCCTCGACGGCATCGCGCTCGATCTCGGTAGTGCGTTGGGCAATGTCAACGAGCACATCGAGCGTCTTGCTGGCTTTGCCGACAAGCCCGCGCTGCTTGAATTCAAGGACAGCAGCGTCAGCGCGATCATTCCCGATCCTCCGACGAATGTCACATTCCCGAAGCCGAAGGTGGTCGAGAACGATCCTAATCGTGAGGGTGAACATGACCCACAAAAGCGGTTCATGCCCCCTGTCACTCGGATCAAGCTCGTCAAGCAAACCGATACCGAGATGGATCACGCTTTATGCTCCATCGACGAAGAAGTCATGAGCGAGCGTGATGCTGCCACCGAAATTGCGATCCAAGTCAATATCGAGCACGAGGTCGTGCTTGAGATGTTGCAAGGTCGTCCCACCAACAAGATGGCTCTCAATCTCATGCTCACGCGCGAGCTTGCGGCAGCGCTCAGCCATCATCCCAAATTGATGGATCGCATATTGGCTCCGCGCATCAAGCGCGTGCTCAATCAACTCGGTGAGAACGGCGCGCGTGAGCGCTATCTTGCCCGCGCGTTGATGGATAGTGCACGCCGTCCGAAAGCCGACGAAGCTGCGTGAAAAGGAAAAACATCATGGCACTGATACAAGTCATCAACACGCTGCCTACCGACGCGGCGTATAATGAAGGCGGGTGGACGCTAACTCTGCAATGGTGCCGTTGGCATTTCGATAACAGCGACACTGCATTTGGCTATCGCTTCGTGTGGATCGATCCCGAAGCCAAGATGCATCCGACTCGCGGCGGTACGCTGATTCCATCGCTCGACGTTGCCGCGCGTCTTATCGCCAAAGCTCGCGATTACGGCTGGGGCGATTACGATGCCAAGGCAATGGCCAAAGGTCCGCGCAGCGCTGTCAAGGCCATCGAAGCAAAGAAGCAGAGCAAGCGCGGCATCATCCTGAACTTGCTGACACGACCTGAAGGTGCGACGCGGCCCGAGCTTTTGGCCGCACTCGGCTGGAAAACAATCAGTGTGCAAAGATGGGCCGCTGAATCCAATCTGTCACTGCGAACCGAAAACGAAAATGGCCGCCTGCGCTATTTCGCCAGCGCCAAGACCACGCCCGATGCGGTGATCGAGATTGAGGAACTTGCTGCGTGACAATGAACGGCCAGAGCGCCGACGAAATGAATGAAAAGCAACATGCACACGATTCAATCCATCGGGCCGCCGCCCGAACGACATGCTGATCGCGTCGTCGCCGAGATGATGCGCGAGATTGCGCGCAAACACGTCACGCTGTGGGATGAAATCAGCGCGGTCGTGGTGACCTGCAAAAAGGGTGCAGGCGGCCCACGAGCGCAGCACAAGCTGGGCGAGCGCATCAAGCGCGCGGGCGCGTACCACACGAAGGTCTATCCCGGGAAGCGCGGCCGGTTCTGCATCGTCATCTATGACTTCACCAGCTACGATCCCGGGCGCGATGCCGAGATCCGCCCCGGCGATCCGATACCGCCGAAGCCGTGGATCGCGTGCAACCTCTCGGTGCTGGACTCTCCCGGCGGCGGCGCTGACAAGATCGAAGTCGATTCGCGCCCGCTGCTATTCATCACCTGTCATGCGATGTCGCGCGTCGCGCAACGGCTCGGCGCACGTACGTCCGCGCATTTGATGACGGCGACGCAAATCATCTGGAACGAATGCATCGGGCTTCTCAACACGAAGAAGATAGACGCGCTTCTCGCCCCGCCGCCGGATGGCTGGCGCGTGCCGCTCCCGATCATGGGCAGCAGCGTGCACGCGATCCTGAAGCGCCACGAGAAACGCAAGGCGCTCATCTGCGCGACGGTGATCGATTGAAATGAGGAGTCACGCGCATGAATCGGCATGATCGACGCAGAGCTAAGAAGACGGGCAACATCTGGGCCAACTATAATGGCCCCGGTAAAGGCATCACGCAAGAACAGATACGCGAACTGTGCGCGCAGTGGGGAATCCCCGAGCATTATGACGCGCAGGGTAATGGATACTATAAGCGCGAGGACTTTGAGCCGATCTGGGCGCTTCTCGGCATCGGCACCAAACAGAAACCGCCATCATAAGAAGAGACAGTCCGATGGCCTCCGACGAGCCGATCCCGCTGACGGCGAGCGACGCCGAAAACATCCGCGCCGTCATGGCCATGATGGCGATTGCCCGTTCGCGCGTGAAACGCCGACACGGGAATCCTGCGCCGTTCTACATCGCGGCGGGCGAGCATTTGGACCGGCTGCGCAGGGACAAGCCGCAGGCGATATGGGCCGAGATTGTATCCACTCACTGTGGAATCTCCCGGCGTCGCGCCTACGAGCTTGTAGCGCTGGCGCGCGGCAAGTCGCTGGCGGCGATACGGGCCGAGAAGGCCGCCAGCATGCGCCGATCTCGGGCCAAGCACGTGGTGCACAAGCCGCAGGGCGCGAAAAACGGCTAATTCTCCCATCATTTCAATACGTTAGGCGGCAAAGCCAGTTCCCAGCCACTCCGGGCCATCTTTTGCACCCCTCTTAAACCATTGATTTTGCTTGATATTTGCCTCTTGAAATGTCATGGTGACATGGTTATATACCTATTGCATCCCGCTTCGGCTTGGGTGCCCCCGGTTGGGAGAATGGGAAGAAGGGCGGTGCCAAGCATGCGGATGTGCGGCGTGTCCCCGAAGTGAGACCGATGCCGCTGCGCGCGGCGTCGGAGTGATCGTCGTGCGACCATCGAATGCCTACGCGCCGGTAAGGGCGCAAGCGGCCGGTGGCTGACGCCTACGCTCTATTCAATGTGGCCCGCGTGCCCGTGAGTGTGGGAGCTTCAAGAGTCAGCCCGCGACGCGTCCCGCACCGATCACTGAATGACTCCAGACTCCAAATACGGCGCGCGCTTGCTAGGCGCGCGCAAGACAATACTGAGTGGAGCAAAGCAACTGGTAATGCGGTCTTTGCTCCATCACAGTGTTGCACTCAACACTCCGCGTCTAGCAGCACGGCACTCACACAATGGAGTTCACCATGACGACCAACATCACGGTCACTACCGAGGAACGCGAGCTAATCGCGAAAGCGCTTCGCTTGTTCGAAGATGGCTGGAACACTGGCACCCCTGACGACAAGGTTTATTTTGGCAAGGTGCTGAAGTTAGCTGACCGTTTCTTCGAAGAAGACGAGTGAATGAAACCGAGTCGTCGCTTCGGCGACGACTCCATTGCATTCATCCCGAATGCCGCCGTCTAGCAGCGGCGACCTCATCTAAAGGAGTCTACACCATGCCTAACCCTGTCTTAGTCCGTAAGGTAGCGATTGATCGTGCGGCCATTCTCATGGTGCGCAAGATCAAGAAGCGCCACGCGGTTCACCTGTGGGGAAAACCCGGCATCGGCAAGTCCGACGTTGTGCATCAGACTGGTGCATTGCTCGGATGGAAAGTGATCGAGTATCGCGCCAACCTGCGCGAGCAAGTCGATCTCCGAGGCATTCCAAACGTCGAAGTTTTGGCGGATGGAAGCAAGGTTACTCGTTGGCTCGTTCCTGACGAGCTTCCCCGCGTTGATCGTGACGGCGAATTCGGCATCTTGTTTCTCGACGAGATGAACACCGCCAGCCAGCAAGTGCAGGCTGCGTTGTTTCAGCTTGTTCTGAGCGGCAAGCTCGGCGATTACACTCTGCCCTCGGGCTGGGTGATCGTCGCGGCTGGCAACGCGGTCTCTCACCGCGCCGCCGCACAGCGCATGCCGACCGCGCTCGCCAATCGGTTCTCACACTTCTACATCGTCGCTGATGTCGATGCGTGGGCCAAATGGGCTGTCACGAATGGCATCGCACCGGAATTCGTCGCGTTCGCGCGGTTCCGACGCGAGTTGTTCTCTGACGAACATGGCCTGCCTGTCGGCGACGAACACGCGTTCTTGACGTTCCGGTCGTTTACCCGGGCGAGCGAGTTCGCGAATGAAGATGTGGATCTCCGCGAAGAGTTGATCGCCTCTGACGTTGGCGATGCTGCCGCTCGCGAGATCGAGGGCTTCCTTCGGCTCTACGCATCTCTGGGCACGCTCGAAGATATCGTGCGCGACCCGGAGAATGCGAAGGTGCCGATTGAGCCTTCGGAATTGTACGCGGTTGCAACCGGGCTGGCTCGTTTGGCCAAGCGGAGCAACTTCAAGCAGATCATGAAGTATGGCAATCGCCTCGACAGCGAGCGTCAGACTTTGCTGATCCACGACGCGGTCATGCGTGATGCCAAGCTGAAAGAGACCACCGAGTACGGTGCTTGGGCGGTTTCTAATCCGCACATCAACTAACGCGTGAGACTTTACTAAGGGCGGCGGGCCACACCCCGCCGTCTCGTAGTGCAGCACTCACGCACTCCCGTCTAGCAGCGGGTTCTCAAACGAATGGAGTTCACCATGACAATGCAAAAACGGCATTTCGAATTGATCGCGCGGACGCTCAAAAATCTGCGCGATGAACCGGCCGTCGATCAAGCAACCCTCGACATGGTCGTGCGGGAATTCGGTCGCTCGCTTCGAGCGACAAATCCCAACTTCGACATAAGCCGCTTCGAGGAAGCGACGAAATAACGGAGACCTCGCTACAGAGCCGCCGCCGACAAGGCGACGGCTCGATAGTGTGGCACTCATGCTTCACTCCCGCCTAGCAGCGGGTTCTCAAACGAAGGAGTCTACCCATGCTTAGTTCACCTAAGCTTGCATCACCCTTGTCGCGCAAAGCGACGCTCGTCTCTGTGGAGATTTCACAATGGACAGCGCGCAAGCTCGACCGGAAGGTGACTGACGAAGTCAACTCGTCGCACGGCGCGAGCGCCGATGCCGGTCGCTACAATAAGTTGCTGATCGAGGCCAAGCGCCTCGAAAAGATCAACTCGCTTGTGGCGCGTGCGCGGACCATTCATTACACGCTCACTAAGCCGTGGGCGGATGAGGGTCTGCGCATCCTGCCGAACATCCTGCACGATAAATTCACGAATCAGTTTCGTGAGATCGAGCGGGAGTTCAATGTGGCGGCTGACGAGTTCGCGCGGGAATATCCGCAATTCATCGAGGAACGCAAGCGGGCACTCAACGGACTCTTCAACGAGTCCGATTACCCGTCTGCGTCCGAGATTCGGAGCAAGTTCCGGCTCAAAAAGCGGACGTTCCCGGTTCCCGATGCGGATGACTTCCGCAGCGACGTTCTCGACGCCGATACTGTCGAGGACATCAAGCGGGAGTTGACCGAAAACTCGAACACCGTCTTGCACGATGCCATGCAGCATACGTTCAAGCAGGTAGCCGAGGCCGTTGGCCACATGGCGACGAAGCTCAAGGACTACAGTGTCGGCGGCGAGACGCGCAACTTTTTCCGCGACTCGCTGGTCGAGAATGTCCGCGAGATCGCCGACTTGCTGCCAGCATTCAACCTGACCAATGATCCCCACTTGGACGCGTTGGCCAAGCGGATTCAGCGGGAGTTGACCGTTGAAGATGCCAAGACGTTGCGCGAGAACGAAAAGACTCGCGAGACCGTGCAGAAATCGGCCGAGGACATCTTCAAGGATGTTTCGGCATTGCTCGGCTAATTGAGACGGCACTAAGGGCGGCGGGTATATCCCGCCGCCTCGTAGTGTTGCACTCGCGACACCCCGCTCTAGCAGGCGGGAATCAAATGATGGAGTCTACCTATGCTAACTGACATCAACAAAGTGGCGCTCGAACGCGTGTTGAAAGCGCGCTCCGAGTTGATCTTGACCCGCACGTTTTACGGCGTGCTGGTCGGTCAGGTCCATCCGCAGGCATCGACGGCGTTTCCGACGATGGCCACGAATGGCAAGGTCCACTATTTCAACCCAAACTTCGTCATGGGACTTCGCAAGAATTGGCGCGGGCAGGAAGTTTCCCCGCAAGCGCTGATGCTCGGCGTTCAGGCCCATGAATCGGAACACGACGCTCGCCGCCATCACACGCGGCGCGGTAGTCGAGATCCGAAGAAGTGGAACATCGCCACCGACTATTCGATCAACCCCGATCTTATCGATCAGGGCTTCGAGTTGCCGTGGGGCGCGCTGATCGATTTCAAATATCGCGGCATGTCTGCCGAGGATATTTATCGGTCGCGCGAAATCGATGAGGCGTTGGAAAAGCAGCGTCAGCAGGAACAGCAGGAGCAAGAGCAAGCCGAAGACGAGTCCGATGAGGACGAGTCGGAAGCGGCCGAGGCCGACGAAGGCGACGATGAGTCGTCCGACGAAGGCGACGGCGACGAAGGCGACGAGTCCGATGAGGACGGCGAGCCGGAAGGCGACGGCGACGAAGGCGACGGCGAAGAGTCTGACGAGGAAGGCGATGGCGGCAGCGGCGAAGATGCCGAAACCGACGAAGCCGACTCCGAGGGCGAAGGCTCTGGCGATGGCGAGTCCGAAGGCGAGGCCGAAGGCGAAGGCGAGGGCGAAGGCTCTGGCGACGCCGAGGGCAAAGCCAATGGCAAGGGCGACGGCGGCGACGCCGAAGGCTCTGGCGAGAGCGACGAACCCGTTTCGTCCGGTGACCCGGGCATGACGGGCGAAGTTCTCGACGCCGCCGAGACTGCGGCGGACATCGCCAAGGAGGATGCCAAATGGGAGCGCACGTTGCGCCAAGCTGCCGCGTTGGCAGCGAAGCGCGGCGAAGCTCCCGGGCACGTTGCGCGCGAAGTCGAAGCTGCGGATCATCCGCCGCAAGACTGGCGCGAGACGTTGCGCGCATGGTTCGATCATGGTGCCACAACCACCGAAACGTGGGTGCGGCCGAACCGGCGCTTCATTGGCAGCGGGCTTTACTTGCCCGGTCGCCAAAAGGACGGCATCAACAAAGCCGTGTTCCTGATCGACACGTCCGGCAGCGTGACTTACTACCCGGGCGCGCTCGAAGCGATCAAGGTCGAGACGCAAGCGGCCCTCGATGAGAACATCATCGATGAGGTCGTGGTCCTGTACGGCGACGTGCAGGTCACGCGTGTTGACACCTATCGCAGCGGCGACGAGGTCGAGTTCGATCCTCGTGGCGGCGGCGGTACTGACCTGCGTCCGATGTTTGCTCACGTTGCCGAGCAAATCGACGACGCGTCGCTGATCGTTGCTTTTACCGATCTCGAAATCGGCGATGCAGGACCGGAACCTAATGTCCCGGTGCTGTGGGCCGTTGTCGGCTATCCCGAGAACGTCAAGCGGTATCTTGCCGCCACGCCTTGGGATGCTCCCGGCATCGAGATCCGGCCCGATGTGTGAGTAGCGAAGAACGGCGCGGGTAAGGCCCCGCGCCGTTTCACGGTGCTCATATCGAACACCCGCCGTCTAGCAGCGGCGCAACTGGAGTCGGAATGTCGGACGCTTGCGGTAAAGCCAATGTCTGCGAAGCAGCATGGTGGAATCGCACCCCCGGGCACTACGTGCAAACCCGAGGGGAAGGCGGATGCGCCTAGTTGTAGAGCGCTCCCCGCCAATGCGACGGCGCGAGAAGGTACGCTCACGTTAGCTCTGGGCTAGTAGGCCGATCTCGTCATGCCGAAATGCCGACATCGAATAGGACCGGCGCGGTGACAATCGCGCAGGGCGAAATGGCGACAGCTACACGCTAAGTCCGTGAAAGAAATTGTGCCCCGTCGAAGCGTAAGACGCGGAGGGGTGCCGGGTGGAACGGGGGCTGATCGAGCGAGGGAGCAAGTCACGCGGCGTTCAAGTACCTCGCGACGCGTACACATACCATTTCGAGGCGGACACTATCCGAGCCGATTCTGCGAACAAGGGAGTCTACCATGAAAATTATCTATCGCCGCTTCACTCCCGATGAGATCGACATCATTCGTTGGGACTTCGCGGCATACGTGCCGGTCACCGAGATCGCGAAACGTATCGGCCATTCTGTCGGCACCGTCCGGCAGAAAATTCTCTCGCTTGGCCTCACCCGCGATTCGCGTGTGACTTGCGCGTTGCGATACGCGCCGCCCGAGCTTGTTGCTCGCCGCGCCGAGATGACGAATGACGAATTCGTCGCCGAAGCTAAGAAGTGGCGCGCTGGCATCAACCGGCGTCATCGTGCAGCGCGGGACATCCGAGTCCGTGCGGCACTCGACGCGATTGCTGCCGGGGATGGCTCGCGGCCCAAGAAGATGCGGGCGATGCGCGACGCGGGTGCCACACTTGAAGAAATCGGCGCTCGCTTCGGCATCACGCGCGAGCGCGTCCGGCAGGTTACGAGCGACGCCTACGTAAGACGACAAAGGGCCAAGACAAACGGCCGCGCAGCGCCGATCAAAACGATCCTCAGAATGTGGAAGGCGGCGACCCCGGCGCATCGCGCCGCGTTCCTCAAAGAGATCGGCGCGAAGATGGTCGAACCGGAATTGGTGCCGGACGACTGGTCGATCTTGATGTGAGACGACACTAAGGGCGGCGCAGACAAAGCGCCGCCTCGTAGTGTTGCACTCTGCAATGCTCCCCGTCTAGCAGCGGGGCCAACAATGGAGTCTACCCATGCTGACTGAACTCACTGTCACCTACAAAGAAATGGAAATGCTCGTCGATGCGCTTGCGAATTTGCGGCGCAGCGAAGGCGAGATGCGCCAGATGGCGCATAGCGTCAAGGACATTTCCGATCTACGCGCTCGCATCCGGCGTGCGATGGCCGATCATCCTCAAGAGTGGAATCCCAATTACCGAGAGGTTAAGCAAATGAACCATCGTGTCGGCGATTGGATGAAGCTCAATACCGGCGACCTCGTGCGCGAGCATGATGGTCGCCACATTGGGCGCGTCGAGCAAATCGAGCATGGCGCATTCGTATGGGTGCGTTGGCTCGAATCGGGACACCTATCGCGGTTCCGACTCAATGAGGTTGTCCGCGTTCGCGCGGACGAATGATGGAGAGATCCATGACAGAGATGTCGTTTGACTATGGCAAGCTGCAAGCTTTGAAGTCCGCGTACAACCGCGCCATCGAAGCTGGCAAATCCCGAGACGATGCTTTCGGATTCGACGGCCAACTCTTTGTCGTCGGATACGCAAAGTATCTGATCGAATATCTGGAAACGAAGTTCAAGGGAGGATCAAATGGCTGAGCGATTGGCCATCGTGCCGAAAGGCACGCGCGTTCTTATCAAGACCACGAACGGCGGCGAGTTGACTACGACGCTCGTCGAAGACTACCGGCCAACTTATGACCTCGTGATTGGCGACGGCGAACACACCGTCCTCATCGGTCGCGAGCGCATCAAGTCGGTCGATCCTATCGAATGAATGAAACCGGGCGCATCTTTCGGGATGCGCCCCATTGCATTCATCCCGAATGCCACCGTCTAGCAGCGGTGTTTCTCGAATGAAGGAGTCTACCAATGGCAGCACTCAATAAGATTCGCACGCCGAAAGGCAGGCGCATCACTGCCAAGCAATATCTCAATCTTGCGAACGTGAACGGCCTTCCCTGCGAGCATGGCCATCTTAGCTGTGCCGCGTGGGATGGCGGACCATGCACCGACGAGCTTCTGTCGATGCTCGAATCTGGTGATGACTTCGTTTTCACCGACGAGCGAGACTGAGTCATGACGATGGACTCGATGGAGTTGCACCGCCAACTCGTCGCCTACGCCAAGCGCTTGCTTGCCGATGGCATGACACCCGACGACGTTGAGGCCCATGCTCAAATGCAGGAGCAAACGGGCTTCGGCATCTCGGCCCCTTACACGCGCACGGTCGCATCGTTCATGCGCGACCTGCAAAAGAAAGGAGAATCATGATCCCAAGCAAAACCTATGAATGGTTTCGCGAACACGGACGCGGTCGCGTCCGGCGTTTCGACGATGCCGACTGTGCTATGATCACCGGCACAGACCTGACCGATCTCGCCGCGTTGGCGGATCGTCTCAATGGGCGGATCACCGATGGCGATGAACTTCGCGATTGGCAGAACCGCATCAACCTTATCGTGATGAATGCTTCACGGTAAGGGCACGAGCCGCGCCGCTTGATTAGCGGCTAGTCGGGGTGGCGATAAGCCCGATGATGGAAGCGGATTGATCACCGCAAAAATAAGCCCCGGACCCCGGAGGGGTCGCGATGACGGTAGCGTCAGCTAGACACCGTGGAGGTCGCAGGACCATTGAAGCAGGACTAGCCCGTCACTCATTGCCGTCTAGCAGCGGCACAACCAAAGGAGTCTACCTATGGAAACCTACGTCATCAAACTGCGCTGCGATGTGAAGAATCCCGAGCCCGATAGGCGCTCGAAGGATTGGAATAAGCGGCCAGTCGTGCCCGCTGGCATGCGGTTCATCGTGCGTGGTGACACCATCACCGCAAGCGAACATCGCTATCAATGGACGGGCCAGCGTTCCGAGCTTGGCAAGCTCTTGCTCGCCAACTCGGATCATGTCGCCCCTTCTCCTGATCACATACGGGAGATTGAAGAAGTGCTTGGCGATAGCAGCGGTGCCGAATGGCTGTTGCGTGCCCTTATGAAGATGGGCCGCGTCCACGCCAATGACATCCGAGATGCCGTCGACCACATCAATCGCGAATACGAAGAGAAGGAAGCGGCTGCAAAGGCCGCGAAGTGAACTCGCCCCGTGGGCTTCGGCTCACGGGGCGTTTTTTTGTGCCTTGGATTCGCGTCAAAAAGATAAATCCCCCCGGAGCTTGCGCTCGACGGGGGGATTGTATGGACGCAGGGTCTAGCAACCCGAACGGCCCTCGCGGAGGAAGTGGAGTCTACCGGCCGCAGGGCTTTCATTGAATCCGTTGCGGATTCGGCCCGCGCCTTTAGGGGCTTCCAACGCGATTATCCTTTACATAACGCGGATCGGCCGCGCCGACAACCCGCGAAATTCCCACACGATATGGGCCATATCTCGCGCCGTGCGAAATTTTTGTTGCGTCCTCTGGCCAGCATGTCAAAATGACATTATCTGCGAATGGCAGATGCCGTCTAGCAGCGGCGACTACCGGAGTTCTACCCGTGAAGAAGAATGCCCCCACACTGCGCGACATGATCTATCGGCTCAGCTTCAAGAATGAGCCGATGCTTGGCGTTGTCTCGAATGCAGCCCTGCGCGAGCGCTTGCTCGCCGCGCGCCCGTTCGTGCTTGACGAGAAGATGTCAGGCTTTCTCGGCGAGCTTGCGACGCGCGCGTTCGTGCCGCACTTGGGACGACCCGACGTGCCTCAGGATGTGGAGTCCGACATCTACAAGTTTCGGGTCGCCCGCATGATCCAGCAGGCCGAGGCGATGCGCGTATCCGCTCGCCTGCCGCATAAGAGCATCTGGGTCGAGTACCATCTGCGCGAAGCCAACACGCGCTCGCATGGATTGCTGCAACAGCCGTTCAATCCGGCCGAGGCCCGCGAACGCGAGGGCTGGCTGATCGAGCAGCATCACGAACTTTCCACGGCCTATCGGATGCATCTTTTCACGTGGAATACCGATCCGGCCGAGGCCGACTCGAAGGGCTTCCAGATTTGGGCCTTCCCGGTGACGTTCACGTGGACCGCCGACGACACGCCATCGCCGTGGCGCTCAGTGATGGCATGGCGCGAGGGGATGGAACGCGATTCCTCGCCGGACGCGAGCATCGCCAGCGCGATCATCGGCCACGTGACGCCGAGCGTGACCATCGCGCAGTCCGACATGCTGGAAGATTTCCGGCGCTACAAGCCCGAGGGCGTCGTCAACTTGCTGCGCGAGTGGGCCGGTGTCGGCCGCCGCGCGTGGGCGTTGCTCGCAACGCTCAACGATCTGCCACTGGTCTATGGCGAGGTCCGCGCGAGCAAGGGCTTCGTCGCACGCGGGCGCTATCGGCGCTTCCTCGACCATCGCACGATTACGATCAACGTACCGCAGAAGGATCAGACCAAGCTCGCGAAGGAGTTGATCGCGCTGGTGCGCCGCCGCGCGCATCAGGTTCGCGGCCACTGGCGCGACGACTGGCGACAGAAGCCAAGCAAGCGCTGCCCGCAGCTTGTCGAGACCGGCCTGCACGCGTGGAACGCCGAGGGCTTCTGCGAGCGCTGCCACGGTCATCGCGTTTGGGTGCACGAGCATCAGCGCGGCGATGCCAGCTTGGGCTTCGTCACCCACGATTTCGTGGTCAAGCACGAGGACGTGTCATGAACGATAGCTTGCACAACGATCTCGTGGCACTCCGCAATGACGTTATGGCGCTTCGTCACGAGCTTCGCATCGACATCGTGCGGCTCGAAGCAAAGATCGATTCGAAGCCGAGCTTGATGGCAATGTTTACCGGAATCGTCATTGTCGTTTTTGGTATGGCGGGCGTCATCGCGAGCACGATCACCGTTCTTCATACGCTTGGATTTGTATAAAGGGAGAGAAACATGACCAGATTCAGCACGCTCGAATTGGACGCCAACGGCAAGCTGGTCGAGAGCAACGTCCGCATAATCAAGCAAAGCGATATGATGAAGTGTCCGCATTTCATTCTTGTTGCAAACCACTATCGCGCAGACGGTTCGTGCCGATGCAACGACCGCACGCATACCGAGATGCGCAAGTGGGGTTACAGGTGGAAAAACGGAGCATGGCGATGACCAACATGATCAGGACGACCTACACGTTTGAAGGCAAGACCGTGCATGAGTTCTGTAGCGCGCTTATCGAACTCATCGAAGCGCGCCGGGAAATGGTGCCGAGGGACCAGGGCACGCGCGTCGTTACGGCCAAGTGCGATGGCAAGATCGACGCCTACAACGACATCCTCAACATTCTGCATGGGCTCGAATTTCCGCTCAGCGCGGGATCGGAAGAAGAGTGATCATGGACCGTCAGCTTAGCCGCTATCCCATCGTGCCGTACCGCACGGGATACAGGCTCACCGATAGCGCGGGCCGACAGATCTCGTTTCACCGCACGGTGAGCGGCGCGCTGCGCGCGCGGCGTGTGCTTGTTGCGGACGATAACGAGAGGAAAGCAGGAGCTTGAAAGGGAGAAATGAGCCATGAACGCCGCCGAATACATCCGCGCCCAAGTGCGATGGCTCGCCGAGAAGGATGAAATCACCCGTACCCAACTCGTCGAGATTATCGAGAAATTGCTCGATCCTTGGGATGGGCATTCGACCAATCAGCTTTACGCAAATGAGCCGCCGCATTTCGGACAAGTGAGTGAAATGGTTCACCGCATAGTCGATACCCGCGACAGGAATCGCGGCATCGACGTTGACGCAGAAGGCGAAGACCTATGATCGTCAAACGCCACATTCTCGCGAACGCGCTGCATATCGCTGCCGACCAGTACGCGGATGATGCGCGCGTTCACGGCGATCCGAGCCAGACGCCCGGATACGAGACGCCGCAAGGCCGCCAGCGCATCGTCGCCGAATTCGCGCGGCAAGCCTGCGAGGCCCGCAAGCTCGCCGACGACATCGAGCAAGCGGCAACCATCACGTTGGAGGATTGAGAAGCGAAAATGCCGATCATGATGGAAAAGCTTTACGACGCGCTGCGGGCTGGCAATGTTCCCGAGGACAAAGCGCGCGCTGCCGCAGTCGAGGCAGCTAGTTTCGAGAATCGGATCGCCAAGATCGAAAGCGATTTGATGCTCTTGAAATGGATGGTTGGATTCAATCTGGCGATAAGTGCGGCCATTCTCTTGAAGATATTTCTTTGATGGGAGACTGAGATGCTGAGAGATCGATGGAGCGAGTACAAGCTGCACGCCGACGAGCGGCCGAAGATGAGGTACGAGTATTTCGTCAGCGGCACGGGCGAGTTTCCGTTTGACATGCTCAGATACGATTCATGTTGGCCCGCGACCGGCGAAGATGCGGCCAAGATCGCGCTGCCATTTGGCGATGCCAATCGCCGCAAAGTTCGCTCAATCCGATTGCGCAGCTATCGGCCGCCGACAGTCGCCCGCTGGTCATCGTTCACGTGGTCGGTAGGGACCGAGAACCTATGAGCAAGATGAACAAGTTCATCCGCGAGGCGCGCGATCAGTTGCGGCTCTCGCAACCGGCAATGGCGCAGAAGCTTGGCGTGTCGCTGTCATCGGTCGCTCGTTACGAGCGCAAGGGCTATCCGGTGCCCGAGACGGTGCGGCTCGCGGTCGAACGATTGCTCGAACAGGAGAAGCAGCGATGAGTACATGGCCGCAAACTTTCGACATTGTATTCGCCACGCCGGTCTTGCCCGACATGGTGCAATGGTCGCGCCGCCACTTCGACTCGTTGAAGGATGGCGGGAGGTGGGCCGTTCCGCGCAGCGGCATGATCTTCGTGAAGAAAGCTGACAAGCTCGTGCTGACATTGCGCATGCCGCACGATCCGCACATGCCGATCACGGCCGAAGAACTCGACCGCCAACAGCAACGCGAGTTCGCCGACATCAAGCGCCACTTCGAGGCAGCGGGCATTTCCGTGGAATGGGCCGCGTCATGACCTATACCGATGACCAACGTGCGATTATCGAACGGATGGGCGAAATCTCGCGCCGCATGGACGCGATGCTTGATGCCAATCGTGAGACGCATGCCGCAGCCAGCCGCGACATCGCTGGTCTGATGGGACATCTAATCGAGTCCAACGCGCGCCTTAGCGAAATTGTCTCGCTTAATCGCGAACATGGCGACGCGTTTCGCGAATTTCTGGACACACTATGACCCATAACGAGATCCGCACCGTGAAGCATCTGGTCGAGATAGCGCGCGACATCCTGCGTGCCGAGCCGGGTTGGGCCGTCGCCAACTTCGACGCGTTCAAGCTGGTGATGCTCCGCAATCGGCCGAAGGGCGCGCAATACGAGATGAGCGACAAGCAATTCGACCGCTGCCTGCTGGCAGCATGGATGGAGGTCAGACGGTGATGAGCGAAACCGGCAAGTGCTGCGTGTGCGGCGGGCAATACGAGCGCTACGGCAACAACCCGTGGCCAGCGAGCACCATCAAGGGCGAGCGCTGCTGCCACGAATGCAACGATAAGACCGTCATTCCCATGCGCCTGTTGCTCTGGGCGATGGGCCAAGACCAAAAGAAGGACGAACAATGACCGACATTACCGAGGCGCGGCGCGAGCTACGATTGCGGATGGGCCATGCCTT
>Ga0126381_100000627_pt1 | contig 38896 bp, 38 predicted proteins | sample PanSoiMetPlot_28_FD_96465 | JGI IMG/M metagenome (GOLD analysis project Ga0126381, IMG submission 96465) | Tropical forest soil microbial communities from Panama - MetaG Plot_28 | ecosystem: Environmental > Terrestrial > Soil > Tropical forest > Bulk soil | place: Panama | collected 2016-02-17 | reverse complement strand
TCGTCGTACTTGTCGTCTAGAGCCAAGAAAGATTATCCTCAAAGCGTCCGGTTAAGGACGAGTGTTACCGTTCAGCGGTGTTACCGTTCAATTGGTGGGAACGTGGCACTGCGGGGTTGTGCCAGAGGCACAAACTTCCAGATTATAGCAGAACGTTCGACGTCTGCCCATCCACTGAGTTTCTGATCTCGCCCGCGCACAAGTGCGCACATCTCCAACCCATCTAACCATTTAGATGCATTCCGACAGGGGTTTGGACCATGGTTTTTGGGGAAAGCCCGAGAATCGTGCTGATTTGCAAACAGAGCGTTGTTGCTGTGCTTTTCTGATCGGGGCGGCCCATTTCTCGCGTTCTACTCGTCTCTTTTCCCTGTCGTCTTCCATGTCATCCTGAGCGGAGTAAGGCGTACGCCGAACGGAGTCGACGGACCCCTTGTTTGCTGGCGCGATTAGTGGCTCTGAAAGGAATTTCCACAACCAGTACCCCATCAAAAAATCGCTGCGGGGCTGCGCTCTGCCGGACAGGCGAGGGCGCCTGTCCCCACGTGTTCCGTGGTTACGCCCGGGGATCGGCGCAGTTTTAGAAAGCTTCAACGGAAGATCGGCGCCGAAACCCTAGTTCGGCTCCGCCAAGCCAGGGTCCATCAGCGCGCGCTTGAGGCGCACGCGTTCCTGCAATAACGCCTGCATCCGCGCGGGATCGGCCTTCGCCTGCGGCGACTGCAGTTCCTGCTGAATCTGCTCCAGCCGCCGGCGGATATGAATCCGCTTCAATGCGCGGATCGCACCGTCGACGCGCTCGACCGTCAACTCTTCATCGTCTTTAAGAAGAATCGACGCCAGCCGCGGACGATCAGTGTCCGACAACGGCAGGTCCATCACATCCGAAACCTCCAATCCGCCGGTAAGCAGTGTCTCGATCAGCGAGTCGGTCGCAAGCCCTTTATGCAGACGCTCACTCTCTAGGGCGAAGCGCGCCTGCCGGGCCGGATCGAACTCTTCGTCCACACCTTCCCGCGCCGAAAGATGCTCGCCGCCCTGCATCTCGTGCGCCGAGGCCAGCGCGCGAATTAGAATGCGCTCCGCGTCAGTGATCTGCGTCTCCACCGGAGCCTTAATCGCGGCGCTCGACCGGCTCGCCGCTACGTGCTTGAGCTCCTGCCGCAGCACGGCCGAATCGATTCCGAGCTTCTGCGCGATCTCGTGGGCAAGCTCGTCGCGCACGATGCGGCTGGGCACGCGTTGAATGTGCGGCAGCAGGTAGTTCACCGCTTTGACCTTGCCCTCAGGACTGCGCACCGCAAACTGCGTGCGCGCGCGCTCGATGAGGTAATCGAAGTAGCGCGTTGAGTGGCGCAGCGCTTCGGCGTAGGCGTCCTTGCCCTTGCGCCGAATAAAGAGGTCAGGGTCGAAACCGGAGTCGAGCGTCAGCACCTTGATCTGGAATTCTTCCTCCACGAGCAAGCCTAGCGTGCGCTCGGTGGCCTTGGCCCCGGCGGTGTCGGGATCGAAGTTCACGACCGCATTCTTGCTGAAGCGCCCAAGCAGTCGCGCCTGCAGCTCGGTGAACGCCGTGCCCGAGCTGGCGATCACGTTCTGAAATCCCGCAGCGAAGACCGAAATGCAGTCCATCTGGCCCTCGACGAGGATCGCGTAATCGAGCTTGCGGATCGCTTCCTTCGCGTGGTGGAGATTGAAAAGCACGCGCGACTTCGAGTAGATGGCCGTCTCGGGCGAGTTGAGATACTTCGGCCCAGCCTTCTCGTCGGTTGAGAGCGTACGTCCGGTGAAGGCGATGACGCGGCCAGTGTCGTTGGAGATGGGGAAGGTGACGCGGTTGCGGAATTTGGAGTAGAGCGCTATCGGCTGTCGGCTATCAGCTTTCAGCTTGTTCGGAGGTGCTACTGACCGCGGATTATTCGGAGGCGCTTGTCGCTCACCATTGGAAGGATTTTGCTGAGCGCTAGACCTCCCGTCCTCCTTCCACGAAAACAACCCGCTCTCCCGCAGCAACTCCTCGTCGAATTCTTTGCGCAACGCGTCGCGAAGAAGGAAGCCCGAATCGGGCGCGTAGCCGATGCGGAAACGCGTAATCGTCTCGTCATCCAAGCCGCGTCCCGCCAGATACGCCCGCGCGGTCGCGCCTTCGGGCCGCCGCAGATACTCCTGGAAAAACGCGCACGCGCGTTCGTGGACGTCGAGCAACGCCATGCGGACCTTGGCTTCCTTCGCCTCTTGCGGGCTCGAGAACTCGACCTTCGGCAGGGGCACGCCAAGCTTGTGCGCGACCAGGCGCACGGCCTCCGGAAACGTAATGTTTTCGACTTTCTGCACGAAGGAAAAAACATCGCCCGAGACGCCGCACCCAAAACAATGAAAGAACTGCCGGGTGGCGTGCACCGAGAACGACGGCGTCTTCTCGTTATGAAAAGGACAGAGCCCGGAGAAATTCTGCGCGCCCGACTTCTTGAGCTTGACGTAGTCGCCGACGACGCGAACGATGTCGGCTTGCTGCTTGAGCGAGTCTTTGAAGTCGGGCGAAGCCATGGGACGAAGCTCTATTGTGTCATGGGGTGGAAGAAGGGCAATGCGACAAACGGTGTGGACGCATGTGGAGGGCTGTGGAGAAAAGGCTTGTGTGCACGCGCTCCCGCTTGGCGCACATGGGCCGTCGGCCGCCTCCCTATCGCGCTGTTTGCGAAGGCTGGGGATGTTCAGCTATCGTCTTTCGCATGAAACCGATCTTGTTGGAAATTGTGAATCGCCTGTCAGAGATGGGGTCCAGCCTGGGGGCCCTGGAAGCAGCCCTGATCCACACCCGTCAATTGACCCCCGGAGACGTCGAACGCCTCATCAGCGCCCACCGCGCCAACGTCGAATCCCAACTCGCCCACCTGCGGACGTCGATCGCCGCACTGCCGGATTAGGGGCATGCGTTGTTGCTGAAATACCATCCCCGCAACGTCTAGGGTCTCGCGCGCAACTCTGCCCACTCGTTCGTTGAGCTGACGTAGTCGCCAGCGACGCGAACGATGCGGTTACTGCTTGAACGAAACTTTGAATTAGGGGTGAGGCCATGGGACGAAGCTCTCTTGTGGCAGGCATTCCCAATTTGGGATTCTGATCTCCACGCCAACCACGAGAGCCCTTCGAATCTGGTGGAACAGGGCCAAGGGTGGCGTAACATCCTTCTCCGTCTCGGGGGTGCGTATGAAACTGCTCCGTCCCCTCACTCTTCTTCTCCTTACGCTCACATCTTCGATAGCATTCGCCGACCACATATGCCTGGTTCCCAACTGCTGGGGAGACAATTTCGGATATAGCACGCAGATCAACGGGCATCCAGTGCACCTCAGCGGAGGAACGGATCCTTTCTTTCTCAGTGCTGCTGGTTACCCGCCAGGTTCGATACTGTCAGGGGGCGAACTGTTCCTTTACAGCACCGTGATATGGGTAGGGGCAGCCCTTTGGAATTCTTTTTTCCGGGCTCGGGCGGGATCGGCTTCTTCCCCTCTATTACCATGCCGACGGACGGTAAGGATTTTTTCCGGATCTTCGTAGACGTGAGCTTCTTTCACACCGGAATCAATTGCGACACCGGGCTCACGATCGATGTGAGCGGTGACGCCTATGGATCGATTTCATTCTACCGAGGTGCGGATGGCTACTATTACCCCGACCAATTCGTACAAGCCCCGCAGCCGGCCACGTTGGGGTTGATCGGAACCGGTCTGGTGACTATCTCCGCAGCGCTGAAAAAATGCGGGCTTTATCCTCGCCGCTCGATGAAAGCCGGGGACCCTATTCTCGAGTACATGCGAGCTATTTGATATTGACAAATATTTACTGAAAGTTGTGACCGCGCTCACCGCGAATTCTCCGTTTTCCGTTATCTTCTATGCCTAGTTCCCGGCACAACAATTATGACTTAACTTCTTATTCCAGAATATTTTGCGAATAAGATCCATGGAGTCAAAGATTTGCGAGTACTGATTACGCCAATGCTTTTGTTTCCCAAGATTTGGCAAGATCAAGGGGGGAGGGGTTTACCCGATACTAAATAGTAAAATCATCCATGTCGGTGCGCGCTCGGACCGTCGACCGCGCCGCGCTACAATCCGATTTCCGAATCCCGCCACGGCGGAATGAATCTGATCAGAGCGATGACCCCAGAGGCAAACACGGCAGAAGTAAAGGTCCAAGAGCCCAAGACTCCCGAGGCGACGGCCCAAGCGGCCACGCCCACACCGGCGGCAATTCAGCAACCCACACCCACTACGGCTGCGGAGTTGATCGCGGAATTTCGAAATATCCCTATCCTTTCTGATCTGCCCGAAGACGGCCTGCGCTGGCTCGCCGACCACGCACTGGAGTACGACTTTCAACCCGGCGACGTCATGATCAAGGAAGGCGCTGCGGCCGACGCGATGATCATCTACCTGGAGGGCGAGAGCGACGGGCGGCGCGAGAGCCTTGGCCCGGATTCGCCTGTGTATACGGCGCGGGCCGGCGCCGTCACCGGCATGCTGCCCTTCTCGCGGATGACGAATTACAACATCACGGCGCGGGCGGTTACGAAGACGCGGGTAGCGCGCATTCCGAAAGAACATTTTCCGGAGATGCTGAACCGCATTCCGGAGTTAGGGCCGCGGCTGGTGGGAATCCTTTCGGATCGCGTGCGCGAGGCGACGAAGCAGGACCTGGCGCGCGAGAAGCTGGCATCGCTCGGAAAACTTTCTGCCGGCTTGGCACATGAGTTGAATAATCCGGCGGCCGCGGCGTCGCGCGCAGCCAGCATGTTGCGGGCGGTTTTCGAAAAGCGCGAGCAAGCCAGCATGGAGATCGACATCGAGAACCTGTCGCCGGATGCACGGGCCATGCTGCGCGTCATCGAGTCAAAGGCGCGCGAGATTCAGTTGCAGACCAAGCCGAAGAACGCGCTCGAACTCAGCGATCAGCAGCAGGAATTGCAGGCGTGGCTCGAGGCACACGACGTGGACGACGCGTGGGACCTGGCGGCGATTCTGGCGGAAGCCGATGTAAAGGTCGAGAAGCTCGACCATTTGTCCGAGAAATTTTCATCTCCCAAAGTGATTGGCGCGGTGATCCGCCGATTTGGCGCAACACTGGAAATTTCGCGATTGATTGCCGACATCGAGCACAGCACCTGCCGGATCTCGGACCTGGTGAGGGCGATCAAGGAATATTCGTTCATGGATCAGGCGCCGCGGCAGGAAGTAGACGTCGCGAAAGGCCTCGACAGCACGCTGATCATGCTGACACACAAGCTGAAACACGGAATCATCGTGACGCGGGATTACGATCCGGACCTGCCGCGCATTCCTTCGTATGGCAGCGAGTTGAACCAGGTGTGGACCAACCTCATCGACAACGCAGCAGATGCGATGAACGGAAGAGGCGAAATCAAGATTCGCACGATGCGCGAGGGCGATGATGTCCTGGTTGAGATCGTCGACAACGGGCCTGGAATTCCGCTCGAGATACAAACGCGCATCTTCGAACCATTCTTCACCACCAAGCCAATGGGCCAAGGCACGGGACTCGGGCTCGATACGGTGTACCGCATCGTCCGCAAACATCGCGGCAATGTGACGTTCGCCTCGCGGCCGGGTTACACCTGCTTCCGCGTGCGATTGCCGATTGAAAACACAAGGCTGTAGAGTTAGCTTCCTCGCCTCGGGTAGATCTACCTTCTCGGTATCGCAGCCGAACTTACCCACCTTCGAAGGGATCGTCGTTGTGTGAGTCGTTGAACCGCTCGTGGCCGTAATCGTCACAGTGTAAGAGCCAGTGGGAGTTCCCGGGTCTATTTGCGGGCCGCCACCGCCTCCACCGCCGCTGCTTCCGCCGCAACCAAATGTCGCGACAATCAGAGACGCAAGCAGCACAAGCCGGACGGTGCGGGTGCGACGACGTGTGGACCAACCAAGAATAAACAGCCCAGCCACGGCGAGTCCGCTGGTGAAACCGAGATCACGCATAAGTCTTGATTGCGGAGTCGAGCCTCTCACCAATACGTGCTGTGCGGTGGTTTGGATCGTAAGCATCGTGACACCGGTGCCGATGATGGAGGGTTGCCAGAAGGAGCAGGTGGACTCTGCCGGTAATCTTGAGCACGATGCAGGACTGAAGTTGGTCGTAACCGGTATAGTTAGACTGGCCGTTCACATAGACGTTGGCGGTTACGGCCTGCCCGGGCGCCGGCACGGTGAGCGAAGGAGGATTCACGGCAAGAGCGAAGTCGGTCCCGGTAACCGTGATGATCGCGAGCCCGGGGCCCGGTGATGCCTCGTAATTAGTATCCCCGGCATACTGCGCGACCATCATTGGGCTCACCGATGGCGTGTAAGTGAGCGTCGCCTGCAGCTGCGGGCCGCTTGGAGGTGGAGTGGTCGTATAGGTTTCGGTACCGCTAACTGGGGCATTCGTCACGTAATCGACGAATGGAACGGAGGCTGTGGGCGCGGGCGCCGAAGCACCTCCTGTTGTGGCGAGCGTCGCGACGAGCGTGACGCTGGTTCCCGCGGCGACAGTCTGAGTTGACGCAGTGATAACAATCGACGGCGAGGCATATTTGACAGTGACATTCGCGGCGGCTGCCGTCGCGGCTGTGGAGTTCGAGTCTCCGTTGTAAGAAGCGGTAATCGCGTTGCCAGGAACGGTGCCCTACACGCCGACACCCGGTTCGGGTAACTTCTCCGGTATCCCTGGTGGCTAACCTCTCACCGTTGGTTCCTCGTTTGCCGCTTCGGTGACGATCGACACGCAGAGCAATGGCGACGCGCCCACCGGACCCGTGGCGTTCTTCGCTAACGGATCGCCGCTGCGGACTTCCGCACATTTTTTGGCCTTCCTGCATCGCGACATCCTGAGGATTGATGTCCGTTTCACCCACGATCGCGATCGTTTCTCCGGTACCGTCGATCGCGGGTGTGCCATTCCAGAAAGGAGCGACGTTGTAGATCGTAGCGAAATCGTAAGGTCCCACGGCATAGCCGTTGTTCGGCTGAACGCCACATCCGCCCAAAGGCAAAGTGAAGAAAGGTTGCGGTCGAGGTGAATCTGCCGGACTCTTTCGAACGAGTAACTTCTCCACCCACGTGTGCGTATGAGTGCCTTGGAAGGTTGTGGAGAGTGTTAACACCCGCTACAACTGGCGCGAGTGCGGTGGGGATCGAGGGGTCCGTGTAGTTCGCCCAGTGCGACGTGCCGTTTGAAACGAATCTATGGATTGACGTGCGAAAGGCGTCCTGCACCATGGCGGCGGTGCCGGAGAATTCAATGACGGTGCGTCCCTTGCTGACCTGGCCGATTTGAAAACCGTGCGACTGAAGCCATGAGGTGACCGTCTGGATATCCTGATCGGCGGGGCCGAAGCGCCGGCCGAAATCGTCGGGCGTGAGCCACTTGTGTTAGTTCGGCGAGGACTTGTCTTGCTGCTCGTCGAGTAACTGGCGCAGGGCCGCTTCCTGCTGGTCGCTTCGCTTGAGCACGAGCAACATGCGCTGCATTGGAAGCGACTCGGTGCTATTCCGCTGTCGGACTGCACGCGGGCCAGCGGATGAACATTTCCGCGAAGAACCGTCGTGGAAGCTTCATCGAGGGCCTGGGTAATTCGTGGCTGGATCGCTGGCTGCTGGGCAGGCGAAATTGCGGGCAGACGACAAAGAGCGAAGAGACACAACGACTGCAGGAAAGACGAAGGGCGTGGGCGCATGCTACCTCGTACTATAAAGAGCGCTTGCGAAACCGGCTCCAATTCCGCGAGGCGCGATTCGGGGCGGTAATTCCGATGCCCCTACTTACAAAACAGACGTGGGATGATGCCGTTCAATGCGTCCGGCGATCAAGGAAAATCCAGCCAGCGGCAGGTGCACTTAGTGAGCGGAAAGAGTCAGGGTTAGGGGATTCTCGTTTTGTTGAAGTAACTTGCAGGCGAACCTAAATGGGAAAGGGGGTTCAAGGTTTCAGAGTTTCAAGGTTTCAGAGTTTCAAGGTTTCAGAGTTTCAAGGTTTCAAGGTTCCAGGCTATCTGGCTTCCGCTTTACGTCGTTAGACAAGGGGTCCTTCGACTCGTTCGGCTTTCGCCTCACTCGCTCAGGATGACAGACTTAAGGGTGACACATTCTGGGATGGATATTCCGTGCACGGCGTTCTCTGCTAGAGTGCCCGCATGCGAACTCTGCAGGATTTGGTCCAACATAAGTGGTATGCCAATGCTCGGCTGCTGGCCGCGGTCCAACAGGCTCCTGCGGCGGCGGAAGACAAGCAGGTTTGCGAGCTGCTTCACCACATTTTGCTCGCGAATCGGTTCTGGTTGAAGCTCAGTCAAGGAGTTCCTTTTTCGCTCGAAAGCGAATCGCAGGTACCGGAATCGCTTGATGCCCTCGTGACGCAATATAAAGAGACCTATGCGGTGGAGGCGACTTGGGTAAAGCAGCTGACCGACGCGGAACTCGAACGTCAGCTGCAAGCTTCCTATTTCAAGGGGCACACTTTTTCGGTCGAAGAGGGGATCGTGCAGATCTGCCTGCACAGCCATGGGCATCGGGCACAGGTGGCGATCCGGCTCCGAGAGCTTGGCGGGACGCCTCCCAGCCTCGATTTCGTGATCTGGCTCAAGGATGACCGGCCCCCGGTGGTTTGGCCGGAGCCCACGGACCAGGCGTAAACCACCCGCTATTACCGGTGCGTATACGGACAGCACCCTTGGTAACCTGTGCTTACCCCCCGGTCACAGCGGAAAATGCCTATCTCGTCGTTCAGTTTCTCGGATTCTTTCAAGAGAAAGCGGTTCTTCATGTTTGGACTCTCGACAGGATTCCTGACCGTATTTGCGATTGTCGCATTCGCCGTGCTCGCGGTTGCGGGGATGCTGCTGGCGCCCAAGCCCAAGCGCGCAGAGAAATGGGAAAAGGCCGAGATCATGAAAAAACTACTCGCGCTTTCCGAGCAGGAAGAGGGACGCCGAGCCGCAGCCGCAGTAAAGGTTCGCCCGCAACCCGCCCGGCCAGTAACACGTCCCGCTGCCGCAAATCTGAAGGTAACGTCGAAAATTGCAACACCCGTAAGGGCCAAAGCCCGGTAAGGCGGAAGATCTCCGCTTACTCATTCTTATTCGACCTGTAACCTTTCCATTCTGCCTCGAAGGAAGCCGGACCGTTTCTTCGCCAAATGCACGATTCCTAGATCGAGATCAAAACAATTTCGCAGTCTCCTGCTAGAATTCCTGCTATGTCTAATCTCACCTCAGTATTAAGCCAACTACAGCAGGAACGTAGTCGCCTGCAATCTCAGCTGAACAGCATTCAGAATGCAGTGAAAGCCCTGAGCGGAAAGTCTGCCGGTCCGACTCGCGGCGGTGGCATGTCGGCCGCAGGTCGTGCCCGCATCGCGGCGGCACAGCGCGCACGCTGGGCAAAGATCAAAGGAAAAAAGAGCACGGTGGCAACGGCACCGAAGCGGCGCAAGATGTCGTCGGCGGCAATCGCGCGGATTCGCGCTGCCCAAAAGGCTCGCTGGGCCAAGTGGAGAAAGCAGCAGAAGTCTTAGGCGCTGCGTCTTTGTAGCCCGAGGGCCTTCCAAAAAGTGAACTAAGTCCTGGTGCCGAGAGGGCGGCGATCGGGGTTTCGGGTATTAGGTTTGTCTTAGTGCCTTACGGTCTCGCCGGCCAGTAATTCTTCCCACGGACATGGGTGGTTTCCAACGCGGTGAATCGCGACGCGGCTGCCACCTTCGACACCGGCGTCTAGAATCCAGACGATCCGGAAGCGGGCGCGGTGGTGTCCATACTCGATGACTACCATGTCGCCACAGCGAAGTTCCGCCGTGATGTGCGATAGTAAAGCGCGCTTTCACTGACGTTTGTGGCGCGCAGCTCGCCGTGAAGTCTTTGTTCCCGTCTGCGATCGGCCATGCCGCGAACCTCCCCAGCAGTAACTTCGGCAATTTTCGGAAATCATTGGAACGTTCGCCAATGACAGCGGTTGCTTCATCACCGGCCAGCCGCCTCGTGTACTCTTGTTTGCCCTGAGCAATGCCGGAACGAGGCTCGACATCCATGCGACTGGCGAATCAATGCGCTTTAATCACGGGAGGAACTTCTGGAATCGGCGAGGCCACGGCATTGCTGTTTTCGCGCGAGGGGGCACAGGTTGCGGTGACGGGGCGCGATGAAGGACGCGGGCAACGAGTCGTCGAGACGATCGAGAAGGGCGGCGGCCGGGCGATCTTCGTGCGTGCCGACGTGCGCAAAGCGGCGGATTGCCAGCACGCGGTCGCAGAAACCGTGAAGGCTTTCGGGCGCGTGCACATCCTGTTCAACAACGCCGGCATTTTTTATCCTCACGACACGCTCGCGTGCTCGGAAGAAGAATGGGACGAGCATATCGACATCAATCTGAAAGGCGTCTTCCTCATGTCGAAGGCGGCTCTTCCGGGAATGATTGCGCTCGGCCGAGGTGTGATCATCAACAACAGCTCGGGATGGGGGATCGTGGGTGGCGACAAGGCAGTCGCGTACTGTGCGTCGAAGGGCGGCGTTGTGCTGATGACCAAGGCCATGGCGATCGATCATGGGCGCCAAGGGATTCGCGTGAATTGCATTTGCCCAGGTGACGTCGAGACGCCGATGCTGCCGGTGGATGCGAAAATGCGCGGGCTGAAATGGGAGGACTATCTTGCCAGCTGCGCCAATCGTCCGCTGGGAAGGATCGGCACGGTGGACGAGATCGCGAAGGCAGTGCTTTTTTTGGCGACCGACGACTCGTCGTTCATGACCGGGGCGGCGCTAATTGTGGATGGTGGGGGGACAGCGGATTAGGAGAATTAAGGTTCAAGACTGCTTGCGATGGTGAAAATTCCTTTTTGAGTCAGAAGAGGGATTGGGATGCACGGGGTCCTTCGACTGCGTTCGGCATCCGCCTTCACTTCGCTCAGGATGGACAATGATTGAGGTGGCCAAGGTGGCAGGGTGCAGGTTTCAGGTTTCAGGCCTCAGGCTTCAACTTACGGGCTCGAATTTAAGCTTTCCGATTTTCGATCGCAGCTTTCCGATCGCAGATTGCGGATTGCAGATTTTCGATTGCAGATTGGATGGGCGATCCCTGAAGTACAATCTGCAATCTGAAACCTGAAATCTTACCTCTCTTGCCTTCGAAGTCCCGAACTCGCTCTGCAGAATACTTCGCCCGCGCGCAGCGGTCGCTGGTGGAGGGAGTGAATTCTCCGTCGCGCGGAGCGGCGGTGTTCTCGCCGGGCCCGGTTGTCCTGGAACGCGGGCACGGGTCGCATGTTTTCGATGTCGACGGAAACGAGTACGTCGACTTCATGATGTCGTTTGGCGCGCTCATTCATGGGCACGCGCATCCGAAAATTGTTGCCGTGGTCTCGCGGGCGGTCGCCGAGGGATCGCATTTTGCAGCAGCCACGCCGGCCGAGGCGGAAGCCGCGGAGCGATTTACCCGGATGGTCCCGTCGGCGGAAGTCGTGCGCTTCGCGAACACCGGCAGCGAGGCCACGATGCTGGCGCTACGACTGGCGCGAGCCCATACAGGGCGGACGAAGTTTTTGAAGTTCGAGGGCCACTATCACGGCTGGTACGACCCGTATTGCCTCAACGGGCATAGTCATCCAGTTGAACAATTGGGCTCGCAGGAGAATCCGACGAAGATTCCGGATTCGCAGGGCATTCCAGCGTCGGTGTTCGAGGATGTGGTGTTGGCGCCGTGGAATGACGAAGCCGCTCTCGAACGCGTGACGCGCGAGCACGGACGAGAACTGGCGGCCGTGATCACCGAACCGATCATGGCGAATATGGGCTGCATCCCGCCGCGCGACGGATACCTCGCGAAGATGCGCGATCTTGCGTGTCAGTATGGAGCGTTGTTCATCCTGGATGAGGTGGTGACCGGCTTTCGCTATGCACCGGGCGGATGTCAACAGCTCTACGATCTCAAGCCCGATCTCTCGACGTTTGGCAAAGCGCTGGGTGCGGGATTTCCGATTGGCGCGGTTGCGGGGCCGCGCGAGATCCTCGACCGCATGCGATGGTCCGAGAACATGGTGCTGCACTACGGCACGTTCAATGGGCACAGGCTGACGATGAATGTGGTCGCGGCGAACCTGGATCTGTTGAGCGCGGAGGGAGCGCACCGGCGGCTGTTTGCGATCGGCGACGCGGCGATTGCGGGATTGCGCGACGTGTTTCGGCGCCGGGGGATCAAGGCCATCGTGCAGGGATTCGGCCCGATGTTCCAGATCTACTTCACCGAGCGGGACGCAATTCGTGACTATCGCGACTACTGCCAGTACGTCGATACGAAAAAATATTCCCGCTTCGTTCACGGGTTGCTCGAACGCGGCGTTTACATGACGCCTTCCAACGGTCTGCACTGGATCATTTCGACGGCGCATACGGAGCAAGATGTGGAAATGCTGGTGGCAGCGACCGACGGGGCCTGCGCGGATCTCTCCTGATGGCCATTGTCTTCCTCGGCGGTGGGCGAATCACTTCAGCGCTGCTGGCGGGTTTGCACCTTGCCGATTTCAAAGAGAGGATCATCGTGCACGATCGAAACGCGCACAAGCTGCGCGCGCTGAAAAATAGATTCGGCGTCGCCGTGGAGTCCGATCTGCAACGGGCGGTCGAGAAGGCGAGACTACTGATCGTTGCGGTACGGCCAAGCAACGTTGCGGACGTTCTTAAAGCGATTCGAGAGGGGGCGCGCCCTGGAGTTCGCGGCAAGAAGAAGGAGCGCGGAGTGATCGCGTGCAGCCTGGCCGCCGGAATTCCTCTAGCCAAGTTGAAGTCGCAGCTTGGGCCTCCCGTTCGCTGGGCGCGAGCGATGCCCAGCCCCGTAGCGCGTACGCGGCGAGGGCTCACTGCGGTCACGTTTCAGCGAAGCCTGACAAAGTCCTCTCGCAAGAAGATCAAAGATTTCTTTGCGCAGTTCAGCACCGTGCTTGAAATTCCGGAGAACAGGTTCGACGCATTCACGGTGAGCTACTCGAGCAGCCACGGCTACCACGCGCTGTCGGTTCTTGCCACGGCCGCGCAAAAGCTTGGCCTAGATCGCAAGACGGCCTACGTCGCGGGCGCCCATGCGCTCGCCGATGGTATTTGGTCATGGCGGGAAGAGGACGTTTCGCTGGCATCCCTACTGCACGAAGCTGCGACTCCGGGAGGGATCGCCGCCACCGTGATGCGAACAATGGACGCGGCCGGATATCCGAAGGCCGTCGAAAAAGGCCTGCGCGCAGGTGTGGCGCGAGCGAGGAAGAACGCGCGCGGTTAAGAGCGCGCCGAGAGAAGTCTCCGGGTGACGCGAAACAAGCGCACGACGCGATAGATCGGGAACAACGGCGCGGGCAGGTTCACCAGGTCCCATTCGCCTGTACTTGGCGTGAAGGCGAGGCGCGCGCCAAAGCGCAGCCGATCGGAGAGGCGCTCCCGCAGATTCAACATCAGGCGGAAGTATTCGACTGACTCCGTGCTGTACGCCTCCGATTCGGGGATATCTACAGCGATAAGATCGCATAGTTTCGGAATCGTTGCATCGGCTTGTATCTTCTGCAATACGCTGTCGGGGGTAGTCGCTTCCAGCAGGCGGACTGCCAGCGTGAGACTCACTCCGACGATCCGCAGAATACCGAGATCTTTCGCCTCGGCCAGCGAGCGATCCCAATCCAATCCGGATAACTGAGTCACCGCTGCGATGTCTCGCAGCCAGCACAGTCGAACCCATCCATGTTTTGCGGCATGAACACACAACGTCAGCAGCAGGTCTTCGGCGCACAGTGTCTTTACCGGGTCGCCACCGATATCCGTGACTGTCGCGCGCTCGAAGAAACGCTCCACGTCGAAGTCGACGGAAAAAAATCGCGGCACGATTGCCCACTGCATCTCCAGAAGATTCTTCCCCAGTGGGCCGTCGAAGGCGCATTCGTATCCCGAACGCTGGGATGCTCGCTGCTGCGCGGAGGAGAGTTGGACATTTGGAACGTAGCTCAGAGACTTCAGCGCTTCGCTAGCACGCGCGAAGTCCGCGGGCCGAATCAGGACGTCGAGATCGTAGAACTCGCGAAGGGCAAGATCGCCGTAAACAGCTTCGGCCAGCACCGGGCCCTTATACGGGATCGCGTCGATCGCCTGCGCTTCCAGGCAGTCGAGAATGCGAATCAGTTCCCCGACAAAGACGAGGTTGCGTTTCGCGTTACCCTCATAGCGCTGGCGCAATTCACCCTGAATTGGCGCCGGAATTCCCGCATCAACGTCGCGCAATGCACGGTACACGAGTGGCGTAACACCATGATGCTCGGCGAGCCGAAGCAACCGCTGCCAGTCGAGGCTTGACCTACCATCGCGCTCGTAGTTGTCACTGGGCGTTCCAACTGCGCAACACGATAGCAGGAAACGAAATTCAGGATCGGACGAAAACATTGGCGCAGTGGCCGAAAGATCGCCCGCTTTGATTTCCCGAGAAGAAGCCAGGGACGGCATTAGACTTGGAGCGCCTGAAATGGGCGCAAAATGCTTGTTTGCAACCCGCGGAGCGCCGTTCGGATCACTATAATACAGAGATCGTCCTGGTCGCCCGGAGAGCCCGGTTCTTTCATGCCAGCAGTAGTACTCGAATCCGTCAGCAAGCTGTTTCGTCACCGGCCGGCGCTGTTCAACTGGTTCGGCCGCGAGCGGACCGGAGAGACGCGCGCGCTGCATAACGTTTCGCTGGAGGTCCCAAGCGGGCGAGTGCTCGTACTACTGGGGCCGAATGGCAGCGGCAAGACCACGACGTTGAAATTGATCTCGACAATGTTGCTGCCCGACTTTGGACGGATCTATGTGCAGGGCGCCGATACCACCACGAACGCGGAAACGGTCCGCGAGCGTGTTGGATTCGCGGTAGCTACCGAACGCTCATTTTTTCCGCGGCTTTCCGCGCGCGAAAATCTGGATTTCTTCGCGGCGCTCGACGACATTCCGCGCAAAGTGCGCGCAGATAAAATCGACGACCTGCTTTATCGAACCGGCCTGCACGATTCCGCCGATACGCTGGTGATGAAGTTTTCGAGCGGCATGTATCAGCGGCTGGGTATCGCGCGCGCACTCATCAAGAAGCCGTCAGTGGTGTTGCTCGACGAGCCGACGCGCAGTCTGGATCCGGGATCAGCAGCGCTGTTCTGGAATCTGGTGCGGGGCCTGCCGGCCGAAGGAACGACAGTGATTCTGGCAACGCACAACTTCAACGAGGCAGTCGCTGTTGGGAACCAGGTTGCGATCCTGTTCAAAGGCGAGCTGTCGGCGGAACTGAATCTCTCCGCGTCGCTCGGTGTCGACGAACTGCGTTCGTTCTATTTTCAGACCACCGGTGAACTCGAAGAGGTCGAGCCGGCCATGTCCCGAGGCGGCCGATGAAGATTTCGTCCCTGCTCGACAAGACCGCCGTCATCATGCGCCGTGACCTGCTCACCGCGATGCGATACCGCACAGGATTTCTGCTCGGCGGCGCCGGTGCCATCACCGAACTGGCGGCGTTCTATTATTTGTCGCGAGCGGTGGGTCCTGGCTTCCGGCCTGAGGGCATTGAATACTTTTCCTTCCTACTTATCGGCACAGGGTTTTACACGTTTCTGCTGATGGGCGTTCACGCATTTTTACAAACGGTGCAGGAAGCACAGCAGACGGGCACGCTCGAAGTGCTGATGACCACCTCGACATCGCCGCCGGTGCTGGTGTTCCTGAGCACATTGTCGGCGTTCACGGCGAACACAGTGACGCTCGCGTTCTACCTGATTGCCGGCCTCGCGTTCGGCGCACCCATGCGTCCCAACGTCACCAGTTCCCTGGCGGTCTTTGGTCTTTCCGTTGTAGTGGCGGCGGCCATTGGATTGCTGGCTGCAGCATTGCAACTTGCCGTTCAGAAGGGTTCGGCCGTGGTGTGGGTACTAGGATCAGTATGGTTTTTGACAGGGACGTTGTTCCCCGTGGGCACGTTGCCGAAGCCGCTGCGCCACATGGCGGACTTGATTCCAATTACTCACTCGCTGGAAGGCATGCGATTGGCCCTGCTGCAGGAAGCCTCTTTGGCCGGGGTGGGACACGAACTTCTGATTCTCGCGCTCTTTGCACTAGTGCTGGTGCCATGCAGCTTGCTGGTGTTCTCATGGACGTTGCACCGCGCGCGACTCGGCGGAACACTTTCTTTTTATTGATTTTCGGGAATTTTCCGGTAATCTGCTGGTCCGGTCCGAGCAGGGGTCAGCGCGACCGGGATCAGTTAGCAAATGTCTGAAAGCTTGTTGTACACTTCCTCCACCCAACTTTCGCCCTTGTAATGGGTTGATGGTTGCACAGGAGCTCGAACGTAGGTCCGCTGGGATCTCTATGACTCATAAGAACCGTCCTTCTACAGAAGGAGAGAAAACCGCGCTGGATGCCCGACAGCCTCAGAAAAAGGCTTATAAGAAGCCCGAATTCCGCTCCGAGAAAGTGTTTGAGACCATGGCCCTCGCTTGCGCAAAGTTCGCTGGAGGAGGCCCTCAGTGCAGGCAGCGACGTCGGAGCTCGTAGCTTCGCCTGAGCACTCATGGAATCTGACGTTCAGTTCCTGGTTCTACAAAAGCAGAATCTCGTTGCGGAAGTGCTTCGAACTAACGGGAAAGTAAGACTCGCGGCCCGGGGTCATAGCATGTTGCCTACCCTCTGGCCCGGGGATGTTCTCACCGTAGAAACGACGACCTTCGAGCAGTTGCAAATTGGAGACATCGTCCTCTACCAGCGCTCGGAGCGATTTTTCATCCACCGCCTGTTGCGGAAAACTTCCGCCACCGGGTCAGACCGCCCCACTCTGGTGACACGGGGCGACTCGATGTCTGGCTTTGATGCGCCAGTTCTTCCCGAGGAACTCCTGGGGAAGATCGTTTCAGTAGAACGCGCCTCCAGGCGTCGTGTGCCGATGCGAGTCTGTTCGAAGCCTCGGCGAATTTTCGGCCTGGCTTTGGGAGCGAGTGACCGCCTGCGGACTGCCGTTCTTCGCTGGCATAGCTGGCGAACAGGGGCTCAAACGGACGCGGTGGCTTCGGCGAATCCCGCGCCGACCGGGCCAACGCTAAGCTAGCGATCAATTTGTAAAGATGGCGACGTCCCGAACGATGGAATACGGTCCACAACACGAGGTCGCTGTCGAGATCGGCGGAATGCCGATCGTCGTGCGCACGGACGATGCCGAGTTTCGCGCTCTGCTCGAAAAACGTTACGCCGGATTTCTCGGCGCTTCCGCCAACGATCCACTTGCGCTTGATGTAGACATCATCCGGCCCGATCGCCAGATCTGCGAGGAGGAAGAACTCGAGGTCTGGAGCGAGGGCGGGACGTGGCGGCTGGAGCGTGGCGACTTTCGCGCGGAATGGGATCCGCAGGCAGGGCGGGGTCGGCTTGCCCAGGACTTCAGCCCGTACGCGATCGACTGCGTGCTCCGCATCGTTCATAGCCTGATCCAGGCGCAGGCGGGAGGCTTTCTTCTGCACAGCGCCAGCGCGATCCGCAACGGCAAGGCCTTCCTGTTCTCGGGCATTTCTGGCGCCGGAAAGACTACGATTTCGAGCCTTATGCCCAAGGACGCGGTGCTTCTTACGGACGAGATTTCCTATGTGCGGCGTGACAGGGAAGGATACCGGGCGTGTGGCACGCCATTTGCCGGGGAATTGGCGCGATTGGGAGAGAATGCCTGTGCGCCGATCACCCGGCTGTTCTTTTTGGCGAAAGGGCCGGAAAACCGCATCGACCCCGTCGAGACGCCCGAGGCACTGCGGATGCTATTGCGGAATATCCTGTTTTTCGCGGATGATCCTGAGTTGGTGAAGATGGTCTTCCGCTCGGCGTGCGATTTTCTGGCGCGGGTGCCTGCCTTCCGGCTGACGTTTTTTCCGGACTCCCGCGTGTGGGACTTGATCCAGTGACTTTAGCGGTACCAGTCATGGCTGAAACGTACATCGCGAGAAGTACTGCCATCGCGGCGCGCATGCTGGGCGGCGAGATGATGATCATGTCCGCGGTGGACTCTACATTCTTTACACTCAACGAAGTAGCGACCCTGATCTGGCAGTCGGCGGATGGACGGACACCACTATCGGAGATCGTCGAGCAGAAGATCTGCCAGGAATACGAAATCGAGCCGGAAGTGGCTCACCGCGACGCGGAAGAATTCGTGAGCGCGCTCTCGCAGCACCGAATTCTGGTAGTCTCGGACCAACCGATTTCTGACTCGAGTACGGGAGCCCAATGAGCCTGCTCGCCGAGATGAACGAAAAAGCCCACGCGCTCGGCATCCCCCTCAGCGTACATATCGACGTCACCTATCGGTGCAACGAGCGCTGCGTTCATTGTTATCTCGACCACGACGACAAGGGCGAGATGACCACGCAGGAAATCAAGAACGTCCTCGATCAGCTCGCCGAAGCCGGCGTCTTCTTTCTCGTGTTCAGCGGAGGCGAAGTTTTCATGCGTCGCGATTTTCTGGACCTGGTCGAGTACGCGCGCAAGCTGCTCTTCAATGTAAAAGTCAAAACCAACGGCGTGATGATTCACGAGGCGGAAGCAAAGCGGCTGCGCGAGTTGGGCGTCGAACAGTTGCAGCTGAGCGTTTATTCGCACCGGCCCGAGGTGCACGACGCCATCACGAAGCTGCCGGGTTCGCTCAAGCGGACCGTGAACACGATCAGGTTTCTCAAAGCGCAGGGACTCAAGGTGACGCTCTCGAATGTCCTGATGACAGTGAATCGCCAGGATGAACGTGGAACACGTGCGCTGGCGAAACAGCTCGGTGTCGATTACACGCTCGACCCGACGGTCACACCGAAGATCGATGGGGACACGTCGATCCTGAGCTTGCGGGTTGACGAGGAGAATCTTGACGCGCTTTTCCAGGATGACGAACTGGTGGGCAACGCTGAAGAGTATTGCAAGCCCCCGTCGCCGGTGGATGAGGACGTGATGGAAGGCTATTCCTGCAGCGCTGGCCACACGGCGTGCTACATCTCTCCATATGGTGATGTCTTCCCTTGCGTGCAGTTTCCGCTGCCCACCGGAAATGTGCGCCGGCAGAAGTTCGCCGACATCTGGTACGACTCTCCGCAGATGAATGAGGTACGGTCGATCAAAGTGAAAGACCTGACCGTGTGTTCATCGTGTACGCATGCGGGTAGCTGCACACGCTGCCCCGGCCTTGCCTACATGGAAGGCAGCATGCGCGGACCTTCGACCTCCGATTGTATGAAGTCCTACCATCGCACGGGCATACCGACGGCGAACATGCTCCACAAGGCGGCGATGGCACCCGGCGGGCCGCTGGTGCAGATACTGCCGATGGTGGTTTAGGTGGTCTCCTTCCGGAAATGAGTTCGAACGCGCGGAAGGTCGGTTACCTTCGTTACCTTCCTATTGCGCGATATCCGCGCGAATTCCTCTAAGAATTTGGCACACTAGCAAGTTGGAGGCTGCCGTTTTCGGCCTCGCGACTTGAGCCATGGGTACCGCCCCTACACCTTCCGAATCTCCGCGCCGCATGACGCGCGTGCGCGTAGAAATACCGCTGCGCCTGGCGACGATTGCGCCGGCGGCGCTGTTCGCCGAAGAGACGCATACGCTGGTGGTCAATCCGCAGGGGTGCGGTGTGAAGCTGTCGCGCGCGCTCGATCTGGGAACTCGCGTTCTGCTCGACGGACTACCGGGCGATACACAGGTTACGGGGCGTGTGGCGAATTGCCTGCCTCTTGGGAACGACGGGAAATGGTATCTACTGGGACTCGCGCTCGATGAGCCCGGAAACATCTGGGGCATCACCGAACCCCCGGACGATTGGGCTCAGGCGCCAGAGCCCGCACCCGTCCCGCCCGCCGAAGATCCAATCAAGAAGAAGAACTGGCCATACTCGCTGTTCTCGCAGCGCGGCGAAGCGCATCCCGGACGAAGATAGCCGCTTTCTCTTAGTTTTCCACTCTTACGTTTTTCCATGGGTGTACGTCTTTTCGAAGTTGTTTCCTACTACTACAAAGCACTCTGAGGGCAGAGGGGCTCAACACCCGGGTTTCCGATAGAGAATTACTGTTGAGACCAGTGGTGGGTTGGCAGACATGGAATCCCTCGACCGCGTTCGGCGTACGCCTTACTGCGCTCAGGATGACAGTTATAGATGGAGCTACTTTCCGGCTGCCGTGGTAGCGAACTTTGGGGATGACGGTAAAGCTGCGATCAACTGTTGGGTGTAAGGATGTTGAGGTCGCTGGAACAGATCGGTCGTGGCACGCCACTCCACGATCTGGCCTTTCTCCATGACGGCGACGCGATGACTGATGGTTGCGACGGAGAGCAGGTCGTGCGAGATATAGAGGATGCTCATCCCGAACTTCTTGTTGAGCGTGGCGAAGAGCGTGAGGATCTCCGATTGCGTGATAATGTCGAGCGCGCTGGTCGGTTCGTCGGCGATCAGAAGTAGTGGGTGATGGATGGCGCCCATCGCGATCAATACTCGCTGTGCCTGCCCGACGCTGAGCTGCGAGGGATAGCGGCGCAGAAAATCTTCTTCGGCCGGAAGGCTGACGTCTTCGAGCGCTTGCATCAGGGCGGCGCGGCATTCCTCGCGTGATCCCTGTTTGTGAACGCGCCAAGCCTCTTCGAGTTGCTTGCCGATGCGTAGAGCTGGGTTGAGCGATGACATCGGGCTCTGCAATACGAGTCCGATCTCTTTGCCGCGCAAGGCCCGCATCTCGCGCTCTTTGAGTGCCACGAGATCGCGGCCGTTGAAGTGGATCGAGCCCGAGACCTTCGCCTTCTTCAGATAGAGTAGCTGCAGAATCGTGAGAGCCAGCGTGCTCTTGCCGCATCCGCTTTGGCCGACCAGCCCGAGGATTTCGCCACGTTGAATTTCAAGTGACAGATCGCGCAGGACACCCGGCTTGCCGGGATAGTCGACGGAGGCTTCGAGTTTGAGGAGGGGTGCGTTCATTTAGGATCGCAGTTCGTTTCCGCGTCCGTGGTAGAGAACTTCTCCCCGCCTATGCTAATCCCGATGGTGAGGGGGTCCTTCGACTTGTTCGGCTGACGCCTCACGTCGCTCAGGATGACATTCCGTTGAGGATGACAACTCATATTCGACGACTCATAAACCAAGAACGAAATTGACTAGCGATTCCTCGCCACCTCGTTGCCAATCGAAATCTCGTCGATGTTCCAGTACACCTGTGGGCGCAGCACCACCGGATGCACGTTCTTTGCGTTCGGGGAAACGGCCGCGAGAGCATTGCGGTTCACGAGATAGATGAACGGCTCCTGCTCCCATGCGATTTCTTGCACGCGGTCGAAGGCGGCCTTGCGCTTTCTGGGATCGAGGTTCGTCGCCTGCTCGTGCATCAGCTGATCGATCTCGGCTTCCCACGACGTGGCCGGTGTTTTCTGGTTCGGATTCCATTGGTGGTTCTCGCCCGAGCTCATCCACACGTTCATCTGCGAAGAATTTGGGTCGAGATCGTTATTGATCAGCCCGAGCAGGCAGGCTTCGTAATCGAAGTTGCGCGTGATGCGCTCGATCAGCGACGGGAAGTCGAGCGTTACCACGTTCAGCTTGATGCCGATCCCGGAGAGATCCTGCTGGATCATCGCGGCCATGCGCTCGCGATACTTGTTGCCGGCGTTGGTGATGATCGAGAACTCGACGGCATGCCCGTCACGGTCTTTCAGGACGCCATCCTGCTTGTGAAAGCCGTCCTGCGTCAGGCGTGTCATCGCCGACTTCTGGTCGAATGGATGCAGTTGCAGCCTGGCGTTGAACCAGAATTTGTTTGCCGGCGAAAACGGACCGTAAGCCGGGTGCGCGTGCCCGCGGAAGGCGACTCGGGCAAGGTCTTCGCGATTGATCGCTTCGGACACAGCGCGACGGAACGCGGTGGAATGGAACCACGCTTTTTTGTAGTCGGGCAAAGGCGCCGTTGGGACCTGGTTGAACCACATCTGCTCAGAGTCGAGCGAGACGCCCGAGTCATGCACGAGCGCGGGGTTCTGCTGCATCAGCTTGTCGTAGTACTCGGCGTCGAGCGAGTTGATAAAGTCGATTTCGCCGTGCACGAGCTTCAGCATCTCGTTGTCGCGGTTCGACTGGATGTCGAGGCGAACGCTGTGTATGTAGGGCAGCTGGCGTCCGGCGGAATCATGCCGCCAGTAATTGGTATTTTTCTCGAGCAGGACGTAGTTGCCGGCCTTGTATTCCGCGACCGCGTAGGGGCCGAGAACGGCCATTTCTTTTTTCGGCGACTTTGCCGACATGATTGCAACTTGATCAAAGAGTTTATCGAGGCCGGCGATCGGCGCCGGGAACGTCACGCTGAGGCGCTCGGCGTCGAAGACGCGAGTCTGGACTTTGCCGTCGCCCGAGCGGAAGGCATCGCCCGTCGGCGAGTGCAGGTTCGGATCCATCATCTGCTGGATCGTGTAGGCCACATCGTCGGCGGTGAAGGGCGTGCCGTCGGAGAACGAGAAGCCGCTGCGGAGCTTGAAGGTGATCGTCTTGCCGCCGTCAGAAACTTTCCACGCGGTGGCGAGTTCAGGCTCAAGTTCCTGCGTGAGCCGGTTCAGGCGCATGAGCACGCCACCAGTCAGGTAGCGAATGGTCTCAGACGAATCTTCTTCCGCCAGCAGCGGGTTGAAGGTCTTCGGATCCGAATGCAGGCAGAAACGTAACTGCCGGTTGGACTGCGCCGAGGCAAGCAGCGACAACAGCGCGAGGATCGCCAGGATGTGGACGGCGAATTTGCGACTCATGCAGGTGACTCCTGTTCTAGCAAGGCAAGATGAAAGCAACTGACGACCGCAACGAAGAGAATCAGTGGAACGAACTGCCACGGCTGCCCGGTGATCGCACTGTAGCTCTGCAGTTCGCGCAGGAGGCTTCCCCAGGACGGCAGAGGTTCGGCGACACCGAGGCCGAGCACTCCGAGGTTTGCTTCGGTCAGAATGAAGACCGGAATCGAAATCCAGAATTGCGCGAAGACGATCGGACGCAGGTTAGGGACCACTTGCTTCCACAGCAATCGAAAGCCGCTGCTACCGGAAGCGCGCGCGAGAAGGATGAAATCGGAGCTTGCCAACGTTCGCGCGTCCGCACATACAACGCGAGCGGCGGCTGCCCAGCCGAGGCACCCCAGAAGAGCAAAGGTGATTGCCACGGAGGTGATCGGCGAGACGTTCAGCGGTAGCAGTGCGCGTACCGTAATTAAAAGGAAGAGCCAGGGCAGGGACAGAAACAGGTCAGTCGCAGCCATGACAACGCGCTCGACCCACCCGCCAAGAAATCCTGCGGTTCCTCCGATCAACACAGCAAGCAGGCTCGACAGCAACGCCGCCGCTGGAGCCAGAAGCAACGAAACACGAGTGCCGTACAGAACGCGAGCGAAGCGGTCGCGGCCAAGATCGTCTGTGCCCAAAAGATGCTGGCGCGATGGCGCAGCATCAGGCTCGTCACGAAATTGATGCGCGTACGAAGGCGCGACGAAGGGCGCCAGCAAACACGCGAGCGTAACTGCGAGCAGAAAGCCCATCCCGAAGATGCGCGCGCACTTCACGCGGTCACCTCAGCGCTGTTGTGAGCGAGCCCTTGAGCCAGAAGATCAGAAATCGAATTCGCGACTAGCGTCACCAGCGCGACGATCATCGTGAGAGTGACAAGCAAATAAAGGTCGCGGCTGAGCGCGGCCTTCCACGCCAGTTGCCCGAGACCCGGAAGGTCACAAAGCGCTTCTACGGGGATCGCCGCAGTGAAGCCGATGCTCACCGAGACTCCTGCGAGTGCAAGGAGTTGCGGCGCGGCGGGCCGCAGGACGTGCGAGCAAAGAACGGAGAAATTGCTCAGGCCCTTGGCTCGTGCGGTCAATACGTGCGGCGCTGCGGCGCTCCGAACGAGCAGATTCCGTGCATAGCGGAAAACGTTTGGGAAAACAATAAGCGCCAGTACGAGGCGCCCGGGCATTCGCGCGATCAGAAACAGCAGGGCAAGCACCGCCGCTGGAAGACAGAGCAGCATCCCGCCAATGACTCCAGCGAGCAAATCCACCGCCCATGATCTCGAGATCACGACGGCGATCGCGAGCGAGAGGCCAAGCGCCCATCCCAAAAGCAGACCGAGAGCAACGGATTTGGCCGTCTCCGGGGCGCGTTCTTTCAGAAGTTCCGCTACCGGCCGCTGGAGCGAGCGCGATATTCCGAAGTCGCCATGAACAATGTGCGAGACGTAGTGCCAATAAAACGCGCCCAGTTTCTCGTTGGCCGGCTGCGAAGAGCGAACCGCTTCGATGCTTTGGCTCGAGAGCCGGGAGTCGAGTTCGGCTTCATCCACGCCGAAGCCGGGGGCTACGCGTACCAGCGTCGCACCGAGAAATCCACCAAGAATCAAGGTACCTGTGATTCTCGCTGCGTGGCGGGCAAAGCGCGACAACATTGGATGGCGGGATGCGGTCACGCAGTGGCTCCAGTCGTCGCTCTACTTTCTGCCCAGTTTGGCGAGGTACTCGTTGTCGTAGGTCTTGGCAGAGCTTTGCACGAATTCAAGAATGGTCTGCAGATGGGCGCGATCCTCGCGATTGCCTTCCTTGAACTTGATTGCAAGGCCCATACCCGGGTCGGAGCGCACCACGCTGCCATCGGCGAGCATCGAACCGCCGTCGATCGAGAAGTTAATGTGCAGGCGACTGTCGGGAGCCAGAATGACGCTGGTCTCGATGTAGCATCCGCCCAGGCTGATGTTGGTGAGATTGCCGATCACCGGAACGTCGCTGCCCTCGGGGCGGAACTCGACGGTGATCCGGCCTTTGATGCGCGGATAGAGCCGGCGATTCTTGCGATTACCCTGCTGCTGCTTCTCGATGTACATGCGCCGGTCGGCTTCGGCGAGTAGCTCTTCCGCATCCAGCCCATCATCGGGATAAACGGCGCGGCCCACGCTGAGCGAGAGGATGTCTTCCTGACAGATTTCCTGCCCGACCTGGCGAGCCAGATCGCGCAACTGATCGGCCTTCTTGCGCGCCGCTTCGGGAGACAACCCGGCGGCGATCACGACAAATTCGTCGCCACCCATGCGCGCCACCTGGTCGTATTCGCGGCACGTGTCTTTGACCGTGTGCGCAAACAGACGCAGCACACGGTTGCCCTCAAGGTGACCGAAGCGGTCGTTGATCTGCTTGAAGCCGTCCATGTCGCACACCATCACGGTGAGCGAAGTGTTGTCGCGCTTGCAGCGGGCGAGTTCCTTATCGAGCTCCAGGAACAGCGAACGCGCGTTGGGCAAATCGGTAAGGTAGTCGGTGGTCGCCGAGCTTTCCGCCTGCTGATATTTCAATGCGTTCTCGATCGCCAAAGCCATCTTCGACGTGACGGCCTGCAGGATGCGCAGGTGGTCGGCGGTGAAGGCGTCGCTCTCCGATTGATAGAGTGCCAACACGCCAACCACGCCGTTCGTGCCTTCGAGCGGCAGTGCGAGCGCTGATCGCAGTGTGCTGAACTTGGTCGGATCGTTCAGGTATCCGGGCTCAACCGACGGATTGCCATTGATGATCGGCTTGCGATTCTGCGCCACCCACCCGGAAAGCCCTTGGCCCAGCGGAATGCGCAGCGAAGCAAAGAGGCGGAAGTTGTCGCCGTTTACGTATTCGGGCACAAGCAGGTTTTCGCGGCGGACGTAGATCGCGACCGAGTCGTACGGAACCAGGCGTTTCAGCTTCATCGAGAACACGGAAAGTGTTTCGTCGAGGCTGAGTGAGGCGCCAAGGTCCTGCGACAGTTCAAAGAGCGTCTGGGCTTCCTGACGCGCGGCGGCAATCGAGGCGAGGAAGGTAGCTTCCTGCGTCGACTTGCTGCCAGTGGCGACGAACCCGGCGGCGGGTGCTTCGCCGCGCTCGACTTTGACGTCGGTCGAAAGCTTCGACCACTGAACACTTTGCGATTTCTTCGCGACCAGCTTCTCGAGCTCCTGGTATCGCCGCTGGAGAACGTCGACAACTTTCGGATCGAACGACTTTCCGGCCTGCCCTTCCAGACGCTTCATCACGTCATCGAGCGGCATGGCGCGGCGGTATTGACGATCGGAGGCGAGTGCGTCGAGGAAGTCGACAGCGCTCAGAATGCGCGCGCCTATGGGAATGTCTTCGCCCTTGAGGCCGTAGGGATATCCGGTGCCATCGTATTTTTCGTGGTGCGCACGGACGATCGGCACGACTGGGTAGGGGAAGCGGACGCGCTCGAGAATCTCCGCGCCCACCACCGGGTGAATCTTCATCTTCTCGAATTCTTCTGGAGTGAGCTTGCCGGGTTTCGAGATGATGTGCTCGGGCACGGCGAGCTTGCCGATGTCGTGCAGCAAGGCCGCGGCCTGCAGGGCTTCCATTTCTTCGTGCGTGACGCCGAGTTCCTTGGCCACTTCGACTGCGTACACGCGCACTCGCTGCAGGTGATCGTGCGTGGTGTGATCTTTTGCTTCGATGGCCAGTGCGAGCGCTTCGATGGTGCGCAAGTGGAGATTCGCCATCTCCTCGACGTGGCCTTTCTCGTCCTCAAGTTTGGCGAGGTACAGACGATACGAGCGGTAGATCAGATAGACCGCGGGAAGAATCAGCAGCGACGTCTGCCAATCGACCACGCGATTCAGCCAGCTGACCAGCCCAGCGACGCCGGCGCCGACCAGGTAGTACGGGAACGACCAGAAGTAGCAATCGGACCAGATGTGGCGAAGCGACTTCCGCTCGGTCAGCGAGATGATGGTCGCGACCGGAAGCGTGTTCGCGACGAAATAAGTCGACGCAGTCGCCACCAGCAAAACGGCCGGATTGTTCTGAACATGGAAAAACGTGACGTGGTAGACGATGTACGCCAGTCCAATCGCGATCGATGTGGCACACGTATTAAAGACGACTTGAACGGTGCGGGGACGATCACGATAGAAACACTGCGTGAGAATTGCGAAGCAACCGAGCGCAAGCGTCTCGGCAAAACTCAGTTCAAGAATGCCAAGAAGAATGAAGAGGAAGTTGACCGACATGGTGCCGGTGATTCCCGGCAGGTTGACCTTCAACCGTGACGCTGCGACGGCCACCACCAGATAGCAGGCGAACTTCGCCGGCTGGTGACTGGTGGGATGCATCGCCCCAACCGCCAACACGAACGACCCTAGGGCGACGACGACGGTGATATACAGACGCGCGCCAAGAGTCATGGAGCGCCATGACTGTGCTCTGCTCGCCATTTCCAGATCACATCCAGCCCCCTTGTTTTTGTCTTAGGGGAAGTCAAAAGACACGAGGGCCTCGCCACCAGTGATACCAGCTAACACCTGTGAATCCAATCAATTACGAGCTTAGAAGGAAACTTTCGTAACCGATTCGGAAGAGGACAATTTCACTCGTCGGCCAGCACCCACTTGCGCGGAAGAGCGGACACTTTGTCCGCATCGTGGCCGCCCACGCTATCAGGCTGATCGCAACGACGTTATCCCGATAGCCACGGTTCTAGGCCGATTCGCTGCAGACAAGTTGTCACGGTCATTCGCAGAGGAAAACGCGGGAAACCACGCCTTTTGAAGCGCTTAGCAGGAACCGCCAGCTGGCCTGCCACCTGCAACCTTGCAGACTGCCACGATCCCCAGTGGAGTGGATTGCGGAGACTCGAATGAAGTCAACTAGACAAGAGACAAAAGCGGGTCGCAGGCTGTGGGGCGGTCTGGCCCTTCTTTGGGTTCTGGCAGCTGGCGTTAGCACGGCGATGGGGCAGGCCCGGCCGATGCCGAAGGCGTCGGTGGTCACGGGCGGCGGATCGCGTCCGCGTAAAGTGTCGCCGGAACTGACGACGTTCTCGCAGGTGAAGAGCCTTGCCAACCAGCGGATGGAAGTCATCGTACAGTTCCGTCAGACCCCGACCTCTGTTCACTTTCAACGGATGGCCAACCTGGGTGGCGTGCACACTCGCACCCTGAACCTGGTGAAGAGCGGCGTGTTCAACCTGCCGCTGAGTGCGATCAAGGCCCTCGAGAATGATCCTGATGTTCTTTATGTTTCGCCGAACCGCAGCGTGAAGTTGACCGCCTCGGACGAATACGAAGCGACGGTCGGTGGCGACGCCGCGCAACGTTATGGTTGGGACGGCACGGGAGTTGGCGTTGCGGTCATCGATAGCGGTATCGCCGACCATCCGGATCTTCATGATCCGGTCACTGGTGCTTCGCGGGTCGTCTACAGTCAGAGTTTTGTTCCGGGGCTGGATGCAACCGATCAGTACGGGCACGGCACCCACGTCGCGGGAATCATTGCCGGCAACGGACAGTCTTCTGGAGGCAACGGCAAGAACAACGGGAATTCAGCGACGGCAATTTTTGGTGTCGCTCCGAACGTCAGCCTGATCAACCTGCGGGTCCTGGATGCGAACGGATCCGGAACTGATGCACAGGTCATCGCCGCGATTCAGCAAGCGATCGCGCTGAAGAACACTTACAACATCAAAGTCATCAATCTTTCGCTGGGCCGTAACGTGTTTGAGAGCTACACGCAGGATCCGCTCTGCCAGGCCGTTGAAGCTGCATGGCAGTCCGGCATCCTGGTAGTGGTCGCTGCCGGCAACAGTGGGCGCGACAACAGCATGAACACGAATGGCTATGGCACGATCGGCGCCCCGGGCAACGATCCCTTTGTGCTAACGGTTGGTGCGACGCGCACGATGCAGAGCGCGTCGAAGAGCGATGATCGGGTGGCCAGTTTCAGTTCGAAGGGGCCAACGCTTATCGATCATTTTGTGAAGCCCGACCTGGTTGCGCCGGGCAACAACATCGCTTCGTTGCTGGCATCGGGCAGCACGCTCGACAACGGGCATTCGGATCACGAGGTGAATCCGAAAGCGTACGGGGCCAGCACTTTCAGTAATAGGCTTTACTTCGTACTCAGCGGGACCAGCATGGCGACGCCCGTCGTCAGTGGCGCCGCGGCGCTGGTGCTGCAGCAGAATCCGTCGCTGACACCTGACCAGGTGAAGGCACGGTTGATGAAGACTGCGGATAAAATGGGCTTCCCGCAGTGGGATTCGATGTTCGAGCCGTTCTCGGGCATTACTTACAACCTGCAGTACGACGTCTTCACGGTGGGCGCGGGCTACCTGAACATTCCGGCGACATTGGCCAACACCGATGTGGCTCCGGGCAGCGCGAAGTCACCCGTGATCACGCGCGACAGTTCGGGCAACATAACGTTGGTTAATGACATGTCGGTGATCTGGGGCAACAGCGTGATCTGGGGTAACTCGGTCATCTGGGGCAACAGCGTGATCTGGGGTAATTCAGTCATCTGGGGCAACTCGGTGGTGTGGGGCAATTCCCAGCTGACTGGCAACAGCGTGATCTGGGGCAACTCGGTCATCTGGGGCAACAGCCTGAACACCGCGTTCGCAGTGGACGGATCCGACCCCGACTAATCGGCAGCAGTCCAAAACAAGCTCTGGCAAGAAGAAAAGCAAGTAGCTGTAATGTTTAGGAGACGAGTGACAATGAAAATCAAGAAAGCAGCGGTGGTGGCGTTCCTGGTGGCGGCATGCGTGGTGGCGTGCAGCCTGGCGGCAGCGGCTTCGGCAGTGTGGGGAAGCTAACAGAGTACGAACTGCTTCGGCAACGTATGAATATAACGAACTCAAATACGATGATCACGACGGTCGGGCCGGCGCTCCGGCCCGATGCAGATCGCAAGTATCCGTAACGGGATGTGGGCGGTCGTAAGTCAATCGCCAGCAAGTGTAAAGAGGCCGCACACTGCTCCACCATCTGACGCCTCTCAGCATCATTCCTGAAACTTCAGTAACCTACCTCACCTTCGGTAAACCTGTTAAAGACTGTACGGGAAGCAGTGTGCGGCAAAGTGCGTCGTGCGAGCCTCAAGCACAGATGCAGCCCCCGGCCGGCACCGTTCCGAGGCGCTCTTTCTTTGAAACCGGCAGTCGCCATGAAGCTTGTGGATGGAAGCACCGCGGTCGTGTGCAGCGACGCGATGCACAGGCTTATGAGCATGGTGGAGCGCGTGGCCCGTCAGGATGCCGCGGTTCTGATCGTGGGCGAAACCGGCGTCGGGAAAGAAATGATCGCGCAGGCGATCCATCAACATTCCTTGCGGTGCGGCAAAAGTTTTGTAGACGTGAACTGCGCCGCCCTTCCGGAACACTTGGTGGAAAGCGAGCTGTTCGGCTACGAAAAGGGCGCGTTCAGCGGAGCTGACGGCACCAAGCCCGGATTATTTGAGCTGGCCGATCAGGGCACCCTCTTTCTTGACGAGATCGGCGAACTCGATGCCAAGGTGCAGGCAAAACTCCTGCGCGTTCTGGACGGCGTTCCCTACTATCGGCTGGGTGGCGCGCGCAAAGTTGCTGTGAACGTCCGCGTGATTGCCGCCACGAACCGCGACCTCGAAGGCGAAGTTCAGCAAGGCAAGTTTCGGCGCGACCTGTTCCATCGGCTCACCCAATTTCAACTGCGCGTACCGGCGTTACGCGAGCGGAAAGATGATGTCGCGGCTCTGGCAGAGCACTTCCTGCAGACGCAGCTTCCGGCAGCACACTTCACGCCCGAAGCGATGCGAACTCTGCAGCGTTATCACTGGCCGGGCAACGTTCGCGAACTCAAGAACGTCATCATGCGCGCAGCGCTCCATGCCAAGCCCGGCACTCACGAGATCCGGCCGAGCGACCTGCCCGCTGCGATCTGCGGCGTCCCCGAACTTTCTGGCCAGCCGGTGGTCTTCGGCGGGAACCTGGAGGCCATGGAGAAGCAGATGATCCTGCAGGCGCTGGCGCAAAACGGCGACAACCAAATGAAGGCCGCCCGGCAGCTAGGGATCTCGTCGCGGACACTGCGGCGCAAACTCGACAAGTACCGGAAAGAGTCGGCGATCGGGTCGGCTTCGCTGGGCACGTTACGCGAACAGCAGCAACGCTATTTCCGCGTGACGGTAGAAATTCCGATCATGCTGAAATATGAAGGACACGAAATCGAAGGCACAACAGTAAACTTGAGTTCCGGCGGTGTGGCGGTGCAGTGTCCGATTGAAATCGCGCACGGATCGACGCTTGAGATTTCGTTTGCGTTGCCTGACACGGATTCGATAATCGAAGGAAAAGCTAAGCTGGCGTGGACCAGTCCCGGCGGCCTCGCCGGACTGAGCTTCGAAGAATTGCACCCTGCTCTTACTAACGAACTGCAGCAATGGCTGCTCGAGCGCTCCCGCGCCGAAGGCTGGACCGAACCGGAAACAGCGCGGTAAGGACGCAAGCTAGGACCACTCCCGTCACGCCGGCGGCTTGGTTTCGAATCGGTAGCCCAGTCTACGCACGGTGCGGATGAGATTTGGCCGCTTTGGGTCAATCTCCAGTTTCTGCCGCAGGCTCGCGATGTGCACGTCTAACGTTCGCGTCATGGCATCCATGCCGTAGCCCCACACCTCCCGCAAAATCTGTTCCCGGCTAAGAAGAACGCCCGAATGCGTCGCGAGATAGTGGAGCAGGCGAACCTCCTGAGCGGAAAGACGAACGGGAACCCCATCGCGAGTAACGACTGTCGCGCCCAGGTCTACTCGGACCGAGCCGAACTGGCACACCTGGGAGGGAGGCGCACGGCGGAGGAGTGCTTCGGTCCGAGCCAGCAATTCCCCAACCTCGAACGGCTTGTTTATGTAGGCATCCGCGCCCAGCTTCAGGGCCATGACCTTCTCTTCCGTCGTACTCTGAGCTGTGAGCAGAAGAATTGGGGTCTTTATGCCGCGAGCCCGAATATCGCGGCAAAGGTCAAGGACATTGCCACCCGGCAGCCGAACGCCAAGGATGATGATGTCGAAAGGTTCAGTGGCGATCTTTTCAAAGGCCGCATCGGCGTTCGTCATCGAATCGACGACGCAACCCTCTTCGCGAAGACGACGGGTAAGAGCCGCCCGTAAACGGTTCTCGTCTTCGACTAACAGAACGTGCGCTTTCACGGTCAGGTCCATCCAGCGGAGAAGAATGACCCGAGCCCACTTGACTGTGAACTGCGACTCAACTGCATTGAAACATTGCATCCGCACGGCTTCCGTGATGTGTGTCACGTAGCATCCTGCTTTAGAAGGATTGGCGGCATGCGGATCTGTCATTCAGCGCGAGTGAATCTCGAAACTCTTGCCAAGAAAAAGATGGAGTAGGTCAAGCCGTGGGCTCAAATTGGCGTCTTTGCTGTTCCTTTTTTGGGAAGAGTAAGTGAAAAGACTTCGCATATCTCAATACGGTGGTTGCAGATCAGGCGCAAGATGAGGTTAGAAAGAAGTTCGTGGCGGAACTTATATGTCCTCTCCTCCACTTCGCGCCTTGCTGCTGGTAGATGACCGCACTCCTCTCCTGCAACTGCGGAAACCTATCCTCGAAAGCCTCGGTTATTCCGTGATCACGGCGACCAAGGCCTCGACGGCGCTGGCCAAGCTGGAGAAATTGCATCATCGACGCCGTGCTGCTGGAATATAAATCCGACGGACGGGACACGGAGACAACAGCGCTCCATATCAGACAACGCTTTCCCACGCTGCCGATCATCCTTCTGTCGGCCTATTCGTGTTTGCCCGAGCGCCTTCGTCGGCTGGTCGATGAATGCGTGATGAGGAACGAACCACTAAAAGGCTTGGCACACGTGTTCGAACGAGCCATACGCTCACCCCGAAGTCGGAAGGAAAGGCAAGCTTAAGGTAAAGTGCGCGCTCAATTACGCGCAAAATTACAATCAATGGCCGGAGTGAGCTTCACTCACGGGCAAAGAGGTTCGTGATTGCGAAAAATTTCGCAGCGCTGAAAAAGAACCACAGCCTCCCATAGAGCTTCAAACGTGGCACGTCGCGTATCGAAACGACCTCACGCAGCAGTCGAATTACTCGGTTCGCAGGATCAACTGCGTTCCACCATCGAGATGGATATTGCTCGTGCTGGAGCTAACCACTGAGCCCTGGTCGGAAGTGCTCAGCGACAGCCCTTTCATCCCAATCACTCCTTGACTTCGCGGGTCTAGCGCCGAGGCTGCTGAGCCCGCGGAGGGAGCGGTGCCCGTCGGTACATCTTGCGGGTTGCCGGTGGGGTAAGGAGATCCGTTCTGACGGGCTGACCCACCGGGCGAGCCGCGCCACGTGGGGTTGTTGCCGGCATGCATATCGGGCGGAGCTTTGCCCGGCACTTCGTTGCCATTCTCCGGAAAGGGCGCCACTTTCATGGAGGGTCCGATCGCCTGCACGGTGGTTCGCAACGGAAGCTCGCGTCCATTTTTCAGGGCGATACGATCGAATGCGATGCCCACCGTCGACTCGGGAGACTGCTTGCTCCTCGGCTTGGCGTCCGTGACGTGACCGGTGACCTTCGAATCCCTGGGCACGATGATCTGACCGTGCGCCAGCAAGTCCATCGTGACGCGCGCCTCAATCTTGTCGCCGGCCTTCACCTTCTTCGCGTCAATCGATTTCGAGAGTTCCGTTGGAATCGCGGTGCCCGGTGGGAGCAGAGCATTGCCGCTGTTCTCTTCAGACGTAGAAGATGCGCCTTGCGTCTGCGATGCAGCCGTTGATGGCGGGGGAGTCGTCTGTGACAGCGAGGTTGTCGCCGCGACCACGATCGCCATCCATAGAGTGAGAGGAAGCCTTCGGATACGCATGGTTACCGCCTTTACCGTCCGATCGGCTTGGTTCGGCCGGTTTGCAACCTTTATCGTAGCGCAATCGGAGGGAACCTGGTGCCCGACATTTTTGAGATGAGCAACTGCCACTCCTCGGCAAATGCCGCAAAACCCGGTGTAACGACGTCCAGCAGATGACCGTCGGGATCGCGAAAATATAGCGCCGTATTGTCAGGTCTTCCAGCGTTCTCGAAATATCGTGTTACGACTATCCTTTTCGTCGTCGCATTAACACTCCGGTTAACGGAAATAGAGAGTCATCCCTGCAAATCAACGATCCGGGCCGACCTCGCCTAGGCGGCTTCCACATAATCAACGTGTTAGGTCGTAGCGATTCGAACGAGTCGATGGAACTCACCTATGGCACATCCCGTGCATTTGTCCAGACCGTACGAGGCCGAATCACGGCAGAGAAAGTAGGAAGCGAGCAAAAGTTGAATGCAAGACTTCGATGATTCTCGAGCCGAACGAACCACGAATGTACGGCAAACCGCCAGCCTCGTCCGCCCGCTGAGTCTTCTGGTAGCGGGGCCGGACTTCTCCCATTGATTTTGTTGCCGAGCACTTGGGCAGTAACACTCTGATTCCAAATCAGAGCATCTCGCAAAAAAGGAAATGAGAATCATGAAGAGCTTGTCTTCGGCCCTTACGGCGATCCTTGTCCTGGCCGCGCCTCTGGCCGGCCACGCCCAAAACCAACGTCCCATGCAGCCCAACGAGCACGCGCTCAATCTTCCGGGAGCGACCACGATCGAGGCGCCTCCGGCTGGCTTCGATCCGATTACGGCTTCCGATGAAGAGCTCGCTTACCACGGCTTTCCGCCGCGTCCGAACCAATCGTCCATTAAGGCCTATGCGACCTGGCTCAAAGCGATGAAGTCCTCGAAGATGCGAGTCGTGCCTAAACTCGAGCAGACGACGATCCTTCACGGTCCCGCGCGGGCCGGGAAGGCTGCGAATCCTACGGCGGTCGAGAACCATCCGCTGCTCGCGCTCCAGACAAGCAACACTTCTTATTCGTCCAACTGGAGCGGCTACGTCGATTTCAGCGGCGCGACCACCTACGGATCCACATCCTTTTATTACATCGTGAACGACTTCGTGGTTCCGGTGGCAGAGCAGGCGTTCGGCGCTTGCACGGGCGGATGGGACTGGGGTTCGGCGTGGAATGGCATCGACGGCTGGGGATCGGCGGATGTACTGCAGGCGGGCGTCGAGTTTGATGCGTACTGCTCGGGAAGCACTCGAGCCTCCTATTACTCGGCTTGGTATGAGTGGTATCCGTACGGTGAAGTTCGCATCAGCGGATTTTCCATCGTTCCGGGCGACGACGTGTTCGTGGAAATCTGGCACACTTCGGCGACGCAGGGTTATGCCTACCTGGTGGACTACAACAACAGCCAGTCGGTGGAAATCGGCTTCACAGCGCCTCCGGGGACTACCTTAAAGGGCAACTCCGCCGAGTGGGTGGTTGAGCGGCCAACGGTCGGCGGCACTCTGGCAACGCTGACGAACTACATCATGGCGGCCTTCTGGGATGCCTATGCCTACACCGAGGCGAGTCACTTCTACGATGTCGCTACGGCTACGGCGGTTGATATGACCGACAACAGCGGCAACGTGATCTCGTATCCCGAAAATCTAGGGGCGGAATCCTTCGTCATGCACGATACCGGGTCGGCGTACTAAGTTATTTTTCGAGCCTGGGCTGAAATGGCGACGACGAACCGGTCGTCGCCATTTTGTTGGCCGTCGCTTTTAGATTGTGCTTCCGCCCTGTCAGAGTTACCCAGTCGAACCTTGAAAACATACAGTGAACCCGGTATTGGCTCCCCCAAAAAAGTGCAGGGATGGCTAATCTGCAATTTTGGCGGCAGCAGGTACTGGCAATGTTTAGCAGTCCATTGCCCAATGGGCTCGCCGCTGCTCGAGTTGCGATCGAAAAAAATACCGCCAAGAAAGCAGCCTGCCTCGAATCCCAAGCGCGCCTTATCGAAGGCGCGCTTCCCGGCTTCTATCATTCGGAAGAAAGACAGTTCTATCGAGACCTCGTCCACAGCTAACAACGTTGTGCGAGACTCGTGGCCGAACAACTGAACTTCAGAATCGCGGATTCGGGGATCACGAGACTCGAGACAGGAGTCGATAACCCAAATGGGATAAACTTACATTCCCAAAAATTAAGGAGGCCTTATGAGTGGTCATGCATCAAGTTGGGTGATTGCCTGCCTTGCCGGGCTGTTCTTGCTTACCCACTCAGTGCTCGCCCAAGAGGAGGCGGAACCTCCCGAGGCCAAGCAGCGGCAAGTTCAAAAACTCGCACAGGAAGTTCGCAAGCAGATTGTCACGCAGCCTCAGTATGGCGTCTTTGATTCCATTCACTTTGCCATCCAAGGCGATACCGTAATTCTGCGCGGCTACGCTTCTCGCCCCGCACTAAAATCGGGAATTGAAAATTCGGTCAAGAGAATTGAAGGCGTTAACAAGGTAACGAATGAAATAGAAGTCCTTCCCGCATCTCCGAACGACGACCGACTACGCGCCCGCGTGTATGCAAGCATCTACGGCTATGCGCCGCTACAGCGCTACACCTCCAATCGCGCTGGACCGAGAGGCATGCCTTCGGTGGCTCGTGCGGCTGGTGGTATCACGAACGATCCTCCAATCGGTTACCATGCGATCCACATTGTCGTGAAAAACGGCAACGTGACCCTGACGGGTGTGGTGGACTCGGATGCGGATTTAACTTTCGCCGGAATGCGAGCTAATGTGGTGCCGGGCGTGTTTAGCGTTGACAACGACCTTCAGGTCGCCGCAAAGAGTTAGCACGACCCCAGAGATCTGTTCCCGGAGCGAAATCTCGAGAGGAGGATCGCGCTAACATAGTGCCATCTAGTCCCTCGAAGTTCCGTCGTCGAGGATATTATTTTCTCCAAAACGGCATTCGAACGGCAGTGGCAGAAAGGCAACGGCAGTTCTTCTTTAAACTCCACAAGATTTCCGTCGGTCTCTCCCGGGCATGAATATCTAACTTAAGGATGCCAGCGCCACGAAAAGATTTATCACAACTAGCCTAGAAATCTGGAGAGACATCGAAAGGAAGAACTTGCCGCTCGCTACTGCGGGCATTGCTTATTACCTTCTTCTGGCACTCTTCCCTGCCCTTACGCTATTAAGTGTCGTTCTCTCTTACTTGCCGGTTCAGAATGGACTCCGCGAAGTATCGTCCTTTCTGGGATATGTGATACCACCGCAAGTGCTGACGCTCATCGACGAAATGCTGAGACGGGTTACTCCGCACCGGACAGCACTTCTATCTTTTGGACTCGTTACGACGCTCTGGCTCGCGTCGATAGCATTTAAGGGCCTGATCTTAGGTTTAGATATGGTGCACGGCTCAAATGTGCAGCGCTCACTTTTGGTAACGAGAATACTCGCGCTTGGCCTGACGATTGCAGTCGGAGCCTTGTTGGTGATCGGAGTAGTCCTGACCTCGGTCGGTCCTGTTGTGTGGGCTCATTTTTCCAGAATGATGCCGATCGAATCGCTATCGTTACGGCTATGGCCATACATCCAGTGGACGGCGTCGGCGTTGATCCTGTTCACAGCAATTGAACTGCTCTACGTGCTGGGACCCAGCCTTCCGGTATCCGAGCGTCGAACGATTCCCGGTGCCGTAGCCGCGAGTGTTCTTTGGCTGGTGTTGGCCTGGGGACTCGGTTTCTATCTTCATTACTTCGGCGCCTTAAAGTTCGCAAGATTTTTTGGATTCCTGGCCGCTCCCGCTCTATTCATGACTTGGCTCTATTGCAGCGCAGCCGCAGTCCTTCTCGGCGCCGAAATCAATTCAAGGCTCAAACTGCTACCTCAAATTTCTGCTGGCGAGTCGCCGGCGGGAGTATCAGCCCTAGGGTTTTCCCCGGTAGACAAGGGGGGTGATGCATAAAATAATTTTTGTTCACGCAGGAGTACAAATCGTGTAGCCTACCTCGCCCGGGGGGATACTCTTGGCGGCCACTCCGACACCCGTCGTGCTCAACAGTTGGAAAGAGATTGCCGGCTATATGGGACGAGGCGTCCGCACCGTCCAACGCTATGAACGTGAGTATCAACTGCCTGTGCGGCGCGTGCGGGACAAAGCCCATACCTCGGTCCTCGCCCTCGCGAAAGAGTTGGACGACTGGCTCCGCCTGAAACCTTTGCACAGCCTCGAATCGAGCACGATTGATCCCCGCAGCAGGCATCTGCTGGAAGAACACAAAAAAACGATCAGCACGTTGGAGAGCAGTTTGCTCGCGATGAACGAGCGGCTTGCAGAGGGGTAGCGGATTAAGATGCGTGAGCGGTGGTTCGGTGTGGAAGATTGAGCGTCCGTCGGCCCGTCACAAGGACTCTCCAAGAACTACCAACTGGCGATGCAATTCCGTCAGTTTCTCACGCATTGCGTGTTGTTGTTGATCTGTGAACACAAACTGGCTCAAGAAATATAAAAGTGTTTGGTAGGCTCTGCGGGCATTGCGCACATTTCGGCGCTTCTTTTCTTTGTTGTGGTTATTCGACGCGATTCTCGCAAAGACAAGCGCCGTTTCCACTTCGGTACGCAGAAATTCGATACCGATGGCATTTCTTGTGGGCACCATCGTGCCAAAACTAAGAGGGATAAAATCCGGCACGTGAGGAAATTCCATAGTGGACGGGAGGCCAAAGAGTTTTTGATCGCCCAGATCGTCGGCGAGGCACAAAAGCGAGAACGTCTCGCTATCGGACGTAGAGCGCAAAATGCTGTACTTCTCCGAACGTGGTTGGACGCTACCGGACATCATCACGGTAAACGAGGACTTTGAGCCTGAATACGACCAAGACGACTATGAGCGGAAAATCGCGAAACTCGTGCAGAAAGCCGACAAGCGGATTCGCAAAACGTCGTCTAAGGATTACGAGAGATGGTGGGCCGCAATCCGTTTTCTTCAACGAGAAGGCCACTATCTCTCAGTAATGATCGGTCGGGCGGGTCTTCGCCTTCGCGGAGACCAATTGAGGCTCTTCTTGGTCGGATTAGGGATAGTCGGATGCATTCTCTCGTGGATCTTTTTCAGTATCCAGTACAGCATCCCGATGCCCTCCCGGGGAGAGCTTGGGAT
>Ga0126381_100000626_pt1 | contig 38972 bp, 32 predicted proteins | sample PanSoiMetPlot_28_FD_96465 | JGI IMG/M metagenome (GOLD analysis project Ga0126381, IMG submission 96465) | Tropical forest soil microbial communities from Panama - MetaG Plot_28 | ecosystem: Environmental > Terrestrial > Soil > Tropical forest > Bulk soil | place: Panama | collected 2016-02-17 | reverse complement strand
GCGCCAATCACGATCAGAATCGCGGGAAAAGTATTGCCAAAGGAAAGGTATCCACCGCGCATCTGGTCGAGGAGAAACAAGACGCCAATCGTGATGATGATAGCGGGGCCCATGAGGCTACGAACCATGCACCGGCGGCAATTGCAACGAAGGCGATCACTCATCGAAAGTCATCCTCTCCTAGGCTCCACTTAGCCCGTTCAAGAGCGGCCCATCCTATTGCGAAACATCAGTACACCAACGCCAATCAAGACCAGCGGCCATAAGCGCCAAAACCGCCAAAACGGGAAAATGTTGAAGTTGTGCAGTAGGAAAATGACCCCGAGGCCAATCAAAATCATGGGTCCGATGGGGCGATTCGTGCTCCAGGACTCGAGAGGATCCGAAAGAGTCTCTCCCCTGTTCTTGGCCTGTGCGGTGCGCATGGCGTCAAAAGCCATGTACAGGACGAAACCCGCAATCATGAGCCCGAGCGCAGGCTCAGTGGCATCGCCAGCGTCACTGCTAGCGCCGACAACCAGGGCGATAAAGACCACCACGTGAATCAGTGCTTTGTTGTATTCGCCGTTGTAGATGGCGCCAAGTCCGGGGAACAGTCCCAGGAAAAAAGCAACGCCGGGGCTGCCACCGGAGCGGGCGCTGGGAGCCGGAGGCGGTAGTGTCCCAGGCGCAGAAGCAGGCGCGCCGAGCATCGGAGCAGCGCCGGGAATTCCCATGATGCCGGCCAGGCAATCCTCGCAATAGAGAACGTCGCGCACGGGGCGCACGCACGTCGAACACATGGCCTTGCCGCAATTGCGGCAGTAACCGACAGCGTCCACATCAGTATGGACGGCACAATTCATTGCTCTCTCCTGTCCACCAGTGAGCCACTCAAAATCGGGAATTCGCAGGCCAGCACCTCGAGCCGGTTGCTAATATCGTTGGCTCGGTTTTGTTGCTTCGGAGTGGACGGATTCGTGTTGTCCGTCTGGCCCGGCTCCTTCTTGGGAGAGGACTGGGGAATCGTTTGTTCGCGCAGGCCTGGAGTTTGATCGCCTTCATTCATGCGCGACTGAATTTCGTAGACCACGCGGAGATCGCTGACAAATTTTACGCTGCGCGCATAAGTCAGATGGAAAGTGCTGTCGGCTCTGCGATAAACGGTTGCGGGGGCAAGGTCGGCGAGCTTCGGCTTGCGCCAATTGAAGCCAGTGGTGGTCAGCAGCAGCGCGATGGTAGCGGCGACGGACACGGTGGCGTAAACAAAGCGCGGCGACAGAAAGCTCCGCAGCCATGCCGAGAAGTCGAACTTGCTTCGTGCAACACCCACGGTCGCTATCAGGATCCTGGTTTCCAGTTGCGGAGGCGGCTCAACCTGTTCCAGGGCGTAGAGGCCGCCCAGCGTGTGCGCCACGCTCGAAACCAGCGGGGTGCAGACCGCGCAGGTGTTGACGTGCTGATTGAAAGCGCTCCATTCGGCACCGTCCAACAGCCCGTCGAGGTAGTCGCTCAAGCGCGCTTCGGTTTGTTCGCAAGTCCAGGTCATACCATGCTCCGTTTTAAGACATACGGACCATGCTCGCTTGTAACACTCAAAAGAGGACAGGCTAAAGCCTGTGCCACTAAAACCCAAATCCTCATGCCGGGCGCACTCCCATTTGTTGCAGAATCCTCGCCAATTCGATGCGCCCGCGGTTGATGCGTGACTTCACGGTTCCTTCCGGTACTTCTAATACTCTTTGTATCTCCATGTACTCCAATTGCTGCAGGTCGCGCAAGATCACTGCTTCACGCAACTCGGGAGAAAGCCGCGTGAGCGCGCTCTGCACCTGGCCGCTCAATTCGCCCAGAAGCGCTTGCTCATCCGGGCGGCGCGCGACGGACTCCTTGTTTTCCACAACCGGCATGGCATCGTCCAGAGAATCGGTGACGCGATCCCTCTTCGTTCTACGGTAATGGTCAATCAGCAAATTGCGCGTCACACTGGTCATCCATGTAGCGAAACCGCCATGAGCCGACCGATAACTGCCCAGCGTGCGGTAGACCCGGAGGAACACATCCTGCGTAAGATCCTCGGCTTCCGTGCGGTTGCCGGTGAACCGGTAGCAGATGTTAAAAATGCGACGCGTGTGGCGACGCACAAGTTCCTCCCAGGCCGACCCATCGCCCTGGAGGCATTGCTGGACAAGTTGGGCATCCTGCTCCAACGTATCATCAGCCTCTGGACCAAGTACGGTGCAAGGCGTGTCTGCGAGCCGGCTTCTGTTTAAAAAAACCGCTGGCAGCCCATCTCGGCCTGCCAACTATGGAACGAAAACTGCTAGCGAAATGTTCCCTTTGACTCTGGGCCAGGCTTTCAACCGTCATTAGTTGTGGCATCTTACTCAGGATAAGGGACTTGCACAAGTGGTAAGGCGGCCTCAAGGCAGCGCGGCCAGCAGGGCCTCGATGGCCGCGTTGTCCCCGAAGGTCTCACTGCGGTGGGCGAAGCGGTCGACGTCGCCTGGCCCGAACACAAAACTGCCGCCTAACTGGAAAGGATTTCGTCCAAGTTCATGCTGTGAGTGACCGGCGGCTTTGGCGCGGGCACGAGCTTGAGCATTATCGCGTCGCAGCAAGTGAAACAAGTTGCCGCTTTTAAGTTCCATGGCGGAATAGGCCTCGCGCTTTTCGTCGATGAGCAAGGGGAAGGTGATGCCCGTTTCCTCGCGGAAAGCCCGCGCGTAGGTGCGATCCCCTAATCCCACGGCAGCCAAGTTTGCCCCGCGATCGCGAAAAGCTTGCTCCTGTGCGCGCAACTGCGCGACGTGCTCACGGCAGAAAATTCAACCGTAATGGCGCAGGAACACCACCACTGCCGGCTGGCGGACCCACAACGAACCGAACCGGATTTCTTTGCCGTCTACATCCGGCAAGGTCATCATGGCAAGGAGGCTGTTGATGGTTCCTTCCATGGCGCTACATTCTGAATGGCCCGCACCGTATGTCAAGCGCTGCTTGGCTGCAACTTGACGCGATGAAGGGCTCCCGCTAGTCTGCCAACGCATGCAAACATCGTCGAGGAAGCTGCTCATCATCCTGGCCGGTCTTGTGCTGGCCGGGTTTGTTGTTTATCAGTCCACCGGATTCGTTCACAAAGCCAATTTCAGCGGACAGAAACTGCTCCATGCCGTGGCGGGAGCCAATCTTTACCTGTTGCTATTGCCCATATTCGTAATCTATAGCTGCTACGCCATCCGTTCGCTGCGATGGCAATTGTTTCAGGGCAATCTGGGATCTTCGCGCTTCTGGGTCATCTACAAAATGACACTGGCGGGATTTGCCGCGATTTTTATTTTGGGGCGGCCTGGGGAGCCGGTTCGGCCGCTGCTGCTGGCGCGGAAAGAGAAGCTGCCGATTGCGGACATGTTCGGCATTTATGCCCTGGAACGCTTGTTCGATACGGGCAGCACAGCAGTGATCGCGGCGTTGGCATTGTTCTTCGTCAACTCGCAGTCAGGTGGCGGAGAAACCACATCGGCGCTGGGAACCGCAGCGAAAACCGCGGGCACCTTACTATTCACGGGCGTTACGGCTGCGGTGGTGTTCTTAGTCTACTTGCGGCTGCATGGTACAGCGTTGCTGGAGCGTCGCCTGGGAGGGTGGCGAACGATGCCTGGCTGGCGCGGGCCAGTTGCGCGAATCTTGCTCGGCGTGGTGCGCGGCGCGCAAGCGATCCGGGACGGGAAAGAGCTCCTTCTCGCCATTTTTTACTCCGGGTTGCATTGGTTTCTTGTTTTGCTCGTGTATTACTGGGGAACGCATGCTTTTGGCAATACATCGCCAAGAATGGCGGCGCTGACGTTAGGTGAGGTGATGTTGGTGATGGCGTTCTCGCTGGTGGGATCGGTCGTGCAGTTACCGGCGGTTGGGGGCGGGGCGCAACTTGCTTCCGTGCTTGTGTACACGAAGATGTTTGGGGTAGAAACGGAGCCGGCAACCGCGGCTGCTGTGGTCCTGTGGCTGATCGGGTTTGCCGCGTGTTGCCTGGCGGGTGTGCCGTTCCTGATTCAAGAAGGATTGTCACTGGGAAAATTGCGCGAATTTGCGCACGAAAAAGAAGCGACGGGCGAAGCCGCCCAATAAGAAGCAAGGAGACCCAGCTGCGTGAAGTGTCCTTTTTGCGCGCATGTGGATGACAAAGTGATCGATTCGCGGGAAGGCCGCGGAGGGGACACCATTCGCCGCAGGCGCGAGTGCCTGAAGTGCGGCCGGCGATTCACTACCTACGAGCGCATTGATGAAATTCCGTACATGGTGATCAAGAAAGATGGGCGGCGGGAACGGTTTGAGAGGCAGAAAATTTTGCAAGGGCTTTTGAAGGCATGCGAGAAGCGACCAGTGGCCACGCCGAAGTTGGAGGGGATTGTGGACGAAATTGAGGCCGTGGTGCATGAGTCCACCGAGCGCGAACTGACCACTACGGAAATCGGGGAGATGATTATGCACAGGCTGAAGAAGCTGGACAAAGTGGCGTATGTGCGCTTCGCATCGGTTTATATGGATTTCAAAGATGTTCAGGAGTTCATGAGCGAGCTGAAGAATCTGCTGAAAGATCGCGGTATGAACGTGAAAAAGTAGCGGGCGTTAGGAGAAGGAGATGAATCGGAGAACGTTTTTGAAGTCGGCTGCGGGGAGCGCCGCTGTGGGCGCGGCGATGATTCATCGAGGGCGTTACGTCTTGTTTGCGGGTGGGCCGGAATACTCTTCACGGGCGGTGGAGTTGGTCGAGCGGTCGACGGTTATCGATATGCTCGCCCCGTTGTGGATCAGCCCCAGCCAAACGCGGAAGATGCTCGGCAATCCGGAAAACTTCAAGGCAGAGGACTTCGCGCCTTACAAAAACTCGAGTATCAATGTCTTTCATATTGCTATTGGAACGGGCGGTCCGGACGCGTATCTGGAGACGCTGCAATTCCTTTCCGGCTACAACAGCCTTATCGCGCGCCACGATGACTGGTTCGAACGCGTGGATACTCCGGCGCGGCTCGACGGAATTAAAGCTTCAGGAAAAGTTGGAATCCTGCTGGGAATTCAAAACTCGGAACATTTTCGCAAGGTGGATGACGTTGATTATTTTTACGGAGTCGGCCAGCGTGTTTCGCAACTCACCTACAACGCGCGGACATTAATTGGGAACGGTTCGACGGAGCGGCGCGACGAAGGACTCTCGGACTTTGGAGTAAGTATTGTCGAGCGCATGAACAAAGTCGGCATGGCGGTGGATGTTTCGCATTGCGGCGACAAGACGACGCTCGATGCGTTTGAATTGTCGAAAAAGCCGGTGCTGATCACGCATTCGAATTGCCGCGCGCTGAACCCGAATCATCCGCGGTGCAAAACCGATGAAGCCATCAAGGCCATGGCCGCCAAAGGCGGTGTCATGGGCATCACGGAAGTACGCATGTTTGTCAGCCCGAAAGAGCCGACCGGAGTGGATTCCATGCTGGACCACTACGATTACGTCGCGAAATTGGTTGGCGTGGAACACCTTGGAGTCGGCAGCGACATTGATCTGCTTGGCTACGACGCGATGCCGGCTGACGAATACAAGCAGCTCAAGGCAGGCTATAAGAGCACTTATGGGTTTCGCGACAAAATCGATCTCGACGGCTACAACTTCGCCAAGCGGCCTTTTGACATCGCCGAGGGCTTGATTCGCCGCAAATACAGCGACGCAAACATTGAGGCCATCCTTGGCGGCAATTTTCGGCGTGTGCTGAAGGAAATCTGGTCGGTCTGAGATTAGGTTGTGAACAGGCATCTCCTTTTTCGATCAGGGGTTCCCATGAAAAAGAAAATTTGGTTCGTGCTTTCGGCCCTCATGGTGTGCGCTCTCGTGTCTGGAATAGGTCATCTTGCGGCTGCTCGAGAGATGCGGGTCAAGATGGATCCGGAGAAAATTCGGGCGCATGTTAAGTACCTTGCGAGCGATGCGCTCGAGGGCCGTGGAACCGGGCAGAAGGGCGGCGAGATGGCCGCGGAATACATTGCGGCGCAGTTCAAAAGTTACGGGTTGCAGCCTGCCTCGGACGCAGGAACTTACCTTCAGAGCGTTCCGATGGTGAGCATGAAAACGCTTCCAGAAACGACATTTGCTTTTGTTCCTGCCGATGGCGAGCCGATGACGCTTAAGAATCTAGATGACTTCGTGACCAGCAATGAAAGCCAAACAGAATCGGCCAACATTGATGCGCCCATCGTTTTCGTCGGATACGGAATTACGGCGCCGGAGTACCAGTGGGACGACTACAAGGGCTACGACCTCAAAGGGAAAGTGGCGCTGCTGTTTGTGAACGAGCCTGTGAGCGACGATCCGAAGTTCTTCAAAGGGAAGGCGCTGACGTATTACGGCCGCTGGAGCTACAAGTACGAAGAGACCGCGCGCCGAGGAGCCGTGGCGACACTGATTATTCACCGGACGGACCTGGCGAGTTATGGATGGGAAGTGGTCCGCAACTCGTGGGGCAGCGAAAAGTCGTACCTGGAAAAGGGCCGCGCGCCGAAACTGGAGGCCGCGTCTTGGATTCAAAAGGAAGTGGCGCAGAAGCTCGTCGGCATGGCTCGGCAGGATCTCGGTGAGTTGTATCAGCAGTCGCAATCTCGCGATTTCAAGCCCATCGAATTAGGCGTGCGGCTGAAGGCGCACATCGTGAGCCAAATGCATCCGTTCGTGGGACACAACGTGATGGCGATGCGCGTTGGCTCGGAACCGAGCAAAAACAACGAGGCGGTTCTTTACACCGCGCACTTCGATCACCTCGGTATCGATAACAGCAGGAGCGGGCACAACATTTACAACGGAGCGGTGGACAACGCGACGGGATGCGGGATTTTGCTGGAACTGGCACGAGCGTGGGCAAAAGCTAAAAAGGCTCCGCCGCGCTCGATGCTGTTTGCCGCCGTGACTGGCGAAGAGCAGGGATTGTTGGGTTCCGAGCATTTGGGGAAAACCATCGTCTATCTGCCCGTGGAACCGATCCTGAACTTGAATTATGACGCGCTGGCGCCGTTAGGCATACCGGAGGAAGTGGAGGTCAGCGGCGCTGAACGCACGACTTTTTACCCGGTAGTAGAGGAAACCGCCAAAGAATTTGGATTGGCAATTCGCCCGGACCCAAGGCCCGAGGCGGGACATTACTACCGTTCGGATCACTTCAGCCTGGCGCGCGTGGGGATACCCTCGTTTTCCATCAGTGAGGGAATGAAATTCCAGGGGCACGATGAAGCGTGGGGAGAGCAGCAAGCAGACGATTACGTGAAGAACCGCTACCATCAGCCAACCGACCAGTATCGTGAGGACTGGACCTTCAGGGGGCTGGCGGAAATCGCGGCGTTCGGATACGAACTAGGGTTGAAAGCTTCTTCTCAAACAGAACCGATCAAATGGCAGGCGGGCGACGAGTTTGAACATGCTCGCAAAGAAGCGTGGACTCGGAACATCGACGGAAATGCGCTGTTCCGGGGTCGCCCTGATCTGCATTTGACGCATGCGGAACCCGTCCTCTACCCACCGCTTGCTAGGCAAACGCGGATTTCAGGCACGGTGGTAGCAAAAGTGTCCGTGGCGAACGAGGGGAGAGTCGATAAGGTGGAAATTGTGAGTGGGCACCCTTTGTTGCAGCAAACGGTTGTCGACAACCTCAAGAAATGGACGTTTTCTCCACAGCCCGGTGAGCCGAGAACTTTTGAATTGCGCTGCGAGTTTGGTCTTCTCGAGGCCGCTTCTCCGAGTCCGAGGCAGGGGTTTATCGTAATGGAACCTCTCCATCTGAAGATCCTGGCGAGCCCGCCAGTCATGAGTATTTACACCAGCCAGATCGGGAAAAAGCGCTAGCGGTAACCCCGAAGAAGTAGTCAGCGGGGCCAGACGCCGGCGGTGAAGGATTTGATGGTTTGGAAGCCGAGCTTCTCGTAAAGCTGGACGGCGGTACGATTTTCAGACGTGACCGTGAGGGTCAGCTCGCGAAATTTCATGGAGCGCAGGGCCTCGGCGGAAGTTTGCATCAGCATGCGGCCGATGCCGTGTCCTTGAAAGCCGGGTAAAACGCAGATCTGCGTCGTGTGACCGACGCCGGAGGAAACTTCACTCGTTAAAACGGCAGCGACCAACTCGTCGCTTCCCGGCTCATGAAGGACAAAGGACGCGCCCGGAACAAACTGTCCACATCCCGGCAACAAGATAATGTTCTTCAAGAATCTTAGCGCGCCCGAGCGGCTGCGGTATTGATCGTTGATTTCACCGTCCACGTGATTGGCATAGGCAAGGTAAATCAGTTTCGCGCAAGGATCGAAGTGGCGGTCGTTCCAGCGCGAGAGACGCAGACCCCCAGAAGCGCCGGCTTTTGTTTCGGGCATTTTGTGCAAATCAAGCAGCATGAATTGGCGCGTGTAGAGGTGGAATCCGTGCTCGATCAGCGGCGCGTCCAAGGGGCCACTGAAGGGCATGAGCTGGGCCTCGATGCGCATCAAATGGGGAAGCGCGCGCATGGAAAAGAGCATTTCCTCGAGTAACCTGCGGCCCAAAGCATCTTGAGCAAATTTGGATGAGACGTACAGTCCGCCGATCAGCCCTTTTTGCTCTTCCAGGACATAAAAGGAGTAGCCCGCTGCGATTCCGCCTTCGAACGCCACGCAGCCGGCCAAGGCGCGCGCTTCCATGAAGCGCTTGATTAGCTCGAGCGCGCCGCGATAGTCCCAATGCAACTCATCGCGCCAGTGCCGCGCTTCCTCTTCAAGGAGCGGCTCGATTTGGCGCACAGTAGTCTGTCGCAAGTCGACGATGTTCATCGGGACGCGGATTTGGTGAGCTCCCGCCATACTGGCTCCCGTACAGGCTTCTACTGGCTCTATGATAGCCGATTCGTCCTAGAACCGCTGGATACACTTGCCCGGTAGGCGATACGAATGCGACACAAGGCCTTCGGCTTTTCAAAGTTCGCTGAAAGCTACGTGCTACGATGGTTTTACTTAAGCGTTTAACAGTTTTCAAAGGAGTTTTGAAACAAGAGGCGCCGCGCACCGGAGCGGCTTAAGCGACGCATGCAAATCCTTTCTGAACTGCGGTATCCATCGCGGTGGTACACAAAATTGCTGACTATAGTTTTGGCGCTGGCTTTTTTTGCCGTGCTGGCGACGTCAGCGATTGCAGGATTTCTGGTCTACCGAATCGTCAAGCCGCAGCGCAGCGCGCCCGAAATCAGCATGGCCAGCTTTCCAGGCAGGCCAGAAGCGGTCGTTTTCCAGGTGCCGGAACTCGGCAGGCGGGAAGGATGGTTTTTCCCGGGATTGCGACAGGCGCCTACCATCGTTTTGTGTCATGGCTATGAATCCAGCCGCGGCGAATTGTTGACACTGGTGTCCGCGCTGCAAGACCACCAGTACAATGTGTTCGTCTTTGATTTTGCGGCGCACGGCGCCAACGCAGGAATCACTACGCTGGGCTACCGCGAAGCTGACGAGTTGCGCATAGCGGTCGACACTCTGGCGGCCCGTGACGACCTGGATCCCACACGCTTCGGGCTGTGGGGCTATAACCTGGGAGCTTATGCGGCACTGCGCGAAGCGGAGGGCGACAAGCGCATTCGCGCGCTGGCGCTGGACTCCGTCTACGATGATCCCGAGCAGATGGTGAAGCTGGGAGTGGAGCAAAACGGCCTGGGCAGGTTTTCGGTGATGGTTCGCTCCACGCAAATCGGTTTCGGCTATTTGAACAACGTTCACCGGCACGACCCGACGCTTTCCAGCAGGCTGGCCGCACTCAACGGTGTTTCTACATTGTTTATCCAGGCGCTGGACGATCCGGAGCTGGCTGGGATAACGCGACAGATGTTTCTGCAAGCTCCTGAGCCGCGTGAGCAAGCGATTATTGCTCACGGTAATTTTGTAGGTTTGAGCGACGATGAGAAGCGCGAGTATGAAAACCGCGTGGTGTCATTCTTTCTTTTGCGTTTGCCCCCCACCATTGCCAAGCCCCTGCCCCAAACCTTGCACTGAGCCGCGCATGACGATGTGGTAGAGGAACGCGCCCGTTGCTTGGTCGTCGAATGGCATGGGCTCACACGCGAAGGGAATAGGGACCAGGTTCCTGCACCCGCGGATATCCGTTAAGACATATTGCTTCCCCGAATTTTCCAGGTTCCAGTCTTTAATTTCCTGGTGCAAATAAAAGTTCATGCCGAAATGCTGGCCGCGGCTTAGCCAGCCAACTGCCAATTCATCCAGCGGAATTTTTTGCTTTTGCACTTGCTGCGCCAGGATTTTTCCCGAAGGGTCGGGCTTCAGGAAAGACGGCGCGACGAAATAAGCCACCGTGGTGGCAACAAGTATAGGCACGACACAGCCCGCGGCGAGGAGGGGAAGCAGGCCTCTTTCCCGCGCTGGTCTCCCAAAAGAGGCCAATAGAAGATTTGCAGCCCCCATCAAAGCCACAATGGCGCAGACGCCGGTGACGATCGTGGCGTTTCTGTATGCAAATTGCGGCCCGAGAAGCTGGATGTAGATGAGCGGAACGAAAAGCAAGAGCGAAAACAGAAGTAAGGCCGCACGCAGCAGCCAACGCGGGATTTTTTCCATTGTGGTGAGCGAATGGGCAAAGATTAAAACGAGCGCTGGGAGCGTGGGAAGGATGTAGCCAGGAAGTTTGGAGCGGGAAATTGAAAAAAAGAGCAGGCACAAGCCGGCCCAGCAGGCTAGAAACCACTTTGAGTGTTGCGCGGTTTGCGCGCGCAGGACGCGAGCTATGCCATGAACGCCACTCCAAAGAAAAAGCGCCGTCCATGGCAGGAGCGCTATCAATACGACGGGCAGGTAAAACCAGAATGGCTGAATGTGCTGAAACTCAGGAGTCAGGAATCGCTTGAAATTGTGTTCGATGATGAAGACACGCAGAAAATCGGGATTGCGGCGTGCGCAGCGGACGTACCAGGGCAGGGCAGTGGCGCAGAAAGAGGCAATGGCCACGGGATGAAGCAGTCGAAGCGCGTCGTGTCTTCGTTTTGTGAGCAAAGCCCACGGGAGCACGGCGCCAACGCAAAGAATAATCGCCACCGGGCCCTTGGCAAGTACCGCAGCACCCAGGAAAAACCCAAACAAAATCAGCGCAATCCACGGTGTCCGAGGAAGGATCGGGGTGTTTTCGTTGCGCCCGAGGCCTAACACAATTGCTGCCGAGACCATGGCAATCGTGAACATGCCGGTGAACGGCATGTCTGTAGCGGCGGCATGGGAAAAGCCGATCATGCCTGCCGTTGTGGGAAACAGGAGCAGTGACCAGCGCGCCGTTTCGTGACCATAGAGGCGAAGAGCGAGCCAGGCCAGTGCAATAGTGGCCAGCAGGGCGGAAATGGCGCTCGGCAATCGCGCCGCGGCCTCCCTTACACCAAACCATTTGAAGGCGAGCCCTGCCCCCCAATAATAGAGAGGAGGTTTCTCGAACCAGGGCTTTCCATACAAGCGCGGCGTAGTCCAGTCGTGCGACTCCATCATGTCGCGGGCAATCCACGCGTAGCGGGGCTCATCGGGCCCGAGGAAACCAACTACGCCCAGATGGCTGAAGTAGCATACGTAGAGGGTCGCGCAAATGAGCAGGCTCCAGGCTATTAAGGCGCCTCTGGTGGTGCGAAAGTCCGGTAGTGGGGGCTTGGTTCGTTTAGGCATAGTGGGCTTGGGGGGTTCTGCCACAGCGGGCTGGGTTAGTTCTACCAACGCGGGCTGGGTTAGTTCTACCAAAGGGGTCTCGGTTCGTTCTGCCACCGTCCGCTTGGTTCGCTTTGTCGCCGCGCGCTTGGTTCGTTTTGCCACAGAAGGTCGAGTCTAACATTGAAACAGGGCGAGGCTGTGCGTAGCTGCGCGAATCTAATACGACCTGCAAGAAAAGAAGTAGAGCCCGCTAGGGAGATACGTGGCGGCCGCTGAGAAACGACCCAATCAGACACTTGCGGATGTGAGGTCAATCCTCACTGGAAAACTTTATTTGATCATAGGCGCGCTCGACAGCTTGGTCGGTGAAACCCATCTTAAATGCGATTTCGCGGTCATGATCGTCGCCGCAGAACTTCTTTTGGAACTCTGAGAGATCCACCCGCTTTCGGGTTTCTTCCAAAGACAGATGCTTAGCGACAGCCGGCCGTACCTGGTTCACCACGGAATGCAAAGCGTCAGAGACCAGGTCGAGGTACGAATTGTCGTGCTGGACAGGGCCGTGTCCAGGCACAAGCGTTGTCGCACCCAAGGTTTTGAGCTTGTGGAGTGTGTCGATCCACTCTGAAGGATAAGATCCATAGCTGTAGGGCGTTGGCCAAACGAGCAAATCCCCGGTCATTGCCACCTTTGCGTCTGGGACAAAGATCACTACGTCGCCGCCCGTGTTGCCCCGGCCAAGGAACAGCACGCGCACCTCGCGCTTTCCTAAAAAGAGCGTGAGTGAGTTCTCAAAACCTACATTGGGCAGCACTGTTTTGTAATGCTGATATTCCGGGACGGCGAACTCGAGGCTCTTGACGTAATCGCTCAAATACTTCTTGTCGGCGTCGGTTAGCGTTTTGCCGGAATCGCTTTTGCCGTCCGTGATCTGCTTTCGAAGAGAGAGGGCGTAGGCCGCGCCTTGTTCCGCTCCCCCTTTGATGTACTTTGGAGCCAGTTCAGCAATCGCATCTCGTGTGAAATTCGTACTAACGATGGCCACTCCGGGATAAGCAGCTCGGAATTCAGCGTCACCCATCAGATGGTCCGGATGCCAGTGCGTATGCACAAGAAAGCGTACGGGCTGACTGGTCATTTTCTTGATGTCGGAGACAATCTGTCTTGCATGAGAAGGAAAATTCGTGGAATCCACAACCAGCACGCCGTCATCGCCGATTACTGCTACGCAATTGCCGCTGACGACTCCCGTGTTCGATTCGGATGCGATGAAGGCTACAATTCCATCAGCGACGTTGACCGCTTGATAGGTATGACTGGGCGCATTGGTCCCAAATCCAGTTGGTGCGAATGAACTTAGAAGCGCCAATGTTTGAACGAATTTCAACATTTTCGAGGAACCTCACGATGGAATTTGGGCGGCACGTTATCCAGTTGGACGCGGGAGCCCAGATGCAGTAAGCACCGTTGATGAAGCCGCGGCTGGCGGTTTGGAAGGAAGTAAAGGCATACTGTCGCCCGGAGGCGATCTTCCCAACCAAGCGGCGAATGAAGGAATGGTGCAAATACGCGGCGGTGTGGCTCACGGTTAAGGGACTCGGGGCGCTTCCACGGTCTGTGGCGAGGGGGTTCGCCTTGGCCTCCATGCGATTTTTCTATGCTCTGCTCCCGCGATTGCGGAAGACGGCAGAAGTCAACTTGGGTATCGCCTTTCCTGACTGGGACGAAGCCCAGCGCAAATCGGTCATTCGCGGGATGCTTCGGAATCTGGGGTGGATGGCCGCTGAATTTGCGCGCTTCCCGAGATCCAAGAGAGGAAATATCGACCAGATCGTTGTTCTCGACGGTCATGAGAACTTTTTGGAGGGCCAGCGGCGCGGCAAAGGCGTGATTTATCTGACCGGGCACATTGGCGCGTGGGAGCTTTCCTCTTTCGCGCATGCGCTCTACGGCTATCCACTGCATTACATGGCACGGCCAATCCAGAATCGCCGGATCGATTCCCTGGTCAACACCTATCGCTGCATGTCGGGGAATCGGCCGATCTTCAAGAACGAATCGGCGCGCGTCGCGCTGCAAGTCTTGAAAGAAGCCGGGACCATTGGCATTCTGGCTGACCAAAACACCATGCCGCAGGAAGCGGTTTTCGTGGATTTTTTTGGGAAAGCGGCAAGCACGACGACGGGAATCGCGCGGCTGGCGCTCCACACCGATGCGGCGGTTGTGCCTGGCTATGCGGTGTGGGACAAGCAACTCAAGAAGTACCGGCTTTGTTTCGAACCCCCCGTGGAACTCCTTCGAACCGGGCATACGGAGCGCGATATCCTCGAAAACACGCGAAAATTTACAAAGGTTCTTGAAGACATCATTCGAAAATATCCTGAGCAATGGGTTTGGGTCCACGGCCGGTGGAACACGAGGCCGACCGACGAGCCGCCGGTGTACGACTTTCGTGAGGCAGAACATGAGACGAACGGCAAGAGAACTAGCTGACGCGATAGACGGAACACTCGAAGGAGACGGCACCCTGGAAATCAGCGGCGTGGCAGCGCCCGAACGGGCCGCGACGCGCGATTTGATTTACGTCGACTCCGCAAAGCACGTGGAGCGGGCGGCCGCTTCCGCTGCGCTTTGCGTGATTGCACCCGAAGGGCTGTGTTTGCCGGGCAAAACGGTGCTGCGAAGCGCGCATCCCAGGTTTGCTTTTTCCAAGGCTGCCACGCTGATTCTCGACCACGCGCCGATTGCCTCGGGGATTCATCCGACGGCAGTTGTTGCACCGCTCGCTCGCGTTGCTCGGAGCGCGAGCATCGGGCCTTATGCGGTGATTGGCGAAGATGCTCATATCGGCGCAGGAACCCAGATCGGCGCGCATTGCGTCATCGGCGCAGGATGCTGGATTGGAGACCACTGCCGCATTCATCCCCGGGTGACTCTCTATCATCACGCTCGAATCGGCCATCGCGTGGAGATTCATTCGGGCGCGGTGATTGGCGCGGACGGGTTCGGCTACGCTTTCGGAGAAGGAAAGCATTGGAAATTTCCGCAGGTCGGGATTGTGGAGATTGGCGACGACGTCGAGATTGGCGCGAACACCACGATTGACCGCGGCTCTCTGGACGACACGCGCATTCTTGAAGGCGTGAAACTCGACAATCTGATTCACATTGGGCACAACTGCGAGATCGGCGCGCACACGGTTATCGCAGCGCAGGTGGGATTCTCTGGCTCGTGCACGGTGGGCAAAAACGTAGTGATTGGCGGCCAGGCGGGTTTTGGGGAACGCTGCGAACTGGAAGATGGCTCGGTAATTGGAGGACAATCGGGAGTGCTGGGCGGAAAGACGATTCGTGGCGGGCAAACCGTTTGGGGAACCCCGGCGCGGTCGCTCGAAAGGTTCAAAGAGCAATATGCGTTTTACGGCCGCTTGCCGGAATTGGCCGCACGCATCAAAGATCTTGAGGCCAAAGTTGGAAACAAATAAGCCAAATGGAAAAGAGCTCTCCTCTTGCTGGCGCGTGATTGTCATTGGTGGGCACACGCGCAGCATCGGTAAGACGCAGCTTGTCTGCGACGTGATTGCCGCGTTTCCAAACGCAAACTGGATTGCAGGAAAAATCACACAATATGGCCATGGTGTTTGCGCGCAAAACGGAGACAACTGCGACTGTGCTCCGACCGAGCATATCTGCGCGCTGGATTGGGAAATGCACGCTGATACTGGGACGGACAGTTCGCGCTTTCTTGCAGCGGGAGCGCGCCGCTCCTTTTGGCTTCGTACCAAGCAGGGATTTCTCGCTGAAGGGCTCCCGTTGTTGAGAGCCGCGGCTGAGGAAGCGCGAACGGCTTCGTACAGTGGGCTGCCAGCGCTGATTGTGGAGAGCAACTCCTTGCTGCAATTCATAAGGCCGAGCCTGTATTTCGCAGTGGTCGATCCATCGAAGGAAGATTTCAAGGATTCCGCGCGAGCCGCGCTGGATCGTGCCGATGCCATCGTTCTTCGCGGGTCAGCAGCAGCATTTTCCCCTACCGCGCCAGCCTGGACAAAGCTGCCATCCCGCCTGTTCCGTGAAAAACCCTCCGTTACCCAACGAGTGGGTGAACCCCTGCCGCAGCCATTGCGGGTTTTGGTTGAACGGACGCTCGAAACTCCCGCAACTGTTTCCATCTGACAACTCGTCGTTTACGACAAGGCATCTTACCCGTTGACCCTCAGCGTCCAGGCGGCGATAATCGAAGTAGTACCGATGTTACTGGAACCTTATTGTTGCTTCTTCGCTTCGTTCCGGTGCAAGTGACAGGGATCATGGCAGTTACAGGAAATTAATGCGGCGGGTTGGACAGGCCTGCTGAACCCGTCAATCTTTATGTGCTCTGGGGGGAGCATTTATGGCCTCATTCGCCCGCATAGGAGAGGAACCAGCGGTCGCACCTGCCCAAGTCTCGTGGCAAGAGCAGGACTGGGCGGAGCGCCTTGAGAAGGCCATTGAACGCGGCGCTAATCACCTCCTTTCTCTTCAAGCGGAACAGGGCTACTGGCAAGGGGAATTGGAAGCCGATTCCACGCTGGAATCGGATTACATCTATTATCTGCATGTACTCGGCAAGGCCGATCCCGAGCGCATCGCTAAGTTGGCCAATTATGTGCGTCAACGCCAGCTTCCCGATGGGGGTTGGAGCATTTATCCGGGCGGCCCTTCGGAATTAAACGCCACCTGTAAAGCATATTTTGCATTGAAACTTGCGGGCGATTCGCGCTATGCGCCGAATTTGGTGCGCGCACGCGAGATGGTGCACCGGCTGGGCGGTCTAGAGCATTCCAATTCCTACGTTCGCTTTTACTTGGCGTTGGTCGGCGCCGTGAGTTGGGACCTGGTTCCTTCGATTCCGCCGGAGCTGATGCTTATTCCGCACTGGTTTATTTTCAATATTTATGAGATGTCTTCCTGGACGCGGGGCATTGTGATCCCGATGGCAATTTTGTCCTCGCTGCGCCCCAATTGGAAGCTTCCGGAGCACGCTCAGGTGGACGAGCTTTTCAAAGACCCTGAGCGCAAGACAGCCGCGCTCGATTGGAGCGAGCAACTGCTTTCCTGGAAAAATGTTTTTCTGGCCGTGGACCGTGGGCTGAAGCTTTATGAAAAGTCGCCTTGGAAGCCATTTCGCCGGCGCGCGATTCGCGAGGCGAAATCGTGGATGTTGAATCACATTGAACGCACCGAAGGCCTCGCCGCCATTTACCCCGCGATGATGAACTCGATTTTTGCGCTGATGGCTGTTAGCCATGGACCGGACGATCCGCTCACTCTTCGTGAAATCAAGGAATTCTCGCGCTTTGAAATCGAAGATGAAGAGACGATTCGCATGCAGCCCTGTGTGTCTCCCGTGTGGGACACCTGCATCGCGATGGTTGCGCTGGAAGAGGCGGGCTTGCCTCCGGACCATCCAGCACTGGTGAAGGCGGCGGACTGGATTCTGTCTAAACAAGTGGTCGGCCCCGGCGATTGGCAGGTCAAGAATAAAGACGCGGAGCCCGGGGGCTGGGCCTTTGAATTTCGCAACGACTTTTATCCGGATGTGGATGACACGGCTTTTGTGCTGATGGCCCTTCAGCGTGTGAAATATCCCGAGCCAGCGCGGATGGAAGCCGCGATCCGACGCGGCATTCAGTGGCTGCTCAGCATGCAGAATCGAGACGGCGGCTGGGGCGCTTTCGACCGAGACAACGATCGCAAGTTCCTGTGCAACATTCCCTTTGCGGACCACAACGCGATGATTGATCCTTCGACGGCTGACGTCACTGCGCGCGTCGTTGAGTGTCTGGGCCGCTACGGCTGGCCTGCGGAGCATCCTGTCATCCAGCGGGCCGTAAAGTTTCTGCTTCACGATCAGAGCAAAGATGGTTCCTGGTTTGGTCGCTGGGGCGTCAATTACATTTATGGGACGAGTGGCGTTCTGCGCGCCCTCGAAACGGTTTCGTTGGCGACGCGGGAATTTTGCAAGCGGGCGGTCGACTGGCTCCGGAGCGTTCAAAAAGTGGACGGCAGCTTTGGCGAATCGCTCTTGAGCTACGACGTGGCTTCGACAAAAGGGCAGGGAACCAGCACCGCTTCGCAGACCGCATGGGGACTTATCGGGTTGCTTGCAAGCGCCGGAACGGAAGATCCCGCGGTCGCCAAAGCTGTAAATTATCTGGTGCATCGCCAGCAGGCGGACGGCTCCTGGAGCGAGCCAGAGTTTACTGGCACGGGCTTCCCCGGAGTTTTTTATCTGAAATATCATCTCTATCGGAATTCTTTCCCGGTCTACGCGCTCGCGCGCTATTCCAATCAATCGCGCAAAGCCGAAGAGTATTGCGCGGCGAAATTCCAGCCCAGCGAGTTCCAGCTGCGCAGCGGGATTTAACCTACATGGTGCGCTTGCCAGCGCGGCTCACGTCAAAACTCGCAAAGGCCCGCATCGCGCGGATTTTCAGTTCCGCGCCGCCGGGACCGATGGTCCACTGCGTGGACCCAACAGAAGTCCTCCACGCTGGCTCTGCCACGCCAGTTTCCCGAGAACGGATGGAGGCTCTCATTGAGAGTCCCGCGCCCGTGATTTGGATTGGCGGCAGCGAACCGTTGCTGCACGCTGGCATCGGCCATTTTGTCCGGGCCATTGCGCAGAGTGGTCATCACGCCTTTCTTGAAACGGATGGGACGCTTCTTCGCGGTCGCATACACGAATTTCAGCCCCTCCGTGAATTGTTCTTGGTCGTTCGCCTGAATTCGCTGGAGGCGCGGGAGTCCGCTCCCGCGGTCGAGGGGCTTCGCGCTGCGCGGCTCTCCGGTTTTTTCACCGTCATTCATTCGCAAGTTCACGAAGACTCGGACCCCCAGAAGCTCACAACTCTCAAGTCATTTGTCGCGGAAAAGAATGTGGACGGCTGGCTGATTACTGCTGTTTCTACGGACAACGCTGTCTTCGGCAAGGTTGCGGAGGCGCGCGGGCTAATCGGCAGGAGTTTCTGGCGTCAATTCTCCGAGAATGTTGAAGAAGCTCTTCTTTCACAAGTGCCAGCCAGCGAATTGCACGAGCAGGCTTGCGATCCCGAAGATGTGCACACAGAAGCCGGCGAAAGCGTGAGAATCGCATGACCACGCTGGTCACCGGCGCTTCCGGCTTTCTGGGCAGCCACGTCACGCGCCAATTGGTGTCGCGAGGAGAGGACGTGCGCGTATTGCTGCGTCCTTCGAGCACCAACCGCGCCATCGCGGACCTCTCCCTGGAATACGTCACAGGCGATCTGCGCGATCCGGCTTCCGTTGCTCGCGCCGTGCAGGGAGCCAGGCGCGTCTTGCACGTTGCTGCTGATTACCGCCTGTGGGCTCGGCGTAAGCAGGACATTTACGATTCCAATGTGGGTGGCACGAAGAATCTTCTCGATGCAGCCGTGCGCGCCGGCGTGGAGCAATTCATTTACACCAGCACTGTCGCCACCATCGCTGTGGACCGGCCGCAACTTCCCAACGAATCCACGGACGCTCGCCTCGAAGAAATGGTCGGGCACTACAAGCGTTCCAAGTGGATGGCCGAGCAGGAAGTCCTTAAAGCCGCGAAGGCCGGCTTGCCCGCCATCGTCGTTATGCCGACAACGCCGGTTGGCCCGTGGGACTGGAAGCCGACGCCAACAGGGAAGATCATTCTGGACTTTCTGAACGGAAAAATGCCTGGCTATGTCGAGACGGGCTTGAATTTCGTTGGCGTCGAAGAGTGCGCCGCAGGCCACTTGCTTGTCGCAGAGAAAGGAAAAGTTGGCGAGCGCTATCTCCTAGGAGGTGAGAATCTCACGTTGAAAGCATTGCTCGACACGCTTTCGAGGATTACCGGCCTGTCCGCGCCCAAGATGAAAATTCCTCACGGACTGGCGCTGAGCGTAGCCTATGCCAATACGATATTTTCGCGGTTGATCGGCCGCGAGCCAAGCATCCCAGTCGAGGGAGTGAAGATTGCGCGGCACATGATGTTTGTGGATTGCTCCCGCGCGCAGCGTGAATTGGGTTTCAAGGCGGGGCCGGTGTCGGCTGCGCTCGAACGCGCGGTCCGGTGGTACGAAGCCAACGGCTACATCGCGAAGGGCCGCGTCAGAAAAATGGCCCACGCCCGCGCCGCTTAGGACTTGGGGACAGACTTCAGCCTGGCCGATTCGCTCCAAGGCGTGGTCTCAGCCGTTCTGATTTTGTATTGGCCGGTCTTTAGACCGGTGCTTTTGCATCTAAAACCAATGCGCATCCTAGTGACATTCGCTGTCGACGCCGAATTCGCCCCATGGCGCAAGCGCCATGATTTTCGTGTTAAAGAATTCCCTTTGATAGCAAGGAAAAGCTCAATTGCCTTGCCGGCTGCTCGGGTAGGGGAAGTCACGGTTACCGTCTTTCTTACCGGAATTGGCTGGAATTCTCAGGATGATCGCTTTAGACAAGTTATGGATACTTGGCCGAGTATGTGCATTTCAGCTGGGCTGGCAGGAGCACTAAAACCGCTATTCAAAATCGGAGATTTAGTCGTCGCTCGGAAAGTTGGGGAGTTGGGAACCAATCATTGGATTGAGTGCGACCGCCGTTTGGTTCGTGCAGCCACCGAATGCGGCGCAAAATTTGCCGAGGCGTGCGTCACCTCCTCCAAAATTCTCGCGTCTGCGACACAAAAAATGGCTGCTTCATCCGGTGGGGACATTGTAGACATGGAGAGCTATCACATTCTCACCGCGGCAAGCGGAAAGAAAATTCCCGGGGGCCTTGTGGTTCGCTCGATCAGTGACCTGGCAAGGGAGGATTTGCCTTTAGATTTCGGCAAGGTTGCCGACTCCAAAGGACATTTAAAGTTCAGCGAACTAGCCAAAGAAATCGGCCGAAAACCTCATCGAATTCCTGGCCTGCTCTCGTTTGGGATGAACACCAAGCGAGCCGGCAAGTCTCTCGCAGACTTTTTGGACCGGTTCATACCGGCGCTCAAAAACGGAGCGGAGCAGTGGAGCAACGAGCTTTTCGAGCAGGTGGAAAGCGCATGAGCATCACATCCATGATTTCAGCTGGGAACCGCGCGCTCGCCCCCATTCCTAAAACCATGCGCGCGGGTGTTTTCCGCGAAAAGGGCGTTGTTCGCGTCGAAGAAGTTCCAGTGCCAGAAGTTGCCGAAGGCGAGGTGCTGATAAAGGTTGCTGCTTGCGGGGTTTGTGGCACCGACATCAAGAAAATTTACCATCGCTACGTCGAGCCGCCGCAAATCCTGGGCCATGAACTAGGCGGTACGGTCGTCGCCGTCGGCCGCGGCGTCACCAAATGGAAGCCCGGGGACCGCGTTATGAGTTTTCATCACATTCCGTGCGGAAAATGTTTCTATTGCGAACGCCGCCTTTTCTCGCAATGCAAGCAATACAAAACTACCGGGCTTACCGCTGGCTTCACTCCAAACGGCGGCGGCTTCGGCGAATACGTCAAAGCGATGCCTTGGGTTGCTGAACGTGGCATCGTGGCGCTTCCTGACAACGTCACCTTCGAAGAAGCCACGTTCATCGAACCCATCAACACGATTCTGAAAGCCGTCCAGAAAGCGCGCGTCGCAGCTGGCGAAACGGTCCTGGTCATCGGCTGCGGCCCCATCGGTCTGCAGCTCCTCATGGTTGCGAACCTCGCGGGCCCGCGTCTTTACACGAGCGATCCGATGGCCGTCCGACGCGCCAAGAGTCTTACCTTAGGTGCGATTGAATCCTTTGACCCCAGTGGTGGTAAGCTGGTGGAGGAAATTAAGGCCCGTACAGAGGGGCGGGGGGCTGATGCCGTTTTGGTGGCAGTTGCGCATCCCGCGGTGGTCGTGGAAGCGCTGTCCGCAGCAAGGCCCGGTGGGCGAGTCCTTTTGTTTGCCGCGAACGATCCTGTTACCAAAATTGAGTTTCCAGCAGCCGCTGTGGGGATTGACGAGAAAGAAATTCTGGGCAGCTATAGCGCCGCGGTAGACATCCAGGATGCAGCTGCGGAACTGGTGCTCCACAAGAAACTTCCAGTAACGGACATTGTGACGCACCGTTTCTCCCTGGATAAAATTCAAGAAGCTTTGGATTTGGCTGCCCGGCCTACCGCGGAATCGCTGAAGGTTCTAATCTCACACGCATGAGGACCACCGATAAGAAGACGGATACAGGCGAAGAATTGAAAGTTGCTGCCACGCGCGTCTCTGTGCCATCTAAAATGACGGCGGCCGTTCTCTATGGCAGCGAGGATCTTCGCATTGAAATGATCGACGTTCCTTCGCTTGCCGCTGACGAAGTGCTTTTGCGTGTTCGCCTTGCGCTCACCGACGGCACCGACCTCAAAGTCTGGAAGCGCGGCTATCATGCGCGCATGATTCAGCCGCCGGCAGTGTTTGGCCATGAATTGGTTGGCGACATCGTCGCCGCCGGCAAGCGCGTCGACCCTCGTTGGCGCATCGGAATGCGTGTGGTCGCCGCGAATTCCGCACCCTGCCTGCGCTGTTACCACTGCCGGCGCGGCCAGGAAAACCTCTGCGACGATCTGCTCTTCAACAACGGCGCTTACGCCGAGTACATGCGCATTCCCGGCCGCATCGCCGTGGAAAACATGCTCGAAGTGCCGCATTCGGTGGATGATCAAAGCGCTGCGCTTGCCGAGCCGCTTGCCTGCGTGCTTCGGGGCATTCACGAAATGGAAGTGCGCACTGGCGATACCGCGGTTGTCATCGGCTGCGGCCCGATTGGGTTGAAGTTTATTCGCATGCTTTCCCGCCGCGGCGTCCGGGTTATCGCCATCGCCCGGCGCACCGCCCCTCTGGATGTGGCGCGCCGCCTCGGAGCCATCGCCACGATCAACGTAAACGAGGTCGAAGACGTTGTTGGTGCTGTGAAAGCTCTGACCGACGACCAACGTGGTCCCGACGCGGTCGTCGAAGCCGCGGGAAACCCAGCGACTTGGAGCATGGCACTGGCCATCGTCCGTCGTGGTGGCGTTGTGAATTTCTTCAGCGGTTTGCCCTCGGGAACGCACGTTGAAATCGAGCCCGCCGCCATTCACTATTCCGAAATCAAGCTCATCTCCACATTCCACCACACGCCGCGCTTCTTCCGTGAAGCGCTCGAAGCGATTCGGCGTGGAGACATTTCCGCGCACGACTTTGTTACCGAAGAAATTCGTCTGGCGGATTTGCCGCAGGCCTTCGAGCGGATGAAGTCTCGCAGCGGTGAAATCAAGCTCGCCGTCCGGCCCTAGTTGCACGTGCGAGCCGCGCCCACCCGTAATTCCGATGCGAGTAAGGAATCTCTCTTTTAATGCTTGCTCCTGGCGAACTCGAAATCACGCGCAACGCGCCTCCCGCGGGGTGCTCTCCCGCGGTCGCGCAGGAATACACACACTGGCTCGCCACGCATCACTACGAAAACTTTAATGTCGTCTCTTGGCTCCTTCCCAAGCCACTTCACCAGCATTTTTATAACGTTTACGCCTACTGCCGCTGGGCCGACGATCTCGGCGATGAAGTTCCCGACCCCATGCGCGCCCTTCAGCTTCTCGATTGGTGGGAGCGTGAACTCGATATGTGCTACGAAGGCAAACCGTCTCATCCTGTGTTCGTCGCGCTCCGCCAGACTATTCTCGCCAAGGATATTCCCAAACAGCCCTTTGCCGATCTGCTGAAAGCATTTCGTCAGGATCAGACTACGAAGCGTTACGCGAATTGGGAGGGCGTTCTTGGCTATTGCGTTTATTCGGCAAATCCCGTTGGCCGACTGGTTCTTTATCTCTGTGGCTATCGCGACGAGCAACGCCAGCGCCTCTCCGACGCTACGTGCACAGGACTCCAGCTTGCGAATTTCTGGCAGGACGTGTCACGGGACCTCGATATAGGTCGCATTTACATTCCGCTCGATGCTGCTGCGGCCCAGGGCCTCACAGAAGGCGACATCGTTAATCGCCGCTTCGACGATCGCTACGTTCGTCTAATGCAGGATCTCATCGCCTGGACGCGAGCTCTTTTTTCGGAAGGTTTGCCGCTCGCAAAAATGGTTGATTCCCGTCTCGGCGTCGACCTCGAAATGTTCAGCCGCGGCGGCATCGCGGTTCTCGATGCCATCGAAGCGATGGGCTACGACACGCTCCACAAACGCCCGGCAATCAGCAAAGTGAAGCAGGCGAGCTTGCTCGGGCGAACTCTGATCAAGCATCTGGTTACGCGCCACTCTCGCGCGGCTGCGATCGCCACGATGCCATCGGTTGTAGGGGCGCAGCATGCTCGACCCCAGTCACCAGCGAGCATTGCGGGATCCTACGAACACTGTCATCACATCGCCCGCGTCGCGCGCAGCAATTTTTACTATGCTTTCTATCTCTTGCCCACGCCGAAACGCGATGGTCTGGCGGCCCTGTACGCCTTCATGCGCCTCATTGATGACGTTTCCGACGAAGGGCAGGACCTTGCAGCCAAGCAGCGCGGCCTCGCGCGTTGGCGCACAGCCCTCGACCAAGCCATCACGGGGCAAGAACAAGTCCTCGACGGCAATGCCGCTGTAAGCTCTCCAGCCGCCACCCTGCCCGGAGCTGAGGAAACCCTTCCTGCCCTCGTTGACACCATGCAGCGCTACAACATGCCCGCCCGCTATCTCCACGATCTCATTAGCGGCGCGGAAATGGACCTCACCGTCCGCTTCTATCCTACGTTCGATCGTCTCCGCGAATATTGCTACCGCGTTGCCGGAACGGTAGGCCTTACCTGCACGCACGTTTTCGGCTTTCGCGATGCCCACGCCCTCGACCTCGCGGAAAAACTCGGCCTCGCTTTCCAGCTCACCAACATCATTCGCGACGTCCACGAAGACCACAAGCTCGGCCGCGTTTATCTTCCTGAAGAAGACCTGGCGCGCTACGGCGTTTCCACCGAGGATTTTGGACGCGACGAAGCGACCCTAGGCATGCGCGAACTGCTTCGCTTTCAAGCCGATCGCGCCTGGCAGCTTTACGAAGATGGTTCGGCCTTGCTTGGTTTGATTGATGAAGACAGCCGCGCCGCCCTGTGGCTCCTCGTGCATACCTACAGTGCTCTGCTGGGCCGTATCGAAGCGCTCGACTTTTCCGTCTTCGGTGAAAAAATCCGTCTCTCGAAAGCCGAAAAAATGGTATTCATGGCCAAGGCCCGTTTCGGCCAGCACACGGAAGAGAACATTCTTGAAAAACGTGATCGTGATCGGCGGCGGGCTGGCGGGACTGGCAGCCGGCGTCGCGCTGGCTGATTCCGGCTGGCGCGTACGTTTATTCGAGCAGCGTCCGTTCCTTGGCGGCCGCGCCACTTCCTACGTCTTGCCCGATGGCGAGCACGTCGATAATTGCCAGCATGTCACTCTCGGCTGCTGCACGAATCTCGAGGATTTTTACCGCCGCATCGGCTCCGCTGGCAAAATCAAGTTCTTCGACCGCCTTCTGTTTCTCGATCCCCAGGGCCGCCGCGGCGAGATGAAAGCTGGGGCGCTTCCCGCCCCGTTTCATTTCACGGGCTCTTTTGCTTCGTTTTCTCCGCTGACGCTTCTCGACAAGCTTTCCATCGCACGCGCCATGCTCCACATCATCCAGCACGCAGGCAATCCTCCCGAGCTTTGCGAAGCGGGAGGCATTTCCATGCTCGAATGGCTTCGCCGCCGCGGCCAGACTCAGGGCGCGATCCATCGCTTTTGGCGCGTCGTTCTCGTCAGCGCACTCGACGAGGAGCTCGACCGCACCGACGCGCGCTTCGGCGTTGACGTTTTCTGGAAAGCCTTTCTATCCAACAGCACCGGCTATCGCATGGGCGTGCCCGCGGTTCCACTCTCGAATCTTTACGACGGTTGCAAAACGGAAATCGAACGCCGCGGCGGGGAAGTGGTCTTACGTTCGCCTGTTCGCGGTTTGAAGCTGGAGAGCGGCCAGCTTGCTGGCGTGCGTTTCGATGACAACCGTGAGGAGTCAGCCGACGCATATGTTTTTGCGATTCCTCACACCGCACTCGCCGAACTGCTCCCCGAGAGCCTGAAGCAGGCCGACCCCTCGCTCGCCCATCTCGACAAAATCAAAACCTCGCCCATCACCGGCGTTCATTTCTGGTTCGATCGCCCCGCCATGGACGATCCCTTCGTCACTCTCCTGGACACCACGACGCAGTGGATTTTTAACAAGACCGTTCTATACACGGATTCTTCAAGCAATTCGGATGGTGTTGGAAATTCGACGACCACACCGCAATACCTCCAACTTGTCATCAGCGCTTCTTACGATCTCCTCGAGAAGCCTCGCCAGGAAATCATTGACCTTTGTCTCGCCGAAGTCCGCCATGCCTTGCCGAAAACCCGCGACGCTCAATTGCTCAAGGCGACCGTCATCAAGGAAGCCGCCGCCACGTTCTCTCCCGACCCTGGAGTGGATCGTTGGCGCCCGCCTCAGGTTACAAAAATTCCGGGCTTATATCTTGCCGGCGATTGGACGCAAACCGGCTGGCCCGCCACCATGGAAGGCGCCGTCCGCAGCGGCTATCTCGCCGCCGAAGCCCTTCTTCGCGCCTCCGGCACACCCCGGCCTATTCTTCAACTTGATCTCGCTCCTGACGGCTTTATCCAAATGTGGCTGGGCAAGACGCCGCCCGGGAGAGCTTAGGAATCAGCGGACACAAACCACCCAACCTTTCTCTCTCTCAAAACCAATTCCTGTTCGGCCGCGTCTAATATCTGGTATTCCGCGGCGTGCGCTGACAGGAACGCTTCATACGCTTGTCGCGAGGCCCAGAAATCTAAAGTCAAAAAGATTGCGGGATGCTCAGGATCGTGCAATAATCGAGTCTCCTGGTAGTTGGCGTCTTTCCGGAACAGCGTGGCCCAGTCCCCTTCGGGGCCATAGACTTTCAAGAAACGTTTTCGACAGCCCGGCTTGACTTCGAACTCCCAGACGGCTAAAAACATAGAGGTCCCATCTCCTGCTCTCGGGCGTACGTCACTCTGCAAAGCAAATTCAGGAAGGCATAGCGCAGTCCGGCCGAGTGTAGCAATCCAGTTGGATACAAGCCAAGTTGGCACACCGTTGCGTGCAAAGTTTAAGTTGTAGCCGTTGCAGTCCGTCAGGACTGGCGGGCGGAGGCGTTTGTGGATCGCAAGTATGGTCATCGCGGTTATCGCGACTCTGAAAAGGGTGAGAAGCGCGAGCGCTCTCACGAAAAGAAGCCGCCATCTGGCGGACCGCGCGGCGCCGATCAGTTCGGCCCTCGCACGCCGCGAATGGTGGGAACCGTTACCCGTGCGCGCTGCTCCAATTGCGGCGCCGTCCTCGCCCCCGGTTTCGATCCCAACGGCAAATGTCCCAAGTGCCAGTTTGAGCTGCATTGTTGCAAGCAGTGCCGTTTCTTCGACACCGGCGCGCAGTTCGAGTGCACGCAGCCGATTAAAGAACGCGTCTCCCCGAAGGACGCCAAGAACCATTGCAAGTTCTATGAATTTCGCATGACCGTCGAGAAGGACACTGCGCCCACGACTTACGCGCAAGCTGCGAGCACGAGTGCTCCTGCTCCCCCGCGTTCTAACGACGCCCGCCAGGCCTTCGAGGACCTCTTCAAAAAGTAGGCTTTAGTGGTACAGACTTCGGTCTGTGCCGACCACTCGATCTTGGCTGAGCGCTTCCTCTGTGGATTCGCCGATTTGGAGTCCATCTGTTGTGGGATTCGGCAACGATTCCCATCCCAGAGCCGTCTCTTTGCATCTCCCTGGATTTCCGCTCTCCGTTTCTCCGTTCTCGCCATTTTGATATATCCTCGTGCGGTCAGGAGGGTCGCCCCGAATGAAGCACTCGCGCCGCGCCTTTCTCGAAGCCGGTCTCGCTTTGCCGGCCGTTTTGCATGCAACGCCCGAGCTAGCTGGCGCGGATTGGTCTGCACCCGTCTCTTCGCCGGACTCTTCTTTCGACCCCTGGGTGGAAATCCATCGAGAAAGCCTTCGCCACAACGTCGCCGAAATCTCCCGTCGTGTTTCCACCCGCCCTATTCTCGCCGTCATCAAAAACAATGGCTACGGCATGGGAGTTGCCAACGTCGCTCAGCTTCTAGAACCTCAATCCGAAATCTTCGGTTTCGCGGTCGTCAAGCTTCACGAAGCCTTCTCTCTCCGCGACGCCGGCATTCGCAAACCCATCCTCCTTCTCGGCCCCTTCGACGAGCAAAACCTCGCCGACGCCGTATCCCGCGACATTCTTCCCATGGTTTACACGCCCGTCGGCTCCATGCTGGACAAAATCGCCGCCAAGTCGCAAAAGTCCGTCCCGCTCCATATTTGTATCGACACTGGCATTGGCCGCGTCGGCGTTCCCTATCATCGCGCGGCTCCGCTCGTGCGCGATCTCGCTTCTCGCAAATCCGTCCGCATCCTAGGCACCATGATGACCTTCACCGAAGATCCCGATTTCGATAAAGAACAGTTCCGCCGCTTCAACGAAACGTGTTCGTCGTTCGAAAAGGAAGGCATCGCGCTCGGCAAAAAGCACGCCGCCTCCAGCTTCAGTCTCTTTCAGCATGCAGACTCCTTTCTCGACATGGTTCGTCCTGGCATGGCCATCTACGGCATTTATTCTGAAAACGAATTTCGCCACACCAATATTCTTGATCTCCACCCCGCCATCAGCCTCAAAGCTCGCGTCATTTACGCTAAGAAGCTCCGCAAGGGCGACAGTGCCGGCTACAACCGCGCTTACATGGCGAAAGACGACGTCTGGGTCGCCACCATTCCCGTGGGCCACGCCGATGGCTGGCCGCGCGTGGCCGCAAAAGGCGCAAAAATACGCATCAACGGCGATCTCTATCCGGTGATCGCATCGGTGTCCGCCAGTCACTGCATCGTCGAAATTGGCCCTGAAGAAAAAGTCAAAATCGGCGACGTTGCCACTTTTTTCGACGCACAACCCGGCTCCCGCCCCGAAGACGTCTCCGAATGCTGCGGCGCCTCCGTCTACGACCTCACCATGCACCTCAACCCGCTCCTCACCCGCCGAATCGTCTAGCTTGTTTCAAATGGTTGGCGTAAGCGTCGTTTAGTCTCGAACGATCCGGATTTGTAGGGGGCGCAGCATTTCCGCCCTAGTGGCAACCTATCGAAGACCTGACATCTCTCTTGCTTACTCCTGCGAACCAGTTCACAATTCCGCTGTTCTTAGCAACCACAACAAAGCATTCATCTTCAAAGGAAGCCAGCCATGCGACGCCCAATCCTCGCTGCATTTTTAATTCTTGGTACTGCCGTCTACGCCCACGCTCAATCCAAGCCTCCCGTTTCTCCCTCCGACTACGGCCAATGGGAATCCCTGTTCACCTTCCGCGATCACGGCGGACTCTCACCCGATGGCAAATGGCTCGCTTACGGCATCAATCGCTCGAATCGCAACAACGAACTCCGCATCACTAACATCGCCGACGGCACCACCAAAACGGTTGCTTTCGGCGGGCCGCCTGCGTTCTCTTCGGATTCCCATTGGGCGGCCTATTCCATTGGGATTTCCGAATCGCAGGAAGAAAAACTGAAAAAGGACAAAAAGCCCGTCCCAAAGAAAACCGGCCTCATGAATCTCTCCAACGGCGAACTCACCACTGTGGACGGCATCGAATCCTTCGCCTTCAGCCCAGACGGCGCTTGGCTCGCCATGCGCCGCACTCCACCCGAGAAAAAGGACTCCGACAAAAAAGACCCCGCCGACGCCTCGGAAGCCGACGAACCTCCAGCTGGTGCCACCCTTCTTCTCCGCCAGCTTTCCACCGGCCGCGACACTTCCTTCGGCAACGTCTCCGAATACGCATGGCAAGATCTGCCGAAGGCCGGCACGCTTCTCGCCATGACCATCAACAACGAAGACAAAACCGGTAACGGCGTCCAGATCTTCGACGTTCACGCGTCTGCCGTGCGCGTTCTCGACACTTCTGCCTCCATTTACTCCGGTCTCTCCTGGCGCAAGAAGAGCTCCGACCTCGCTGTCCTCCGCTCCAAATCCGACGATCACCGCGACGGCCCCACACAGGTCGCTTTAGCCTGGACCAATCTCGGCCAGTCCTCCGAGTCCGCTCATCTATACGATCCCACCGCGGACTCGAAATTTCCCGCCGCCACGCGCACCGTTTCCTTTCGCAAACCCGCCTGGGCCCTTGACGGTGGAGTTGTTTTTCTGGGTCTCGCAAGATGGGAAGACAAAATCGCCGAACCCGCCAAGCCCGCAACTCCTGCCGCGGACGGCGCGAAATCAGGCGACGGCGCCAAATCCGCGGATAGCACCGCCAAAGACGCCGACACGGCCAAGAACAAAGAAAAGGACGACGACGATCCGCCCACCGTGGACGTTTGGAATTGGCACGACACGGAAGTCATGCCCAGGCAAAAGTTCAACGCCAAAAACGACCGCCAGAAAAATATGCTGGCCGCCTGGAGCATCGAAAAGAACTCTCTCGTTCCTCTGGGCAAGGATCTGGACGAGCGAGTTACTCCGCTCGAACACCAACCTTTAGCTGTTTCTGCTGATTGGTCCGCTTACGCTATGGAGCGCTCTATCGGCCGTCCCGCCGCGGACATTTCTCTGGTCGACATCTCCACCGGCGCCCGCACAAAAATCCAGGATCGCCTCAACGACGACCACTATCTCGAAGAAAGCCCCGGCGGCCACTACCTGCTCTACTTCCATGACGACAACTATTGGACGGTCAACACCGCCTCGCGCGCCGTCGTCAACATCACCAAAGGCGTTCAAACTTCATTTGTCGATCGCGAATCCGACGAGACCATCAAGCAGAAGCCTGCCTTCGGCGTCGCTGGTTGGACCAAAGACGACGGGGCCCTCATCCTCTACGACAAGTTCGATCTCTGGCAGGTTGCTCCCGATGGTTCAAAAGCCGTTCGCCTCACCGACGGCGCCGCTGATCAAGTCCGCCATCGCTACGAGAAGCTCGATCCCGAAGAAGAATGGATTGACACCAGCAAGCCCATCTATCTCAGCTTGTTCGGCATCTGGACCAAAAAATCAGGCTTCGCGCGTTTGAAGCCAGGTGCATCCGGCGCGCTCACCGAAGAGCATCTCCTTTGGTTCGACAAAAGTCTCGATCACTTAGCCAAAGCCAAAGATGCTGATGTCTTCGAATATGTCGAGCAAACCTTCGTGGATTCACCCAACTCCTTCATCGCAGGCCCCGATCTGAAAAACGCCAAAGCCGTCACCAAGACCAATCCCTTCCAGAGCAATTACGCCTGGGGCCGCGAACAGCTCATCGAATACAAGAACAGCCACAACGAACGCCTGCAAGGCGCGCTCTTCTATCCCGCCGGCTACGATCCCGCCAAAAAATATCCCATGATCGTCTACATGTACGAGAAGCTTTCCGACAACCTGCACCGCTACAGCGCGCCCTCCGAGCGCAACTATTACAACGTCAGCGCTATGAACGCCCACGGCTATTTCGTCCTCGAGCCGGACATTCTCTTCAAGCCCCGCGATCCAGGCATCTCCGTCGCCGATTGCGTCACCGCCGCCGCAAAGCGCGTCATTCAAATGGGCGTCATCGACCCGAAGCGCATCGGCATCATGGGTCATTCCTGGGGCGGTTTTGACACCACGTATCTCGCCACGCACGTAACGAATTTCTTCGCTGCGGGTGTCGCGGGCGCTCCCATCACCGATCTCGTCAGCAACTACGGCAATCATCACTGGAGCATCGGCATCGCCGAAACCGATCATATCGAAACCGGCCAGCAGCGCATGGAAGTTCCTCTCTACGAAGACCTCCAAGCTTACATACGTAACTCCGCGGTTTTCGGCGTATCCACCATGACCACGCCGCTTCTCATCGAAGTCGGCGACAGTGACGGGACCGTCTTTTTTCATCAGGGCGTGGAGCTCTACAACATCGCTCGCCGAGCCAGGAAAGAAGTCGTCCTCATCGAATACGCGGGTGAAGATCACGGCCTCCGCAAGAAAGCCAATCAGATCGACTATCAGCGCCGCATTTTCCAGTGGTTTGGCCACTACTTAAAAGATGAGCCCGCGCCCGAGTGGATCACCAAAGGCGAGCCTTATCTCGCGCACGAAAGGGAATTAAAGAAACTCAAAGCCTCCTCCACAAAAACCCAGTGACGCTTCTGAGAAACTGTAGGGGCGCGCTTTAGCGCGTCACTTAGCCTTGTCTCGGCAGTGCCGATAGGAGTGGATATGTCACTCGTCACTCGAAGGCTTTTCGTCAAGCAGGCAGCGCTCGCTGGAGCAGCTCTTTGCGGTGGCCCGATGAATGCGCTTGCGGAAGCGAGCGACCTCTTCAAAGGGCGAGAGCAGAATGCGTCGACGCTCGATGCTGGGTCAATCCGCCAGTTCGCTTCCAAAGTTACCGGCCACGTAATTACGCCCGAGGCCTCCGACTATGATGCGTCGCGCTTGATCTTCAACCGCGCATTCGATCAGCACCCGGGGCTGATCGTGCGCTGCGCAGGTGCTTCCGATGTCGCGCGGTCTCTCGATTTTGCCCGGGCGCGCAATTTACTACTGGCAGTGCGCGGCGGAGGCCACAGCCGCGCAGGATTCAGCGTGTGCGATGGCGGCATGGTGATCGATCTCTCCGAAATGAACCGGGTCGAAGTCGACGCTGACAAGCTCGTGGTTCGCGCGCAAGCCGGCGCCCTCGTGCGCGATCTGGACCAGGCCACGCAGCGCTTCGGCCTGGCCACGACGTCGGGCGGCTGCCCGACCGTAGGGGTCGCAGGCCTGACGCTCGGCGGCGGAGAAGGATTGTTGATGACCAAGTATGGGACCGCGTGCGACAACCTTTTGTCTGCACGCCTGGTAACCGTGGACGGAAGGGAAGTCGAGGCCAGCCAGAATTCCAATCCAGATCTTTTCTGGGCCACTCGCGGCGGAGGCGGAAACTTCGGCGTGCTGACGGCGCTCGAATACAAGCTCCATCCCGTAACCGAGGTTCTGGCGGGAACGCTCGCCTATCCACCTGGACGAATTCCCGAGCTGCTCGAGGCTTTTGCCAAATTCGTCGCGGCGGCGCCGGATGAGATCGGCCTAGTTGGCGTGGTGCTACCATCCGAACAAGGACCAAGGTTCCAAATACTGGTCTGCTATTTCGGTGATCCCCGCACCGGGAATGACCTGCTACGGCCGTTGCGAGCGCTGAAACCACAGGAGGACAAGATTTGCGTTGCATCCTACTTGGAAACCCAGGCGACCATCAATCCCTATTCTTCCGTCGCCCATTTCCAGACCAACTTGGTTCTTCCGGAACTCAACCCATCTGCAATGCAGGCGATTACGACTGCGGCCAACGATGGCCTTCCAAACACCAGGGTGTTCATTGTTCCGATTTACGGCGCCGTCACGCGGGTGGGTTTGAAGGACACTGCGTTTCCTTTGCGGCAACCGTGCTACGAATTGGACCTCATGGGCCGCTGGAGCGCTCCAGCCGAAAAAGAACGTGCGGTGCAGTGGGTCAAGGCCTTGCGCGACAAGTTGCAACCCTTTGCGAAGGGAGCCTACAGCAACCAACTCGGCGAAACGAGCGAGGCTCTTGTCCGCGCGTCCTACGGCCCGAATTATGCTCGCCTTGTTGAGATCAAGAAAAAATACGATCCCAACAATGTTCTGCGTCTCAACCAGAACATCAAGCCGAGCTAGGTCTGAGGCAATCCCGAGACGTCATCCCGAGCGCAGCGAGGGATCCTGGCTTTAATTCAGCTTCCCCAGGCTCGACGGGATAGACTCATCCTTGCGATGAAGCGCCGCTTGAGCCTTCACTCCTCTGAAAAATTCAACCTCGCAATCTTATTGTCTTTCGTCAATCCAACCGAAATCATGAGCGTTAAATTCGGATACTTCGCGCGATACCGGTAATTCCTTCGCTCGCCTTCTTCTGTCCTCTCCATCAACTCTAGCGCCCTCAATTCTCCAAACTCTTTCAACGCCGGTCCCAATTCCTGAATCTCATCCGGGAAAAGTCGTTTCCATGCTTCTTCCGTGAACTGTTCCGGCTTTGCTTTTCCATCTACGATTCCGCGCAGAACTTCTTTCATCATTTGAGTCACCTGCGGCTCTTTGTCCTCAATCGGCTTCGGTTCGACCGGTTTCAGTGCCGGATTGTAAATCGCCGCCACGCCTGTTGTAATCTTTTTCGGGTTCGAATGTCCCGAATCCAGATTCGTCAGCGCCACCACCGTCAACCGGTCATCTATGTAACGGGCGATATAAGTCGTGAACCCCTGCCACGCTCCGCCGTGCTCAATCACGCGGTGTCCGTTGACGTTGTTGATTTCCCACGCAAACCCGTAATTCGCCTTGTTTGGCTGTCCATTATTGAGCTTCTCCACCGTCCACATACGGTCCAGACCGGCTTTCTTCAGCAGTCTCTCCGTGTACAGCGCCGCGTCCCACTTCTGCAAATCCTCTACCGTGAAATACAACGCCCCGTCAGCCGTCGAGTTGAGTGACGGCGAGACCCAGTCCTGATTTTTCAGCTCGCCTTTCACTAACTGGTATCCCGCTGCGCGCCTCGGTATAATGTCTGCCTCGCTGATAATGCGAGTGCGGCTCATGCCTAGTGGCCTAAAAATCCTTTCCTGCAAAAAGTCACCATAGAATTTTCCCGTCACCTTGTGAATTAAAATACCGAGCAGCACGTAATTCGTATTCCGGTACGCCCAGTCCTCGCCTGTCTTGAAATCCATCGGCATCTCAGCGATTTTCTTGTAGAGCTCGTCTTCCGTGAAATCCAATCGCATATAAAACGGTCCGCCCACCTTCGTCCGCGCTCCCGTTTCGTATTCGCTTAATCCCGAAGTGTGGCTCAGCAGATTGTGCACTTCGATGGCGTTCCACGTTTCCGGCGCATCCGGGAAGTATTTCTTGACGGGATCGTCCAGGCTAACTTTTCCCTCCTCCACCAACATCATCACCGCCGTCGCGGTAAACTGCTTTCCCACCGACCCCGATTGAAAAATCGTGTCCGGAGTCACCACCGCATCCCACTCCACGTTTGCGAGTCCGTAGCCCTGCGCTCTTGCCATCTTTCCGTCGCGATACACGCCCACCGCCGCGCCCGGAATATGCTGTTTCTGCAGCTCGCTCTGCACAAGCGCATCCACCTTCCCATCCACATCGTCCGCCGCTGCCAGCCTGCTTCCCGCTTCGGTCGCAGCGACAGCCAAAATGCCAGCCGCAATCATCACGATCTTCCTCACGTGTCCTCCCAATCGATAAGTCTTGTCAGCGATCTATTCCTGAAGTCTCGGCTCGCGCTGCCGGTCGCCCCACACTGCCCATGGAATCGTCAGCCATAGTGCCAATGCGCTAAACGCAAGCACTCGAACGCTAGGCGGTGGCGCTCCGAACAGGGACGCGAGATACACCGCGGCGAGAAAAACCGCAAGCGACCAGAAGGCGACATTCCATCCACCTTTCGATCGTGTCGCCCTCAGATAGAGAAGCAAGCCCGCGGCGAACAATCCAAATTCCACCACCAAAGTCAACGGCACGGAGTCCCACATCCCCAATCCAACTTTTGGCCCTCCGGGATACAGCGGCATGTCGGGGCGATGCGAGAAATAGTCCAGCAGCCAATGGGTCGGCACCAGCGTGCCAACAACCGCAGCCGTGCGGAAGTCCTTCCGCCACGCGAAATAAATCGCGCCGAGCAGCAGCCCCCACACCAATTGCGTCAGTAAACTATGTGAAATGGGATATGAAACGAAGTCCAACGGCGTGACGCGGGTAATCTCTGGCGCAATTCGTACCTGCTCAACTCCCAGAAGCAGCAGGATCGGCCACAGCAAGTCCGCGAACTGGGCTGAAAGCACGAGCGTTCCTAACGAAGCCTTTGGCGCAGCCCTCGTCGCCGCCATGGCCAGTGCAAAGTGCCCCAGGAACATAGGCCACTATGACTCCTTTTGCGGCGGGCGTTGCGTGACCGATGTCGCTATTGCGACGGCGAGAAACAGAAATGACGCCTTATAAAAACTCATGTGCCCGAGGTTCGTCCCAAAAACATCCGCATAGAGGCCAAAGCTGTTCAGGCCCCGAATAATCAAAGAAACCAACGCGCACGCCAATCCCAACCAATAAGTCCACATCGCCAAATGCTTCTCCATGGCAGGTCTCCTCTCGCTCCAGGATTTCTCGAGGACGGCTCCAACAGTGGCCCTAAGCTATTCCCTGATTCCCTCTCTGTCAATCGCCACGACGAGATGTCCAATTCCAACAACGACGCTCCAGCCCTGCGCTGGTTTGCGGCATGTAGAGGCCGGGCTTTAGCCCGGCCAGCCAGATGCGCAGTAGGGGCTGTTTGTTGGAGGCAGGCTCAACCCGCCTCTTCGGTCTTGTAGCGGTCGCTTTTTTACCTTGAGGAACGAAGGACTGAAGCGGGCGCTTTGCAGGACCTGACTGGGGCCAATGCAAATGAGGACCAAGTCTGCACCGGTGGAGCACCGGTTTTTCAGTTGATTCGCAGCGAAAACGCGGGGCGATCCCCTTGTTCGGGCGGTTTCCCCTTAATTGCATCCTGAATGTGCCGCAGCAGCGCGTCGCGCGAAAACGGCTTTTGCAAAAAATACGCGCCTTGCAGAAGATTTGGCGCTTCGCTGAATTCCTCTGTGTAGCCCGACATGTACACCACTTTCAATTCCGGCAGCTTCTGCTTCAGCCGTTTCGCAAGTTCTGGTCCCCGTAAGCGCGGCATCACCACGTCGGTCACAAGGACGTCAATCTGCTCTCCAAACCTCTGCCCGGTTTCGAAGCCTTCCTCTCCGTCTGCCGCCGTTAGCACTTGATAACCCGCCGTTTTCAGAAATTCGCAGGTGAGCGTCCTTACTTCGGCTTCATCTTCCACCAGCAGCACGGTTTCGCGCCCTCGGCTCAGCTTTGCCGCCCGCTCTTCCTCCGCAACCGTCTGCGCCTGATCTCGCACTTGCGGCAGGTAAATCTCAAACCGCGCACCCGCCCCCGGCTCCGAATCCACAAAAATGTAGCCCGAACTCTGTTTCACCACGCCGTACACGGTGGCCAGCCCAAGCCCGGTGCCTTTGCCGGGCTCCTTCGTCGTAAAGAACGGCTCGAAAATGCGCGCCTTGGTGCTTGCTTCCATACCGAAGCCGGTATCGCTCACTGCCAGCATTACGTACTCGCCCGTGGACAGCGGCGTGCGCGATTGCGCATACCCTTCGTCCACGCGAACGCTTGCCGTCTCAATCGTCAGCGTCCCGCCCTTCGGCATGGCGTCTGAAGCGTTCACAATCAGGTTCAACAGCACCTGCTCGATCTGTCCCGGGTCCGCTTGCACGCGCCCGAGTGGCTCGGCCAGTTGCGTCTTGTATTCAATGTCCTCGCGTAGCAGCCGCTGCAAAAGCCTGCCCATTTCCACAATCAACTCGTTCAAGTCCAAAATCTTCGGCTGGAGCATCTGCCTGCGGCTGAACGCCAGCAATTGCCGCGTCAACAACGCCGCCCGGTCTGCCACGCGCCGGATCTGCTCGCAATTTGCGCGTACGGTGTCCGTCGTCTTGAGTCGCTCCAGGGCAAGATCGCTGTTTCCCTTGATTACCGTCAGCAAATTGTTGAAGTCATGAGCCACACCGCCGGCCAGCCGTCCCAACGCATCCATTTTCTGCGCCTGCCGTAGCTGTTCCTCGAGCTGCTCCCGTTGTTCCTCGTTTCGTTCTAGCGTATTGCGCATGCTTTCGAACGCTCGCGTCACGCGCGCCACTTCATCGTCGCCATCCGCTCTTAGCGGATACTCAAAGTTGCCTTCTTCGAGCGCCCGCACTCCTTCCACCAGCGAACCCAGAGGCTTCGTGAATGTGTCTGAGATCACGTAAGCGAGCAGCACGCCGGCCAGCACCACAATCACCCCCAGCCCAATCAGCAAATGGTTCAGCCGCCCAACCGACGCCAGCGCCTCTTCATCCGATTTCAGCACTACGAGACTCAGGCCCGGGTGAGCCCCCGGCATCAACTCCAGCGAACTCGTATAGAAATGTTTCTTCCCGAGTTGCGGCTCAAGAGGTTTGTGCCCGCCTCTGATTTCTTCCGCCACTTGCTGCTCGTCCATCGCAACCAGCGAACTCACTGTCACGCTGTCGCCGTATTGGAATACCACTTCGCTTGACAGAATTCGCCCCAAATCCTTCGCACGGGCGCCGTCAAGTTCACGCCCGACAATTACTTCGCCCATGGGTACGCTGTTGATTGGAGGATCTTTATAAAACCGCTTTACCACTACCTGATAAATCCGCTTCCCGTTCACCCACCAATCCTGGTTGCTCGCGCCGCCCACCAGCGCCTTGATGCTTTCGCTCGAAACATCGGCAGGGAAGTCGGAAATCCGGCTTTGGAGCGCGGTAATTTTTCCCTTGGGGTCCACCAGCGCAAACAGGTCGCATTCCTCTGACTGCCATGGGTCCTGGCTGACCTCGCGGATCACTGTTGAATCACCGTTGCGCATGTACGCCAGTGTCGCGAGTAGCTCCGCCTTACGGCTCAGCACTAACCGCCGCTGCTGCTCCATCACCTGATATGTCAGTATGGAATTTCGTGCGTCTTCTTCGACCTGCCGCTGCCCCTGCCCCTGCATGGACTGGCGCACCGCCAGCAGCGTGCCCCCGGTCATCGTGGCGATGACCAGCACCAGCGAGAGCAAGAACTTACTGCGCAGTTTCATGTGCCCCGCGAACTCCCAGAAATCGTTCGTCGGTCGCTCGAAACGGTCTTGCTTGCGTTCCCCTGCGCCTGAGGACTCGGCGCCTGACAACATGCGTTTCTGTCCCAGGGGACGTGCGTTTTCCGCTGGCATGCGCATGAGAGGGCTTCGGGGCGCCCATTATGTGTTTCGCGGAACTTTGCTCGAATAGCCCTTTCGTACCAAGTTTCTAGTACGCGCGTACAGCCTGTCCTTTTTTCCTCCGTGTTTCTGCTTTACTTTTAGCGTCGGCATCGGGCCGGCGTGCCGTTCTTCTGGGCCGCGCTACATTTACTTCCCCCATGGGTGCAACCTTGGCAACCACCTCCGCACGTTGCGACAATACTCTTCGTACTCCGCGCCAAACATTCTTCGAAGCGTCGGCTCCTCGTAGCACCTGACAAACAACGCCACGGCAATCACGGCCACTGCGGCTACTTCCAGGGCCCCGCGGCTCGCCCGCCCAAAGACCACCCAGAGCCCCGTCCACCCCGTAAGGAATCCTACGTACATGGGATTACGTACGTAGCGGTAGAAGCCCACGACCACCAGCTGCTTCGGCGGGGCCATGGGCGCAG
>Ga0126381_100000625_pt1 | contig 38975 bp, 32 predicted proteins | sample PanSoiMetPlot_28_FD_96465 | JGI IMG/M metagenome (GOLD analysis project Ga0126381, IMG submission 96465) | Tropical forest soil microbial communities from Panama - MetaG Plot_28 | ecosystem: Environmental > Terrestrial > Soil > Tropical forest > Bulk soil | place: Panama | collected 2016-02-17 | reverse complement strand
CGGGGATTTTCGGGCCGCGTGCGCGGGACGTTCAGCAACCTCGATCCGGCTCGCACCGTTCTGGGAGTATTCATGGCTACTGCTGTCGCCTCGGCCCAACCCTCGCGCGAAGATTTCGCCAAGCTGCTCGATGAGTCCTTCGGCAGCGGCAACCTGCAGGAAGGATCGGTCATCAAGGGGACCGTCGTCGGGATCGAGAAGGATGTCGCCGTCATTGACGTGGGTCTCAAGACCGAGGGGCGCGTGCCGCTGCGCGAGTTCTCCGGGCCCGGGCGGGCGAACGAGCTCAAGGTCGGCGACAGCGTCGAGGTCTATCTGGAGCGGGTCGAGAACGCGCTCGGCGAGGCGGTGCTCTCGCGCGACAAGGCGCGCCGCGAGGAGAGCTGGGGCAAACTCGAGAAGGCCTTCCAGGGCAACGAGAAGGTCCAGGGTGTCATCTTCAACCAGGTCAAGGGCGGCTTCACGGTCGATCTCGATGGCGCCGTGGCCTTCCTGCCGCGCAGCCAGGTCGACATCCGGCCGATCCGCGACGTCACCCCGCTCATGAACGTGCCGCAGCCGTTCCAGATCCTGAAGATGGACCGCCGCCGCGGCAACATCGTGGTGTCGCGACGCACCGTGCTCGAGGAGACCCGCGCCGAGCAGCGCCAGGAGCTGGTGCAGAACCTCGAGGAAGGCCAAGTCATCGACGGCGTGGTCAAGAACATCACCGACTACGGCGCCTTTGTGGACCTCGGCGGCATCGACGGCCTGCTGCATGTCACCGACATTGCCTGGCGGCGCGTCAATCATCCGACCGAAGTGCTTACCATCGGCCAGCAGGTCAAGGTCAAGATCATCAAGATCAATCACGAGACGCACCGCATCTCGCTCGGCATGAAGCAGCTGCAGGACGATCCCTGGCAGGGCATCGAGGGCAAGTTCCCGGTCGGCGCCCGCTTCAAGGGCCGCGTCACCAACATCACCGACTACGGCGCGTTCGTGGAGCTCGAGCCCGGCATCGAAGGGCTCATCCACGTCTCGGAGATGTCGTGGACCAAGAAGAACGTGCATCCCGGCAAGATCGTCTCGACCTCACAAGAGGTCGAAGTGCAGATCCTCGAGGTCGATTCGGTCAAGCGCCGCATCTCGCTTGGCCTCAAACAGACCATGCGCAATCCCTGGGAAGTGTTCGTCGAGAAATATCCGGCCGGCACCGAGGTCGAGGGCGAGGTCAAGAACAAGACCGAGTTCGGTCTATTCCTCGGGCTCGACGGCGACGTCGACGGCATGGTGCACCTCTCCGACCTCGACTGGAAACGCCCAGGCGAGCAGGTGATGGAGGAGTACAAGAAGGGCGACATGGTGCGCGCCCAGGTCCTCGACGTCGATGTCGAGAAGGAGCGCATCTCCCTCGGCATCAAGCAGCTCGAAGGCGATCCGTTCGCGACCGAGAGCGCCGGCGACATCAAGAAAGGTGCGGTGGTCACCTGCGAGGTCACCGAGGTCAAGGAATCCGGCATCGACGTCAAGATCATCGGCACCGACCTGACCGCCTTCATCAAGCGCTCCGAGCTGGCGCGCGATCGCGGCGAGCAGCGGCCCGAGCGCTTCGCGGTTGGCGAGAAGGTCGACGCGCGCGTCACCCAGTTCGACCGCCGCAGCCACAAGATCACGGTGTCCATCAAGGCGCTGGAAGTGGCCGAGGAGAAGGAGGCGATCGCCCAGTACGGCTCCTCCGACTCGGGCGCGACGCTCGGCGACATCCTCGGCACGGCGCTCAAGCGCGCCGGCGAGAAAGCCGAGGAGAAGTCGGACGAGTAGATTGGGCGCGTAGCGAATAGGAGTGGTGAGTAGCGAAAGCTTGCCGCTCCGCTCACGACTCACTTGGATTCACCACTCACTATCTCCGTTAGTCACCACTCGTTATCGCTGTTGCCGGTCACCAAGGAACGCCAACCATGTCGCTCGATGCCGACCAAATCGTCGACCGCCGCCGCATGCGGCGCAAGCTCACCTTCTGGCGCGTGCTCGCGGTCGCGCTGGCCGTGGGTATCGTGATTGCGCTCGGCAGCGCGCTGCGCTCGCCCGAGATGTTCGCGAGCGCTGCCGGGGGCTCGATCGCGCGCATCTCCATCACGGGCCTCATCCGCAGCGACCAGGAGCGGGTGACGGCGCTGACGCGGCTCGGCAACTCGCAGGCCAAGGCGGTGATCGTGCACATCAATAGCCCGGGCGGCACGACGGCCGGCTCCGAGGAGCTGCACCACGCGCTGCTCGGGCTCAAGAACAAGAAGCCCACGGTGGTGGTGGTCGACGGGCTGGCGGCGTCGGGCGGCTATATCGCGGCGATCGCCGGCGACCATATCGTGGCGCAGGAGACCTCGCTCGTCGGCTCGATCGGCGTGCTGTTCCAGTTCCCCAATGTGAGCGAGCTGCTGACCAAGCTTGGCGTCACCATGGAGGAGGTCAAGTCGTCACCGCTCAAGGCGGCGCCCAACGGGTTCGAGCCGACGAGCCCGGAGGCGCGCGCCGCCATCGCGGCCCTGGTCAAGGATTCCTACGACTGGTTCCGCGATCTGGTGAAGCGCCGCCGGCAGCTCGACGATGCCGGCCTCGAGGCGGTGGCCGACGGGCGGGTGTTCACCGGCCGGCAGGGCATTTCGCTCAAGCTCGTCGACGAGCTTGGCGACGAGGAGACGGCCATCGCCTGGCTCGCCAAGGAAAAGAATGTCGATCCGAAGACCGCGGTGCGCGACTATCAGCTGCACGACCGGCTCAGCGATCTGACGTTCCTGCGTACCGCGGGCGGCGCCGTGCTCGATGCCGCGGGCCTCGGCGCGCTGGCGCAACGCTTCCAAGCGTGGGGCTCGGTGCAGGAGCGCATCAATCTTGACGGTCTGTTGGCGCTTTGGCAACCTTCGGCCGGCAACTAGAATCGTCGGCTTCATGAGGCGGTCGCCGCAATGATCAAGTCCGAGCTGGTGCAGCGCATCTCCACGCAAAATCCGCATCTCTATCAGCGCGACGTCGAGAACATCGTCAACGCGATACTGGGCGAGATCATCGCCGCCATGGCGCGCGGCGACCGGGTCGAGCTGCGCGGCTTCGGGGCCTTCTCGGTGAAGCATCGCCCGGCCCGCTCGGGGCGTAATCCGCGCACCGGGGCGCATGTCTCGGTCGAGAAGAAATCGGTGCCGTTCTTCAAGACCGGCAAGGAGATGCGCGAGCGGCTCAACCGCCCGGGGGTCTGACTTCGCAGTCATTGCCGGGCTTGACGCCGCGTGTTTGCCCGCACTTGCAGCACGCATCCGCAAGCCCGCGGGTGAGGGATGCGGTGCGAGGGATGCGGTGTGAGGGATGCGGTGGTTGACGGGTGAAAACTGGCACTAGGCTCCATCGATGATCCGCAAGTTTGTCACCGCGCTGGTCCTGCTCGTCGTCGCGGCGTTGCTGATCTCGTTTGCGATCGCCAATCGTCAGCTCGTCACCGTCTCGCTCGACCCGTTCAGCGATGTCGCTCCGGCGCTGGTGCTCACGCAGCCGCTTTATCTCGTCGTCTTTGCCCTGGTGATTTGCGGGGTCGTGGTCGGCGGCTGTGCGGCCTGGCTCGGGCAGGGCAAGTGGCGCGCGCGCGCCCGCCGCGCCGAGGCGGAGGTCGCGCGGCTGCGCCCCCAGGTGATCGAGCGCGGGAGTAGCGTCCCCTCGGCGCCGCCGCGCGCGCCGGCGCTCCGCCTCATGGTGCCGCCGCCCGCGGCTTGACCTTCGGCGCCATCACGTGCTTGTCGCGGGCTCGACCGCGGAGCGCTCCAGTCTGCGCTGCCTGAAAGGGTCGCGGGACAAGCCCGGACCAGATCGCGTGATCCCGCGGCGCTCACGCAAAGGGCAGGCATTTTTGTTGAAAATGCCCTAAAGCTTGACCGGAGCCTTAAGAAGGATTGGCATGTCCGTCCTGATCAAAATCTGCGGCCTGAGCACGCTGGCGACGCTCGACGCCGCGCTCGAGGTCGGCGCCGACCTGGTGGGTTTCGTGTTCTTCCCGCCCTCGCCGCGCCATGTCGGCTTCGCGGCGGCGCGCACGCTCGCCGCGCGGGTGCGGCCGGGGGTCCGCAAGGTTGCGGTCTCGGTCGACGCCACCGACGCGCACCTGAAATCCTGCATCGTCGCGCTCAAGCCCGACCTGCTGCAGCTGCACGGATGCGAGACTCCCGAGCGCGTCGCCGCGGTCCGCGCGCGGTTTCGCCTGCCGGTCATGAAGGCGCTCCCGCTCAGCGAGCGTTCTGACCTGCTGCAGATCCGTCAATACGCCAAGGTTGCCGACTTCCTCATGTTCGATGCGCGGGCGCCGCATGGGGCGACGCGGCCTGGAGGGTTCGGCAAGACCTTCGACTGGCGGCTGCTCGAGAACCTCGATCTCGCGGTACCGTTCATGGTCTCCGGTGGTCTCGATGCGGGCAATGTCGAGGAGGCGCTGCGCATCTCGCGGGCGGACGGCCTCGACGTGTCGTCGGGCGTCGAGAACGCCCCTGGCGAGAAGGATGCCGATATGATCCGCGCCTTCGTGCAGGCCGCGCGGGCGGCCGACGTGAAGCTCGCGCGGCCCCCCCGGAGCAACGCGGCCGGCGCGATCGGGCGCCGCTGAGAAGGAAAGCAATGTCGATCCAGCAGCCCAATTCGTTCCGAACTGGTCCCGACGAGCGCGGACATTTCGGTATCTACGGAGGCAGGTTCGTCGCCGAGACCTTGATGCCGCTGATCCTGGACCTGGCGCAGGCCTATGCGCAGGCCAAGGCCGATCCGGCATTTCGACGCGAGATGGATGAGCACCTCACGCATTATGTGGGCCGGCCCTCGCCGCTCTATTTTGCGCAGCGCATGACCGCGCATTGCGGCGGCGCGAAGATCTACTTCAAGCGCGAGGATCTCAATCATACCGGCGCCCATAAGGTGAACAATGTGCTCGGCCAGATCATGCTGGCGCGCCGCATGGGCAAGCCGCGTATCATCGCGGAGACCGGCGCCGGCATGCACGGGGTCGCGACCGCGACGCTCTGCGCCAAGTTCGGCCTAACCTGCATCGTCTATATGGGCGCGGTCGACATCGAGCGGCAGCAGCCGAACGTGCTGCGCATGCAGGCGCTGGGCGCCGAGGTGCGGCCCGTCACCTCCGGCTCCAACACCCTCAAGGACGCCATGAACGAGGCGTTGCGCGATTGGGTGACCAACGTCGCCGACACATTCTATTGCATCGGCACGGTCGCGGGGCCGCATCCCTATCCGATGATGGTGCGCGACTTTCAGAGCGTCATCGGCAACGAGACGCGCGAGCAGATGATGGCGCAGGAGGGCCGGCTGCCGGATTCGCTCCTCGCCTGCATCGGCGGCGGCTCGAATGCCATGGGGCTGTTCCATCCGTTCCTCGACGACCCGCAGATCGAGATCTTTGGCGTCGAGGCCGCCGGCCACGGCCTCGATAGCCGGGCGCACGCCGCCTCGCTCGCGGGCGGGCGGCCCGGCGTGCTGCACGGCAACCGCACCTACCTGCTGATGAATGCCGACGGGCAGATCGAGGAGGCGCATTCGATCTCGGCCGGCCTCGATTATCCCGGCATCGGCCCCGAGCACGCCTGGCTCGCCGACATCAAGCGCGTGCAATATCTCTCCGCGACCGACGCGGAGGCCGTTGCGGCCTTTGGGCTCTGCGCGCGGCTCGAAGGCATCATCCCGGCGCTCGAGCCCGCGCATGCGCTGGCGCGCGCGCTGGACATGGCGCCGAAGAAACCCAAGGATCACCTGCTGGTGGTCAACATGTCAGGGCGCGGCGACAAGGACCTGACGAGCGTCGAGGCCTATCTCAAGCGGCATCGGGCATGAGCACCCGGATCGAGCAGCGCTTCGCCGCGCTGGCGCGCGAAGGCCGCGCGGCGCTGGTCACCTTTGTGACCGCGGGCGATCCCGACCAGGCGACCTCGCTCGAAATCCTGCGCGCCTTGCCGGGAGCCGGCGCGGATCTGATCGAGCTCGGCATGCCGTTCACCGATCCGATGGCCGATGGCCCCGCCATCCAGGCCTCCTCGCTGCGGGCGCTGCAGGCCGGGCAGGACATGCACAAGACGCTTGTCATGGTGACGGCCTTCCGCAAGGCGGACGACGCGACCCCGATCGTGCTCATGGGCTACTACAATCCGATCTACATCTACGGCGTGGCGCGCTTCCTGGCCGATGCCAAGGCGGCCGGCGTCGACGGCCTCATCGTGGTCGATCTGCCGCCGGAGGAGGACGACGAGCTCTGCGTGCCGGCGCTCGCGGCCGGGCTCAATTTCATTCGTCTCGCCACGCCCACGACCGACGACAAGCGCCTGCCTGCCGTGCTCGCCAACACGTCGGGCTTCGTCTATTACGTCTCGATCACCGGCATTACCGGCATGGCGGCGCCCGATACCGGCAAGGTCGCGGCCGCGGTCGAGCGCATCAAGCGCCACACGGCGCTGCCGGTCGCGGTCGGCTTCGGGGTGCGCAGCGCCGCGCAGGCGCGCGCCATCGCGGCGGTCGCCGACGGCGTCGTGGTCGGCTCGGCGCTGGTCGATGCGCTGAAGCAGGGCTGCGGCGCCGATATGAAAGCGACGGCGGTCAGCGTCAAGGCGGTGACCGATCTCGTCGCCGAGCTCGCCGGCGGCGTGCGCGCCGCGCGGCGTGTTGCGGTTGAATGACACGCGGTTCGTCGTCCGCATCAGGGCGCGCACGCCGGTCGCGGGCCATGGAGCGCAGCGGAATGCGGGCATTCCCGTATTCCGCTGCGCTTCCTACGGGCTACAAGAGAATGCCAAGCTGTACTATATCAGCGTCGACCAGTGCGTTGAGGCAACCACCATGAACTGGATCTCCAACGTCGTCCGGCCGAAGATCCGCAGCTTCCTCAACCGGCGCGAGACGCCGGAGAATCTCTGGATCAAGTGTCCGGAGACCGGGCAGCTCGTCTTCTACAAGGACGTCGAGTCGAACCAGTTCGTCATTCCGGGCTCGAACTATCACATGCGCATGGGCGCCATGGCGCGCATGAAGTCCATGTTCGATGGCGAGACCTGGTTCGACATCGCCATCCCGGAGGTCCCGGTCGATCCGCTGAAATTCCGCGACGAGCGCCGCTATCTCGACCGCCTCAAGGACGCGCGCAGCAAGACCGGCACCACCGATGCGATCAAGCTCGGCTACGGCAAGCTCGAAGGCCTGCCGGTGGTGATCGCGGTGCAGGATTTTGACTTCATGGGCGGCTCGCTCGGGATGGCGGCCGGCGAGGCCGTGATCAAAGGCGTGCAGACCGCAGTCGACAAGGGCACACCCTTCATCCTGTTCGCGGCCTCCGGCGGCGCCCGCATGCAGGAGGGCGTGCTGTCGCTGATGCAGTTGCCGCGTACTACCGTGGCGGTGCAGATGCTGCGCGAGGCGCGCAAGCCCTATCTGGTGGTCCTCACCAATCCGACCACCGGCGGCGTCACCGCCTCCTACGCCATGCTGGGCGACGTCCAGCTCGCCGAGCCCGGCGCGCTTATCGGCTTCGCCGGCCCGCGCGTCATCGAGCAGACCATCCGCGAGAAACTGCCGGAGGGCTTTCAGCGCGCCGAGTATCTCAAGGATCACGGCATGGTGGACATGGTGGTGCACCGCCATCAGCTGCGCGCGACACTCGCCAATCTGTGCCGGCTCTTGACCAAGTCGCCGCCGTCCGTTCCCGCCAGCACGCTGCCGGTGCCGGCGCCCGCCTGACCTCGGCGCGGGCGCACATGAGTGCAGTCGATTCCATCGTCACACGGCTCGTCGGGCTGCATCCCAAGCGGATCGACCTGACGCTCAAGCGCATGTGGGGCATTCTCGCGGCGCTGGGCCATCCCGAGCGCCAGCTGCCGCCGCTGATTCATGTGGCCGGCACCAACGGCAAGGGCTCCGCCATCGCCTTCATGCGCGCGATCCTGGAGGCCGCGGGCTTGCGCGTGCACGTCTATACGTCGCCGCACCTGGTGCGCTTCAACGAGCGCTTTCGGCTTGGCGCGGTCGGAGAGGGCCGGCTCGCCACCGATGACGAGCTCGCCGCGGCGCTCGCCGAATGTGAGCGCGCCAATGCCGACGCGCCGATCACGGTGTTCGAGATCACCACGGCCGCGGGGCTCATGTTGTTCGCGCGCCATCCGGCCGACGTTCTGTTGCTGGAGGTCGGCCTCGGGGGCCGGCTCGACGCCACCAACGTGATCGAGCGCCCGCTCGCCACCGTGATCACCCCGGTCGCGCTCGACCATGCGGAATTCCTCGGCGATACGATTAGCCTGGTGGCGGCCGAGAAAGCCGGCATCCTCAAGCGCGACGTGCCGGCGATCGTGGCCGCGCAGCCGCGCGAGGCACTGGCCGCGATCGAGCGGCAGGCCGCCCGCCTCAAGGCCCCGATCCGCATCGCCGGCGAGGATTGGACCGCCACTGAAGAGCGCGGCCGCCTGGTATATCAGGACGATAGCGGCCTGCTCGATCTGCCGCCGCCCAAGCTCTATGGCCGGCATCAGTTCGAGAATGCCGGCCTCGCCATCGCGACGCTGCGCGCCATCGCCTCGCTCAAGCTTCCGCCCGCCGCGTTCGAGGGCATCGCCAAAGCGGATTGGCCGGCCCGCATGCAGCGGCTCGCCAGCGGCAAGCTGGCCGCGCTGGTGCCTGCGGGCGGCGAGCTCTGGCTCGACGGCGGCCACAATCCCGATGGCGGGCGGGTCATCGCCAATGCGCTGGCGGATCTCGAGGAGCGCGTCTCGCGGCCGCTCGTGCTCATTGTCGGCATGCTGGCCAACAAGGACAGCGCAGGCTTCTTGCGCAACTTCACCGGCCTCGCCCGCCGCCTCGTGGCGGTGCCGATCCCGGACCAGGAGAACGCCCTGCCGGCCGGCAAGCTCGCCGAGGCGGCGCGCGCGATCGGTCTTCCGGCCGAGGACGCGGCCGATGTCGAGTCCGCGCTCGCTGCCGTAGCGCGCCTCGATCTCGACCTGCCCCCACGTATCCTCATCACCGGCTCGCTCTACCTCGCGGGCGCCGTGCTGGCACAGAATGGCACGCTGCCGACTTGATCGGGAGCGCCGCGTGCGGGGCCGGCGATGGGTTTTGCAAGCGCTCAATCCATCCTACAATCGGCCATGCTATTTGATGCCGGCCGACCAGGATCAGCCGCCGCCGGATTTGCGAAATTTCAGGCCGCCGCGTTAGACTTGGGTTGCAGCGGAGGCGGCGCCATGCTCCAGCGGAGCTCGATTGCCCTGATCCTGTTCGCGGTCGCATCCGTGCTGGCGCCGTTGCGCGCGCTGGCCGTTGACGCGCCGAAGTATCCCGACCTCAAGGGGCAGTGGCAGCGCATCGGTCCCAACCGCTGGGAGAGCGCGACCAACAAGGCGCCGCTCACCGCGCAGTACCGCGCCGTATACGAGGACAATCTCGCCCGCATGGAGGCGGGCGGGGTCGGCGACATGGCGTCCTGGTATTGCCTGCCGCAGGGCATGCCGATGATGATGAGCCTCTACGATCCGATGGAGATCGTGGTCACGCGCGAGACCACCTATATCCTGATCAGCCACGTCAACGACTCCTACCGGCGCATCTACACCGACGGCCGCGACTGGCCGGCCGAGGGCCAATACGAGCGCACCTTCGCCGGCTATTCCATTGGCCGCTGGATCGATGCGGCCGGCGAGGGGCGCTACAGCGCGCTCGAGATCGAGACCCGCGGCTTCAAGGGCCCGCGCGTCTATGACGGTTCCGGCCTGCCGCTTGCCCACGACGATCAATCGATCGTCAAGGAGCGCATTCATCTCGACACGGCCGACCGTAATATCCTCTATGACGACATAACGGTAATCGACAGCGCGCTGACGCGGCCCTGGTCCATCACCAAGAAGGCCGGCCGCGTGCCCAATCCGCGCCCGATGTGGCAGACGGCGGTCTGCGCTGAAAACAATTCCATGATCCGCATCGGCCGGGATGCGTACTATCAGAGCCAGGACGGCTATCTCATGCCGCTGAAGAAGGACCAGCCGCCGCCCGATCTGCGCTACTTCCAGCAGCAGAAGCCGAAGTAGTTGAAAGGCGCACCCGCCCGCTGCGCGGGCTCCTCGGGGGATGAAGGCTTGCGAGTTCGCCCCACGCATTGCTTGCGGATTGTTCAATGCCGTGCGCCGCTGAGCTGCGATTGCGTGGATCACTCCCCCACGACTTCGAGCCCCGCCTTGTCCCACACCGGTTTCGCCGCCGGCCGATGGAAGAAATCGATGAGCGCAAGCGCGGCCTCGGGGGTCGCGTTGGTGGCCGGAATCGCCGAGTCATAGTTGATATAGACCTGCACCGCGGCTGGCACCGGTCCGGCTCGCACCACGCCTGCGGCGCGCGGAATCTCGCTGACATTGAACAGGCCGAGCTCGATCTCGCCCTTGGCGATGCGCTCCTGTGCGTTCTCCAGGTTGCCGGCGGACAGCTGCAGCTTTTCCTTGACCGCGTCGGTGAGGCCGAGATTGGCCAGCACCTTGGCGGAATTGATGCCGCTCAGGCCGCCGCCGCCCGGGGCGCTGTGGGTGATCGACTTGGCGTCGAGCAGCGCCTTGCGGGTCGATTCGACGCTCGAGAGATCGATCTTGGCGCCCTCACGCACCGCAACTCCGATGCCGACCCGGGCCAGCGGATGGCGGCTGCCGGGACGCCATTTGCCGTCCTTCTCGAACCCGGCGGCGGATTCGGTCGCCGTGATGACGAGGTCATAGGCTTCGCCGGCCTTGAGCCGCTGCTCGACCAGGCCGGGCGATACGCCGACGAAGCTCACCTGATTGCCGGTCTGCTTGGTGAAGTCAGCGGCAAGCTCCTTCATGGCGATGGTCAAGGCGTTGGCGTTGAGCACCTTGATCTCGGCGGCCGCTCCCGGAGCCGCGCAGGCGAGCAGGAGGATGGCGGCGAGCAAAGGTGTGAGGCGAATGGGGCGCAACATTTAAGTCCTCCCGGTTATTGCTTGATCGAACGAGAACCCTATCATTGCCGCACGCGGGTGTCCCGGCCTTGCGGGAGCGCTCCAACCTCCGGAGATTGGAAGATCTTAAGAGCCCCGGACAGGCGTTTGAAAAACAAAAAAATCGCCGGAGCATGCCCGGCGATTCGTCGCTGCGTTCCTTTGCGGCAAGCCGAGGCTATGTCGCGCTGGTGATCCACTGCTCGAGCTTCTGCTTGGGCGCGGCGCCGACCTGGCGCGAGGCCATCTCGCCGTTCTTGAACAGCATGAGGGTCGGGATCGACATCACGCCGTACTTGGAAGCGGTCTGCGGATTCTCGTCCACGTTGAGCTTGACGATCTTGACCTTGCCATTGAGCGAGCTGGAGATCTCCTCGAGCGCGGGTCCGATCTGCCGGCAGGGGCCGCACCATTCGGCCCAGAAATCCACCACCACCGGCCCCGACGCCTTCAATACCTCGGCCTCGAAGTCCGCGCTCGTAACCTTGCCAACCGCCATGGGATTACCCTCGTTTTGTGTTTGCGGGGGAAGAGAATCGCCCGAAACCATCGCTCTCACTGGAAGATCAAACTATGAACGGACTGTGAAAGCGTCAAGGCGCCCTCACGGGGAGGTGAGGCCAGCGCCCGATCGAGCGGGTCTGCGGGAATCTCCATCAAATCAGGCACATCGGTCCACACCGGCGCGGCGCGCAGCGGCCACATGGTCGATCAGTGTACGGTTGCCTTGGGGGTCGAAACCTTGGGGGTTGAAACCTTGGGGGTTGAAACCTTGGGGGTTGAAACCTCGAGGGTTGAAACAATGAGCCTGAGCACAGCCCGTAGGGTTGGCCTGCAAATTCATCAATCGATCGCACGCGAGGGCTCTCTTCAACGGATCATCTCGTTGTGACCTTGAGTCCCGGTGAAAATTTCGCCAGAGCACATCGGTAAAATCTTGTCGGTGATGCAAGTTACCGGCGCGCTGCGGTCCGCAAAGCGCTGCGGTCCGCAAAGCGTTGCGGTCTGCAAAGCGTTGTCGTCTGCAAAGCCAAGGCCCCGCCAATCCGCGCTCGTCAATCGCCATTATCCTGTCAGCCGATATATCTTGTCACAGCCGAACGGTTTTCGCGCAATCATGGCGGCGCGCGGAAGCGCGGGTTGCAGCGGCTGGTGCTGCGTTGCGGCGAGTGCCACGCCGGCAACCCGCATCGTCTACTGCTCGCCCATGTCTCCGATGTCCGGCAGCTTGCCGCCATTGAGTTCGGCCGCGCGCTGCTGATATTGCTTGGCCATCCGCCGCAGCGCGCTGGCAACGTCTTTCGCCATGGTGATTCTGGCTTGGTCGGCGCACATTCTGGCGAATTCTACCAGCTCGTCATATTGGGTCTTGTTTGATGGATCGTCCGGCATGAATGCCAACTACACGACACAGCGTGTGGTTGCCGCAGTGGCCGACACCCGTTGAGTGGCGCTTTGTCGCAGCGGAGCCGCCGTGGGGCATTCTGCCTTCTATGCCGCCAACATGCCGCCAACCCTTGGCGCTGGAGGTAACAACTTAAAGCGGCATGTTTGGAGCATTTGCTTTGGAGCATTTGCCCAGCGTCGCTCGCGGCCTCACCGGGAGGTGAGGGCGGCCAGCGCCCGATCGAGCGCGTCGGCGGGAATCGCCATCAGATCAGGCACGTCGGTCCACACCAGCGCGGCGCGCAGCGGCCGGCCCGGATAGATCGCGGCAAGCACGGCCTGGTAGAGGGCAAGCTGCGTTACATATGGCACCGGGACATCGGCGATGCGCCGGGGCGCGTCGCGATTGGTCTTGTAGTCGGCAATCAACACGCCTTCGGCCGCGACCACGAGGCGATCGACCTGGCCCGAGACGGAGATCGTGCGGCCGCCCGCCACGATGCGGCCCACGATCGGCACCTCGGCGCGGCTGCCAGGGCCAAACAGGCTGGCAAAACGCGGGTCGTCCAGCACCGCGCTGGTCTGCGCGATCAGGCTCTCGCGCTCGCTCTGGGGAACTGCGCCAGGCGCGCGGGCGAGATACTGCCGTGCCGCCTCTGCCCGGCGCTCCGGTGCGATGGCGGGAAGCGCCTGCAACAGGCGGTGCACCAAGGTGCCGCGGACGCGCGCCGTCTGACTTCCCTGCGTGGCGTGCCGGGGCGGGTGCCTTTGCTGGGCGGTCGAGGGCGAAAGCCGGCTGCCTTGCTCGGGCGCCAGCGGGGCGTCACAGTCGAGCCACGCGGGTCGTTCGGCCGTGAACGCGAAAGCCGTCTGCACCGCGCCGGCTGCCGCTACGGGTGCACCCTCGGGCGGTGCACCGTGCAGCCGCCAGACCAGACCCTCGCCGTCATCGGCCCCCTCCTCGACGCAGCTCGGCGTCAGCGCTGCATGCACCAGGTCGTACCAGCAGCCGGGCGGCTTGCCGCGCTCGCCCGCGGCGCCGCAGACGACCAGCCGATCGGCGGCACGCGTCATCGCCACGTAGAGAAGTCGGCGATGCTCGTTCTCGGCGGCCTCGTTGGCGAGGCGCCGGGCACCGGCCATGAACGGCACGTCGTCGGCCTTGCGACCGGCCCAGATGAAGGCGCGTGGCCGCTCCGCCGCGCCGACCGGCAGCAGGCGCGGCTGACGGCCTGGCGGGCCCGCCGGCGGCGTCGTGGTGTCGGCCAGGATGACGATCGGGGCCTCGAGCCCCTTGGCGCCATGCACGGTCATCACCCGCACCTCGTCGCGGCTGATCTCCATGTCGCGCTTGACCTCCGCATTGGCGCTGCGCAGCCAAGCCAGGAAACCCTGCAGCGAGGCCGGATGCTGATGCTCGTAGTCGAGCGCGATGTTGAGGAACTCGTCGAGCGCGTCGATCGCCTCGGCGCCGAGGCGCGCCAGGAAACGCCGCCGTCCGCCTTCGGGCCCGAGCACGCGCGCATAGAAGGCGAATGGCGTCTCGGTGAGTGCCGCCGCCGCGAGCCGGTCCAGCCGCGCGTTCGCCGCGGCGAGCACGCGGCTCGTGCCGGCGCGCGCCCGCAGCGCCGCGCGCAGCGTGCCGCTGCGCGCGAAGGCCAGCGCAAAGAGCTCATCCTCGTCGACGCCGAACAGCGGGCTCTTGAGCACTGTCGCGAGGGCCAGATCATCCTGCGGCAGCAGCAGCGCATCGGCGAGCGCCAGGAGATCCATCACCGCGATGTGCTCGGTCAGGATCAGCCGATCCGCGCCGGCGACCGCGACGCCCGCATTCTTCAGCGCCCGGATGACGGCCTCGAACAGCGGCCCGCGCTGGCGCACCAGAATGAGGATATCGCCGGCGGTCGCGGGGTGGCGCCTGGTGCCGTCGCCGACCCGGACGCCGCGAGCGATCAGGCGCGCGACATATTTGGCGATGCGGCGGGCGAGCGCGACGCGCGGGCTCGTCTCCGAGGTGGTGTCGAACGGCGCGTCCCAGCCCTCGGGCTCGGGCACTTTTTCAGGCTCGATCACCGGCCAGATCTCGACCAGGCCGCCGGCGTCCGCGCGCATGGCGGTGTGGACGGTCGGCACAGGATCGTCGAGACCACGCAAGGCGTCGGGCGACTTGAACACCAGATCGACTGCGTCGAGCACGATCTGCACCGAGCGGAACGAGTGCTTGAGCTCGACCGGCAGGAAGCGCAGCGCGGCCGCCGCATAGGTGCGCTGGAAGTCGCGCCGCTTCTGCGCGAACGCCTGCGGGAGCGCGCCCTGGAACGAGAAGATCGATTGCTTGTCGTCGCCGACCGCGAAAATCGTCCGCTGCAGCGCGCCCCGGGCGCCTTCACCGGTCGCGAACTCAGCCGTGAGGCGCGCGATGACCTCCCATTGCGGCGGGCTCGTGTCCTGCGCCTCGTCGATCAGCACATGGTCTATGCCGAGATCGAGCTTGTAGTGCACCCAGGCCGACTCCACACGGTTGAGCAAGGCGCCGGTCCGCTCGATCAGGTCGTCATAGTCGAGCAGCCCGCGGCGGTCCTTCTCGGCGCGGAAGCCGGCCATGATGGTGCCCGCGATGGTGATGAGCGCCTTGGTGCGCTCGCATGCGAGCGCCGCGCGGCGGCGCTCGAGCAGGGCGCAGACGCGCGCCTGCTCCTCGCGCAGCCGCTCCGTCCAGACCGGATGCCGGTCGCGGATCGTGTTGGTGAAGAGGCGGCTGCGCCGCGTGCCGTCATTGTTGCAAAAGACGGAGAGATAAATGCCGAGACGCTCCGCTGCGGGGGCTTGCTCCAAGCGGCGAAGGCGATCGCTCTGCGCGCCGTCCAGCCGGCTGCCTTGCGCGAGCGCGCGCCGCAACGTTGGCCATTCCGATGGTGCGATCGCGGCTTCGCTGAAGAACTTTTCTTCGATCGCCTGCACGGTGTCGTCGGGCCCGAGGCCGAGCATGGCGGTGAGCTCGGCGCCGGCGGCCGCGGGGCCGCCGGCGTGGTCGATCCAGGCCATGAGGCCCGAGCGCTGGCGGATCGCCTCGCCCAACACGTCGCGAAACACCTGGTCGCTGGTATTGGCGATGATGGTCGCCAGCGCCTGCCCGAGCGCTCCCGCCGGATCGGCCGCGGCCTTAAGCAGTGCGTTTAGCGTGAGCTGATCGAGCAGCTGGGATTCGGCCGCCGCATCGAGCACGACGAAGCGCGCCGGGACGTTGCCCTCGAACGGGAATTGCTGCAGCAGGCGCGTGCAGAAGGCGTGGATGGTCTGCACCTTGAGGCCGCCCGGCGTCTCCAGGGCCTGGGCGAACAGGCGCCGCGCGGCGGCGCGCCGCTCGGGCGCGGGCCAGGCGTTGGTCATGGCGTGGATCGCGGCATCGAGCTCCGCCTCCGGGAGTGCGGTCCACTGCGCGAGCCGATCGAAGACGCTCGTCGCCATGTTGGCGGCGGCCGCCTTGGTGAAGGTGATGCAGAGGATCTTGCCGGGCGGCGTGCCGCCGAGCAACAGGCGGATCACGCGTTGCGCCAGCACATAGGTCTTGCCCGAGCCCGCATTGGCGGAGACCCAGGCCGATGCCGAGGGATCGGACGCCGCGCGCTGAGGCTCCAGCACGTGGGGGGGGATTTCACGCGCCGCCGTCATCGCCGGCCTCGTCGTCGACGGCGCCGCCGCTCGGTGACCATTCCTTCACCCGCGCCAGATGGTCGTAGTCCCCATAGACGCGCGCCCGCCACATCGGGCGCTCGCGTGAGCGATAGGGCGTCGCCGGATCCTCGAAGCGGCGCACGAGCTCCGCGAGCTTCTGCAAGGCGCGGTCGGCCGCCGCGTCGGCATTTGAATCGGTGAACTCGAGCTGCTTCGCTTCGCCGCCAGGGCTGCCGCCCTTGAGCGACACGTAGATGAGCGCGGCGAGCGAGGCGCCCGGTGCAATGTCGGCGAACCGGCCGCGGCGCAGGATCGCGCCTTCGAGCGTGAGCTGCGGCGAAAGGCCCGACGCCACCTGTCGGGCAGTCGGCACCTGTCCGGTCTTGTAGTCGAGGATCGCGTAGTCGCCGCCGCCAAGCCGTTCGATGCGGTCGGCGCGCGCCGACAGATGAAAGCTGCGGCCACCGAGTGGGATTTCGACCTCGCCGCGGATCTCCGCCTGTACGGCCTCGATCAGCGGGCGGCGCCGCATCTCCCAATCTGCGAACCAGCGGGCGATCCGCTCGAAGCGCGGCCACCAGAAGGCGCGCGCCTCGGGAAACTCATCGAGGGCCGCGAAATGCTGGCGGCCGAGCGCCAGCAACTGGCTGAGCGCGTCGTCGGGCAGCGCCCTGGCGAAGGCTGCGGTGAAGTCGCCGATCGCGCCGTGGATCACGGTGCCGCGGTCGGCGGCGCCGGGCGCGGTGTCGATCGCATCGAGCGGGCGCAGGCGCAGGATGTGCTTGGCGTAGATCGTATAGGGATCGCGCAGCCAGTGCTCGATCTCGGTCACTGAGAGCCTGGTCGGCCGCGCCGCGGTGGGCGGCTTGGGTGCTGGCCGCGCGATCGGCCGCGGCTTGCCGGGGCGGTCGAGCGCGCGCGCCCAGTCGAGATATTTGTCGCCATGGTCGCGCGCGGCCTGCCAGCGCTCGCCCGCCACCGCCGCGAGACGTTGCACGAAGCGCGACGCCACGGTCGGGGCGCCGGCGCGCTTGGCGGCGCGGGTGAGAATGACTTCCGGCGCGCCGAGCATCTGGGCGAAGTCGTGGGCGGAGAGGCCGATGCGCCGCTCCGGCAGGTCGAGCCCGAGCGCAAGCCGCATCGGCCGGCTGAGCCAGGCATCGCCGTGCGTCTCCGGCGGCCAGACGCCCTCGTTCAATCCGGCGAGCACGACGCGGTCGCTGCTGGTGAGACGCGCTTCAAGCGGTCCCAAAATGCGCACGCGCACGCCGGTACGCTCAGGCCGCCGCACCACCACCCCGGCGATGGCGGCGCCGAACAAATCCGGATAGTCCGCGGGCGTCACCGGGAGATCGGCGGCCGCGATCGTTGCGAAGGCCTGCCTCAGCGCAGTCCCGTCAGCGCCTACAAACACCGCGGCCTCACCGCCATCGTCGGACAGTGCTGCGACCACCTCGCGATGGCGCTCGGCGATCTCGCCGAAAGCCCGCGGACCACGCGGGAGGCCTTCGAGCGGCGCGAGCGCTGCGGCAAGGTGTGCCACCAGATCGGCCGCGTCTGTCAATTCGTCTTCGCGCAGATCGGTGCGTGGATCGGAGCGATGCAGATCGGAGCGCTCGCTGCGGCGCAGTTTGCTGAGCTCGGCCCGCAAGCTCGCGAGCGCCCGCGCCAGACCAGCGCTGCTCGGCCGCGGCCGCGGTCCGCGCAGAATTGCCCGCTCGAGCGCCGCGACGCGCGCGCGATGCGCGGCCGCGCGCACCGTCAGGCGGGTCAGCGGATGCTTGAGCAGTGCCAGCAATCCGACCGGCGGCAAGCCCTCGATCGTGACCTCGGCGGCGAGGCGTGCGAACAGGCCCGCCGGGGTGTCGGCAAGCTCGTCGCCGCCCGAATCGTCGACCGCCACGTTCCAGCGCGCGAGCGCGGCCAGCACCCGGCGGGCGAGCGCGCGATCCGGTGTCACCAGCGCGGCGGTCCGGTCCGGCACCTCCAGGACCTCACGCAGCGCGATGGCGATCGCCAGCGCCTCCTCCTCGGGGTTGGCGGCCTCGATGAAGGAAAGCCCTTCGAGCGCCGCGGAGGCGTGTTGCACGAAGCTGCTTTGGCCGGTGCGCGTGCGCCACAGATCCGTGGTGGCGGCTGGGCGAAAGGCCTCCGACGCGAGATGCTCGCGCCCGCGCGGACCGGGCGCCGCCAGCGGGGCGACCGCGTCGCGGGTGACCTCCAGGCGCACCAACAAGGCCTGCAGGGCAAATTGCGGATGGCCGGCGACCGGCACCCCGGCGTGGCTCGCAGCCGCGGGGCCCGCGATCAGCTTCCAGGAATTCTCGTCGAGATCGGTGTCGAGCCCGGGCAGCACCACGGCGCCGTGCGGCAGCTTCGCGACCGCGGCGATGAGTGCGGCGGTCGCCGGTATGGAGCCGGTCGATCCGGCCGCGATCACCGGTCCGCCCGCGCGCGCGAGCCGTGCCGCCTCCGCCTTGATCAGCGCGTCGCGTCGCATCGCGGCCTCGATCAGGCCGCGCTCTGCCAAGATTTCGGGCCAGACGGTGCGAGCGATCTTGAGGAAGGCGAGGGTGAGCTGCCAGTAGTCGTCGAAGTGATCGGGCACCAATTCATCGAGCCGATCCCAGCAGACGCCGCGCGTCGTCATGTCGTCGATGAGGCGCGTGAGATCGTCCGCGAGCGCAAGCGCGGTCGCCGGATGATTGGCGATGAGCGGCGGCTCGCCGCCATGGCGCGGCGCCAGCCGCGCCGCCCAGGCGAGCACCAGCCGCCCGAGCAGCAAGCGCCGCTCCAGCGAGCCCAGCGCCTGCGGCAGCTCGAGCGTCTCCGGCAGGTCGGCTGCGTCCGCCGCATCGCCGTCCGCCGCCGCCGCGAAGGCGATCTCGTCCTCCTCCACATCGCCAATGGCGAGGAGGCGCGGCAGGATCGCGGCCGCGCTGCCGCTCACCGCAAGGAACATGTCGCGTGCCAGCCGGCAGGCGCGGCGGGTCGGCAGATAGATGGTGGCATTTGCGAGCCCAAGCGGGTCGTCGCTGCGTCCGAGCCCCGGCACCAGCCGACCTTCCAGCAGCGCCTTGATCAGCGTTGGCAGGAACGGCGCCGACGCCGGGACGGTGAAGACCCGTGGGGTGTGAACCATCTTGCGGTGTATGGAATGCCACGAATTGTTCGGCAAGTTTGCAACGCGATGCCGCTCGTTTCCTCCCCCGCTTTGCGGCGGCGGAGTTGGGGGTTGGGGCCGCTCCGCGAACGGTGAGGGCGCGTGTGCGAGCGCCCCGCACCCGACCGCCATTTGCTCTACGCCTTCAATGCGTCGCGTTCTCCCCGCGCGCCGGACGAGGAGCGCCGTGTCTAGGCGACGCTGGCTAAGATCGCGGCTTCCGCCGCGGCCACGGCGTCGGGCGTGCCCACATGCATCCACACCCCCTCCAGCCGCAGCCCGTGCAGCCGCTCCGCCTCGATGGCGCGCTCGAACAGTTTGGTCAGCGGGAAGGCACCCGGGCGCACGCCGCGAAACAAAGCCGGCGCGAAGATTGCGGCGCCCGCATAGACGAAGGGCGCCACCTCGCGCTCTCCACGCGGCGTCAAGTGTCCGTCGGCGTCCATCGTGAAGTCGCCGCGGCCCGAATAGCCGATGCTGGTGGCGGTCGGGGCCAGCAGCAGCAGCGCGTCCATGCGGTCCGCCGCGAAGGCGCCCGCGAGGCGCGCCAGATTGGGCTTCACACCGTCAATCCAGATCGTGTCGGAATTGATGTGGAAGAACGGCGTGTCGCCGAGCGCCGGCAGCGCTTTGGCGACACCCCCGCCGGTGCCCATGAGGGCGGCGCGCTCATCGGAGATGGTGATGCGCGGCTGCGTGCGCCGCTCTACATGCTGCTCGATCTGGTCGGCAAGGTGGTGCACGTTGATCACCGCGCGCTCGATCCCGGCCTCCGCCAGACGATCGAGCACGTGATCGATCAGCGCCTTGCCGGCGACCTGCACCAGCGGCTTGGGGATCTGGCCATTGAAGGGACGCATGCGGGTGCCGAGGCCGGCGGCCAGTACCATGGCGCTCGTCGGCTGCGTGCCGCGCGATCCTTGAGCTTCCCCCATCCCACGCTCCGTGCCCGATCAACTCTGCGGCCATGGCGGAATGTTCTCGCCATACCATTTGTTGAGCGGCGCCAGCGCCGGATGCGCCAGCGAACGCTGCAAATAGCCCCATATGCGCGGCATGTGACGCAAATATTGCGGCTTGCCGTCGCGCCGGTCGAGCCGTGCAAAGATGCCTAATATCTTGCTGGCGCGCTGCGCCGCCAGCGTCACATAGAGGGCGATGAACTGGGCGCCGTCGAAATCGGCCGCGGCCGCGCGCCGCCGGTGCAGGTAGCGCCCGAGCAGCACGACCTCGGTCGATTCAGGGACATCGACGCGAGCATCCTGCAGCAGCGAGGCGAGGTCGTAGGCGGCGGGCCCCATCAGGGCATCCTGGAAGTCGAGGAGGCCGACCCGGGCGATGCCCTTGCGTTTGGGCTGCCACAGCAGGTTCGGCGAATGATAGTCGCGCAGCACCCAGGTCGGCGGCGCGTCGACGGCGGGGAGCAGCGCCTCGTTCCAGAGCGAGCGGAACTGCGTGCGCGTGTCTGCAACGACCGCGAGCCCGAGGTGCGGCAGATACCAGTCGAGCAGAAGCTCGGCCTCGATCAGAAATGCTTCCATGTCGTAGGGCGGGATCCGGTACTCGAGCTGGGGTGCGACCGGCAGCACGCTGGGCAGTGATTGCTCGTGCAGCGCCAGGAGCACATCGATCGCGGCCTCGTAACGCTCCTCGATCGGGGTGGGCGGCTCGCCCGTGACCACGCGCTCATCGCCCAAGTCCTCGATGACGAGAAGGCCTTGCTTGAGATCGGCGTGATGGATTTCTGGCGCCAGCAGCCCCTGATCGCGCAAGCCCTTGGCGATCGCGACAAACGGAACCACGCCGTCGGCGAGATGCGCAATGACGCCATAGGGGCGCCCGTCGCGCACCGGAGGGCCATCGGGGCGGCGCGGCCAGTTCATCAGGACGAGGCTGCGGTCGCCGAGCGCAAGCCGCTCATAGCTGCGGGTCGAGGCGTCGCCCGGCATCCAGCGCCGCAGCGCCTCGCTCAGGCAGCTCTCCGCCAGGAAACCGCGCACCGCGGCCAGCCGCTGCACGCGGCCCGCAAAGCTGCCGTGCCCGGTCACCAGCGCGTGGCGGAACTCGAGCTTGAGCTTGGGGGCAAGCGTCAGCGCGATATCGAGGCGGTCGGGCGGCAGGAGGTCGCCGGCGCGCTCGGGCCATTCGAGCAAGGTGACGGTATTGTCGGGCAGTTCCTCGAAGCCGAGCTCGGCGAGCTCGGAGGCGTCCGAGGTCCGGTAGAGGTCGGCATGTATCAGGGGAAAGCGCGGCAGATCGTAGGATTGCAGCAGCGTGAAGGTCGGGCTCGGCACCTCGATCGCGTCGTTGTCGGCGAGATGGCGGATGAGCGCGCGCGCGAAGGTGGTCTTGCCGGCCCCGAGGTCGCCGGACAGCGTCACCAGGTCGCCGGGGGTGACCACATTGGCGACGTCGACGGCGAGGCGGCGTGTTTTTTGCAAGTCGGGGGCCACCACCGAGAAGCTTGCGCCGCCTGCGGCGGCTATCGGCTTGGGGCGCGCCATGGCGGGATCAACGCGGTGTGGGGCGTCATGCGGCGGGCAGCTCGGCGCGCTGCCCGAGCGGGAACACGCATGTCACGGTGGTGCCGCTGCCGACCGCCGAATCGAGCGTCACGGTGCCATGGTGCAGCTCCACAAAGGCGCGCACCAGCGACAGGCCGAGGCCCGTGCCGCGGTGGCGCGATCCCAGCGAGTGCGTCTCGAACCAATCGAACACCTTGTCCTTGACGTCCGGCGGTATGCCGGGGCCGTGATCCGTGACCGAGAAGACGACGGCGTCCTTGAGCCGCTGCGCCGCGAGCGTAACGGTCTCGCCGGCCGGCGAAAAGCCTATCGCATTGGCCAGGAGATTGAACAACGTCTGGCGCACGCGCAACTCGTCGGCCATGAAGCTGCCGATGTCGGGGGCGACGCGGATATTGAGGGAGATACCGCCCTGCTCCAGGCGGTCCTGCACGCCCTCGGCGGCCGCATCCATGGTGCGGTGGATGTCGACCGCGCCATAATTCAAGGTCATGGCGCCGGCGTCGATGGTGGCGAGATCGAGGATGTTGTTGATGATGGCGAGCAAGGCGTTGGTCGAGGTCGTGAGATAGCCGAGATACTCGGCCTGCTTCTCGCTCAGCGGCCCGGTCAGCGGATCGCCGAGAAAATGCGCGAAGCCGATGATGTTGGTGAGCGGCGAGCGCAGCTCGTAGGAGACGTGGTGTACGAAGTCGATCTTGATCTTGTCGGCATCTACCAGTGCCTCGTTGCGCTCGCGCAGCGCCCGCTCGACATTGACGCTGTCGGTCAGGTCCTGGAAGGTCACCAACGTGGCGCCATCGGGCAGCGGCACAGTCGCGCAATCGATCACGCTGCCGTCGCGCCGCTCCATGCGTCCGGTGACGGGCTCGCGGTCGTCGATGGCGGTGATGGCCGAGCGCAACAGCCGCCACAATGTGCTGTCCCCGGAGAGCTGCCGGCACCAGCCGATCACGCTCTCCACATGCGGCCGCTCGGCGAGCGCGGGCGGTGAGAGCATCCACAGTCGCGCGAAAGCCGGGTTGAAGAGGCGCAGCCGGCCGTCGCTCGCGAACACCGCGACCGCCTCCCCGAGATTGTCGAGTGTTTCGCCCTGCACGCGGATCAGCGCATCGAAGCGGCGCTCGAGGTCGAGCCGCTCGGTGACGTCGTCGAACAGATAGATCACGCCGCCTTCAGGGTTGGGCGTGGTGACCACACGCAGCGCCCGCCCGTCCGGCAGGTGCCACATATGCTCCTTGGCCTCGGCCGCGTCGTAGGCCGCGTGCAGCGCCGCCTTCCATTGGCGGAAGTCGCGCTCCTCGGGCAGCTTGCGGGCGGCGCGCAGTCGTTCGAGCACCGCCGAATCGCTCGGCTCCTGATCGAGGAAGCCGGCGTCGATATCCCACAGCGACCGGTAGGCCGCATTGTAGAAGGCGAGCCGCTGATTGGCGCCGAAGATCGCCACGCCAGTGGCGAGGTGATCGAGGGTGCGCCGGTGCGCCTCGGCCATGCGCGCAAGCTCGCTGCGCAGCCGTTCGGCCGCGGTGACGTCGACGGCGATGCCGGCGCTGCCGTCCCGGACGGGCAGGCTTTGCACATCGTAAGCGTGCTTGCCGCCGCGGATGATGGCGGGAAGCCGTCCGGCATAGGGCTGCCCCGCCTGCTGCGCCTGCAGCAAGGGAACGCGCGCGGTGCGGTCGAACAGCTCGATGCCGCGCTCCACCACGTCGGCGCCGTCGCGGGCCTCGGCGGCACGCGCATAGGCCGGGTTGGCATAGATTATTTGCCCCGCGGCATCGCGTGCCCAGATCGGCAGCGTGACCGCGTCGACCAGCGTGCGCAGCGCCTCGGTCTCCTCGGTCTGCCGCTGGTGGCGTACCATGAGGTCGCCGAGCTCATGGGCGATGCCGCTGACATTGCGCAGGCGCAGCACCGCGCGTCCGCCGATCGCTTGGCCTTCCGCCTCGATCAGGCGCTCGGAGCGCGTGGTGAGCGTCATGGCAAAGCCTTCGCCGCGCGCCCGCAGCGCCGCCACCGCTCGCGTCATGGCACGCGCCGGCTCGACCTCGAGCCAGCTGCTGAAGGTGAGCACCCGCTCGGGCGCGCCCCGATCGATCACCAGGCGTGGATCGCCGATGATCTCAGGCTCCTCGTCGATGGTCGACCAGGCGATGACGACTTGCGGCTCGGACTGCAGCAGCGCGTTGGCGCGGTCGGCGCGCGCCCGCAGCGCAATGGCCTCGTCGCGCGCGGCCGCCTCGGTCTCGAACAGGCGGCGGCGTGTGCGCACAAGCAAGATGGCGGTGACGACCGCGAAGCAGAGGATGCCGAGCGTCAGCCCGAGCGCCGCGAGCTCGCGCAGGTCGAGCCGCGAGATCGCGAACATGTAGGTGGAAAGGTTGATCGCGGCTTCAGCACGGGCCGAGGCTGTGGTCGAGCAAAGCACGGCCACGACGGAGAAGCATCCGCCGCGTAAGCCCTTGCCGGCGACTTGGATCGTGTCCGGCATTCAAGCTTGCCCCATCGCCGCATTTTCGCCGGCGCCCGCGCGACCCGGCCCCCTTTTTGTGGTCGCAAACCCCAACGCGCGAATCAATTGACTTTACCCCCAGTGGAAGCCGAACCGGAAGAGTCCAGAGCGCGAACTTCTTAGGCGACACTCTTAACCTCCCCATGAAAGGGGGGGAGCCCTGCCGGTCGACCCGCGCGGCGGGTCGGGACGGGTTATGCGGCACGCAATTGCGTTGCAGGCGATGCGGTAAGGTAAGGCGGGGAGGGAAAGAAAGAGGCCCTACGCTCTGCCGGCGAGCTTCAAGCCCTTGTCCAGCGCCGCGTAGCTGCGTACCGGCGCCGCCATCAGGAAGCGGTAGCCCTCTGTGATGATGCGCTCAACATTGTTGGAGTCGACGTGCGGGTGGCCGACCACCACATTGTGCTTCTTGCAGGTGTTCACCACGCGCTCCATCCACGCGAGCACCACCGGATGCTCGTACTGCCGCGGATAGCCGAGCTCCTGGGAGAGATCGCCCTCGCCAATCAGGATCGCGCCGATGCCCGGCACCTTGGTGAGGATCTGGTCGAGGCTCTCGATGCCGCGGGTGTCCTCCATCATCAGGATCACGAAAATCTCGCCCTTCGGATTGAGCGGCCAGACATCGGCGCGCTCATAATATTCCTGCTGGGTGAGGCCCCAGTAGCGCACCGCGCCGGTCGGCCCGTCGCCGCGCAGGCCGGCAGGCTCGGGGAGCGGCGCCGACTTGAGGCCGGGATAGCGGCAGGCCGCGACCGCATTATAGGCTTCCTCGATCGAGCTGATATGCGGCCACACGATCCCGTAAACGCCGAGGTCGAGCACCTGCTTGGCGTGCCACTGCGCCTTCTCGATGCCGTTCGGCGGGATGCGCACCATCGGGGTGACGGCGGGCGCGAGCGACCCTGACTGGGCGATCTGCCGGCGGTTGAGCATGTATTGCAGCGAGTCGCGCAGCGCCCTGATGTCGTAGGGATTGTGCTCCATCTCGAAGATGATGCCGTCGTATTTGGCGGCGCCGAGCGCAATGGCCGATTCCGGATCGGCCTGCGTGAAGGACGTGAAGGCGTGCTTGCCCTGCTCCAAGGCCCGGATCACACCATTGAGACGCGGAAGGTCAGCCATCGTTTCCCCATGCGCTAGCAGTTAGGAGGTCATCGGGGCCACTTCGACCGAAAAAATCACGGTTTGACAAGGGTCAAGCCTCCTCCTTAGCATCGCGGCGCACGCCTGGGCTTTGGCCCCTTCAATCGCATGCGAAGGTACCATGATCATCGACTGTCACGGACACTACACGACCGAGCCGAAGGACCTTGGCCGGTTTCGGCAGGAACAGATCGACGCCGTCAAGAAGGGCTCGAAATTGCCTCCGCGGGCGTCGCTGCAGATCAGTGACGACGAGATCAGGGAGGGGCTGGAGGGCGCGCAGCTCAAGTTTCAGCGCGAGCGCGACACCGATCTGGTGATTTTCTCGCCGCGCGCCATGGGCATGGGGCACCATATCGGCGACTTTAGCGTGAGCCTCGAATGGTCGCAGGCCTGCAACGAGCTGATCCACCGGGTCTGCAAGCTCTATCCGAAGAATTTCGTCGGCGTCTGCCAGCTGCCGCAGACGCCGGGCGTGCCGCCCGACAACTGCATCCCCGAGCTTGAGCGCTGCGTCAACGCGTTCGGCATGATCGGCTGCAATCTCAATCCTGATCCGTCGGGCGGGCACTGGACGGCGCCGCCCCTGACGGACCGCTACTGGTACAAATTCTATGAGAAGCTGTGCGAGCTCGACGTGCCGGCCATGGTGCATGTCAGCGCGTCGTGCAATCCGGTGTTCCACGGTACCGGCGCGCACTACATCAATGCCGACACCACCGCCTTCATGCAGCTCATTCTGAGCGATCTGTTCAAGGATTTCCCGAAGCTCAAGCTCATCATTCCGCACGGCGGCGGCGCGGTGCCCTTCCATTGGGGCCGCTACCGCGGGCTTGCCATGATGAACAACCGGCCGCCCCTCGACGAGCTGATGCGCAACAACGTGTTCTTTGACACTTGTGTTTACCATCTGCCCGGCATCGAGCTGCTGACCAAGGTGGTGCCGATTGACAACATCCTGTTCGCATCCGAGATGGTCGGCGCGGTGCGCGGCATCGATCCGCAAACCGGCCACCACTTCGACGATACCAAGCGCTACATCGATCAGGTCGCCTGGCTGACCGCCGAGGACAAGCACAAGATCTTCGAGGGCAACGCCCGCAAGGTCTATAGCCGGCTGAAGACTTAAGGACGTCATAGTCTTTAGCCCGGGTTGAGCAACACCATGTACGTGCAGGCTCTCGGTTACGTCGGTCTCCGCGCCAAGAGCTTGGAGGATTGGGGCGACTTCGGCAGCGCCTTTCTCGGCATGCAGCGGATCGACAAGAGCCGCTCGACGCTGGCGTTCCGCATGGACGACCGCAAGCAACGCCTCCTGATCGACGCCGACGGCGGCGAAGGCATCGGCGTCATGGGCTGGGAGCTCGCGGATGCGCCCGCGCTCGATGCGCTCGCGGCGCGGCTCGAGCAAGCCGCGGTCAGCGTGGTGCGCGGCTCGCAGGCGCTCATGGCCGAGCGGCACGTGCAGGATCTGATCGTCGCACATGATCCCGCGGGCAACCGGCTCGAGTTCTTCCACGGCGCCGAATGCACCGCGGAGCCGTTCCTGCCGGGCCGCAACATTTCGGGCTTCCGCACCGGCCCGCTCGGCATGGGCCATGTGGTGTTGCACGTCGATCAGATCGAGCGGGTCATGCCTTTCTATCGCGAGCTTCTCGGCTTTCGGCTGAGCGACTATTGGCTGCGTCCCTTCCGCGGTTACTTCATGAATGTGAACCAACGCCACCACAGCCTCGCCTTCATCGAGACCGGCCGCAACGCCCCGCATCACATGATGATCGAGCTCTACAGTCTCGACGATGTCGGCCAGGGCTACGATCTGGCCCAGGCCGAGGCGGGGCGCGTCGCCGTGACGCTCGGCCGCCATTCGGGCGACTACATCACCTCGTTCTATGCGTGGAACCCCTCAGGCTTCATGACCGAATATGGCTGGGGCGCGCAGTCGATCGATCCCGCGACCTGGCAGCCGTTCGAGCGGAAGTTCGGGGCGAGCCTGTGGGGCCACGACCGCGCCTGGATGCCGCCCGACAAGCAGGTCGAGGCGCGCGACCTGCGCCGGCAGGCCGCCGCAGCGGGGCTGCGCCAGCCCGTGCAGGTGCTCGAAGGCAACTACACGCTGATGCCCGGCCAGTGCCCGTGGCTCGACGCGCTCAAGCAGCAGCAGAAGATCGGTTGAGGGGACCGCGCTTCAGGCAAACGGCTTTTGCAGCAGCTGCGCGGCGCTCGCCAAATCCTCGATGTTGATGTGGCTCAGCGCGCCCGAGAACGCGACCTCGGCCTGGGCGAGCGCCGGTATGACCACTTGCGCCAGCACCCCGGTCTTGGTCGCCGCACCCTCCTCCTCGTCCGCGGTGCTGATCGCCCGCAATATGTCGTCGGCCGTGATGCGGCGCGCCTCGCGGGCGAGCTGATAGCCGCCGCGCGGTCCGCGGATACCCTTGAGCACGCCCTGGCGCACGAGCGCCTGCAGCACCGGCTCGAGGTGGCGCGGCGGCAGCCGATGGCGATGTGCCAGCGCTTTGGCGGCAACCGGCTGGTTGCGCGCATTGAGCGCGACATCGATGACGGCCGCGATCGCCAACAAACCCTTATGAGGCAGAAGCGGCATCCCCTGCGTCCACACGCTGTTAATTTCGGCGGGCATCACGATTTGGTTCCTCCTTCCCCCGTGCCTCCTTCCCCCGTGCCCGTAGAACCTAAACCCGCAACTCCGCGTGTGGTTTCATCAAGATTGACCCGTTCGCGCATAACGACGTGCAATACCGGCGCAATTATCAATTGTGCAACGCGCATGCCACGTATGATCGTGAATGAATCTGCTCCTAAATTAATCAGGATAACCTGTATTTCGCCGCGATAATCCGCATCTATGGTGCCGGGCGAATTGAGCACCGTAACGCCGTGACGCAGTGCCAGGCCGGAGCGGGGCCGAATCTGTCCTTCAGCGCCAGCCGGGACCGCGATTGCAATTCCGGTCGGGATCAGGGCGCGCGCGCCGGGCGCGAGCGCGATCGGGGCATCCGCCGCGACCGCGGCCAGAAGATCGAGGCCGGCGGCGCCTTGGCTTTGATAGCAGGGAAGCGGTAGGCCGGCCCCGTGCGCGAGCCGCATCACCTCGAGCGTGGTTCTGCTCACGGCGCCGGTCCGCCGAGCGCCGCAGCGATGCGGCCGATGAGCGCGGCCGCGACCTCGGCCTTCGATTGTGGCGGCCACGACTCGACGCCGCGCGCGGTGATCAAATGCACGCGATTGCGATCGCCGCCCATGATGCCGGTCTCGGTGGAGACGTCGTTCGCCAAGATCCAGTCGCAGCCCTTGCGCTTGAGCTTGTCCTCGGCGTTGGCGAGCACGTTCTCGGTCTCCGCCGCGAAGCCGATGACGAGCTGTGGCCGCTTGTCCGTGCGCTGCGCGGTGGCGGACAAGATGTCCGGGTTCTCGACGAGGGTCAGGCTTGGCGTCGCACCCCTGGCCTTCTTGATCTTCTCGTGGCCCGCCTCCGCCACACGCCAATCCGCCACCGCCGCTGCAAATACCGCGCAATCGACCGGCAGCGCGCGCTCGACCGCGGCAAGCATTTCGCGCGCCGTCTCGATCCGGATAATGCTTGCTGCTGGCGGGTCGGCGATGTTGACGGGCCCGCAGACGAGCGTCACCTGCGCGCCCGCAGCCACCGCGGCGGCCGCGATCGCGTGGCCCTGCTTGCCGGAGGATCGGTTGGCGATGTAGCGCACCGGGTCGATCGGCTCATGCGTGGGGCCGGAGGTCACCAGCACGCGCTTGCCCTTGAGCCGCTGATCGGGGCCCTTGAGCAACGCGACAGCCGCGGCCGTGATCGCGAGCGGCTCCGCCATGCGGCCGATGCCGGCTTCGTTCGCCTCCGCCATCTCGCCCGCGGCGGGACCCACCATGTGGATGCCGTCGGCGGCCAGGCGGGCGAGATTGCGCTGCGTCGCCGCGTGGGACCACATGTGCGGGTTCATGGCGGGGGCAATCAGCACCGGGTGGTCGGTTGCGAGCAAGACCGCAGAGGCAAGGTCGTCCGCGTGGCCGCCCGCCATCTTGGCCATCAGGTCGGCGGTCGCCGGCGCCACCACGATGATATCGGTGTCGCGCGCGAGGCGGATGTGGCCGACGTCGAGCTCGCTTGGAGGATCGAACAGGTCGGTGAAGACCTGCTCCCCGCTCAGTGCGCTCGCCGAAAGCGGAGCAATGAATTTTTGCGCCGCCGCCGTGAGGACGCAGCGCACCGTGAGGCCGCGCTCCTTAAGCCGGCGAATGAGATCGAGCGATTTGTAGGCCGCGATGCCGCCGCCGATGATCAGCAGAACGTGCCGCACGGCGGCTTGCTCCGCGGCTGCCTCTGAGGCGGCCGCCGGCGCCGATGCGGCAGCGAGGCGGTGGGGCGCGGCCGGAAGGGAGTCGGCCGCCAGGCCGAGGATGGTGCGTGCTTCATCCTCCATGGAGCGGCCGTTCTGCGCCGCGCGCAGCCGCAGGCGCCGCTTGAGATCGTCGTCGAGCCCGCGAATGGTGATGCTCGCCATACGGTCGGCTCCCGCTCAGGATCGTGCGATCCTAGCTGATGATTGCATTGCAATCAATGCAATCAACCCCCTCGCCAAATCAGCCATGCGAGCAGGGCCGCGATCAGCCACAGGGCCGGCGCGAGGAAGCGGTTGCGTTGTGCCTGCCCGATCGCCGCGACCGTCTCGGGGGCCAGCACAAGGCCGTCACGCGTGATCCGGTCGAGCTGCTCCATGAGGGCAGCGCCGCGCCCGAGCAGCTCCGGCAGGCTGCCGAGGAAGCGCCCCACCTCGCGCGCGCCGTCGCTCATGCCTTCGAGGCGCCCGCCGATCCCGAGGTGGCGCTCGATCCATTCCCGCACCACCGGATCGGCGACCTTCCACATGTCGAGCTTGGGATCGAGCCCGCGCGCCACGCCTTCGACCACGACCATGGTTTTCTGCAGCAGGATGAGCTCTGGGCGCGTGCGCATGTCGAAGAGGCCGGTGACCTCGAACAGCAGCATCAGGAGCCGCGCCATGGAAATATCCTCGGCGGTGCGATTGTGGATCGGCTCGCCGATGGCGCGGATCGCCTGCGCAAAGCTCTCGACCGAATGCTGGTGCGGCACATAGCCGGCCTCGAAATGCACCTCAGCGGTGCGGTGATAGTTGCGGGTGATGAAGCCGTAGAGAATCTCTGCGAGAAAGCGCCGCTCCCTCGGCCCGAGCCGGCCCATGATGCCGAAATCGACGGCCACCAGATTGCGGTCGCGGTCGACGAACAGATTGCCGGGATGCATGTCGGCATGAAAGAACCCGTCGCGCAGCGCATGGCGTAGAAAGGTCTGGATCACGGCGCGGCCCAGATCCCTGAGGTCGAAGCCCTTGGCCTCGAGCCGCGCGCGGTCGGACAGAGGGGTGCCATCGACCCATTCCAAAGTGAGCACGTCGCGCGCGGTGCGGTTCCAATCGACCGCGGGCACGCGGAAGTCCGGATCGTCCTTGGTATTCTGGGCCATCTCCGAGAGCGCGGCCGCCTCGAGCCGCAAGTCCATCTCGATGGTGACCGAGCGCCGCAGCGTCTCGATGACCTCGACGAGCCGCAACCGCCGTGCTTCGGCGGAGAGATTCTCGGCGTGGCGGGCGGCGAATGCGAACGCGTCGAGATCGACCTTGCAGCGATGCTCGATGCCGGGCCGCAACACCTTTACGGCAACCGTCTGCCGCGCCCCCATCCCAGCCTCAGGGAAGGGAGGGGGCAGTTCGGCCCGATGGACCTGCGCGATCGAGGCGGCCGCGACCGGTGGGCCGAAGGCCGCGAACGTCTCCGACACCGGCCGCCCGAAGGCATCCGCCACCTTGCGCTCGGCCGCCGCTTGCGGGAACGGTGCCATCTTGTCCTGCAGCGATTCAAGATCGCGCGCGAGCGTGACGCCGACGACGTCGGGCCGTGTTGCCAGGAACTGGCCGAGTTTCACATAAGTGGGGCCGAGTTGGGTCAACGCGGCCGACAGCCGATTCGCCGCGATCGTGCTGGCGGGGCGCTCGATCAGGCGGGCGGCGCGCACCAGGAGGCGGGCCGGCGTCGGCAATGGCGCCGGGTCGATGAGGGCGAACACGCCCTCGCGGGCGAAGACCAGGCCCGCGCGCGCGAGCCGGGTGAGATGGGCAAATGCCGCGATCACAAGCGCCAGCCCGAATGCAGCGCCACCACGCCGCCCGTCATCAGCTGGAACGAGACGCGCGCGAAGCCGGCCGTCTGCATCATGCCGGCGAGCTTTTCCGGCGGCGGGAAACGGCGGATCGATTCGACGAGATAGCGATAGGCTTCGCCGTCGCCGGTGACCAGGCGGCCGAGGGTCGGGATGACGTTGAACGAATAGAGGTCGTAGAGCCGGTCGAGCCCGGGTACGTCGACGGTCGAGAATTCGAGGCACAGAAAGCGGCCCCCGATCGCGAGCACGCGCCGCGCCTCGGCGAGCGCTGCCGCGATGCGCGGAACGTTGCGCAGCCCGAAGGCAATCGTCACCGCATCGAAGGAGCGATCCGGAAACGGCAGCACCTCGACATTGGCTTCGACAAAGCAGATGCCCGCAAGCTTGCGCGCAGCCGCGCGCGCGCGGCCGACCGCGAGCATGTCGGCGTTGATGTCGACCACCGTCGCGTGCGTCCCGGCGCCGCCGGCCTTGACGAGGCGGAACGCCACGTCGCCGGTGCCGCCGGCGAGATCGAGCACGGAGAAGTGTGCGACCTCGGTCGGAACCCCGGCGCGGCTCCCGGCTTTGGGTGGATTCACCCCCGCCACCAGCGCCGCCTTCCAGGCGCGATGCAGCCCGCCGGACATGAGGTCGTTCATCAGGTCGTAGCGGTTGGCGACGCTATGGAACACGTCGTCGACCAAGGCCTGCTTGTCGGCGAGCGGCACCTCGGCGAAGCCGAAATGGGTCGTCTCGGCACGGTCCTGCGGCGTGGGCATGCGGCGATCTTCCTGGCTGGCCAAGACCATAGCGCGCCGGCGCGCGGAGTTCTATGTGTGCACGTCAGGCGTTCGCCGCTATGGTGAGCGGCCTTCCAGCGCGGTCCCTCGATGCCTGAGCTTCCCGAGGTCGAGACGGTGCGGCGCGGCCTCGAGCCGGTCATGCAGGGCGCGCGCTTTGCCGCGGTCGAGGCGCGCCGCCACGATCTGCGGTGGCCGTTGCCCCGCGACTTCGTGGCCCGCCTCGAAGGGCAGACCGTCACCGGGCTCGGCCGCCGCGCCAAATATCTGCTGGCCGATCTTTCCTCCGGCGAGGTGCTGCTGATGCATCTGGGCATGTCGGGCTCGTTCCGTGTGGCGCAGGAGGGCGGCGCGCCGACGCCGCGCAACTATCACCGTGCCGGCACGGCGCACATGACCCACGACCACGTGGTGTTCCACATGTCGAACGGTGCCCGCATCGCCTTCAACGATCCGCGCCGCTTCGGCTCCATGAAGCTCGTCCCGCGCGCCAAGCTCGCGGAGGAGCCGCTGCTGCGGGCGCTCGGGCCCGAGCCGCTCGGCAATGCCTTCGATGCCGCGATGCTGGCGCGCGCTTGCGCGGGCAAGAAGACGAGCCTCAAGGCTGCCCTGTCCGACCAGCGCGTGGTGGCGGGCCTCGGCAACATCTATGTCTGCGAGGCGCTCTTCCGCGCGCGGCTTTCGCCCCAGCGCCGTGCCGCGACGATTGCGACGCGCGCGGGCGCGCCGAACGAGCGCGCGCACGCCGTGGTGGCTGGCATACGCGAGGTGCTCAACGATGCGATCGCGGCCGGCGGCTCGTCGCTGCGTGACCACAAGCGCACTGACGGCGAGCTCGGCCTGTTCCAGCACCACTTCGCGGTTTACAACCGCGCGGGCGAGCGCTGTCCACGCCGCGGCTGCGGCGGCACCATCAAGCGCATCGTGCAGGGCGGGCGCGCGACGTTCTACTGCCCGGTTTGCCAGCGGTAATGCCGGCTACTGCACCGCCGCGACCGCCTTATCGAGCCACTGGTAGATCACCGCCGCGATCTCCTTGCTGTTCTTCTCCTGCATCATGACGTGGCTGTTGCCGCGAATGCCGAGGTCGGCGAGCTTGATCCATGCAGCCTTCACGCCGGCCTGCTGCAGATACTTCACGGTGCAGTGGTCGTAGGGAGCGTGATAGGAGGCTTCAGACGTCAGCACCATGATAGGCATCTTCTGCAAGTTCGGCAGCTGCCGTGCCGGCTCGGCCTGCTTCCAGCAGGTCACGAGGTCGGGGGCATCGGGCTTGTCCTCGCGCGCAAAGCTGAGCTCGGCGGCGTCCCTGACCGCAGGTGCGTAGGTCAGCGGCACCGCGGTGATCCCGTAAGGCAGCGCGACCGGGCCTTCCCGGAACCAGTCGGGCGCGCCGATCAATTCGACGCTGTGCACCGGCGGGCCATTGGGCTCGACGCCCACGATCGCCTTGACGAGATCGGGGCGCGCGTCGGCGACGGGCCAGGCGAAGGCGCCGGCTTGTGAATGGACCAGGAGAATCGCGGGGCCGATCTTGTCGAGCAGCGCCACCAGCGCATCGCGGTTGATGAGCTGCGCCTTGGTGAAATCCTTCATCTCCGGCACGTAGCTGCCGGTCATCTGCAACGTGACCGGGTCGTCCGGCGCGCCGTTGCCGGGCCATTGCGTGTGCAGATGCGCCTGCGGCCACAGCTTGGCCTTCTCCTGCTGCAGATAGCGCCGCTGTCCGCTCTCGCCGTCGGCGAGCGTCTGCGGCCCGTAGGCTTCGGTCAGGTAACCGGAGCGGCCGCGGCCGGGCTGGTCGACCACATAGACCGCGTAGCCGCGGCGCGCGAAATACTGCGCCCAGCTCTCGCGGCCGTCTGGTGTCCCCGTATAGGTGGTGCCGGTGCGGGTGCCGCCATGCACCATGATGATCGGATAAGGATGCGTCTGCTGCGCCGGGATGCGCATCTCCACGTACATCTGCCCCACCACATAGGTGTGGCCGTTTACGGTGGTGTTGTGGCCGCCCACATAGAAGAAGCCGTCGCGCGCAAGCGCGAGCGGCTCCTCGTCGGCGGCGCGCGCCGATTGGCTTCCCGCGAGCGCCATGGTGCAGGCCGCGAGCAGGGCGATCGAATGCTGGTTCATGATTTCCTCCCGGGATCGGCGGGAAGAGTGGCAGACCCGGGCAATATCGGCTAGTCCACTGCCATGGATTACGCAAACATCCTGATCGAGCCGCGCGGTCGCGTCGGCATCATCCGCCTCGACCGCCCGCAGGCCCTCAATGCGCTCAACTCCGCACTCAATGCCGAGTTGGGAGAAGCAGTCGCGGCCTTCGACGCGGATGCGAGTATCGGCTGCATCCTGCTCACCGGCTCCGAGAAGGCCTTTGCGGCCGGCGCCGACGTCAAGGAGATGGCGGCGAAGTCGGCCGTCCAGGTCTTCATGGAGGATTTCGCCGGCGACTGGGACGCGGTGGCGCGCGCGCGCAAGCCGGTCGTCGCCGCGGTCGCGGGCTTTGCGCTTGGTGGCGGCTGCGAGCTCGCCATGCAGTGCGATCTCATCATCGCGGCCGACACGGCGAAATTCGGCCAACCCGAGATCAAGCTCGGCATCATTCCAGGCATTGCCGGCACGCAGCGCCTGCCACGCGCGCTCGGCAAGGCCAAAGCCATGGACCTCATCTTGACCGGCCGCATGATGGACGCCGCGGAGGCCGAGCGCTCGGGCCTTGTGGCGCGGGTCGTGCCGGCCGCAAGCCTCATGGCGGAGGCGCTCAAGGTTGCCGATACCATCGCGTCGATGTCGCTGCCGGCGCTCATCGCCGCCAAGGAGGCCGTCAACCGCGCTTTCGAGTCCCCGCTCGCCGAGGGCGCGCGCTTCGAGCGCCGCATCTTCGCGACGCTGTTTGCGGGCGCGGATCAGAAGGAAGGCATGGCCGCGTTCATTGAAAAGCGGTCGCCGAAATTCCGCAACGCGTGATCAGGGGGCACCCGGGCTGGTCCCGGCCATGCACGCCTTCGCTCCGGGCCGAGGCGTGGATGCGCGCCATAAGGCATTTACGCCCGTCAGGCGTTTACGCCCGTCTTCGCGAGCTATGCGCGGGCCGAACGCGGTGGGGCTTGCACGGATTGACGGGTCCGGCAACGCGCTCAAGTCAGCCGCACAGCGACCTGCCCGCCGGTGCGGACGTAGCCGATATACTCGAATGACCGCTTGCGTTCGGTCGTGAACGCCATGAACGCCTTGTACTCGCCTTCCTGCCAGCCCGGATAGTTGATGAATTCGTCGAACAGCACGATCGCGCCGGGTTGCAGCATGTCGTGGAGCTCCTTGAAGATTGTCCGCGTCGCGCTGTAGAGATCGCAGTCGACGTGCAGGAACGCGACCTTCTCGCCGCGATGCGCGGCCGCGAACGGCGCCAGCGTGTCCTCGAAGAAGCCCTTGATCAGGGTCACATTGTGGCGCACCGCCGGCAGCTTTCCGGCGACGCTGAAGGCGCCGCGCCGCGACCCCAAGGTCCAGGCTTCCGGCAGGCCGACGAAGGAATCGAAGCCGTGCCAATGCACGTCGGCCCTGAGGCCGGCGAGGCGGTTGATCGAATCGCCCTTGTAGACGCCGAACTCCAGGAACAGCCCGCCGTCGATCCGCGCCTGCGCGAGCGCGTAGCGATAGAGTTGGGCTCGCCCTTTGAAAGCGGCGGCTTCGCCGAGATGCGCCTTCTCGAACGCCACCGAGGAGGTCGTGTCGGTGAACGCGCTCATCAGATCGAGGTCGGTGAGGGCGATCTCGATGAGCTTGCGCAAGTTGCGGCGGATCACCTCGCGCATGCGAAATTTCACGTCTTCAACGGCCAGCCGCAGCCAGACTCTCACGCGGTCGATCATGCGTGCCCGCAACCGCGCACGCAGACGACCCGGACCATCGCCGCCTTGCGCCCGCCGGGCGTGCCGGTGACGCGGCCGGCGTCGTCGCCGGTCCAGGCCAGATCGAACTGCCGCAGCCTGCGTTCATTGGCGGCAGAGCCGGCGTCGAGATCGTCGGCCTTCTTCGGCGCCGCGGCGGCCGCGGGGCGGCCCGCTGGCGCGGCCTTCGGCGTCTGCGCCAGCGCAGGGCCGACGGCAAGGCACAAGGTCAGAGCGCAGGCTGCGACACGCATGCTCACTCGCGACGGGTTGGGCATCGACGGCGGGGCACCCTATATGATCGCTGCCGCCGCGCAAATGCTGAAGCGAAAGTGATATAAGCCGCCGCATGTTGGACGCCGACGAGCTTGAGCGCTATGCGCGCCATATCGTGCTGCGCGAGGTCGGCGGGCCCGGCCAGGCGGCGCTCAAGCGCGCGCGGGTGCTGGTGATCGGGGCGGGCGGGCTCGGGGCGCCGGTGCTGCTCTATCTCGCGGCCGCCGGTGTCGGCACGCTCGGCGTCATCGACGACGACAAGGTGGCGCTGTCCAATCTGCAGCGCCAGGTCATCCACGGCACGCCGGCGGTCGGCGAGGCGAAGGTCGCGAGCGCTGCCGCCGCGATCGCGAGCCTCAATCCGCATGTCAGGGTCGAGACGCATGCAACACGGCTCGTCGCCGACAATGCCCGCGAGTTGATCGGCCAGTATGATCTCGTCGCCGATGGCTCCGACAATTTCACTACGCGTTATCTCGTGTCGGACGCCTGCTACTTCGCCGCGCGCCCGCTGGTGACGGCCGCGGTCGGCAGCTTCGACGGCACGCTCACCACCATCCGGGCGCATGAGCGCTCGCGGCGCGGTGTGCCCAATCCGACCTATCGATGCCTCTTCCCCGAGCCGCCGCCGCCCGGCAGCGTGCCGGCCTGCGCCGAGGCCGGCATCCTGGGCGCGTTGACGGGCGTGCTCGGCTCGCTGATGGCGCTCGAGGTGATCCGCGAGATCGTCGGCTTCGGCGAAGGCCTGTTGGGGCGCTTGTTGATGATCGATGCCCTGTCGATGCGCTTCGAGACGCTCGCCTATGCGTGGGATCCGGGCAATCCGCTGTCAGGCGAGCATCCGACGATCCGCGATCTGTCGGGTCACAGGTGAGCGACCCTCTTCCCTCCCCCGAAAGCGGAGGACGGCCCGCGCAGCGGGTGGGGTCACGCCAAATCCGGCTTCGCCGTGTGGCGAGGCGGAACCCGCAGGCGGCGCTTGGCGCCATGCTCCCGGTTTCAGGGGGGAGGATAAGTAGGCTCACTTCGACCAAGTGCCGATGATCGAGTTGCCCTTGAGCACCGACCATTTGTTGTCGCCCGCCGAGACCAGCGTGAAGCAATTGGCCGGCGAGTTCTTCCAGGTCGTACAGAAGCCGTCCTTGCTGAGCTTCCAGGTGCCTTCGCCCTTGACGCCGGTCTTGCCCTGCGGCTCGCGCGACATCTTGCCGTCGGCCGAGAACATCATCGTGTATTTGATGTTCTGCGGCGTCGAGGAGGTGAACGGCTTGCCGTCGAAGAATGTTGTCTGAATGTCGGCGGGAGCGACCAGTCCGGCCGGCGCGGCCAGGCCGGTCGCACTCAAGAGCGCGCTAGCGGCGCCAGCGAGGAGATGATGCATCGGGTTTCCTCCTGGATGGTTTGTTGATGGCATGCACGCGTTTCTACAGCATCGAGGGGAGCACGCGGTCGGGCGGCTTATGGCCGTCGAGAAAAGTGCGGATGTTGATGATGACCTTCTCCCCCATGTCGACGCGGCCTTCGATCGTGGCCGAGCCCATATGCGGCAGCAAAACCACCTTGCCGCTATGGGCAAGCTTGACCAGCTTGGGATTGACCGCCGGCTCGTGCTCGAACACGTCAAGGCCGGCGCCGGCGATTTCGCCGGCCGCGATCATGCGCACGAGCGCATTCTCGTCGATCACCTCGCCGCGCGCGGTATTGACGATATAGGCCTGGGGGCGGACGAGCTTGAGGCGGCGCGCCGACAAGAGGTGATAGGTCGCCGGCGTGTGCGGGCAATTGATTGAGACGATGTCCATGCGGGCCAGCATCTGGTCGAGGCTTTCCCAATAGGTCGCGCCCAGTTCCTCTTCGACACGTGACGGCACGCGGCGGCGATTGTGATAGTGGATCTGCAGCCCAAAGGCGCGCGCGCGTTGGGCCACCGCTTGGCCGATTCGACCCATGCCGATGATGCCGAGCCGCTTGCCCCAGATGCGGTGGCCGAGCATCCAGGTCGGTGACCAGCCGTTCCATGGCTTGTCGCTGCTCAGAATGTTCGCACCCTCGGCGAGCCGCCGCGGCACGGCGAGAATCAGCGCCATGGTCATGTCGGCGGTGTCCTCGGTGAGCACGCCGGGCGTGTTGGTCACCGTGATGCCGCGGCTCACCGCGGTCGCGACGTCGATATGGTCGACACCGTTGCCGAAATTGGCGATGAGCTTGAGCCCATCGCCGGCCTTGCTCAGCACCGCCGCGTCGATGCGGTCGGTGACGGTCGGCACCAGCACGTCGGCACGCTTCGCCATCTCGGCCATCTCGGCCTGGCTCATGGGCTTGTCGTCGAGATTGAGGCGCGCGTCGAACAGCTCACGCATGCGCGTCTCGATGATGTCCGGCAGCTTGCGGGTGACGACCACCAAGG
>Ga0126381_100000624_pt1 | contig 38987 bp, 35 predicted proteins | sample PanSoiMetPlot_28_FD_96465 | JGI IMG/M metagenome (GOLD analysis project Ga0126381, IMG submission 96465) | Tropical forest soil microbial communities from Panama - MetaG Plot_28 | ecosystem: Environmental > Terrestrial > Soil > Tropical forest > Bulk soil | place: Panama | collected 2016-02-17 | reverse complement strand
GTGAAGCTGAGGAACGCCTGCAGCGAGGGCTTCAGCTCGCTTTTATCGCCCAGCAGGACGAGTCCCTGGCTTTGAATGTTCAGCCGGCTCTGCTCCAGGTCCGCACGCTGTTGCATGGCCTGAGAGATGAGCTCGTGCACCGAGCCGAGGTCTTCCACCTGCGGCACTTCGGTATGGTCCAGCGGAATGATGTGCGCGGTTTCCAGGATCGGGTCCTGAATGCCGTGACGGCTGATGGCGTTCTTGAGCACGATCTCCTGTTGCAGGACATTGGTTTCGGCAATCAGCACATCCTGCTCGCGCGCCGGAATCTCCGCCTGCGAGCGCGTCACTTCGATGGCGGCCACCGCGCCCGCTCCCAGTTCTTTCCTGTTGTCCTCGAAAAGCTGGCGCGCGGCGTCGAGTGCCTGTTTTTTGAGACGGACGTCTTCGTTGAACGCCACCAGGTCCCAATAGAGATTGAGAACCGCCGAGATGGTGGTGGTCACCTGTTGTTTCAATTGCAGGTCTGTCACTTTCACGTTGTTGCGCGCAATGCGGATGTAGCGGTTGTTTACCGCGATGCCCCAGCCCTGGAGGAGGTTTTGCGAGATGTTCAGATTGATCGAGCCCGTGGTGTACGGGTTCAGAATCGTGCTCGGGCTGTTCACCGTGTAGCGGGAGCTGATGAAGCTGAGATTAACGGCCGTGCCCGGCAGGAACTGCTGGCTGTAGCTGGCGCTGAAGCTCTGATTTGTCTGCACCAGAGCATTGGTTTGGTCGACGATGATATTGCTTTCGGGGTAGGTGGAGTGGCCGAAACTCGCCGACAGAGTAAAGATCGGATCCGTCTGCGGCACCAGCGATCCGATCAAGCCGGTGATGCCGCCGCTCGATCCTACGCCGGCGCCCGAAGCAAGGCTGGTGCTGATGTTGATGCCCGCCAGGCTCACCGATTGCGGCCCGGCCGCCACGGGCGTGGTGGGGTTGCGGAGCGCGCCGCCGACTTGTGCGCGCCGCAGATCTTCGAGAGCGAGAAGGGGCCCGTACCGCTGCGTTTCGATATCGATGTTGTTCTCTAGGGTCAGCGCGACCACGTCCTGCGCCGTGAGATAGAGGTTTCCGCCGCGAAACAGTTGTTCCATGCGCGGCGAATTGCCCAGGTTGGCCGAGGGCACACCTCGCTGCTGGAACGGCCGCGTCAGGAAGCCGAAGGTGTGCGGCTTGGGAGGCAGAATCGTGATGTTGGATGGTTCCGCCGCGGCGCCCGTACCGGCCGCCGCGCAAAGCAAGATGGGAAGAAAGACCGTTCGCGAAGACATGGGATCTCCGGTCCTTCGGAGCAATTGGCGGGCCGACCCCCAAGTTACTGTCCTGGATTGAGTTAACGGGCTTTGGGAGCCTGCGGTCCGTCCCACTATCGCAATGCCCTTGTCCGCATGCGGACACCCGCCGCCGGTACAATGGAGATCTCGATGCCGACGCTTTCCGATTTCCTGACGTTCGCCGTTGCCACCCTGATCCTCAACCTGACGCCCGGTCCGGACCTCCTGTATATCGTGGCGCGCAGCCTGGGGCAGGGAAGGAAGGCCGGCGTCGTTTCCTCGCTTGGAATCGGCACAGGGTGCCTCTTTCACACGTTTCTTGCGGCATTCGGCGTTTCGGCTATGTTACGTTCCTCGCCTGTAGCGTTCACGGTGATTCGCTATGCGGGCGGCGCCTACCTGATCTACCTGGGAGTTCGGCTGCTGTTGCGCCGCGGCGAGGCGAAGAGCGCGCTCCAGCCTCGTCCGCCCGCTTCGTCCGCCGCCATCTTCCGCCAGGGCATGTTCACCAACATGCTCAATCCGAAAGTGGCGCTCTTCTTTCTGGCCTTCCTGCCGCAATTTGTCTCGCCTCACCACGGCCCGGTTGCCACGCAGATGACGGTTCTCGGACTGTACTTCATATTCTCCGGGACGCTGGTCTGCCTGTCGGTGGCACTGCTGGCAGGAGCGGCAGGCGACTTTTTCCGCCACGGCCGCAATGCGGCGCGCCTGGAACGAGCGAGCGGGCTGGTGTTTGTGGCGCTGGGACTGCGCGTCAGCCTATCGCGGGCCTAGCTGCATTTCGCATACAGGTTCTCGTGCGGCGGGCGAGCAGTTGCTACCCTGTGTTTTGTGCCTATTTCCAGCCGCACACTCCGTACCTATATCTGGCTCCTTCTGTTTCTCGCGCTGCGCGCCGGAGGCAACCTGTCTCTGGCTGTAGGCACCAAGCATCTGCCGGACAGGCTGGCCGCCAATCCTATTGTTTATGTCCGCTCGCTGGCTGACCCGACGATCGCCATCGGCGTCGTCCTGCTGATCGTGGCTTTGCTCGCGCGGCTGGCGCTGCTGAGCGTCGCCGACCTCAGTTTCGTCCTGCCGATGACTGCCGTCGGTTACGTGGTGGCCGCGCTGCTGGGCCGCACCTTCCTGCACGAAACCGTCACGGCGCAGCGATGGATCGCCGTCGTGCTGATCTTTGCCGGCGCGGCCATCGTCAGTTCCACCCCGCAAAGCACCACGGTCGCGCGGAAGGAGTTCAAATGACCTGGCTGCTCGTGGCGATTATGGTAGTGGCCACTGCCCTCAGCGATATTCTGCAGAGCTACGAAATGAAGCGCGCCGGAGCGCAATCGGTGGGCGCGCGGGGCTTGGCGCGGCTGCTGCGGATGATCGTCGAGCGGCGTTATCTGCTGCTCTCCATCTTGTGCCTGGCGTTTTCGTTTTTTGCGTTTATGGCGCTGGTGCAGTCGGCGCCGCTGAGTTTCGCGGTGCCGGCGTCGGCGGCGAGCTTCATTCTGGAGACGGCGCTGGCGAAGGTTTTGTTGCACGAGCGGATCGGCGCGCGGCGCGCGGCCGGCACAATGTTGGTGCTGTGCGGAGTGGTGTTGTTGGGGAAGTGAACGGGCGCTACTGCCGTGACCGCAACGGCTCTCGTGTTTCCGCACTCCCCTCGCTCACGCTTGTGGCTCCGGTCGGAGCCGCGGGCGCAGGGATCGGTCTATTCTTCGCTGACCGGCACCAGCGTGCCGCCGCGGATGTAGTAGTCGGTTCCGCGCCAGCGGATGCTGTGGCGCGCGAAGCTGGCTAGCCAGATGAAGAACGCCAGCGCGTCCCAGAGGGGAATCAGGGCCATCCTGAGCCAGTAGCCGCGCTGCTTGAGGCCCCACACCGCCACGCTGGCGGTCATGGCGCAGCGCATCAGGAAGTAGCCGCCCAGGTAGGCCGCCGCGGTCAGCGGAGTAGTGTGCGCGGCTACCGCGGCCAGCGACCATGGGAGCCCCAGCGTGAACACGAGGCCGAGATGTCCCCAGGGCCGCATGTGCCGCATCACGACGATCCACCGCAGGCGTTTGTAAAGCAGCTCGCGGATGGATTGGTAGTCCGCCACGGTCTCCACGGGGTAGCGGGACAGCTCCACTTCGTAGCCCTGGTCGGCGATGAGCCGCCCGACCAGAAGATCGTCCGCGGGCCGGTTCTCGATGGATTCGTATCCGCCGAAGCCCGCCAGCCGTTCGCGCGTGGTCGCAATCGTGGGGCCAAGCGCGAACTTGACGCCGTCCAGTTGCCACGCCACGACGATGCCCGGATAGAAGTCCGACATCATCCCCACCGATTGCAGGTGGTCCACCAGCGTGTGAGTATGCCCCTCCACCGGCAGATAGAAGCAAGTTACGGCGCCCACCTTGGGATTGGCGAGCGGCGCTACGACGCGGCGTAAGTAATCGGGCCGCGCCCGCACGTCGCTGTCGTTAATTACCACGTGCTCGTAGGCCGCCTCACTTACAAGCCTTGCCAATTTGGCTACCTTATCGTTGGAGGCGTCACGCCCCGAACCATAGAGCACGCGGATCCGGCAATGGGGAAATTCCTCGATCAGGCGTTCCATCGCCGGCAGCGCCGGGTCTTCGCGGTCGCCCACGCAGAAGACGATCTCGTAGTCCGGATAGTCCTGGCGGCAGAAACTGGCGAAATTCTCATAGGCATCCGGGTCGAGGCCGCGGATCGGCTTAAGTATGCTCACGGGCGGCGCGAAGGCCGCGCGATCCTTCGAGGGCGGGCGGCGAAAAAAGCGCCAACAGCTAAATAACGCGATTCCGTAGTAAATGAACGGAATGGCGGCTAATCCGAGAAACAGCGTAGTTTCGAAGTTGAGCAGCATCGGACTTTTCCGTGGTAAGGCGCGAATTCCCCAGAATAGACGCCCGTCAGAGCACGTTTGGGTACAGTTGCTTGATTAGCCCTAATTGACTACAGGGTACTTCCGCACGGTCTGTTAGAGTGATGTTGGATTCGCCGTTCGCCCGCCTTGGGGCGCTCCAGGAGCTCTCACCTTGTGTGGCATCGCCGGATATACGCATATTAATGGTTGTCCCGGTCCGGCGCGAATTCGCGATGCCGTAGCCACGCTCAGCCACCGCGGTCCTAACCAGCAGGGGGTTTTCGACTCCCCGCGTGCCTCGCTGGGCGCCGCCCGGCTCAAAATCATCGACCTGGAAGCCGGCGACCAGCCGGTTTACTCTCCCGATGGCGGCACAGTCATCGTCTTTAATGGCGAAATCTATAACCACGAGGAGCTGCGGCGCGAACTGGAGATGCGCGGCTACCGCTTCCAATCCCGCGCGGACACGGAGGTGGTGCTGGCTGCGTTTCTCGAATGGGACGTCGAATGCTTCGCGCGGCTGCGCGGCATGTTCGCGATCGGTCTGTGGTCCGAATCGCGCCAGCGCCTGGTGCTGGCCCGCGACCGCGTGGGGATTAAGCCGCTGTTCGTTGCGCGCCGCCGCCGCGACCTCTACTTCGGTTCCGAGCTGAAGGCGATCTTCGTCCATCCCGAAATCGAACGGCAGCTCAACCTCGCCGCGCTCGATTGCTACCTGTCGATGAACTACGTGCCGGCGCCGCATACGCTGGTGGAGGGCATCGAGAAGCTGCGGCCGGGCTGGTGGCTGGAGTGGCGCGAAGGCGAAGTGCGTTCCGAGCCCTACTGGCGGTTGCCGAGCGAGATCGCGCCTGGGGCCACGCTGGACTGGGCCACGCTGGAACTCGATGCCCTGCTCAAGCAGGCCACGCGTGAGCACCTGGCCGCCGACGTCCCGCTCGGCATCTGGCTTTCGGGCGGCCTGGACTCGTCCGCGCTGCTGCACTATGCCTCCGCCGCATCCAGTTCGCGGCTGAAGACGTTTTCCATTTCGTTCTCGGGCCGCAGCTTCGACGAGACCGGCTACATCCGCCAAGTGGCGTCGGCATACGGCACCGAGCACCAGGAGTTCGACCTCAATCCCACGTGCGGCCTGCCGGCCGCCATCGAACAGTTCGCCTGGTTTCTCGACGAGCCCAACGGCGATGGCGGCGCATTGCCTGTTTGGTTTCTGTCGCGCCTGACCTCGCAACATGTAACGGTCGCGCTTTCGGGAGAAGGCGCCGACGAGTTGTTCGGCGGCTATCTGACCTACCGCGCCGATCAACTCGCCGGTCGCGTCCGCCGCATGCCGCCGTGGATGCTCCGCGCCGCTTCAGGTGTGGCGCAATGCTGGCCCGTGTCCGACGAGAAGATCGGATTGGAGTACATGGTCAAGCGGTTCCTCGAAGGCTGCCGGATGCCCGCTGGCCGGGCGCACGTTTGGTGGAACGGCACATTCTCCGACGATCAGAAGCACGCCCTCCTCGGCGTGCCGCCTCCTGACGCGCTCGCCAACCTGCTGCAGGGTCTTCCCGCAGAAGCCGATGTGAACGACTGGCTCCGTTTCGACCAGACTTACTACCTGCCCGACGATATCCTGGCCAAGGTCGACCGCATGAGCATGGCGCACTCCATAGAGGTCCGCCCGCCGTTTCTCGATCACCGGATCGTGGAATTTGCGGCCTCTCTGCCCGCCGAATTGAAGCTGCGCGGCCGCACGCAAAAGGTCGTTCTGCGCGAGCTCATGAAAGGCAAGCTGCCCGAATCCACGCGTCGCCGCAAAAAAGTCGGCTTCGATTTTCCCGCCCACGATTGGCTGCGCGGGCCTTTGCGCGGTCTGCTCTGCGACACTTTTTCCGACGCCCGCGCCGACCCCGGCCCCTTCCGTCCCGCCGTACTGGAGGAACTTCTGGTGCAACACCTGAACCGAAGCGTGAATCTCGGTTACCATCTTTGGGGGTTGATGCTTTTATTCCTCTGGTTGAAGAGATGGCGGATTCAGACGACAACAGCTTCGGAAAGTCCTCGGGCGGTGCGCACGGGCGCCTTCACGTCGGCCTAATCGTTCTTCTCGCCACGGCGGCCATTTATTTCGGCTGCATTCTTTCGCCCCCCTCGCTCATGGACGACGTCGACGCCGTGCAGGCGCAGATCGCTCGTAACATGCTGCAATCCGGCGATTGGGTGACGGCACGGCTCGACGGCGTTCCCTATCTGGAGAAATCGCCGCTCATCTACTGGATGATCGCGATTTCCTTCAAGATGTTCGGCCCTTACGACTGGGCCGCGCGCATTCCCGTTGCGCTTGCCTGCCTGGCGCTCGCGTGGATCACAATGGCATTCGGCAGCTGGGCGTTCGGACGGCGCGCCGGGATGTACGCCGGCCTGGTGATCTCGACGTGTATAGGCCTATTCCTTTTCACCCGCATCCTGATTCCCGATGTGATGCTGACGGCGTGCATCGCGCTTTCGATGTGGGCATTCCTGCGCGTGCTGGACGAAAGCGAGCCGCATCCGCGCCTCTGGGCTGCGGTGTTGGGCGCCAGTTTCGGAGTGGGCTTTCTGCTGAAGAGCACGGTGGCCGTGCTGTTCCCCATCGCCGCGGCTCTCATTTATCTTGCTGTCACCCGCCAGCTGTTTTCGCTGAAAGTGTGGAAGCGCCTGCGTCCCTTCAGCGGCTTCGCCATCGCCATGGTCATTGCCGCGCCCTGGCACATTCTCGCTGCACTGCGCAATCCGCCATACTTCGACCTGACGATGCGCAGCGTGCCGGGAGAATACCACGGCTTCCTGTGGTTTTACTTTATGAACGAGCAGGTGCTGCGCTTCCTGAACCTGCGCTACCCGCACGATTACAACACCGTGCCGCGCATATGGTTCTGGCTGTTCCATCTGCTTTGGCTGTTCCCCTGGAGCGTTTATTTCCCAGCGGTGGCGTGTCTCTCTTTCCGGCCCACGGACCGCGCCGGGCAGACGCGTCTGCTGGCCCTGTGCTGGACCGGATTCCTGCTGGTCTTCTTCACCTTTTCAACCACCCAGGAATATTATTCGATGCCGTGCTATCCCGCGCTCGCTCTGCTGCTCGGCTCCGCCATGGCTGCGGGCGGGGATTGGATCCGCCGCGGGACGCGCGCGCTGGCGGCGATCGTCGCCGTGGCCGCGATCGCGGCGGTAGCGATTCTGGTGGCTGTGAGGAATGTACCTGCGCCGGGCGATATTTCGGGGGCGCTTTCCCAGCATCCCTCGGCGTACACTCTCTCGCTCGGCCATATGGAGGATCTGACACTGGAATCGTTCGCCTACCTTCGGCTGCCGTTGGCGCTCGCGGCGCTGGCGTTCGCGATTGGAGCGGTGGGCAATCTGCGGGCCATCGGGCAGCGGGCGTTGCTTGCGTCGGCCCTGATGATGGTCGTCTTCTTTCACGCGGCCCGGCTGGCGATGGTAACTTTCGATCCTTACCTTTCGTCCCGCCCTTTGGCGGAAGCGCTCAGGCGCGCGCCCGAAGGCAATCTGGTGATCGACCATCACTACTACACGTTCTCGTCTATCTTCTTCTATACCGACAGGACTGCCTGGCTGCTCAACGGGCGATTTAATAACCTGGTGTACGGGTCATATGCTCCGGGCGCCCCCGACGTGTTCTTGACGGATGCGCAGTGGAAACAACGGTGGCTCGGAAAAGACCGATGGTACATCGTGGCGAAGACCGATCAACTGCCGCGGTTCGAAAATCTGGTAGGCAAGGCGGCAATTTTCACTGTCGCCAAAAGCGGCGGGAAAGAGCTGCTTACCAACCTCGCGCCATAAGGGATAAAATAGTCCGATAATAAGGTCGTGCGCCAACTGCCTGATCCTCGTCGCGGCCGGCTGGGGCGCCGCCGATCTGCAATCTCTGGGATGCCATCGTGGGATTTGCGTTCAGGATGGCCTTGGTTTCCCAATGCAGGCCCTGCTGTCGCCTGCGCATCCAACTGGACACCGGCATGGCCAAAACTACTATGCGAGTCGCCTTTGCCAGGAATTTCCCTGACCTCATCGGTACGGCATTTCGGTCTTTTCGTTTCGACGGCATGGATGGCGGTGCGTGCGCTCAGGGCGCGGTATTGCCCCGAATTTCCTGGCAGGTGGCTGGGCTCCCCCTGGCCTTCCGCGGAATGGCTGTTTACCTCAAAGGGCCCGGAGCGGACTATTTCGAAGGCATGTCCGGCAACGAACGAACCGGGAAAGCTCGGGAATTCACCCTCGATGGCGGGGCCATGCGGCTGATGCTGCCGTAGTGGTAGCTTGGATCCATGGGACAGATCGACGTCCTGAAATTGGTGTTGATGGCCGGACTTGCCATGATGCTCTTTTATCGCGCCCGGCTAGTGGAGGCGCTGATAGAAGCCCTCAACCGCTTCCGCGGCGGACCACCCACGGGCATGCATCCTTCGCCCGCGTGTGACAGTCATATATTAGGCAGGAAGCGGCGCAGGTCGGAGTCCTGATGGAGGTGCTCTATGTTTCGATCCGTGGCTCATACGTGGTGGCTGCTCGCACTATGCGGGCTGCTGAATCTGGCGAACGCGGCTGTGCACGTTCTGGTTGCTAATCCGGAGGGTGCGCTGGCCGTACGCCGCTTCGCTCTGGCGGGAACGGTTTTCGACATTTCGGTGCTGGCGCTTGCCGCGGCTGCATGCGCTATTGCTGTGGCTCTGTGGAGCGCGGGCAAGGATAATTCCTGGTTATTAGCGCTTCATGGCCTGGCGATGGCCGGATTCGGGGTGATCGGCGTTTCCCCGCTGGTGAAGGGCTCGCTGAGCTTCCGCCCGGTCTCGCTGCTTTTCGCGGCGTCGGCGGTCGCGCTGGCCGCATTCGCATTCCGCGCGCTGCGCGCGACCTTGCCGGCCACCCTCGGCCTGGGCTTTGCGATTTCCTTTCTGGCGGTCGGGTTCGGCGGCATCCGGCTGGAACCGGCAGTCTACTGGATCTGGATGGGCTCGTGGTTCGCCTATTGCGCCGCTTTCATGCTCTGGGCAGGCTTGCGCGTGCACAGCCATCCGCCGACGATTCCGATGCCGACAAGCATCGCTGCGCTTCCGTAGTAAAGGTTCTGGATTCCCACTTTCTCTACCACGGGCCCGGCCACGAACATCGCGATTACCTGTGAGCCGGCCATCAGCGACATCAGGCAACTCATTACGCGACCCAATAGCTCGTGCGGCGTCTCCTGCTGCAGTAAGGTTGTGGCTGTAATGAAGACTGCTGCCGCGCAGAAGCCCATCAAGAGCATTCCCACAGTCGTGGACGCCATGGCCCCGAACACCGCTGTAACCAGCACCGCTACTCCCATTCCGCCCAGTCCATAGACCACCAGGTTCTGCTGCGGAATACGGCGCGCGAATCGTGTGAGCAACTGCGTCCCGATAATCATGCCGACACCGATTAGCGTATTCAAAACCCCAAACGCCGCCGAGGTCGATAAGAGCACGTCGCGTACGTACACGGAGAGCAGTGCGCCGAAACAGCGCATGGCGAACATCCCGGTAGTCATCGAGAGAATGACGAACGAGATCGTCGGATGCGTGAAGATAAAACGGAAGCCCTGCCGCATGGAATCGAGCACGGCGCTCGACGCCCCGCCCGCCCCCTGCCGCTCAATGGTCAGCGTCATTACCAGCGCCGCGGAAAAGAAGAAGCTGAAGCTGTCGTACAAAAAACAGGAATTAGCGCCCGCGAACTGTACCAGGCTGCCCGCAACGCTGGGCGCAATGATCTGCGACCCCTGCTGTGCCTGCGACATCAGCCCGTTCACCGCCATCAGACCCGCCATCGGCGCCAGCGTGCGCACCGCTACCTGCTGCGCCGGAATGAAAAACGCCGACACAGTGCTCATGGTGAACAGGATGGCGTACATCAGGTACAGATCCTGGACGAACAACAGCGGCAGCACCAGGATGCCGCGGATCACGTCGCTGGCGATCATGGTGCGCTTCACCGGCCAGCGATCGACGAAGACGCCGGCGAGCGGGCTGACGATGGCGAAGGGCGCCATGAACGCAACCAGCACCATGGATACCTGCGTGGCGGTGCCATGCAGCTTGAATGTGACAAGGGCGATGATCGCAAAGATTGCCAGGAAATCCCCGAACACGCTTACAATCTGTGCGATCCATAGGCGTCGGATCGGGCGAAGCCGCAGGACGTCGCCAAAAGACAAAGGTGACGTTGTAGATGTGGCCATGCTTGGAAGTCCCCTTCAGGTAGTTGGGGACATCATAGCACGCTGGAAATCTACAGCGTGTCGAGGAGCGGCAAATTTACAACGCGGCCGGTGAGCGCGTCTTCCACGGTCAGGGCATTGGCCCGAAATCCAGTCAACCGGTAGCATCCCCGAATCCATGCCCCCTCCATGACGAGATGGATCTCGTCGTCCAACAGAACGAAGGCGAGCGGCGGATCTCCGCGTCTGCGGGCGTATCCGTAGAACACCAGCGGATTCCCAGCTATCGTGTTCGCACCTGCGGTGGCCACCGACACAAGGTCTGGCTTGGCGAATGTGTGCTCTTCACCGGTTGGCCGCCGCGCGCCGCCGGCGCGCTGGGCGAAGTGGGACAGGTCCCGCCCTCCGCCCGACTCCACACTTCGCAATCGGTCGAGCACATCGAGGCTGGCGATCGGTGGCGGCACCACGGGTATCGGCTGCGGCGCCACGTGTGTGACGTTGGTGCAGGGAACCGGCGCCAGTGCTCCGGTGCGGGCGCGATCCGTATCAGCACCGACTGAATGGCAATCGTTGCCAGGCGAGCCCAGCCCAATCAGTTTGAGCTTCTCCGCAACAGCGCTCGTCACATTGGGGTGACGGCATGCAGGCGGAAAGCGTGGAACATCGAAACGGTGCCGGCGTACCTACACACCGGCGTCAGCGCCGCGACAGGGAGCGGGGCTCGGGACTTAGTCTCCCTGCCCGCTCGCTCTACCGTTCGCTTTATGCGGAGCCGCCTCCGTGCCGAACGCCTCGCCCGCCGCCTGCATTACCCTCGGACGTCGCGCGTTGCGTGCGTTCCGCCAGTTGACTTTCGGCAGGAAGAGCGAGGCGTCGATGCGGTCGCGGTAGCGGATCGCAATGTTCAGCAGCGAATCCAGGAGCGATTGGCTCAGCAGGTGGGGCTGCAATCCCAGCTCCGTCAGCTTGGAGTGTTTGGCATTGTAGTAGTGCTCTTCGGCCTCTACGCGCGGATCGGGAAGGTGGTCAATTTGCACCTTGAGGCCCAGCTTGCCGGCCGCCGTTTGCACCAGGTGCGCGAGTTCCAGCACCGTGAACTGCTCGGTGAACTGGTTGAACACGCGGCATTCGCCCGTGCGCGGCGGATTCAAACACGCCAACTCGATGCAGCGCACGGTGTCGCGAATATCGAGATACCCGCGCGTCTGTCCGCCCTTGCCGTACACGGTCAGCGGATGGCCCGCGGCGGCTTGTACACAGAAGCGGTTCAGGACCGTGCCAAAAATCTCGTCGTAGTCGAAGCGGTTGGTGAGTCTCTCATCGCGCGCTACTTCGGCGGTGATGGTGCCGTATACCACGCCCTGGTTCAGATCGGTGGCGCGCAGCCCCCAGATCTTGCACGCGAACATGATGTTGTGACTGTCATGAACCTTCGACAGGTGATAGAACGAGCCCGGCTGCTTGGGGAAGGGAAGCACGTCGGTGCGGCCGTTGTGCTCGATCTTGATGTAGCCTTCTTCGATGTCGATGTTAGGCGTGCCGTATTCGCCCATCGTGCCCAGCTTCACCAGGTGGCACTCCGGCGCAAACTCGCGCAGCGCGAAAAGCAGGTTGAGCGTCCCGGTGACGTTATTGATCTGCGTGAAGACCGCATGGTTGCGGTCGATCATCGAATAGGGCGCGGAACGCTGCTCGGCGAAATGCACCACTGCTTCCGGTGCGAACTGTTGGATCGCTTCCGACACGAAAGCGTAGTCGCAAAGGTCGCCGGGGAAACACTCGATCGTATTCCCGCTGATTTGTTTCCACGTTTCGAGTCTTTCCGGCAGAGTGCGGATGGGAGTGAGCGTCTCGACGCCCAACTCACCGTCCCACTGCCGCCGCGCGAAGTTATCGGCAATCGCTACACGATGCCCGCGCGCCGAAAGATAAAGAGCGGTAGCCCAGCCACAGTAGCCGTCACCACCGAGCACGAATATGTTCATGTTGGATCCGTAGCTTAATTGCGAATCGGCCGGATCGGCTCAGGATAAGCAAGATCCGGAGTACCCCATCGGGAGCAAGTTCCCGGCTCATGTTAACAGTTCTGGACCCGCCCCGGCGCTAGCTCTTAGGGGCTAGTTACTGCGTACCGTTAGCCATACTCTACCGCAAACCCCATCTCCGCGCTACAATAAGGGTGTAGGATTTGTCGAGCTAAACGAGTGGGCGAAAGCCCACTTTTTTGTTGGTAGGCATCCGGTTAGCAACCATGCGGCAAGCTGTGGCGTCCAAAATCGAAGAGATAGCTCAAAGGGTAACCGAATCGGAAGGCATGGAACTGGTGGAAGTCGAAGTCAAAGGCAACGACGGAAACCGGCTGGTGCGTATTTCGATCGATAAACCCGCGGGCATCACCCATGCCGACTGCGAGCTTGTTTCACAGCAGGTGGGCACTATTCTCGATGTCGAGAATGTCGTACCCGGCGGTCATTACACGCTCGAAGTCAGCTCTCCCGGTGTCGAACGTAAGCTGGTCAAAGCGCGCGATTTCGAACGTTTCAGGGGTAAAAAAGCCAAGGTCTGGCTGCGCGAACCTATGGAAGGTAAGCGCTACTGGGAAGGCACGCTGTCCGGTTTCGCGGAAGGTACGATTACGCTCGAAATTCAGCCGGGGAAAACCATCGCGTTCTCTTTCGAGCAGGTCGAAAAGGCCAATCTGAAGTTCGAGTGGTAAATCGCCCGCGGAGAAATCCAGAAAAATAAATTTGAACTTTTTGAAGAGGGCACTTTGGAAACCATCTTTCAGTCCATCGAAATCTTGAGTAAGGAAAAAGGCATCGATCCGCAGATCGTCCTGGACGCTGTAAAGGACGCCATGTTAATCGCCGCCCGCAAGCATTACCGCACTAACGAGGATTACGTGGCCGACATGGATCCGAAGACCGGAGCCATTGCACTCTACGCCGTAAAGCGTGCGGTGGAAGCAGTGGAAGATCCTGTTCACGAGATGACAATGGCGGAAGCGCGCCGCATCCAACCCGGCGCCGAGCCGGGCGACGAGATTCGGATTCCGAAGAACACCGACGCCTTGGGCCGCATCTCCGCGCAGACCGCCAAGCAGGTGATCTTTCAAAAAGTGCGCGAAGCGGAACGGGAAACCGTTTACGCCGAATATTCCGGCCGCGCCGGTGAGCTGGTCAACTGCACCATCAAGCGTGTGGAGGGCCCCGACTACGTTCTCGATCTCGGCAAGACCGAAGCCAAACTGCCGAAGAAGGAACAGTCGCGCCTGGAGAGCTACTCCGTGGGCGACCGCGTGCGCTGCGTCATCCGTCTGGTCGACAAGGCTTCGAAAGGACCCGGCGTGGTGGTGTCGCGCGCCGCGCCCGAGCTCGTCATGCGTCTGTTCGAGCAAGAAGTGCCCGAAATTTACGACGGCACCGTCGTCATTAAAGGGTGCGCGCGCGAAGCCGGCGAGCGCACCAAGATCGCCGTACAGAGCCGCGACCGCGACGTCGACAGCGTAGGCGCCTGCGTCGGCATGAAGGGCATGCGCGTGCAGTCCATCATCCGCGAACTGCGCGGCGAGAAGATCGACATCATCGAGTACTCCGAAGATCCCGTGGTCTTTGCCACGCACGCGCTCAGCCCGGCAAAGGTCAGCCGCATCAGCATCCTCGATCCCATCGAGAAGCACATGGAAGTGATCGTGGACGATTCGCAGCTTTCCCTGGCGATCGGCAAGAAGGGCCAGAACGTCCGGCTGGCGGCCAAGCTTCTCGGCTGGAAAATCGATATCAAGAGCGAGGAAGAGAAACGGCAGGAAGTGGAATCGCAAATGGCCGCACTGGTGGCGCCCGGCGCCCCGGTCAGTGTACTCATCGATTACGGTCTGCCGGAGGAAGTGGTCAGCCACCTGGTGGAAGGCGGCGTCGGCACCATCGAGAAGCTTGGCGGTATGACGCCGGAGGAGCTCGAAGCCATCCCCGGCATGGCGCCCCTGGTGCAGCAGATCCAGCAGGCGGTGATCGCTTACTACAGCCAGTTCGACGAGCAGGGGCAACCGGAGCCGGAGCCGGTCTCCGCCGATCTCAGCGCTTCGGCGGAGGAAGCCGCGGAGCTGCCGGGCACCGAAACCGGTCAGCTGGAGCCCGAGCCCGGCCCCGAGCAGCCGGAATCCGGGGCCGAAGCGGAAGCACGCCCGCAAGGCGGTCTGCTTTACGATACGGAAAACCCCGAAGAGCGCTTCGAACCCGGCTCAGAGCACGAGCTTGCGGAGACGGAAGCGCCCGAGGAACAGTTTGGTAGGATAGAAGACGCGGGTTCCCCCACTCACAATCAGCCGGAACGAGCGGGCTCGAAGGACACCCCGGACGAAGGCCACGGTGGCTAGTGCCGTTCCAACTTCGTGGTATGCGGGATAGATACGCTTTAATTGACGATGGCTGCCCGAAGGCAAGTTGGGACGGCGCGGGTGCGCCTTTGAAGCCGCGAGCGTAAGCGAGCGGAGGTTTAGCAGATTTCTTTCTATGAAGAAGATTCGCATCAACGAGCTGGCGCGTGAGCTGGAAGTCAAAGCTCACGAAATTATCGACCTGCTCCCGGAACTGGGCGTTACTGAAAAGAAAACGCACTCCAGCTCGATCGACGAGGATGTAGCCCTCAAGCTGCGGCGGCACTACGGCAAGGAAGCGCCGGAGTCCGAAGAGACTCCCGAAGCTGCGCCTGAGACGCCGGCATCGCACCACGCCGCGGGCGAGCCTTCGCACGCGCCGGCTGCTGAAGCCGTGCCGTCTGAAAATCACGGGTACGTCTCTGAGGCCACCCCGGCGCCGGTGGAAGCCGCGCATGCCGAAGAAACTCATGCGCCTGCCGGCGCCGCGCATCCGTTGCGTCCGCCGCTGGCTGGAGGCCGTCCCGTCCATCCTCCGATTGCCGGGCACGGTGCGATGCCGGTACAGCCGCCCAAGGCTCCTACGGCGGTCCCGCCGGCCGCGGTCATCGCGCCCGGCCGTCCGCCCGCTGCCCCGCCGGCTCCGCCGGTGCCCGGCGCTGCCAAGCCGCTGCCGACCGGACCCGCGGGAGCGCCGCCCAAGCCAGGTCAGATTCTTTCCGGCCCGCGTCAGCCGTTCCCGGCCGAAGCGCCGCGCCCTGCCGCTCCGCCGCCTGCCGGAATGCCAGGTGCGCCGCGCCCCATGGCGCCGCGTCCGCCTGCCGGACAGATTGCCCGCGGCCCCGGCGCGCCGTCCGGGCCAGGTGCGCCGCCGCCCGGCAGACCGTTAGCCGGCCAGCCGGCGGTTCGTCCCGTTGTGCCGCCGCGTCCAGACCTTGCCATTAAGCTGGCGACCCCGGCGCGCCCGGCTATGCCGGCTCCCCCCGGGCCAGCTCGTCCCGGCGTTCCCAAACCGCCCAGTGCACCGGTGCCGGGCCAGCCGATTTATCGCGGCCCCATCCGCCCCGGCCAACCGCTGGTGCAGCGGCCTGGTGTTCGTCCGGGAGCGCCCGGTGGTCCCCGTCCCGGCGGTCCTCGCCCGCAGCATCCCACGACGCCACGGGGAATGGGCGGCCCCGGCCTTGCGCCGCCTCCGGTGGAACAGCCGCGCGGCCGCGGTGACAAACGCCCCACGCGCCAGCCCCGGCAGCGCGTCGAGGAAGAGAAGATTCTGCGTCCGGCCACGCGCCGGCAGGTGGAGTCGGGTCCTCCGCCCATCAGTCGCGAGATCACCATTTCCGAAGGCATCACCGTCAAGGAGCTTTCCGAAAAGCTCGACGTCAAGGCCGCACTGGTCATCAAGAAACTGGTGGAGAAGGGCATTTTCGCCACCATTAACCAGACGCTCGACGAAAAACTGGCTACCGATCTCGCCCGCGAGTTCGGGGCCTCCACCGCGACCGTCAGTTACGAAGAAGAGGCCATGCAGGCGGTGCAAGAGGCCGAAGAGGCCAAGGACCTGCAGAAGCGCGCCCCTGTGGTCACCATCATGGGCCACGTCGATCACGGCAAGACGTCGCTGCTCGACGCCATTCGCGAAGCCAATGTCGCAGCGCGCGAGGCCGGCGGTATTACCCAGCACATCGGTGCCTACTCCGTGGAGATGAACGGCCGCAAGATCGTCTTCATCGACACGCCCGGCCATGAAGCGTTCACCCGTATGCGCGCCCGCGGAGCCAAGGTCACCGATATCGTCATTCTGGTGGTGGCGGCCGACGACGGCGTCATGCCGCAGACCATCGAAGCCATCGATCACGCCAAAGCGGCGAACGTGCCGATCATCGTGGCCATCAACAAAATCGACAAGCCCGAGGCGCAGCCCGAACGCATCAAGCAGCAGCTCGCCGATCGGAGCCTTCTGGCCGAAGACTGGGGCGGAACCACGGTTATGGTGCCCGTTTCCGCAAGAACGCACGAAGGGTTGGACCTGCTGCTCGAAATGATTCTGCTGGTCGCCGACCTGCAAGAGCTGAAAGCCAATCCCAATCGGCCCGCCATGGGCACGGTACTGGAAGCCCAGCTCGACCGTGGCCGCGGACCGGTGGCTACAGTGCTGGTCCGCAACGGCACCCTCAATGTGGGCGACTACTTCATCTGCGGCTCCGTATTCGGCAAAGTGCGCGCCATGATCAGCGACCGCGGCGCGCAGGTGCGCAAGGCTGAGCCGGCAACTCCGGTGGAGGTTCTTGGTCTCGATTCGCTGCCGGAAGTCGGCGACGACTTCCAGGTGGTGACCGATACCGCCAAGGCGCAGCAGATCGTCAAATTCCGCGACCTCAAGGAGCGCGAGGCCGCCATGGCCAAGTCCGGCCGCCTCACGCTGGAACAGCTGCACAAGCAGATGGAAGCCGGCGAGGTCAAAGAGCTGCCCATCATCATCAAAGCGGACGTGGGCGGATCGGCCGAAGTGCTCACCGAAACCCTGCAGAAACTGTCCAACGACAAGGTCAAGATCCGCGTCATCCGCTCCGGCGTCGGCGCCATCAACGAAAGCGACGTGCTGCTGGCGTCGGCGTCGAACGCAGTCATCATCGGGTTCAACGTGCGTCCCGAGCGCGCCGCCAGCGCGCTGGCGGAACAGGAGAAGGTGGACATCCGCCTGCACACCATCATTTACAACCTCACCGACGAGATCAAGCGCGCTATGACCGGCTTGCTCGAACCGGTCTTCCGCGAGGTGTACAAAGGCAAGGCCGAAGTGCGCGAGACCTTCCGCATCAGCAAGGTGGGGAACGTTGCCGGCTGCATTGTGCAGGACGGGACCATCACCAGCCGCTCCGAAGTGCGCCTGCTGCGCGACAACATCGTAATCTACACCGGCAAGGTGAGCTCGCTGCGCCGGTTCAAGGACGATGTGAGCGAAGTGAAGAGCGGCCAGGAATGCGGCATCACGCTCGAGAACTTCTCCGACATCAAGCAGAGCGATATCATCGAAGCCTTCGTGACGGAAAGGGTGGCCTCGGAGGTCTTCGCGTGACGCCATGGCTGCCATCGGTGTCCTGACGCTCGAACTGCGGCTGGAAAACACGCACTCGCTGAAAGAAAAACGCCACGTGGTGGAGAGCCTGAAAGCCCGCCTCCGCCACAAGTTCAATGTGGCCGTCGCGGAAATCGATTGCCAGGACATGTGGCAGCGGGCGGTAGTGGCCGCTGTCACCGTCTCGCCGGACCATGTGTTCGCCGAAAAGGTTCTCCAAGCCGTGGAAAACGAAGCGGCGGATTTGCTCGGCGGGGAGTTGGCGGAGACGGCGGTGGAGTGGCTGGCATGAGGAAAGGCAGGGGGCGGGGGGTAGGGATTGGGGGGTGGGGAAAGGTGCCGTCCTTCGGGCGGTTCTTTGTTAGGAAGGACCGAACCGAAGTCGCGTACCTATCCCCACGCCCTGTCCCCCACACCCCGCCCCCTGCCTTCATTCTTTATGGATGAGCGTCGCACACTCCGCATTTCCGAAGCCCTCCGCGAAGAACTCTGCGAGATTATAGGCTTCGAATCCGACGATCCGCGTCTGCTGGCGGTGGAGGTCACCGAGGTGCATGTCAGCCCCGACGGCCGCCATGCGAGCATTCGGGTCGCTTTGCGGGGTGGTGAAAAGGAGCAGAAAGAGTCGCTTGCGGCCCTCGAACATGCTCAGGGCTATTTTCGCCATGAGCTCGCTACGCGGCTTAAACTCAGGCATGTCCCTGAGCTGCATTTCGAGCGTGACAAGAACCCGGATGTCGAAAGCCGCATCGATTTCCTGCTAAAACGGGCGAAAAAATCTCGTGGCCGGACGGAAAATTAGCTTACAAATCAAACAAAATTTGTTATTTTTGTTTGTGTTGGCGGCTGTGCGCGGACCTGGAGCCGCAGCTCCCCAAGAGCTTCTCCGTCTCCAGAAAAGCGCCGACGCCATGGGTTCCACGTATACCGTTGAGCTGTATGGGTACGACCGGGTGAAGATGGAAGCGGCGGCGGATGCCGCTCTGGATGAGGCACGTCGGCTCGATGAACTGCTGTCGAATTACAAACCGGATAGCGAATGGAGCCAGGTGAATCGCCTGGCGGCGGAAAAGCCGCTCAAGATCTCACCGGAACTGTTTCAATTGCTTTCCGCCTGTGTCGAGTACAGCCGCCAGTCTGAGGGCGCTTTCGATATCTCCGTCGGGCCGCTCATGAAGGTTTGGGGATTTTATAAAGGAACGGGACATTTGCCGCATCGGGCGGAAGTGGCGGCCGCGATGACGAAGGTGGGCTACCGGCACATCCATCTGGATGCCAAGGCAAGCACTGTCTGGTTCGACCGGCTGGGTGTGGAGATCGATCCCGGCGGCATAGGCAAAGGGTACGCCGTAGACCGGATGGTGGATATTTTGAAACAGCACGGTGTCACCACGGCTCTCGTCGCCGGATCCGGCAGCAGTATTTACGGATTGGGAGCCCCTCCGAACCAGCCGCAAGGATGGCCGGTGGAGATCAAGGACCCGTGGGACACCCGAAAGACCGTTGCCCAGGTTTTCCTCAAGAATATGTCGATGTCCACGTCCGGAAGCTATGAAAAGTTCTTCCGGGCCGAGGGAAAGATCTACGCCCACATCATGGACCCGCGTACCGGCTACCCGGCGCAGGGCAGCGTAGCGGTTTCGGTGGTGACGCCCCGCACGATCGACAGCGAAGCGTGGGCCAAGCCCTATTTCGTGAACGGCCGCCAGTGGGCCGAGAAGCACAAGCCAAACGATTTTCGCGTTTTCTTTTGCGAAGACAGGACGGATAAGCCATGCGCGTGGCTCCAATGACCAGCCGATTCTTAGATGCTTGCCGGCGACGGCCCACCGACGTGCGGCCGGTCTGGTTCATGAGGCAGGCGGGCCGATACATGAAGCAGTACCGCCATATCCGCGAGCGGCACGGCATCCTGGAGATCTGCAAGCGGCCCGACCTCGCCGCTACCGTCACCCTCCAGCCCGTCGAGATGCTGGACGTGGACGCCGCCATCATCTTCGCAGACCTGCTGCTGCCGGTCGAGCCTATGGGCCTCAAGCTGCGCTATGAAAAAGGGGAAGGCCCGGTAATCGGCAATCCGGTGCGCACCTCCGACGACGTGGATTCCCTTTCCACCACCAACACCGACGACCTGGGCTATGTGGGCGAGGCCATCCAGCACGTGGTCCGCGCACTGGGCGGCAAGGTCCCGGTGATCGGTTTCGTGGGCGCGCCCTTCACCATGGCGAGCTATATCATCGAAGGCGGCGCCTCGCGCAACTTCATCCGCACCAAGAAACTCATGTACAGCGACGAGACGCTGTGGCGCCGGCTGATGGGCAAGATCGTGGACGTGCTGGCGCCCTTTGCACACCTGCAAGTGACCGCTGGCGCGCGCGCCATCCAGGTGTTCGATAGCTGGGTGGGCGCCCTCGGCTCCGACGATTACGTGCGCTTCGCCGCGCCCTATTCACGGGCGCTCATCGAGCGCATCCGCTCGACCGGCGTTCCCGTCATCCACTTCGGCACCGGCGCGTCGGGCTTCTTTCGCGAGTTGCACGCCGCCGGCGGCGACGTCATGGGCGTCGATTGGCGCATCAATATCGATCAGGCGTGGATGGACATCTCCTACCGCTCCGCCATTCAGGGCAACCTCGACCCGGTCGCCCTCTTCGCGCCTCTGCACGAACTGCGCACCAAAGTCCACGAACTGCTCAAACGCACCGGTACCCGCCCCGGCCACATCTTCAATCTCGGCCACGGGATTCTGCCGGAAACCCCGGTGGATAACGTGAGGGCGGTGGTGCAGTTGGTGCGGGAGTTCAAGCCGTAAAATGAGCTGCGGGCCACGAGCTTCGAGCAACGAGACGAAACCCTCGGCAGGCATCTTGAAGCTCGTAGCCGGTAGCTCGTAGCCTTCATGCCCTCCACCCTCATCATCGGCGGCGGCATCTCCGGACTGGCCGCTGCATATTATCTCACTAAAGGCGGAGCTGCCGGCACTCTCGTCGAACCGCGGCCGCGACTTGGTGGCGTTATCCAGACCGAACGTGTGGAGGGCTGCGTCATCGAAGCCGGGCCCGACAGTTTCCTCTCGATGAAGCCCGCGGCAATGGACCTGATCCGCGAGCTGGGGCTGGCCGGCGATGTCATCGGTTCGAACGACCATTTGCGCCAAACCTTCGTGCGGCGCGGTGGCCGCCTCATCGCGCTTCCCGACGGGCTCATGATGATGGTGCCGACGAAGATCCTGCCGCTGCTGACCACGGGGCTCATCGGCTGGGGCACCAAGGTCCGGATGGGTCTCGAACTGTTCCGCGCCCCGAAGATGCGGGCGCAGGACGAATCCGTTTCCGAGTTCATCGAGGAGCATTACGGCCGCGAGGCCGTGGACTACCTGGCCGAGCCGCTACTCAGCGGTGTGTATGGCGGCAGTCCGCAGGCGCTGAGCGTGCGCAGCGTCCTGCCGCGTTTCGCCGAAATGGCCGAGCAGTATGGCAGCCTGACACGCGGTGTGCTGGCCGAGCGCGCCAAGGCCAAAGCTAAAGGCGGACCGGCGCCGCTGTTCCGCACGTTGAAAGGCGGCCTGGGTCAGATGGTGGCTGCCGCCGCCCGCGCCATCGAAGGCTCCGTAGAGGTCCGCCGCGACCGGGCCGAAGCCGTGGAGCGCACTGCCGTCGGCTTCCGTGCCCGCATCGGAAGCGACTGGCTGGAATCGGATCACCTCGTTGTCGCCACCGAAGCCCATAACACCGCGCCGCTCGTCGCCGCGCTCGACGGGCGTCTTGCCGAGTTGCTGGAGATGGTACCCTACAGCTCGTCCATGACCGTGGCGCTCGGATTCAACGCCGGCGATTTCGCCAGTCCGCCCGTGGGCTTCGGCTTCCTGGTTCCGAAGAAGGAACGCCGCAAGCTGGTGGCCTGTACCTGGATCGGCACCAAGTTCTCGCATCGTGTGCCGGACGGTAAGATCGTCGCCCGCTGCTTCCTCGGCGGTATGGAAGGCGCCAGTGTGCTGGAGGAATCGGACGAGAGCATCCTGGCCGCAGTCACCGAAGAGCTGCGCGACATCGCCGGCGTCACCGCGCAGCCGGTCTTCAGCCGCATCTTCCGCTGGCCGCGCTCCATGGCGCAGTACACCGTGGGGCACCGCGCCCGCCAAGCGGAAGTGGAGGAACGGGTCGCCGGCATTCCAGGCCTGCACCTGGCCGGCAACGCGTACTCGGGCATCGGCATCCCTGACTGCGTCCGCTTGGGCAAAGTGGCGGCGGAGAAGATTTTGGCCGGCTAATCTTCATCGCTGGATTCAGAGATCCAATTCCCACGTACGTCCCATGGCCGGAGTGCCCAACAGATTGTGGCTCTCCTCCCTCACGATCTGGAAGCCGAGCTTTTTGTAGACGTGCTGCGCCCGGTCGAGGTTCGCCTGCGTCCACAACGTCATCCGCTTATAGCCGGCCTCGCGCGCGAAAGCGACGCACTCTTCGGCCAGGCGCAGGCCAATACCCAGGCCGCGCGCCTCCGGTTCCACCAGCAGCAGCCGCAGCTGACCCACATCCCGAGTCTTCTTCACCAGGAATATCGAGCCCACGTTGCGCCCGTCCTTCTCGGCGATCCAGCAGCGCTCGCGCGTGGCGTCGAACTCACGGAGGAATCTCGATGCGATCTCGGCCACCAGGGCTTCGAACGGCGCGCCCCATCCATATTCGCGCGCATACAGGACGCCGTGCCGCCACACCACCCATCCGATGTCGCCCGCCTGGTGCGTGCGGATCCTGTAAGGCGGGGATTCCGGCGCGTGTGCGCCGAGCAAAACAGTTTCGATGGTGTGCATGGCCTCGATGAGCCGCTCGCGGTCGGGCGCGCCGAGCCGGCCGAGCATCGCCGCCGCCTGTTCGCGCGAATGCCGGTCAAGTGGAGCGAACGTCTTGCGGCCGCGGTTGGTGAGCGCGAGGTGGTGCTGGCGCCCATCGAGCAGGGAAGGCTGTCGCGACACCAGTCCGCGCTCCTCGAACCGCTGCAGCAGGCGGCTCAGGTACCCCGGATCGAGGTCGAGGTCCTTGGCCAACTCCGAGGCGCTCGGGTTCTCTCGATGCGCCACTTCGAACAGCACGCGCGCCTCGGTGAGAGAAAACGGGCTGTTCAGGTAGCTCTTGCGCAGCACACCGATTTGCCGGGTATAGAACCGGTTGAAACTGCGAACCGCGCCCACATCCGGATCGGCTTCTGTAGCCATGTGGTACCTCGTCCAGGTATTGTCGGCAATTTAGTTGACTTTGTCAACTAGATTGCGGCTGCCACGGAGCGAATGATGATTCACACTGGCGCGCCGCCTAAGGACGGCGGCGCCTGAATCGCGGCCGCGCGGAACCTCTGGCGCGGTCGTGCGTCTTCTACTCCATGAAAACCATAGTGCTGTGCTTTTTTCTTGGCGCCGCGATTGCGTTTACGGCAGCCGCGGCCGATGTTACGGGAAAATGGTCCGGATCGTTCGCCGCCGAAGGCGGCGATAGCGGTAGCGCTTACGTCATCCTGAAGCAGGCGGGAAGCAAGGTAACAGGGTCGGGTGGGCCAGCCGCTACCGAACAGTGGCCCGGGCTGCAGGGCACGGTCGACGGAAACAAAGTCTCGTTTGAGGTGAAATCGGCGAGCGACGGCACGGTTTACAAGTGCGAACTTGTGCTGGAGGGGGATCACCTCAAAGGCGACGTGGTGTTCACTCCGAGCGGAGGCGAGCCGGGCAAAGCGAAGCTGGAGTTGACCCGTGTTACGGATTGATTGCTCGAAGGGCCCGCACGGCGGCCAGGGTGGCGTCGTCCTGCTGGGCTCCTACGCTGAACTCGCGGGTTGCGTCTACGATATCGCGCGGGGAAGGTTCTGCGCCGTGCCGCGGCTGTGGCGCCGCAAAACATCGATCAACCGGTCTTCGCCAAATGCCTCACCGTCGCGGCGTTCCGCTTCGACGACGCGTCGCTGTAGAGCACCAGCGCGTCGCCGTCATCGAGTCCTGTTTCCGAAATTTCGCAATTCCAGTTTTCGAATAGACCGGCCTCGGTGCCGGTTGGCGCCCATGTCTCCACATGGCCATTATTGGGGCAGCAGCAAAGAGAAACATGACCGCAATCGGCATATCGGAGTCTGCCGCTGGTTCCGTGTTTCTGTAAGAGAGGCGGTTGACGGAGCCGAGAAGACGCGCGGGATCGCCGGCCGCAATTTCGCACCGCATCCGAAAGTTCGCCTCGAGGTGGGCCATGAGGAGCGCACCGGAGACTCCTTTGCCGAAATATCCGCAGCCACCAGCCCGATAGGTCCGCGGCCAAGCTCTACCAGATCGTAATCGTCTCCGCCGATGTGCTGCGCCGGGATGCACCGGGCGGCGCATGCGATGGTTGCCATCGGCGGGAACGATTGCGGAAAAAAGGAGCGCCTGCACCTTGCGCGCGATTTCCGCCTCCAGGGCGGCGCGGCGCTCTGCTGGGCGGCGTTCGTCGGCCTCCAGGCGGTGCGCGTTCAGGATGTCTACCATCCGAGGGTTCTGCGTCAGATTTGAACGGGTTGCCATCGGAGTCTTCGAAGGAAGCGTGAAAGCCCCAGGGAACGGGCGCAGGCGGGCGGAGGAAGCAAACAGCCTGGCGCGACCGTTCCTCGGATTTGGCCGCGATGTTGTCGGTGACGAGAGTGACTCCGGTGCGGCGGCCCGGGACCTTCGGGGAGGTCTCCACCAGGCTGAGAACCGCCGGTCCGGGAACCGGTGGAGCGACGGCGATGTGAGTTTTCAGGTACGGTTCGTCGCCAGTCTGCCGGCCGGTTCCCGTTCATTCGACCTCCCGGGGTGGCGGGTCAGGCAGCCCGCAGGGCGGGTTTGGCAAAGCGCACCGCCATGCCCATTCCGGAGCTGTCGATGCGGCAGGCGCCGAAGCGGCTCTCCTCCGCCATCCGGACGAAATCTGCACGGCTGTAGGCCCGCTTGAGTAGCACATGACGGAAGATCCATTTTGTCATGCAGGCGTCGAAGGCGCCGCGCCCGCTGTGCTTCACATACGCATCGACCTCGTCGCGCGAGCACTCGCGGCTGAGATCGGTGATCACGGCTTCGCCATCCGGCCGCAGCACGCGGAACATTTCGTTTAACGCTTTGACGGGTTCCGTGAAGTTCTTGAACGCGGCGGAGCAGTAGACGAAATCCATCGACTCGTCCGCGAAGGGCATCGCGGATGCGTTCCCCCATTGGAAATCGACGTTGACCCCTTCTTGCCGCGCATGTTCGCGGGCGATCTGTACCAGAGTGTGGCTGATGTCGAGACCGGTGATTCGGAAATCGCCGAGCTTGGCGAGTTCGATGGAGTAGAATCCGGGGCCCGGGGCAACTTCCAGCACGCGCGCTCCCACGGGCAACCAATGGGCGGCATCCCGGGCCGCGCGGCGGAAGTCCTCCATATCGTTGCGCCGGGTGGAGGCGTACCAGCGTGCGACCCATCCCTCCATTCCCATTCCCTTCCATGGTTTCGATTGTGTTGCAGGCATGACTTGACTCCTCTGGGAAAATCCCGATACTATCTTATTTTTGCAATATCTCAATATTGCAGATAATTTATCTTAATCTTGCAGGTATTTAATGTCAAGGCGAAATTTCACCAAGAGCGCGGAAAGAGCCGAGCTCCTCCAAAGACTGATGGACCTGGGACGAAAGATCAGTACGCAGACCGTCTTCCTGCACCAGACGATCGCACAAACGATCGGGCTCAATGCCACCGATACGAGATGTGTGGACCTGATCCTTTCGAGTCCCGAGGGAACGGTCACGGCCGGGACGCTTTCGGGCCGGACTGGCCTGACCACGGGCGCGATTACGCACATTCTCGACCGGCTGGAAAAGCGGGGAATCGTGGAGCGCATGCGCGATACGGAAGACCGGAGGAGGGTATTCGTGCGCGTTCGGGCGGAGAGCTTGAAGCCTCTCTTGCCGAAGTATGAAGCGCTGGGCCACGCGTTTATGAAAGTAGCCGAGAAGTACAGCGATCGGGAGCTGCGGCTGATCTGCGGCTACATGGAGGGGATGTCAGAGACTTCGGAGCGGCTGAGGACGGAGATGGCCGCTTCGTGTTAGCCTTTCCATCGCGATGCAGTTTTGGGTTTGGGTGTGGATCAACCTGTTGTTCCTGATCGAGGCTGCGATGGTGGCGGCGGCGTGGGGCGCGGCATGGCGGTTCGACGCCATCCGGCATCGGTTTGGGATTGTCGCCAGGTCGGGCTGGGCGCCGGCCATTGCCGGGTTGGCGGCGATCGCCCTGCGACTGGCGGTCCTGCCCATCGAGCCGGCGCCCGCTCCGGCCGTGCATGACGAATTCAGCTACCTGCTGGCGGCCGATACGTTCGCGCACGGACGCCTGGCGAATCCGACGCATCCTCTCTGGCAGCATTTCGAAACCATGCAGATCGAGCACCGGCCCACCTATGCATCGATGTATCCGCCGTTCCAGGGACTGTCGCTGGCTACTGGCAGGGTGCTATTCGGAATGCCGTTCGGGGGCGTCCTGCTCGGCATCGGGCTGATGTGTGGCGCGATTTGCTGGGCGTTGCGCGGATGGTTCCCGCCCGGCTGGGCATTCCTGGGTGGGATGCTGGCGGCAGTTCGCATCGGAATGTTCAGCTATTGGGGCGACAGCTACTGGGGCGGGGCACTGGCAGCGGCGGGCGGCGCTTTCGTGTTCGGCGCCGTGCCGCGGTTGAAACGCGGAGGCAGCGGCTGGGACGCCGCGACGGCCGCGTCGGGAATCGCGATGCTGGCCAACACCCGGCCGTACGAGGGACTCGTGTTTACCCTGGCCACGGGGATGGTCATGCTGGCGGATGCGCGGCGCATCCATTTCGTCCGTCTGCTGCCTGCAATCGCTGCGGTGCTGGTGCCGGTGGTGGCGGGCATGGCGTATTACAACTGGCGCGTCTTCGGTTCGCCCGCCACGCTGCCCTATGCCATCGACCGCGCCGCCTACGCCGTTGCGCCATATTTCATCTTTCAGGCGCCTCGGCCCGCGCCGGAGTATCTTCACCAGAATCTGCGCGACTATTATGCCGGCTGGGAGCTGAATTATTTCCAGCATGCCGTTACGTTCGGCGGATATCGAGACGTTGCGCTCAACAAGTTGCGCGCCGCCTGGCAGTTTTTTCTCGGCCCGGCCCTCACGGTGCCGTTGATCGCGGTCGCTTGGACGTGGCGCAGCCGAAAGACCCGCACGTTTCTTTTTTTGGCAGCTTCCCTCATCGCCGCCATGAGCCTTGTGCCCTGGTTCGCACCGCATTATGCCGCCCCGGCCACGGTTGTCGTGTGTGCGCTCGTCATCCAGGGGCTGCGCGCGCTCCGCCAGTGGAGGCCCGGTCTCACTCATGCCATTCCGACGATCTGCGTAGCGATGGCGGCTGTGCGCATCGTCATGGCGCTGCTGCCTATTCCGTTCGTCTTGAACTACCCCATGACGTGGGCGACCACCTGGTCGCCGCACCTGGAGCGCGAAGCCGTGGAACGCCGCCTCGATGCGCTGGGCGGGCGCCACCTGGTGATCGTGCATTACGCACCCGGGCACGATCCGCTGAAGGAATACGTGTTCAACGGCGCGGACATCGATGGATCCGAAATCGTGTGGGCGCAGGATATGGGCGCGGGGCGCAATCAAGAACTCCTCCGCTACTTCGTGGGCCGGCGCGTGTGGCGGCTCGACCCGGATGTCGAGCCGGTAAGGCTGACGCCCTATTAATGGATTGTCGCTGTGATGGAACGCATCCGCTCCGTTTGCCGTCGCGGCTCCGATATGGGTGTGCACCGGCATATCGGAGGCGCGAGCGGGCAGCGGGCTACAACGTGAAGAGTCCGAAACGTGACCTTAATCCTGCCGTAGAGCGCGCATCGGGTCGATGCGGCTGGCGCGCCGCGCCGGCACGAAACCGGCGAGCAGACCGGCGGCAGCCAGAAGGAGAATCATGAGCCCCAGCGTAGCGGGCTCGGCGGGCTGCATTCCTTCCACCCATCCCATGAAAAGCCTCTGCACCGCCAGGGCCGCCGCGAGGCCCAGCGCCACACCGGCTGTCACCATCGCCAGACTCTGACGCATGACGAGGCGAACCACGTCGCGAGCGGTAGCGCCGAGTGCCATGCGGACGCCGATTTCCGGCACGCGCCGGCCTGTGAGATAGGCGATCACACCGTAGAGACCGATAGAGGCAAGAAGCAGCGCGAGTGCGCCGAAAATGCCGAATAACAGCAGCAAGAATCGCTGTCTCGCGAGGGAAGCGGCGGCGAGCTGCTCCAGGGTGCGGATTTCGTAGATCACCTGGTCTCCGGCCGCTCCCCGAATCTGATGCTTGAGCGGCTCCGTGATACTCAACGGTGCGACATCTGTGCGAACGGCGATGGACAGCAGCTCCGACCAGCGGCGCATGAACCGGTCGGGCACCTGAGCGAGCGGGTAGTAGAGCTGGGCGCGGATTTTGGATTGATCGTCGGCGGCCAAGCCCCAGTAGCGCACATGGCCCACCACGCCGACCACGGTGACGGGATCGGTACCGAAGTCGATCCACAGGTGCTTGCCTACGGCATCCTGGCCGGGGAACGCCTGCTGCGCCATAACGTCGTCGATCACGACGACGCCCTGGCTGCCGAGGCGGTCCAGGCTGGTGAAGAAACGGCCCGCGCGCAAGGAGACCCCCGTAACCTGTGTGTAGTCGGGCGTGACGCAGGTGGACATGGTGAGCGGCTGCTGCGCGGGAGGCACGGGAGCCGGCGACGTGCGGTAGCCGATGGGGTTGTTACCCTCACGCATCGGAACGGTATCGACGATGGCGGCGGCGCGCACGCCGGGAACGCGCCGGGCTCGGTCGAGGATGTCATCCCACGCCGCGCGGGTGCGATCGGTGCTGGCCAACGTGCCGGGGCCTAGGCCTACGCGCGCAGTGAAGACGTTGTGAATGTTGATGCCGGCGTCGAGTGCCGAAAGCCGCAGCAGCGTGCGGCCCAGCATACCGGCAGCTACCAGCAGCACCATAGCGAGGGCGATTTCGGAAACGACGAATGCGCCGTGAAGGTGGCGGGAACTGCCGGCCACGGTGCGGGCGCCGGCGCGGAGGGCCTGTTCGAGCGCACGCACCGGAACCCGCAGGGCGGGAGCCAGGCCGAAGAGCAGGCCGCTGGCCAGCGAGACCGCCAGTGCCAACAGCAGGATCGGCCAGTCGAGATGCACCTCGTCGGCGCGCGGCAATGTACCGGGCCAGAAAGTGACAAACGGACGCAGCGCTAGGGCCGCGAGCATGGCTCCGAGCGCGCCCCCGCTGAGCGATAGCACAGCGCCTTCGGTGAGGCACTGGCGGACCAAGCGGCTGCGGCCCGCGCCAAGGGCGACCCGCATGGCGAGCTCGCGCTCGCGGGAAACGGCCCGCGCCAGCAGCAGGCTCGCGACGTTGACGCAGGCGATGAGCAGCACCAGCGTGACCGCGCCGAGCAACAGCCAGAGTGTGGAGCGGGCGTTGCCGACATCGGGCCGGAGAGGGTCGGCGATAAAGATACGGCCCTTGTTGCTTTCGGGATACTGCGTCTGCAGCCGGCGGCCGATGAGGGCGAGTTCGGCTTGCGCCTGCCGGAGCGTGACTCCGTTTGCCAGGCTCGCCACCACGGCGTTGCCGTGCGCGTTGCGGTTTTTCATGTAGGGCGCGGTGTTCTGGCCGATGGGGGTGAAGACGTCAAACGCGACGCCGAAGAGACGAAAGGCGGCAGGCGCAATGCCGACCACAGTGTAAGGGGCGCCTTCCAACACCAGCGACGAGCCGATCACGTCGCGCCGTCCGCCGAAGCGGTGCTGCCACATGCCATAGCTGATGATGGCGACGGGCGGAGCGCCCGGCTGATCTTCGTCGGCGCGAAACTCGCGGCCCCGAAACAGCGGCACGCCCAACAGAGAGAACAGGCCGGCGGAGATCTGTCGGCCCTCGACGTTTTCGGCTTCGCCGGGTTTGGAGACGGTACCTCCGCCGAAGCGGATTGCGGCCATCGAGACAGTGTGGGACTGGCGGGCGCAGTCGAGGAAGTTGGGATATGTGAAGCCCCAGAGGTTGCCGAAGGCCGTGCTCCAGTCGGTCTGTTCCTGGAGTCTGACGAGGCGTTCGGGGTGAGCGTAGGGGAGTGGCTTCAACAGAACGCCATCGAAGAGCGTGAAGATGACGGTGGTCGCGCCGATGCCAAGGGCGAGGGTGGCAAGCGCGATGGCCGCGAATGCGGGTCGCTGGCGGAGGCCGCGGAGCGAGTACCGGACATCCTGCGCGAGGTCGGCAAGGAGGGAGCTCATGGGAAGGTTGGACGGGGGAGGATGGGAAAGGGATAGGGGTGGAAAAAGTCGTCAGTTAACCGCTGTCAGTTCTCAGTCTGAGGGCTGAGTCAAAACTGGGAACTGTCAACTGAAACCTGCCTTTCAGTTGGCCGGCTTCAAAATCAAATGCGCGGCGGATTCGCCCGGCAGGTAGAGGGCGAGGTCGTAGGGGTCGCCTCTGTGGCGCGTGGTCGGCTTCGGGAAATAAAGGTAGCCGGCGACGGGCTGGACGATCAGGCCGGCGGGCAGGGCTTTACTGCCGAGTGCAATTTCAAGGTCGTAGCGCTGCTGGTCCTTGGCCGGTGCGCCGGGAGGCGGCGGCGGGGGCGGCGGGTAGTTGGTAACGATGACGCCGCCTCCGGTATACACCCCCCGGCGATAGGGGCCGGATTCGTAGCCAATAGTGCTTTCGCTATAAACGTGTACGTTGCCGGGAAGCGTGGGGGGCGGCGTCGGGGCCTGATTCTTACCGTAAGGGATCGTGGAGGCGGCTACCACGGACGGTTCGCTGGGGCGCATCGTTCCGCCATCGGGTCCCATGCGAAGCATGAAGTCCGCCGGCGTGATCTCGGCTTGCCGGTCCTTTTCCGGATAGATCGCGACCTCGAAGACCACGTATCCGCCGTGCGAGACGTCGGCGCCGAAGATCTTCTTCGCTTGCTCGGGCGGGATGAAGGTGGCGGCCACGGTCATGCCTTTCACCGTCGTGTGGGCGGGATAGTCGGCTGGACTGGGGCGCGGCGTAATGCCCGCGTTCTGCGCCAATGCCAGCGTGGCGGCCAACCAGATAGAACCGGCAACCTTCACAGCGGCCTCCCAGCGTTTTTCGCTTAATGCGTAAACGCGTACGTGATGTAGTTAACGCCGATGCGAATTCCCAGCTCGGAGAACTTCGCCGGGTAATTGGGTTCGTCGGCGTTTTCCCAGGAATCGCCCAAATCCATGTTATGACAAATGGCGACCATCAGGCGGCCATTATCGTCATAGATGCCGCGCCACTCGGGGCTCGTTCCATCTTTTTCCCAGATCTGGTGGGTAACCGTGTACTGCATACCCGGCACCTGGTACCGGTGGTCGAGATCGAACACGGTGTGGAAGATGGGATCGTCGTTAGGGATATCGACGATTTCGCGGTCGGGGAATACCTTTTTCATGCTATGGACGAAGACCGACCATTCCGTCGTGCCGTGGAAGTCGTCGCACATAAAGAAACCGCCGCGCAGCAGGAACTCGCGGAATTTGGCGATTTGGGAGTCCGTGAGCTCCCAGTGGCCCACCTCGACGGCGTAGAGCCAGGGGTAGTTGAACACATCGTCGTCTTCGTCGAGATTGATGGGCTGCTCGACCGATTTACCGTCGATGCGCGTGAGGCGGCGGATGGCCATGGCGAGGTGGCGGTCCGAGCGGGGATAGTCGATGGTCCAGTTGGTCCGGCCCTCACGCCAGTCGAAGAAGGGCTTGAACTGCCAGTCGATCTGGACGTGGTAGGACGGGTACATGAGGCGGGCGAAAGTCCATTCACCGGGGGCGAGATAGTCCTTGGGGAGCGGGAAGTTGTTGTATTCCCAGGCCGGGTACTCGCGAAAGGGACGCTGAGCGAACAGTGTGCAGGCGAGAATGGCGCCGCCGACGGCAAGGGCTGCGGCTTGGGAAGGCCTCATCTTCTTCAGTATAAGGGGCGGGTGCGGCGCTTCGCGTCGCCGGGCCGGCGGGCCGGGGGCCGGGTGTCGGGGGAAGGTATAACACTGCGCGCCGGGCAGGGGCGAATCTTTTTGGCGGCGGTAGGAAACTAGCATTAGCGATGACCGATCCGGAATTCAGGGATGCGTTCCATCGGAATAAGGACGTAGTTTACCGGTTCGCGTACCGGATGACGGGGTCGCATGCGCTCGCCGAGGACGTCGTGCAGGAAAGTTTTCTGGCGCTGTGGCGGAGGCCGGGCGCTTACGATCCCGAGCGCGGCACCGTGCGTTCGTTGCTGCTGGGAATCGCGCGGAAGCTGATTTTGAAGAACTGGCGGAACGAGAAGGCACATGAGGAACTGGAGGAGCAGAGCGCCTGGTGTGCGCCGGTGGATCTGCCGTCGAGCGAACGGGCGGCCTTTGTGGCGCGGGCCATTTCGCTACTGCCGCCGCTGCAGCGGGAAGCGCTGATCCTGGCGGAGTACGAAGAGCTGCCGCTGGAAGAGATCGGGCGAGCGACGGGGACGGAACTGGCGGCAGTGAAGTCGCGACTGCACCGGGCACGGGAGAATCTGCGACGTCTTCTGGCGCCGCTGGCCGACGAGAAAGGAACGGTTTATGGAGCAAAGTGACAACTACGACCTGAGGCGCGTGCTGCGGGAGTGGCAGATTGCGGATGCGCCGGCGGACCTCGAATCGCGGGTAATGGCGGCGCGCAGTGCGTCGCGGCCGAGGCTGCTGCTGGCGGCGGCGAGCGTGGTTCTGGTGGCGGGGGCAGCCATGCTCTCCGGCGTGGCGGTGCCGACCGTGAAACCCTTTCGTGCCTCTGCACCCGTCCTCACGCTGGATCGCGATGGGGAAGGGCCGTTCGTACCGATTCCCTACGTGGCGCCGCTCGATTCCTACGAGATCGGGAGGGTGGTGCGGGTGAACGTGCGGGTGGCGCAGTTAATGGGCGCGGGATTTGAGGTGCCGCTGGCGGACCCGGCGTCGGTTGTGGTGGCGGATGTGGTGGTCGGCGACGACGGCCGCGCGCATGCGCTGCGGCTGGTTTCGGATTCGAGTGTGGACGGTAGAGGAGATTGATATGAAAGCGACGTCTTGGATGGCAACGGCCGGCCTGGCATTGGCCGGAGCGCTGAGTGGGCAGACGATTTGGGACGAGGTGCAGCAACTCAGACAGATTCAGATCATCCCATTCGGCGGGGCCTCGGCGCTTCCGGTGCCGGGCGAGGTGACGCCGATCAGCGGGAAGCCGTATTCGGCGATTGCGCGGACGGTGGAGTATTCGCCAGATGGGGTACACGTGGACCAGTCGCAATCGGATCGCGTCTACCGCGACGACATGGGGCGGACGCGCCGGGAGGTAAACGGGGGTAAGACGGTAGTTATCGCGGATCCGGTGGCCGGGCTCGGCTACAACTTACAAACAGAGAGTAAGACAGCTATGAAACGGGCGCTCGCGCCGTCGCGGCCGTCCAGCGTGAGTTTGCAGACGGGAAATACGGGCCCCATCAACTTGAAGATCATGAACCAGAGCATGAAGGTCTTGTACGAGACCATCGCCAAATATGCGGGCTTGAACGTGGTATGGGATCCGGAGATTCAGGCTCCGGTGAAGACCCAGTTCAACCTCAACCTGAGCGATGCAACGATAGAACAGGCGCTGGACTCCGTGGCGGCAATGACTGGAACGTGGTATAAGGCTCTGAATCCGACGGCCATTTACATTACGAACGACAATCCAGTGAAACGCGCGGCGGCGGACGCAATTCCGGTGACCGCGCCGCAAACCTCGATTGTGGAGGCGGCCAGGGAGCAAGCGAACCGGATGTCGAGCGGCGGGCGGGGAGGCAATGGCGCCGCCAAAGTCACGGTAGAGGACTTGGGAGTTCAGACGGTGAACGGCGTGGCGGCCCAAGGAGTACGGACTACGTCCATCATTCCGACCGGGACATTCGGCAACGATCACGACCTGAAGAGCGTGACGGAAAGATGGGTCTCCGAGGACCTGCATGTGCTGGTGAAGAGCGTCTACACGGATTCGCGAACGGGATCGACCGTGTATGACCTGATCAACATCAACCAGGCTGCGCCCGATCCCGGCCTGTTTCAGGTGCCGGCCGGCTATGCGGTGCAGGAGGGCGGACGCGGTGGGCGCGGGGTCGGTCCGGGGCAGCCGCGTCCGGGCGGGGGCGGAAGATAAGCGCTGGTGCGGGAGCGGACGGCCCAACGCCAAGAGGGCCGACGAGGGCGTCGGCCCGCAAGGCCAGGGGCAGCCTCACATTACCGAGGGTTTAACGAATAGGGTTTATCCCAATAGGGCAGGGAACCGATGGCAGAGCCGACCACGACGATTTCCACCCGGCGGTTCTGCTCGCGGCCGTTAGGCGATGCGTTGGATGCGATCAGGCGGCTGCTGCCGAGACTGCGCGCGTCGACGGTTGAAGTCGGCAAGCCGGCCTGCACGAGCGCGGCGCGCACGGTTTCGGCGCGCTGGTAGGCCATGGATTCGCCCGCGTTGCCGGGGGCATCGCAATTGCCCTCCACTTCCACCATCAGGCCCGGATGCGCGGCGACGATTTGAGCGATGCGGGCCAGGCTGCCCGCGATAACCGGGTTAAGCGAGTTCCCGCGGAAGTCGGCTTCGGGCACGGTCACCACCAGGCCGCGTGGTGTGTCGCGGGCGTCAAGCGCACTATTCAATTGGCGCAGCAGGGAGACGCGAAGATCGAGCTGCTGCTGGTTGTCCGGGCGGTTGGCGGACTCGCTCATGGGCGCCGCCGCCGGTTCATTCAAAGGTGGCGGCGGAGCAGGCGCCCCGGTCGCGGCTTCCGTCATCGCCTCGGCCTGGTGGCGGTTGCCGCGCTCGCCATCGATCGTCTGACGGTGGGCCGCGGCTTCCGTCTGCGCCTGTTGGGCGGCGGCTTCAGCCTGGATACGCCGCTGGCGCTCGACGGCGACTTCGTCACGCGCTTTGGCGAGCTCCTGATCGCGCTGCCGCTGCATGGCCACGGTGCGCGCGTCCTCAGCGGTTTCCGCGGCCTGGCGCGCAGCGGTCACAACGGTGTTTCGGTCGGCCCGGCGGTTGTTCAGCTGCTGCGCGTTGCGCAATTGCTGTTCCGCCCGGGAGAAGATTTCGGGAGCATATTTCGCGGCCCCTTGCGATTCGGCGATCTGCACGGCGTTTTGAGCCTGATAGACCTCCACCAGGCTCTCATAGCGGTCCATCGAGAGGCGTGGACCGCTGGTGCTCTGCAGCTGCGCGGGCACGTTATAGGTGTAGGCGCCGCGCGGCATCAGCTCGTATTTAACATTGATGGGCTGGGTGGTCGCCATCGTGTCGGGCCGGACCACGTTTTCCATCACCACCACGTCGCTGGGCAGGCGCACGGCGGCATAAGGCTCGGCCGTGACGATCAAACCGAACGACTGCAAATCCGTGGTGACCCGCAGCCGACTTTTGTCGGAGCTGTTGGTGAGCACCTCGCCGAGATTCTTGGCGTGTCCATCGGGTGTAATCGCCCAGAGGACGTAGGTAAGATATTCCGCCCCGAAGCGCGTGGGCGCGTCGACACGGTCGAACTTAGCCTCGATTTCGGTTCGGCCCGATTTCGACTCGACGATAGCGTCACCCTTGGCGGCGGGCATAAGTACTGTGCCGCGAAAATCGATCTGCGTCGGCCCGCTACGGTATTGATAATTCACAGCACGCACTGTGCGCTCAATAACAGTCACACGGTAAATCGGAACCGTGCCGTCTTGCGGCGCCGCCGTCTGAGGCCAGGCCACGGATGTAAGGAAAACGACAGGTGCAGTGAGAAGAGCGAGTTTGATCGCCATTGAGATTGCCCTCCAATGGTGCTGGTCGATGCATTTGGAGGGCCAAGGATGAGGAGCTCTCGCTTGGCGAAGGGTAGGTCAAACCGTCGTACCTTGCGGTGTGACTCTCTGCCGGCGGGTGCCGCCGAGGTCAGACCGGCAAAATGCGAGGGTCTGATCTACGGGTGAGGTGCGCCGCCGAGGTCAGACCGCAAGCGGCGACCCTCTGACCTAAGGGGCCGTCTCAGGCGTGCGCGGCTTTAGTCTTGGCAGCCTGGTGTTGCGCGGCCAAATGCTCGGCGATCAGCTCCGATTGGAATCGGCTGATGGTGTCGAGGTCGGTGAAGATGGACTGCGTATTGTTCTGCGCCTTGTAACCGGAGCCGCCGGGTGCGGGCTGGCCCGAAACCATGAAGGTGCCGGTAAAGGTTCCTTCGCCGGACGCGGACCAATTGGTGGAGCCTTCACCGCCGACCTTGCCGTCGGCTACGAATCCTTTGGTATGGCTGATCTGGTGCGTGGAGGATTGGCCGGTCACGAAGTGGGTGTTGTACTGGTCGGGGTGCTTGGCGATGTCGGAATCGAGCAGCGCCTTCTCGTGCTTGCCTTTGGCCTGGCTGCTGTCGAGGGTGATGAGCATAGTGATGTGGGGATCGAGGGCCTTGGCCATGAGGATTTCGTTCAGTTCATCGTCATCGTAGCCGAACATATTGAGGTACAGCGAGATGCTGACGCGGGAAAGCACGTGCTTGAGAATGTCGTGGACGTCGTCGCGGCCGACGTAAAAGAGATGGAAATCTTTGCTGGTGGTATTGGAGTACGCTTTCTCTTTCGTATATTGCTGAAGGTCGAGTAAGCTGAAAGTTTGCAGAGTTTGTCCGGGTGTTCCCAAGGCATTGCTGGCGCTTTTGCTTGGCATGAGTGAGTTGCCCCCGTGAAGGGGATAGTAAGGCGGGGAAGTGCGGTGAGTCAAGGGAATTCTGATTACAAAAAGCTACGAGCCGGGAGCTCCGAGCTATGACCTCTGGCGTCGTATGCCGGCGTAGACGAAAGCTCCTAACACAACGATGACGAGCCCCGGCAAGGTGCTCGCCGGACGAAAGGTCGAGAGGATGACCAGAACTACCGCCGCGCCCAGGATATACAGGACAGGTACCACCGGATAGCCGGGCACCTTGTAGGGACGCTCTGCGGCGGGGCGAGTGACGCGCAGGCGGATCACGCCGGCGATGGTCAGAATGTAAAAGATGAGCGCCGCGGAGATGACGTAATCGAGTAGGTTGCTGTAAAGATTGCCGTACTCTTTGGTCTGGACGTTGTAAGTGCGAGGCAGCACCAGCAGCGCCGCCCAGATGCCTTGCACGACTAACGACCACGCCGGAACGCGCGCGCGGTTGAGAACGCCGGCGCGCGAGAAGAAGAGGCCATCCTTCGCCATCGCGTAAAACGCGCGGGCTCCCGCCAGCACCAGGCTGTTGACGCAGCCGAACGTGGAAACCATGATGGCGACCGCCATGATGACTGCGCCCGAGCCGGGGAAGATGTGGTTTAGCGTGGCCGCGGCCACGCGGTCGGAGGGAGCGTGCTGGATTTCAGCGAAGGGGAGGACCACCAGGTAGGCTACATTGGCGAGAAAGTAGAGCGTGCAGACGATGATGCAGCCGAAGGCGAGGGCTTTGGGGAGGGTGCGGCGGGGGTCGCGGACTTCACCGGCGGCGATGGTGATGTCATGCCAGGAGTCGGCGGAGAACAGCGAGCCGGATTGCGAAACGCAGAGGGCCACGATCAAGCCGAAGACGGACGCGGCGGGCACGCCAAGGGACGGATCGAAGCTGCTGAGGTGGAACATATTGGTGAAATTGCCGTGGACGGCGGTCGCGTTCCATCCGAGGGCGAGGCCGACGACGATCAGGGCGGCGAGGGCGAGGGTCTTGGCGGAGGTGAAGATGTTCTGGACGATTTTGCCGTACTCGAGGCCGCGGGTGTTGGTCCAGGTGAGCAGAACGATGATGGCGATGGCGACCAGTTGGGCGGTCGAGAGCGAAAGCGCGTAGCCCGAGGAGATGTGGACGGGCGGAATGATGTAGCTGGATTCGGAAACCGGCGGGAAGAGGATGCCGAGGAAGCGCGCGAACGCCACGGAGACAGCGGCGATGGTGCCGGTCTGGATGACTGTGAAAAGCGTCCAGCCGTAGAGGAAGCCCCAAAGGGGAGAGAAGGCTTCGCGCAGGTAGATGTACATGCCGCCGGCTTCGGGCATCATGGAAGCGAGCTCGCCGTAGGAGAGCGCTGCGGTGATGGTGAGGAAGCCGGTCAGGACCCAGGCCATGAGCATCCAGCCGGGGCTGTTGATGAGCCGCGACATGTCGGCGGATACGATGAAGATTCCGGACCCGATCATGGTCGCGATCACGGTCATGGTGGAATCGAAGAGGTTGAGGCCGCGCACGAATTCCTGCGGCGGTTTGACGGTGGATGAGGCAGGGTGGGTCATGTATCGATATATGGAAACGCTTGCGGGAAGCTTACACCACGCGGCGGGGGAGCGTCAAGAAACGCCGCCGGTGGAGCAGCTTGGTCAGCTGCGCGGCGATTGGCAGGCGCTGCGCGGACCGACTGCCGGTCGGCCCGCAGGTTGCCAAACTGCCCCACAGACTCACGCTACGACCTCAAAGCGCGCCTCCGAGCCCGTCCGAATGATGGCGGTGTCATGGTGCGGGCCGGCGAGGGTCGCCGGACGGCCGTTGATCTGTACGGTGCCTGACAGGCCGCGGAGTTTTACGTGAAGCTCGGCAGGTGAGCCGCCGCGGGCGAGGTTCACGGTGGCGGTGGTGCGGCCGTTGGCAGTGTGGAGCGAGAAATCAATGCGGCCGAAGCGGGTGGGCGCGCCGTGAATACTGATGGGTTTGCCGGCAGCCACCCAGTCGCGCGGCAAGCCCTTGCCCAAGTAAAGGCGGTCGGCGTCGGAATCTTCAAGAACGAGCATCCACCGAACCAGCAGGGGGATGGTCTGCTGCGCGGGGATGCAGAACAGCGCGGTGCCGCCGGTGATGCCCGCGACTTCGCCCGCGGTCCAGCTTCCAGGCGTGTGGTCGTGGAAGCGATGAGAGTAGAGGAAGAGCAGGAACTCTTCGACCCGGTCCAGGCGCAGCAGCATCTGGGCGTACCCGTAGGAGATGAAACCGAGGATGGCGCGGCCATTGGGATTCAGGCGGCCGACGTTGGCGACCACGCCCATCGTGGTTGCGCCGTAGGCGCGCATCGTGTCGATGGTGCGGTTGGCGAGGTCTTCGGGAAGGATGTCGGCGTG
>Ga0126381_100000623_pt1 | contig 39006 bp, 31 predicted proteins | sample PanSoiMetPlot_28_FD_96465 | JGI IMG/M metagenome (GOLD analysis project Ga0126381, IMG submission 96465) | Tropical forest soil microbial communities from Panama - MetaG Plot_28 | ecosystem: Environmental > Terrestrial > Soil > Tropical forest > Bulk soil | place: Panama | collected 2016-02-17 | reverse complement strand
GGCGCGTCCCTGACAAAGCCCGCTCTCCACCAAAACTGCTCCGCACATCAAAGCGAAAGGAAAAACATGCTTCATCCCCGAAGAATCGCGGGCTTGACAAGGTCGCTCCATATCAGTTTTCCGAAGGCCGTTCCGCGCGGTCGACGACGAGACTGTCGAGCGGCGCTTTTGTGGCTTTCAACTTCAGCCCGAGTTGCTCGTGCAACGCTTCCTGGAGCGTCGTCCCCTGAAAGTCGTCAGTTTTCGCGTCCTGTTGCGGAGCAGGGCCCTTACGTTCCGGCGTGAATTCGATCGTGAAATCGAACCTGCCGCTGAATCCCGTTTGATCCACAACCGGGCGGGTCAGGATTCCGAGCGACGAAACAAAGGTTGCGATCTTCTCCAGAGTCACGTCACGGGCGGCGACCAGTATGCCGCCTCCCTGTGCGGGTATCGCCAGGAGTTCGTCACAGGTAGGCGGAAACATGCCTACAGAATTTGTCGTCGACGGCAAATGAGCATCGCACGGCTGGCCCTCGGAGTGGGGGCGTAGCTTCGGTCCCGTTGCTCCGGGCTTATCCGGGGTGAGCGCAACCACGGGCGTCTCCGCCGTAACCGTGTGAACGCGGAGTCCGAAGCGATCCGCAAGCAAAGACCGCACCATAAGGCGCATCTGGTCCGCTGCGGGGTTGCCCTTTGCGACCGCACGAATCTCGTAATTATCGATAGATACCCACTTCGGCGCACCGGCGAGCATGGAGTCGATCTGCTCTTTCGAGGGCATGAGATTCCACGCGAACATGATGTAGCCCAGAAGAGTAAGGTTGGCGGTGAACCGGCCGCCTTCGTGCTTTTCGCCGGGCCGTGTGCCGGGTTTGCTCAGTTTGATGGAAGCAACCTCAAACGAACTACTGGGCTCTGTCCCTTGCGCCTTCACAGGAGCGGAACTGAGAGCGGTTCCGAGGACGGCGATAAGCCCACCGGTGCCTGCTATCCGTCGCACGCTTTTTCGCTGTTTCAAATCCTATGACGGAACCGTCGTCTCATTCGTTCAAACCAATCAACCGCGCCGGACAGCCTCGGCTCAGTTTTTCTCGTCAGAACCTATAGTCCACCGGCTTGATGCCCTTGTACCGCAGGTAGACGATTGCCTGACCCCGATGGTGTTCGACGTGATCCATCAGAAGAATGACCGCCTCGAGCGCCGTCATCTTGCCCTCGCCGCTATCGACTGTTTTGTTAATCAGATCCGCATCGGAGAAAGTGCCAATGGCCGCTGCCCCCGCATCAAAAGCAGTCTTCAGATCCGCTATGGCCGTTTCTTTGTCAGTCTTTTTCTGATCGAAGAAAGCCGTCGGTTTCGGCGCATAGCCTTTCGTCATGAAAAGAATGCCGTTCGCGATGTGAACCATCTGTTCGCCGAAAGTCATTTCGGCGTCGTTGGGCCGTGAGACATACGATTCCGCCGGCATCTGCTCGGCGATCTGAACCGCGTATTCCTTGGACTTGTTCCAGTGATCCAGGATGTGTTTGACGCCGGGATTATCGGCGGCTAAAAGCGGCGAAAGGGAGAACAGCAGAAGAGCAGACAGCACGCGCATTCCATGAGTCTATCTGACGCCGCCCGAACCCGAGGCGGCGCTGGGGGGCAGCGCCGCCTCCTGCACTCGCTGCTCAGAAGTTCGGGCTCGTCGTCGTGGTCGTGCTGGAACTGGAGCTATGCCGTTCCGTCGAACTGTTGCCGGCCGGCGCGTTGGAACGCTCTTTCGAATGCGCATCGTGCTCTCGCGTCCGAGTCGTTGTCGTGCTGCCATCCGGATTGGCGACGGAGTCGGTCTTCTCACGCGTTGTCGCCCGGTCATGAACCGCTGACCCATCCGGGTTAACCGTGGTCGATGAGTGCTGCTCGCTCTTCTCGGTGGACGAAGTGCTTTGGGTCTGAGCGAACCCCGTCGGCAACATTGCCGCCGCGAATACAAACGCGAGCATGCCGTTCTTCATGATCTCCTCCTGCGGGACCTCGGGTCCTCACACTTGGAGGGCAGATTTACTGCCAGCGTGGCGAATCGTCCGCCTTAGGCGAGAGCGTCCTGAATCAGCCGCTTATGCTCTTCCGCGTGTCGCTTCGGCGAACCCGCCGCGGGGCTGGCATTACGCAGGCGTCCCGCGTACTTCAGCCGTTTGCCGATATCAAGATACCGGCCGTAGATCCAACGCCACGGACCCATATTGCGCGGTTCTTCCTGGCACCAGACAAGTTCCACTTCCGGCTTGTAAGCCGAGAGCACCTGCCCGACTTTCTCGTGCGGGAAAGGATAGAGCTCTTCCACGCGCACAAGAGCCACATCGGTAATCTTGCGCGCTTCCCGCTCTGCCAGAAGATCGTAGTAGATCTTGCCGCTGCAGAACACGATCTTCCGTACATGATCCGGATTGAGCGTATCCGGAATGACTTCATGAAACGCCCCGTCCGTAAGTTCGCTGAAGCTGGAAACCGCTTTAGCCGAGCGGAGCAGCGACTTGGGAGTGAAGATCACGAGCGGCTTCAGCGGCAGCACGGCCTGACGCCGCAGCGCATGAAAGTACTGCGCTGGCGTCGTGCAGTTGGCGACCCGGATATTGTCCTCGGCGCAGAGCGACAGGAACCGCTCGATGCGGGCGCTCGAATGTTCCGGCCCCTGGCCCTCGTAGCCGTGCGGGAGCAGCATCACCAGGCCGCTGGTCTGGCCCCACTTCTGTTCACCTGTGGTAATGAACTGGTCGATGATGATCTGCGCGCCGTTCGAGAAATCGCCGAACTGCGCTTCCCAGAGCGTAAGCGTGTTGGGGTCTGACACGCTGTAGCCATACTCGAACCCGAGCACGCCGAATTCGCTGAGCGAACTGTCGAACACATTAAAAGCCGCCTGCGCTCCCGGCAGGTGCTGCAGCGGGATATACCGCTCGCCGTTCTCAAAGTCGTAAAAACTCAGATGGCGCTGGCTGAATGTGCCGCGTCCGGAATCCTGGCCGCTGAGGCGAACGGGAATTCCTTCCAGAACCAGGCTGCCGTACGCGATCGCCTCGGCGTAAGCCCAATCGACCGCGCCGTCGGAGGCGAGTGTTTCTCGACGTTTCCGAATGAATCCCTCAAGTTTCGGGTGAAGGTGGAATGTAGCGGGCAGGGAAGTGATGCCTTCAATCGTCTGCTCCAGCAGCTGACGTGAAATCGCACTCGCGGAATTAGGACGAGTGTGCGTCAGAGGAGGCTGCAGCACCCACTTGCCGGCGGCTTTGTTGGCGTCGAACGCGGCGTTCAGACGGTCGGCCGTACGCTTGCGCATGGCCTTCTGTTCTTCGCTGTCGATCAGCTTTTCCGCCACAACCCGGTTCCCGTACTGCGCGGCGGCCGAGGGAAGAACTTCGATCTTCTTGTACATCACCGGCTGCGTGTAAGCCGGGTCGTCCGTTTCATTGTGGCCGTGACGCCGGTAGCAGATCATATCCACCACTACGTCGCGCCCGAACTGCTGGCGGTAGTCGAACGCGAGCCGCATTACGCGGATCGAGGCTTCGGGATCGTCACCGTTGACGTGGAAGATGGGCGCTTGAACCGTACGCGCGATATCGGTCGCGTAAATGGTCGAGCGCGAATCGTCCGGTAGGGTAGTGAAGCCGATCTGGTTGTTGATCACTAGGTGGATCGTGCCGCCCGTGCAGTACCCGTCGAGTTGAGAAAGATTCAGCGTTTCGGCCACAACGCCCTGACCGGCGAATGCGGCGTCGCCGTGAATTACAAGCGGAATCACGCGGGCGCGTTTGTCGTCGCCCGACTCCTCCTGTTTCGCGCGAACCATGCCTTCCACGACCGGATTGACGGCTTCGAGGTGGCTGGGATTCGACGCGAGGGTCATGGTGATCTCGTTGCCCGCCGGTGAACGATGCGTGCCGGTGGCGCCGAGGTGATACTTCACGTCGCCGGAACCCTGCGTGGAGGCCGGATCGATATTGCCCTCGAATTCCGAGAAAATCTGGCCGAGTGGCTTGCCGATGATATTCGCGAGAACGTTCAGCCGCCCCCGGTGAGCCATGCCAAGGACGATTTCCGTCGCGCCGTTGTCCGCCGCGCGGGACGCGACATCCGAAAGAAGCGCGATCACCGTCTCGGCGCCTTCCAGCGAAAAGCGTTTCTGACCGATAAACCGGCGGTCGAGGAAGTGCTCGAACTCTTCACCGCGCAGCAAATCTTCCAGAATGCGCAATTTCTGGTCTTTGGAGGCGGGCCAGATGCCCGTCTGCGTCTCCATCTGCTGTTGCAGCCAGGCCTTCTCTTCGGAGCGCTGGATATACATGTACTCCGCGCCGATCTTGCCGCAATAGGTCGCCCGAAGCAGTTCGATCATCTCCCGCAGCGCCACTTGCCGACGTTTGCCAAACGCATGCTGCAGGGTTCCCGCGTAGAAGAGCCGGTCAAGATCCCAGATGGTGAGCCCGTAAGTCAGCGGATCGAGTTCCGCGTTGTATTCCGGCTCCCCGCCAAGCGGATCCAGTTGCGCCAGCAGGTGGCCGCGCACCCGGTACGCGTGAATCAACTGAATGACAGCGGCTTCCTTGACGACATCGATGGAAGGTTCCACCGTTTCGGATGCCGCGGCAGCCGCGCGATCCCCCGCCCACTTCACCGGCGCATAGGGGACCTTCAGAGCGTCAAAAATCTCGTCGTAAAAATTGTCTTCGCCGTCGAGCAGGGCCTGGAACTTTCCGAGAAACATCCCGGACTCCGCGCCCTGAATAATCCTGTGATCGTAAGTGCACGTCACAGACATGACCTTGCCGATGCCGAGCGAAACGATGGTTTCCGGAGGCACGCCGCGATACTCCGCGGGATAGTCCATCGCGCCGACCGCGATAATCGCGCCCTGCCCCGTCATCAGCCGGGGATTCGACGCCATCGTGCCGACGGTGCCCGGATTTGTCAGTGAGATCGTGGTTCCCTGGAAATCCGCCGGAGTGAGTTTGTTAGTCCGGGCGCGCGCCACCAGATCGTCGAAAGCGGCCATGTACTGTTTAAAGGAAAGGTCGCCCGCATTCTTGATATTGGGCACGACGAGGCTGCGGGCCCCGTTCTTCCCGGCGACATCCACAGCCAGCCCGAAATTGATCTGCTTCTTGACAACGCGGAAAGGCTCGCCCGAGGCGTTCAGCGCGAACGAATGGTTCAACGCCGGATTCGCCTGAACGGAGCGCACAATCGCCCATCCGATGAGGTGCGTATAGGAAACCTTGCTCTTTCCGATCAGCCCGCGATGGTGATTGATCAGCCGCCGGTTCTCATCGATGACTTTAACCGGGATAATTCTCTGCGAAGTGGCGAGGGGAATCGTCGCGCTGGCGGCCATGTTCTCAGCGATGCGCGCAGCGGCGCCCCGAAGCGCCGCAAGCTCTTCCGCGGGACCGAGATCGGATTGCTCGACCGGTTTTACGCCGGGAAAAGGCGCCACCGCCGTCGCGCCGTTCGAACCGTTTGCCGTGGCCCGCGCGTGGCCGTTGCCGGAACTGCCATTCGCGCCATTGCTTTCAAAGACGGATTTCCAGAGAGGGTCTACCGAAGTCCGGTCACGACGATACTGTTGCAGAAGCTCTTCTTCGAGCCACGCGTTAATGCCTTGCTGGTGAGGCTGTTCAGATTCCATACAGGAGGGAAGGTGCTCAGTTCTTATGATAGTCCTCCACCAGAGCCGTGAATTTCCTCCCATGTAACATAGGCCCGTGCCCGCGTTGCTCCTACTTCTCTTCGCCGGCAGCGGCTGCGCGGCGCTCATCTACGAGATCGTCTGGTTGCAGCTTCTGCAACTCGTGATCGGGTCGACCGCCGTTTCGATCGCGGCGCTCCTTGCGACGTTCATGGGGGGCATGTGTCTGGGAAGCGTGAGCCTGGCGCGGGTCGTCCGCCGCGCCGCAAACCCCATGCGCGTCTTCGCCTTGCTCGAAGCCGGTACCGGAATCTGCGGCGCCGCGGCTCTTTTTGGCCTGCCGCTGATTCAGGGCTTATATGTCTCGTTCGCGCGAGCCGGAACAGAGGGGTTGCTGCTCCGGGGAGCCCTGTGCTGCGTCTGTCTTCTGCCGCCGACGGTTCTGATGGGCGCCACTCTGCCGGCGGTATCGCGAGCTGTGGACCATTCCACCGTTGGTTTTCTGTATGCCGCTAACATTGCAGGCGGCGTGATCGGTTGCGTCGCCGCGGGATTCTGGCTTCTGCGCGTATTCGATATGGGCGTCGCGACTTATGTCGCGGTAGGCCTGAATCTCAGCGTTGCGGCGTTCGCCTGGATTGCGTCCCGGCCAACTGGAAGCCCAGTACCGGAGCGTGACACTGCCCCGCTCGACGCTGGCGGCGCATGGGGGATCTACGTTGCCATTGCGCTTTCGGGCCTCTCGGCGCTCGGAGCGGAAGCCGTGTGGACCCGTCTCCTGGCTTTGACGCTCGGCCCGACGGTCTACACCTTCTCGATCATTCTCGCCGTCTTCCTCATCGGCATGGGCGTCGGTTCGGCCGCCGGTTCCGTAGTGGCGCGAGACGCCTGCCGCGCGCGGCGCAATCTCGCCCTCACGCAGGCGGCGCTGATGGCAGCCATCGGCTGGGCGGCCTACATGATCGCCCGGCAGCTGCCTTACTGGGACAAGAACCTGTTTGGGCACGATAGCGTCTGGATAGGCTTCCTGCACGATTTCGGCTCGTCCGCGATTGCCATTCTTCCCGCGGCGCTCTGCTGGGGCGCGAGCTTTCCGCTGGCGCTCGCGAGCATCGGCGAACACTCGCCGGACGCAGCCGAACCGGTCGGAAAAATCTACGCCTGTAACACCCTCGGAGCCATTGCCGGCGCCGTCTGCTTCGGGATCGCGGCTATCCCGCTGTTTGGATCTCAGATTTCCGAGCGGCTTCTCGTGGCCGTTGCCGCTACAGGCGCGTTCGCAGCGCTGGAACGCGTCTGGCGATGGCGCGCGGCGCTGGCCACAGCGGCGCTCGCGTTCCTCTGGATCGTGCCCCCGACTCCCTGGCAATTACTTGCTTTCGGAAGGCGATTGCCTCTCGAAGCCGGAAAGACCGACAACGGCTGGAGACGCCTCTATTCGGCCGAGGGGATCAACTCTTCCATCGTGTACACCGAATTCGTCGACCATCGCCGGTTCTTTCACGTCGCAGGAAAGATCGAAGCGTCGAGTTCTCCCGCCGATATGCAGCTCCAGCGCTCCCTGGGGCATATACCCGCTCTGCTGCACGCGAATCCTAAGTCCGTACTGATTGTGGGCTGCGGCGCCGGAGTCACCGCCGGATCGTTCACGGTTCATCCCGAGCTCGAACACATCACGCTGTGCGAAATTGAACCGCTGATTCCGCCCGCCTCGGCGCGTTTCTTTGCAAAGGAAAATCACAACGTGATGCGCGACCCGCGCACACGCATCGTTTACGATGACGCGCGCCATTTCGCGCTCACCGCGCGGGAGAAGTTCGACATCATCACCTCAGACCCGATTCACCCGTGGGTCAAAGGCGCAGCCACTCTTTACACGAAAGAATATTTCGAAGCTTGCAAAGCGCATCTGAATCCGGGCGGCCTCGTGACGCAATGGGTACCTCTTTACGAAAGCGATCTGGCTACCGTCCAAAGCGAGATCGCCACGTTCTTCGATGTTTTTCCGCATGGCATCGTCTGGGGCAACCCCGGCGATTTCAACGAGGGCTATGACGTCGTTCTGATGGGTTCGAACGACCCCCTCCGCATCGATCTGGACGCGGCGCAGCATCGACTCGACGCCGCGCCCGCTCTGGCGACATCCCTCCGAGAGGCCGGATTTCATTCCGCGGCCGAGTTATTCGGGACGTATGCCGCCAGCGCAAACGATCTCCTCGGTTGGCTGGCGCACGCCGAGATTAACCGCGACCGAAGTCTGCGTCTTCAGTACCTCGCGGGGCTGGCGAGGCATGAGGGCAAAGCGGGCGCGATCTACGGCGAGATTGTGAAGCGCGGAGGATTTCCGCAAGGCCTTTTCACCGGATCCGAATCGCAGATGGAAAAACTACGCGGCAGCTTCGAAAGCTGGCGCGCGGACCCCTTTGAAAGTTCCGCCAAACACGACTAAAGCTTTTTGCCGCGCTTACGCAACACCACGAACGCGTCATTCGCGGGTGACGGGTGCATGGGAGTCCGGGGACCGCCGCGCGGAAAGTTATTCCGAAACGTCTCGATCGCTTCCCTGATCTGCCGATGCCCGAACACGAAAAACAGCATCAGGCTCGTAGCGAAAACAACATATCGAAGACTATCGCCGCTATGCCCCATACCTAAGGCTACCGCATTTTATTCTGCCTTCTGTTAAACCTGTATAGGTGCCGAAGAAATCCCGTTCGGGACTCTGGCGATGGACTGTTTTCGCCACGCCCTCCGATCAGGCGCTCCTTGTTCTGAGCATCGTGATCGGCGTGGTGGTAGGCCTGACGGTGGTTGCGTTCATTCTTCTCACCGGCCGCCTGGCCGCGCGGATGTATCCGGCCGAAAGCGCGGCGTGGCGCCGCCTGGTCGTTCCTGTCATTGGCTCCCTGGTCAGCGGCTACCTGCTCTTTCGCTATTTTCCCAACGCGCGCGGAAGCGGGATCCCGCAGACGAAATTCGCGCTCTTCATCCGCGACGGTCACATCTCGCTCCGAACCGTGCTCGGAAAATTCGGGTGCTGCTCGATATCGCTTGCCAGCGGTATCGCTCTTGGGCGCGAAGGTCCCTCGGTGCAAATCGGCGCCGGTATCGCGTCGGTGATCGGTAGACGCTTCGGTCTCAGCGCCTCGAATGTGAAGGCATTGGTGCCTGTCGGATGCTCAGCGGCGCTTGCCGCTGCGTTTAATACCCCCATCGCCGCGGTTCTTTTCTCGCTCGAGGAAATCCTGGGCGACTTCGAAGCTCCGGTGCTGGGCTCCGTCGTGCTCAGTTCGGCGACTTCGTGGATGATGCTGCATCTGATCCTCGGCGATCAGCCCCTTTTTCACACGCCCGCGTACAAGCTGGTAAATCCGGTCGAGTTTCTGGTCTACGCAATACTGGGGATCATCGGCGGCTTCGGGTCCGTCGCATTCGTGAAGTTGCTGCTGGGGTTGCGCCTCTGGTTTCGAGCGCTGCCCAAATCCACCCTATGGCTGCAGCCCGTGGTCGGCGGGCTTGCGGTGGGCATTATGGGTTGGTTCATTCCGGAAGTTCTCGGCGTCGGTTACGACTATGTCGACCGCATACTCGGCGGCGATTTTCCGATGAAAACGGTCGCGATCCTCGCTGTCCTGAAAATCATTGCGACGCCGGTCTGCTATTCGTCCGGCAACGCGGGCGGCATCTTCGGCCCGGCTCTCTTCGTCGGAGCAACCATCGGTGGAACTGTGGGAGGCGTGGCGCATGCGGCCTTCCCTGCGGTCACCGCCAATCCGGGCGCCTACGCTCTCGTCGGCATGGGCGCCGCGTTCGCCGGAATCGTGCGCACCCCAATGACCTCGGTGATCATGATCTTCGAGATGACCCGCGATTACACGATCATCGTCCCGCTGATGATCGCGAATATGATCAGCTTCTTCATCTCGCAACTGCTTCAGCCCGACCCGATTTACGAAGCTCTCGCGCTTCAGGACGGCGTACATCTTCCGACGGCGGGTTCGCGCGCGGGATCGGCCGGCGCCCGCGTAAGCGAAATCATGGATCGTGATGAGGCCTCGCTCGCTGGCATCAGGGAGACCATCAGTTCCCACGCGGAGTTTCCTCACGCGCATCCCGACCATCCGGTCAGCCTGGTGCTGGACCGCATGCGCGCCGAAGGCGTCGATACGTTGCCGGTCGTGAGCCGAACCGACGTTTACAACGTCGAAGGCGTGGTCACCCTCTCCCGCATTCTCGCGAGTTACGGTGTCCCGGGCAAACGTGCGCCGCAGGTTCCGCCCGGATTCTCAAAGCCATGATGGAACGCGTACGCCAGGTCCGCACGATTATCATCCTGGTCCTGGTGATTGCCGGGCTCGCGTCGCTGGACCAGATGCTCGCGCGCGTGGAATCGACCGAAATGCGCGACTCCGCCGCTCACGCATTTCAGCGCGGCCAGGAATTATTGGCGCGAGGCAAGGCTTCGGACGCGGTTGACGAGCTTAGCAGAGCGCATGCGCTCGACCGCGACAATCCCGAATACGCACTCGGACTCGTCACCGGGCTCACTGAATCCGGCAAGGCCGGTGAAGCAGATGCCCTGATGAACGAAATCCTCGATCAGCGGCCCAACGATGGTCAGGCGAATCTTACGGCTGCGCGCTTGATGGTCAAGGAGTCAAAGGCTGCCGAGGCAGAGGCGTACTACCATCGCGCCATCTACGGCAATTGGCCGGGCGACCCCGCGGCGCCTACTCGTGCCGCCCGCCTGGAACTGGTCAATCTGTTGCTGAAAGAGAACGCGCGCCAGCGTCTGCTCGCCGAACTGATTTCGCTCGAGGCGGAGTCGGGTGACGATGAGAATCTGCGGAAACGCGTCGCCGGCTTATTTCTCGATGCGGGCTCGCCCGCGCGTGCGGCGGCCGTCTATCGGGATCTCTCGGAACGCCGGCCGCACGATGCCGCTGTCTTCGAAGGTCTCGGCGATGCGCAACTCGAACAGGGACAGTACCGCGCCGCGCAGACAGCGTTTTCACGCGCCGCGGCCCTCGACCCGAACTCGGACGCGCGAGCACGTCTGTCGCTGGTAACCGAAGTCGCCGAACTTGACCCTACGCCGCGAGGCTTGACATCGATGGACAAGTACTCCCGCAGCCGGAAACTCCTCAGCCTGGCGAGAAACGATCTGGCCGACAAATCGCAAACCCCCGACGCCGACGTCCGCCAATTGCTGAAAGCAGCTGACGATGAGCTCTCCAGGAACAGGCCGGGCAACCCCTCTAATGAGGTCTCGGAGGCCGTGCTGGGACTGGCCGAGCGTATCTGGAAGACGAGGCTCGCGGCCTACGGGCCAAAGATGACTCCCGAGGAAGAACCGCTGCGGCTTTGTATGGAAAAGCTGCAGCCCCCGTCCTGAAGGTCCCCAAATATTTGAGGAACCTGCGAACCGTTTGCGCGTAATACCGTCAGACAGACATGAAAACCCGGATATTCCGCCTCCTGGTCCTTGTGTGCCTTTCGGCGGCGCTCGGGATATCCGCTGACGCCCCCGTATTCGAAGTCGCGACCATCAAACCCGGCGACCCCGCGTCGCGCGGAATGTCGATTTCGCTCGGAGTCGGCGGCATGTTCACGACCAAAAACGTCACGCTCAAGATGCTCGTGGCGCTCGGCTGGAATGTGCGAGAGTTTCAGATTTCGGGCGCTTCAGGGTGGATCGGCACAGATCGCTTCGATATTGTCGCGAAGCCGGAGCACGAAGTTCAGCGCAACAGCGACGAGGGGCGGGCGCTCCTGCGAGCGATGGTCCAGTCGTTGCTTGCCGACCGCTTCCATCTTCAGGTGCACACCGAGTCGAAGGAGATGCAGGTGTATGCGCTGATCGTCGCAAAAAACGGTTCAAAGCTAGTGGAATCGGATCCCGAAAGTAAAGGCCCGAGTCTCGGGTTCACCGGCAATCGAGGTGGTCGATCATCGGTGACGGCGAGTAAGGTATCGATGAAAATGTTCGCCGAGGCGTTGTCGAATCAATTGGGGCGGACGGTAATCGACCAGACCGGGCTCAACTCGTCCTATACCTTCAAAATGGAGTACACGCCAGACTTGGAGATGGGGCCGACTAAGCCGGGCCTTGAGGCCGAGAAGGTCGACACAACCTCGCTGCCGGACGGCCCTACCATTTTCACCGCCCTGACCGAACAACTCGGCCTCAAACTGGATTCTCAGAAGGGACCTGTGGAGGTCGTGGTGATCGATCACGCCGAAAAACCGACCGACAACTAAGACGTTAGAATCGAAGGAACTCGTCCGTCTGAAAGTTTTCCTTCTGAATCCATCCCGATCGATGAACATTTTTGTAGGGAGCAACGTCAAACACTACATGCTTCGGCGCAGCCTGACGGCTCTCGTGTGTCTTGCATGCACTCCGCTATTGGCCACCGAATACCACGGCGTCGTCCGCTTCGCCGGACTTCCCCTTCCCGGCGCCACACTGACCGCTACGCAGGGCGATAAGAAATTCGTCGCCGCGACTAATATTGACGGCGTCTATTCTTTCCCGAATCTGCCCGACGGTGACTATTCGATCCAGATCGACATGTTGTGTTTCGCCACCGTTAAAAAGGACATAACAATCGCGCCGGGCGTTCCCACCGCCGAATGGGAAATGAAACTGCTTCCCGTCGACGAAATCAAAGCCGCGGCTGCGGCGGCGGCGCCCACGGTTTCCGCGCCCCCGACCGCCGCGCCGGTTCAGACCACGAGCATTCCCGCCACGACGGCTGCCGCGCCCCCACCGCCTGCTAACGGCAAAAAGAAAAAGGGGCCGAACGCGCCTGCCCCAGTGAATACCGCCTCGGCCTTCCAGCGAACCGACGTGAACGCATCCGCTGCTCCGCCGCCGCCTTCGGAAGCAGCGCAGGCCGCTCCCTCATCCGACAACAGCCTTAACAACAATGCATCCGACTCCCTGGCCATCAACGGCAGCGTGAATAATGGCGCCTCATCCCCCTTCGGGCTGAATCAGGCATTCGGAAACAATCGGCGTGGTTTCGGGTCGCTCTACAACGGCAACATCAGTCTGCTTTTCGATAACTCGGCTCTTGACGCCCGCAATTATTCTTTGACCGGCCAGGATACGCCCAAAGCCGCTTACAACCAAATCACTGGCGGCGTAGCGTTCGGAGGGCCGCTGCGGATTCCCCGCCTCATTCCGCTGCGGAGCGCGCCGAACTTTTTCGTCGCATATCAGATCGTGCGCAACCGGACAGGCTCGACCAGTACCGCCCTCGTTCCCACAGAAGACCAGCGCGCCGGCCAGTTTTCGACGCCGATTTTCGACCGCACCACCGGCCAGTTGTTCCCCGGCAATATGATTCCGCAGAGCCTGATCAGCCCGCAGGCCCTTTCTCTGCTGCGTTTCTATCCCCTGCCGAATTTCGAAGGCAACCAGTACAACTATCAGACGCCCATCAACGGGCGCATGGATCAGGACAGCCTTCAATCCCGCCTTTCGAAGGGAATCGGCCGGTTCAATCAGGTATTCGGGAACTTCGGTTATCAGAACACCCGCAACGAGACGAACAACATTTTCAACTTTCTCGACCAGACCCAGACAATCAGCTTCTCGATCAACGCGAGCTGGATGCACCGGTTTAATAACCGGATCTTCACTACAACCAACATCACATTCAATCGCCAGAGCATGGACGTCATGCCGTATTTCGCCAATCGCGAGAACGTCTCCGGCGATGCGGGAATCACCGGAAACCTCCAGTCGCCGCTCTATTGGGGGCCGCCGCAACTGGTCTTTTCGAGCAATATCGCGAGCCTTACCGACGGCAATTTCGCAGGCAATCACAACCAGACCGCGTCGATCGGAAACCAGACCTACTGGGCGCACGCGCCGCACAACTTTACCTTCGGCGGCGACTTCCGCCGCCAGCAGTTCAACGCCCTAAGCCAGCAGAACCCGCGCGGAACATTCGCTTTCACGGGCGGCGTTTCCGGCTCCGATTTCGCCGATTTCCTTCTGGGGATCCCGGGCACAAGTTCGATCGCCTACGGAAACGCTGATAAATATTTCCGCGCCTCCATATACGATGCCTATTTCACGGACGATTGGCGCGTAAGCCCCAGCCTCACCGTGAACGCTGGCGTGCGCTGGGAATACTGGTCCCCGATTACCGAAAAATACGGTCGCCTCGTTAACCTGGACATCACGCAGGGCTTCGCTTCGGCTGAGCCCGTAATTGCGAACAATCCCGTCGGGCCGTTGACCGGCAACAAATATCCTTCGTCCCTCGTGAACCCGGATAAGCATGGTTTCCAGCCGCGCATCGGTATCGCTTGGCGGCCCATCTCAGGTTCGTCTTTGGTAGTGCGCGCGGGGTACGGCGTCAACTACAACACCTCCGTATACACATCCATCGCCTTCCAGATGGCCCAGCAGGCGCCGCTCTCGAAGAGCTTCAGTGTGCAGAACAGCGCTGAGAACCCTCTGACCCTCGCAAACGGATTCATTCCCTCCCCGCTGACGAATCCGACCAATTTCGCGATCGATCCCAACTTCCGCGTCGGTTATGCGCAAAACTGGCAGCTGTCGATCCAGCGCGACCTGCCCGGCGCGCTCGTCCTCAATGCGACTTATCTCGGCATTAAAGGCACACGTGGCGTACAACAGTTCCTGCCAAACACTTACCCGCCCGGCGTCGATAGCCCGTGTCCCTCCTGCCTGCCCGGCTATACGTACATGACTTCGAACGGAAACTCGACCAACCAAAAGGGCAACGTTCAGATTCGCCGACGCCTGCACAACGGCTTCACCGCCACCGTGCAGTACACATATTCGAAAGCCATAGACGATGCCGCTCTCGGCGGCGGAGGCAATCAAAGCGCGGCTGTGATCGCCCAGAACTGGCTCGACCTTGCTTCCGAGCGCGGCCTCTCCAGCTTCGATCAACGCCACCTCGTGAGCTTCCAGGGCCAGTACACGACGGGCGTGGGCGTTCACGGCGGCACTCTTCTGGACGGATGGCGCGGTACCGCCTTCAAGGAATGGACCATCAGCACCCAAGTCAAGGCGGCCACGGGCCTCCCCCAATCGCCCGTTTTCTTCGCGACCGTTCCGAATACCGGCGTAACGGACGCCATTCGGCCCGATTACACTGGCGCGCCTCTTTATAACGCGCCGCAGGGACTGGCCCTGAATCCCGCCGCATATATCGCGCCCGTCGGCCACTGGGGCAGCGCGGGCCGCAACACTATCGAAGGACCGGATGTGTTCACCATCTCGGCGTCGGCGGCGCGCACCTTCCGGCTGCGTGATCGCATGAACATGGACGTCACGCTGAATTCGTCCAACCCCATCAACCACCCGACGTTTACCAGTTGGGTCACCAACATCCGCAGTCCGCAGTTCGGACTTCCGGCTGGCGTGAACTCCATGCGGACCGTACAACTGACCCTGCGAGTGAGGTTCTGATGAACAAATTTCCGGCATTCGCCACGTTCCTCACGATCGGAACAGCGGCAGTATTTCTCGTTTCCGCACAACAGCCGCAACCGCCTCAACCCGGCACCAACGCCGACTCGAGCGCAGGCGTGACCTTCAAAGCGCAAACGCAGCTCGTGGTTGAAACCGTAACCGTGAAAGACAAGAACGGCAAGGCCATCGAAGGGCTGACCGCGAAAGACTTCACCGTAACGGAAGACGGCGCCGTTCAGACCATTCAGTTCTGCGACTTTCAAAAGCTTGATGAGATCGCGCCGTCGTTCGCGACTCGGCCTGCGCCTGCGCCCGCCCCCGCGGCTCCCTCCGATAATCCACCCAAACCGAAGGTCCAGGGCACAACGACTGCCCAGATCGCGAGCGAGACTCCCGGCGACCTGCGATTTAAGAACCGCCGCCTGCTGGTCCTCTACTTCGACATGAGCGCCATGCCCGTACCCGATCAGCTACGCGCATTCGCCGCCGCCCAGAAGTTCATCAAATCGCAGATGACGCCGGCCGACCTGATGGCGGTCATGAAATACGATGCCGGCGCCATCAAAGTGCTCGATGACTTCACCGACGATCGCGACGAATTGCAGATGACGATCGACAAGCTGGTCGCGGGCGAAGGTTCCGGCTTTGATGAGGCCACGAATGACGACAGCACGGCCGATACCGGAGCCGCATTCGGCCAGGACGATTCCGAGTTCAACATCTTCAACACCGACCGCCAGCTTGCCGCCATTCAGACCGCGGTGAAGATGCTGGGATCGCTGAACGAGAAGAAATCGCTCGTATACTTCGCGAGCGGCATGCGTCTGAACGGCATCAATAACCAGGCCCAGATGCAGGCCACCGTGAACGCCGCGATTCGCTCGAACGTGGTGCTGTTCCCGATCGATGCGCGCGGTCTCGTCGCAGGAGCGCCGTTGGGCGACGCCACGGTGGGTTCCCCGGGTGGCGTCGGCATGTATTCGGGGTCCTCAGCCATCGCCAACACGAATAACTTCCAGCGTTCTCAGGACACGCTCTACACGCTCGCCGCTGACACCGGCGGAAAAGCCCTGCTCGATTACAACGACCTCACTCTCGGTATCGTGCACGCGCAGGAAGCCATCTCCAGCTATTACGTCGTCGGCTATCAATCAACCAAGCCAACGCTGGATGGTAAATATCGCCGCATCAAGATCACCTACAACGGCGATCCGTCGGCCAAACTGGAATACCGACAGGGCTATTTCGCCGGCAAGCTTTTCAGCAAATTCACCGCGACAGACAAAGAACGCCAGCTCGAAGACGCCCTCATGCTGGGCGACCCGATCACCGAACTCACGATCGCGATGGAGGTCGACTACTTCCAGCTCAACCGCGCCGAATACTACGTGCCTGTCGCGATTAAAATCCCGGGCAGCGAACTTGCCCTGGCCCGCCGAGGCGGCGCCGAGCATACAGTAATCGATTTCATCGGCGAAGTGAAGGACGAGTACGGCACCACCGTCAGCAACGTGCGCGACAAAGTAGATGCGAAGCTGACCGGCCAGACCGCGGCCGAGCTTGCCTCGCGCCCGATCCTGTACGACACCGGATTCACTCTCCTGCCCGCTACCTACACGATTAAGGTCCTCGCGCGAGATGACGAAACGGGCCGCATCGGGACCTACATGCAGAAATTCACAGTCCCGAATCTCAACAAAGAAGAGAAGCGCATACCGATCAGCTCCGTCGTGATCGGCAGCCAGTTCCTGGCGTTCAACGAGGCTCTTTATAACGCCGCCAAGGACAAGGGCAAGTCCGAAGTCGTCAGCCCCCTCGTTCAGGACGGCCAAAAGCTGCTGCCAAGCGTGACGCGCGTCTTCAGCCGAAATCGTGACATGCATATCTACCTGCAGGCATATGAACAGACGGTTGAGAACGTGCAGCCGCTGGTCGCGTTCGTAACGTTCTATCGCGGCCAAACGAAAGCCTTCGAAACGCCGCCGCTTCCCGTGAACGAGGCCGTCCAGAACCGCCTGAAAACGATGCCGATGAAATTCAGCATTCCGCTGAATAAGCTGCAGCCCGGACGTTACAACTGCCAGGTGACGGTACTGAATCCTGAAGGCCAGAAAGCCGCATTCTGGCAGGCTCCGATTATGCTGGTTCCGTGAAGCTTGCCCTCTGTCTTCTGGCGCTCTCCGCGCCGATGCTCGCGCAGCAGGCGCGGGACCTGGAAGCGGTAGTTCAGACGGACCTCGGAACCTTCCGGTTCGAATTCACGCCGGATCAGGCGCCGAAGCACGTAGAGCAGTTCATACGACTGGCCAGACAGGGCTTCTATAACGGAGGCGCGTTTCACAGAGTCATCGCGAACGGCATTATTCAGGGCGGCGACCCGCTTCTGAAGGACCCGAAGACTCCGAAAAACAGTTGGGGCACTGGCGGGCTCAACATGCTGCCTGATGAGTTCGGGGGCATCAGGCACGAGCGCGGCGTCGTTTCCGCCGTGCGAATACCCGACAAGCCCAACAGCGATGGCGCCCAGTTCTTCGTCTGCGTCTATCCGCAGCCTTCGCTCGACGGCAAATTTTCTTCTTTCGGGCGCGTCACCGAAGGCATGGATGTCGTCGAAAAGATCTCACGCGTCCCGGCGGGCGAAAACGGCTTCACGGACACGCCCGTCCGCATCATCAGCATCACCATCGAACCCAAGAAAACCGAACCCTTCGCCGATACGCCGGTTTCCGACCTTCACCGCACCGTAACCCTCAAAACCACCCTCGGCGACATCCGCATTCAGATGGAACCCGACTGGGCCCCCAATCACGTACGGAACTTTCTGAGACTGGTTTCAACCGGCTGGTACGACGGCACAGCATTCCACCGCATCGTGAAGGGCTTCGTCGTCCAGGGCGGAATGGGCGACCAGCGCGCCTCCGGTCCCATCCACCCGGCGGACCGCTGGGTTCATCCCCTGAAGGGCGAATTCCGCGACGACATCAAACACACACGCGGTATCGTCTCGATGGCCCGCACCAACGACCCCGATTCCGCGACGACATCATTCTTCCTGGTCCTGGGCGACGCCCCGCACCTCGACGGCAAATACTCCGCCTTCGGCCGTGTGATCGACGGAATGAGCGTTCTCGATGCTTTCGAAAAAGAAGAACTGAATGGCGAAACCCCGCAGCGCCGCCTGGAAATCGTCAAAGCGACAATCGATCCCGCCGCGCACTAATCACGGGACGGGGTCTTCGAAATCTACGCTCGACTGCACGTCCGTCTTCTTGAACCCGCTGTTCTTCGCGGTGAATGCGATGGTTCGAGCATAGAAAAACAACACCTTGAGCTTCATCTCTCCGCCGCAGTTCACCGGAAACCAGACGTCCTTTTCAAGGCGCTCATAAGAAATCTTCGCGCCCACATGCTGCACGTTCGTGCCAAGCAAAGTCCGGACCGCCGCGGGAACCTTGCATTCCCACGAAGCGGTAATCAGCACCGGTTGGAACTCTTCCTTTTCGATCAGCGCTTCGCCGTGCCAGCAGTCCTCATCCTCGTTTTCTGCATAAGAGATCTTGTACACGCGGTAATCGTGATACGTCTCCTCTCCGTCGAGATGGAACGTATAGCGCGACTTCCCATCGGTCAAAGGAAACCACTCCACCATCGGCCCGAATTCGCCCTTGCGCCACATCACCTCGCGCGCGAAGGAATCCGTAATCGCCCCGTCGATATCGGCGTCCTTCGTCCGGTAGCCCGCCTCGTTGTAGGTTGTCTCTTTCTTCCCGTCGACTACCTTCCCCTCGACCTTCTCAAGCTTGCGCGCTGCGCCCTTTTCAGTCGGAGCGACTGTATAATCCCGGCTCTCCTCACGCGCCACTTTGCCGTTCGCGCGCTTCAGCCGCACGAACACGTTCATGTCGTACACGTAATTGTTCCGCGCCGATTTCGCTCGCGCCTGGTTTTCCGCGACCTTGCGCATGATCTCCTCGACCGGAGGAGTTTGCGCATCCGGAGCCGCCACGAGCGCCAGAATCGGCAACAGAAGAATCATGGTTTCGGCGTATCGCCCTTGCGCGATTCAATCCGAACCGCAAGCAGATTCATGCGCGCATCCCGCGTCGCCTCCGCGGTCACCTTATCGCCCTCGTGGAAATCCGCAGCCTTCGCCGGCTTCCCATCGCGGATGAACTTCGTGGAATGAGTGAGGTACATGCGCATCACATCCCCGGAATCGACCTGAATCTCGACGAACCCCTTCTCGACCGCTTTAAAAACCCCGTCAAACGACGCGACGGCGCTCACCACTTGGCAGCAGAGCACGCCCGCGAGGCTGAGCGAAAGCAGGATGCTTCGGAAAAAGGTCATTCCTAATCATCCTTCTTTTCCTTTTTTGGCGTGGCTTTCTTCAGGTTGTTGAGGTCCTTCAGGTCGCTGAGATCAACATCCGGAATCCCCATATTCCCGCCCAGCTTTTCCAGGTCGCTCAGGTTCATCGCCCCGCTGATATAGACCACCGTCAGTTCACGCGTCTCGGCCGCGATGATCGCCACACCGCCGAACTTCTCATTCGCGATAGGCTGCACATAGACTTCCGACAGTTCCTTGCCATCCTGCTGCTCGACGATTTTGGTCCACTGCTGCTGCTTCAGATATGCGCGGAGCGGCTCGATATCGGCCTGCGTGTACTGCCCGTCCTTATCGAACTCGTAGTTGCGGATATAAATACCCTTGAGATTGCTCACGAGGTTCTTGATCGAGTCGACATCCTTATCCTTGTCGTCGTCGGACCCGAGAAACCTGCCGGCGAGCTTCAACATGTCGCCGTCAAGCGTGATCTTCGTCTTGTGCTCCGTCATCGAGTCGAACTTGTCGAGCGACTTGAAGTCGAAAGGCGGCTGTTGCGCCGCAAGGCGGAAACAGAGAAGCGGAACGGTCAAAATAAACGGTCTTTTCATAGCGCGCGCCGCGTCGTTGCCCGGCGAACTCTTTCTTTAGTTTGTTGAAGCTTGCTTCGGGTAATCCGCAGCGCGGTGTACAACTCGGCTTTCGCCTGAAGCCCACGCTGCCGCTCGCGATTCTGGTGTTCCACCACCCCGACAGGAATCAAAGCCGCTACCGCGATACCCGCCGCAAGCGCCCAGGTGGACGGAGCGCGCCAGGCGTTCATCACCCGAACCTTCTTCTGTTGCCCCGCGAGCGCTACTACTCGCGCCGCAAACTCAGGCGGAGGTGATTCCCGCCGCAGCGCCGCGCGGATTTCGTCTTCGAAATTCATGAACACACCTCTTTCACCGCGGGGTCCGCCGGTTTTAACTCTCTTCGAAGCGCCGTCAGCGACCGATGCAAATGACTCTTTACTGTACTGATCGGCATCTCCAGCATTTCCGAAATCTCCGTAGGATCGAGATCCTCCTGGTACCGCAGCAGAACCACCATTCGGGCCTTCTCCGGCAGCGCCTCAATCAGCTTTCGAATCTGCCCCCGCAGAAAGGGATCTCCTTCCGCCGCCCCCTGCGAAGGTTCGGGTACATCCTCTAAACCGATGCTCGGGCGGTACTTACGCTTTCGCATCTCATCAATCGAGCGATGACAGATCGCGCGCCGCAGCCACCAGGTCGCATGGGCGCGGCTCTCAATCTGATCGATCTGCCGGTAGAACTGCAAAAACACGTCCTGAGCGAGCTCCTCCGCAGTCTCCCGGTTCCGGAGATAACGAAGCGCGAGACTGAACACCATCGACTGGTTGTCCGCCAGCACCTGGGCGAATTCAAGCCCCACAGTCGCTATTACGGACGAGGAGAGGATCAGATTGCAACCGGAAGCTGCTAAAGGCCTTCTTTGAGCGGTTTACCGATTTCCCAGTGGTGCCCGTAAGGGTCGGCCACGCGCCCAAGCCGCCAGCCGTAGTTATTCTCCATGGCTTGCACAACCGAAGCGCCGGCCGCGACCGCCCGGTCGAAAGCCGCATCGGGGTCGTCAACCACAAGAATCATACGCACCGTGCCGCCGCCCAGCGTGTCAGGACTGTAATTCTTATGTTCCGGAGATTCGTCGGCCACCCAGAATTCGGCGCCATTCACGGCCAAACGAGCCACAACAGACTTTCCGTCTTCGCCATCGAAGCGAAATGCTTCCGTAGCTCCAAACGCCCGTTTGTAAAACTCGACCGCCTCGGGTCCTCTTCGGACCGAGAGCATCGGGGCAATGGAAGTCACCCGTCCAGTTTAGGCTCTAGAACCTCGAAATGGAAACTCTCCGGCGGAAGATGCGAAGCGCTGCCGTTCGACATCTGCGCCCACGTCTGGTAGGCGGCGCCTGCCAGGCGGCTGTTCAGGTAAAACAGGAACTGATTCGAGCAGCAGTCGATAGGGGGTGGCTGCCGAAACGTCAGTCGCGTCCCCACGGCGCGTTCGATCACAACGCCATGTGTCGGCACTTCCTTATCGAGCAGGAGGTCCACGAAGCTCGACCGCGCCGCGTGCGGCCACACGTCGTGACTCAATAAATGGCGTAAGGCGCTCGTGGCAGCGAACGTAGTCTCACACTGGCGAATCCACTCCACCACCGAATCGCCCCAGGCCCAGTGAGTGAGGAGCCCCAGATATTGGTCGGTGAGGTGGATGGCCAGATCCAGCTTGCGCTGCTCCAGGCATTCGCAGTCGCCAACCATGTCCTCCGTTTCGACTATCGCGGTCGCGCGTTCCACCAGCTCTGCGCGGTCCGTCTCTTCCCCGATCGTTCGCACAAGCAGCGGAGGCAACTCATGAGTTCCGGGTACTTCGATATAGTGCCGATCCATATAACCGACCCCACCTATCGTTAAAGACGCAATCAATGCGCCACTCTGTTCCGTGTATAGCATGAAACTCCGTTCATCCGTAACGAAAGTTCCAATGGGCCCAATAGATAAACCCATCTGTATAGTGCGCGTTTGAGCGGCTTACGTTTCCGTCGATGGTATGATTCGCCCAATGTCGGAATACTCCATAGGGCTGGATCTGGGCGGCACAAACATCCGCGCGGCGGCGATCGACCGCACCGGCAAGATGCTCGGTAAGGTCGCCGGCCACACGCAGTACTCCGAGGGCCACGACCCGATCGTGAACGATATGGTCGAGTCGATCGACTCTTTGCGGAGCCAGTTCGGCCAGGAACACCTCGCCGGAATCGGCATCGGAGTACCCGGCTTCATCGCGCTCAAAGAGGGCGTGATCCGGAACTGCGCGAATATCCCCTCGCTGGAGAATGTTCCGATCCGCGATGAGATCGGCCGCCGCCTCAACACCACCGTGATCCTCGAGAATGACGCAAACGCCGCGGCCCTGGGCGAAAAGTGGATTGGCGCGGGCAAAGATCACGACGATCTCGTCATGCTCACGCTCGGTACCGGCATCGGCGGCGGCATCATCTCGAACGGAAAAATCATTCGGGGCTTTATGGGGATGGCAGGCGAACTGGGGCACATCACCGCCGTTCCTTACGGCAATCCCTGCGGCTGCGGCAACAGCGGCTGCGTAGAGAAACACGGCTCCGCAACCGCAATCATCGCGCAGGCGCGTATGCTCGGACTGGGAAACGATCTCACCGCGAAGGATGTCTATGATCTCGCGGTCTCAGGGAATGAGCGCGCGAACATGATCTTCCGTTCCATGGGCGAAGCGATCGGGATCGTTCTCGCGATGCTGGTCAATGCGTTCAACTTCCCGCTCTACCTGATCGCAGGCGGCGTGATTGCTGGCTGGGACCTCTTCGCGCCGTCGATGATCGAAGAAACACGCCGCCGCTCGTTTACTTATCGCACTACCGAAACGCGCATCGAAAGAGCGCAACTGGGGAACGAGGCCGGCCTGTACGGAGCCGCGTATCTCCCCTGGAGCGAAATCTAAAACAAACCCATGTGGATTGGACTTGATATTGGCACCGGCGGAAGCCGGGCGCTCCTGGTAAACCGTAACGGCGAAGTTGTCGCCGCGCACACTGAGGCTCACGAAGACATCACCATGCATCGCCCGCTCTGGGCCGAGCAGCGGCCGGAGAACTGGTGGGATGCTTCCGTCGGCGCAATCCGCGGAGTGCTGTCGGCATCGGGTATCTCGGGCAAGGACATCAAAGGCATCGGCCTTTCGGGACAGATGCACGGCCTTGTCGTGCTCGACTCGCATAATAACGTCATCCGCCCCTCGCTCATCTGGTGCGATCAGCGCAGCCAGAAACAGGTGGATTGGGTCAACGCGAAGGTAGGCAAAGCCCGCGTGCTCGAGTGCATCGCGAACCCGGTGCTCACCGGCTTCACGCTGCCCAAACTACTCTGGGTGCGCGATAATGAGCCCGCACTTTACGAACGGGTTCGCAAAGTTCTTCTGCCGAAAGATTACGTGCGCTTCCGCCTGACCGGCGAATTTGCCACTGAAGTTTCTGACGCCTCGGGCACAGCGCTGTTCGATGTCGTAAACCGCCGTTGGTCGTTCGAACTCGCCGATGCGCTCGGAATCGATCGTTCGGTCCTGCCGCGTTGCTATGAATCGAGTGAGGTCACGGGCGTCGTCACAAAAGAGACCGCAGCGCTCACTGGCCTGGCCGAAGGCGCGCCAGTCGTAGGAGGCGGAGGGGATCAGGCCGCAAGCGCCGTCGGCAACGGAATTGTCGAAACAGGCGTCGTTTCCTGCACGCTTGGCACGTCAGGCGTTGTCTTCGCCCAGATGGACGAAGTCGCCTACGATCCCGCCGGACGCGTCCACACCTTCTGCCACGCCGTGCGCGGCAAATGGCATGTCATGGGAGTGACCCAGGGCGCGGGTTTCAGCCTTCAGTGGTTCCGCAACCGTCTCGCTCCTGGAACCGACTACGACACGCTCATGGCCGAGGCAGCCACAGCTGAACCCGGTTCCCAAGGGCTCTATTGGCTGCCGTACCTGATGGGCGAACGAACTCCACACCTCGATCCGACCGCGCGCGGAGGCTGGATCGGCCTCACAGCGAGCCATTCGCGCGCGCATCTCATCCGTTCCTTGATCGAAGGGGTTTCTTACAGCCAGAAAGACTGCCTCGACATCGTGGAATCTCTCGGCGTGAAAGTAGCAGCCGTTCGCGCCTCGGGAGGCGGCGCCAAAAGCCCCTTCTGGCGTCAGGTCCTCGCCGACGTATTTGCGAAGCCGGTAGTGACGCTCGCGTCACAGGAAGGCTCTGCGCTTGGCGCCGCCCTGCTGGCGATGACCGGAACCGGCGAGTACGCCAGCGTCCCCGAAGTCTGCGCCGCAGTGATACGCGAGAAAGATCGCGTCGAGCCCACCCAAACCGAAATCTACACCGCCGGACACCGCGTCTATCAGGCACTCTATCCAGCCCTTAGCGCCGCTCTCGCTGTAATATAAGCAGGACCTGTCCTCTTTGAGCAGGACATATGAAATCTCGACTCATTTCAGCGGCGTTCATGGCCACGCTTGGTATTCTCTCGGCTCGCGCCTAGAGTTCATTTGAGGTTTTGTCGATCAGGCCCGCGCCCGCCAATCGGGGGGCTCGGATACCCGTGCAGATCGACGCCGGGCGAGTGACGTACAACAACATAACGGTGAAATCGATGATCCGGATTGCGTACGGCATCCCCGACTGGAAATTGGCCGGAGAACCAGACCGGGCCGATACGCTCCCGTACGACATAAAAGGAACGTTTCCAGCCGGTGCGGGCGCCGATCAAATTCCCGACATGCTCAAGTCCATGCTCACCGAGCGGTTTGGGCTTGTGGCTCAATACCAAAACAGAACAGCGAGCGTCTACGATTTGACGCAGCTCAAAACCGGAGCGAAGCTGAAGCCCGCAGTTTCAGAAGACCAATGGAGTTCCGACGGCACAATGAAGGGCGGCATCTTTCGCGGACAGTTTGTGCTGCATAATCTCACGATGGCGGGACTTGCGGAGTTGCTGGCTCGCCAGGTGGGACGGCCCGTTTTGGACCAAACCGGCCTGTCCGGAGCATTTGATATCACTCTGAAGTGGAGTCCGCTCGAAACAACGGCGCCAACAACAACGGATGAGGGACCTTCGATCTCGGCCTCAAGCTCCAGAGCGCAAAAGCCTCCATCGAAGTGCTCGTCATTAACCAGATAAACCAACCCTCGGAAAACTGACTAGCCGGCGTTCGCAAGCCGGATCACATTCGCCTCCGCACCTTCTTCGGAAACCTCGACGTCTTTCAACTTGCGCTCAATGGCCCGAGTGCGCGTTGCCGCTTCATCGACGGTCCGCGTCGCCTGATCGAGCTTTGTCCGTATCGCGTCGAGCGCCTGAGCATACTTCCCGAACTGCGTCTTCACGTCGCCCAACAGCTTCCAGACCTCGCCGGAACGCTGCTGTATCGCAAGCGTCCGGAAGCCCATCTGCAGGCTGTTCAAAAGCGCCGCAAACGTAGTCGGCCCCGCCAGCACTACGCGATAGTCGTTCTGAAGGGAATCGGCCAACCCGGGACGTCGCAGAGCCTCGGCATAAAGCCCTTCCGTCGCGAGAAACAGAATCCCGAAGTCCGTCGTATGCGGAGGCGCCAGATACTTTCCGGCGAACGTTCTCGCGCATGTTCGGATCACCTGTTCCAGTTCGCGTGAATGACGCTCCACCGCATCTGCGTCGCATCGTTCCGCCGCGCTCACAAGCCGCTGATACGCTTCCGACGGAAACTTGGAATCGATCGGCAGCCAGACCGTCGCGCCGCTTCCCGGCATCTTGATGGCGAATTCCACTCGTTCGCCGGAGCCAGTCGGCGAAACGTTCCGGCCGAACTGATCCGGCGAGAGCATCTGGTTCAGAAGATTCTCGAGTTGCACCTCACCCCAAGCTCCTCGCGTGGTGACGTTGGTGAGCACCCGTTTGAGATCGCCCACGCCGGTTGCCAGGCTCTGCATTTCCCCGAGACCTTTGTGAACCTGCTCCAGCCGTTCACTGACCAGACGGAAAGACTCCCCGAGCCGCGTTTCCAGCGTGCTCTGCAGTTTCTCATCGACCGTAACGCGCATCAGCTCAAGCTGCTGCGCGACCGCAGCCCGCAACGACTCCGCCCGCTGATCCGTCTGATTCGCAAAACGCTGCAGTCCCGCGGCCAACTCCTCGCGCAGCCCACGCGCCTCCTCCGCCTGCCGCTGCCGCAGCCGGTCGAGATCCTCGCGCAAACGCGACTCGGAACCATCTGAGGAACGCGTTCGGGCCAAAAGAACAAGGTTCAGGATGAGCAGTGCGCCCAGAGCCGCAAGCGCCACGATCGGAAACATTTTCGTACTACCTTGTTTCCGAGCATACTACAGCGCGCCATTAAAGCGATCCAACGGCCTCTTCCACCTGTTTGGCCAGAGCCGCGTAGTCGCTTCCTTCAAGGCGCAGCGGCGCCCCAAACTTCACTTTCGCGCGGCCGGGTATCGCCATCTTCGCCGATTTGTGCAGCACACGTTCCAGGCCCTCCAGCTTTACCGGAACCACCGGAATTCCGAGCCGCGAAGCCAGCATCCCCACACCCGGTTGAAAAGGCGCGATCTCCCCCGCGTCCGTGCGTTTGCCTTCCGGAAAGATCACCACGCAGTATCCGTCCGAGGCGAGTTCGCCCGCATAGCGGAGCGCATCCCGCGCGCCGCTTTCTCGCTGTGGCAGGGGAAAAGCGTTGAAGACCAGACAGGCCAGAAGGTAGTTCAGGCTGTTGGTGAATCGCTTCGCAAACGGGTGCCTTTCCGGATGGAAGTGCGCGTCGAAAAACTCCTTCGCCATTGCGGGCGTCGCGCGATAACGCCATGCGCCCCGCAGCGCGTACAGGATCGACGGCACATCCAAATGGCTCTGATGGTTCGACGCGAAGATTACCGGTGCTTCGAGCCCACGGAGGTTCTGACGCCCTTCGACCTCAATCCAGGCGAACAGCCGGGTCAGCGGAAGAATCAACAAAGGCAGCGCAATATGCCGAAGAACATTCGCTGGTATTGACCGGCTCCAGGACGGAAACTCGGCGTCCTCGGTCACAGCGGCGTGTGAATCCGCCGGCCGGACCCGTGTCAACTCACCAACAGTCCGCGCCCCTTCATCTACTCGCGCGCCCGTTCGCTGTTCCAGTTCCATGCTCAACTGAATTCGGTCCAATGAACTCAGCCCAAGATCCTCCAGCGAACTTTCCGGCCCCACCTCTCGCGCGCCAGCGTACTTACGAACGATGTCCTCGACCGTTTCACCCGCCTGAGGGCTCCGGACCGGCGTTCCAGCAACCCATGCCGCAATCTCTGTACGCTTCAGCTTATTCGTGCCCGATGTCCGCGGCAGCGCCGCGCCCGGCCAAACAGAAAATCCGTAAATACGCTGATGAGCCTCGAGACTTCGATTCGCCTCGGTGACGATCTCCTCCGCCCGCGCGCCGTTATCGAGAACCAGCACCGCGTGAACGCGCTCACCCTCCGGCAACTTCGCGCCCACCACCGCCGATTCGCGCACGCCCGGAACCGCGTTCAGCGCGCGCTCCACGTCTTCGGGAAAGACGTTCAGCCCGCTCGCCCCGACGATCATTTCCTTCTTCCGTCCGAGAATACGCAGCCGGTTCTCGGCATCCAACTCACCGATGTCGCCCGTATGCAGCCATCCCTCGGAATCGCGGATGTCCGCGCCGGTATTCCCGTAGTAACCCGGCGTCACATTCTCGCCGCGCAGCAGAATTTCGCCGTCCTCGGCGATGCGAATCTCCACGCCGGAAATCGGCTTCCCCACGCTTCCCTTGCGAGTCTCGAACGGATGATTCAGAGTTGCGACAGGCGCGGTCTCCGTCAGTCCGTACCCCTGAATCACGACGAACCCAATCTTCCGCCAGAACTCTTCTAGCTCGGAATCCAAAGGCGCTGCTCCGACAATGAACGCCCAGAACTTCCATCCGAATCTGCGGTGAACCCGCCGGTACTGCCACCACCCCGCATACCATTTCGCGCCGCGCCGCGGCTCTTTACTCTCGGGAAACAGATGCTCGATCTCGCTGCGCAGCATCTGCAGCATCTGCGGAACGCACACGAGAACGGAAATCCGTCGCCGTCGGATCAAATGCACAACGTCCCGAGGGGTATAGCCCGACGTGAAGAAAACACTGCCCTCGATCATCGCCGGAATAAACGCCGCCATCGACTGACCGAACATATGGCTCAGCGGAAGCAGATTCAGGAAGCGAATGGGCCGAAACGGCCACATGTATTTCCGGTACTTTTCAACGCCGTCATCGATCGGCTTCAAGTTGGCGAGGATATTCCGGTGCGTTAAGGTCACGCCCTTGGGCTCGCCCGTCGCGCCCGACGTGAACAGGATCTCCGCCAGATCGTCCGGAGCGCCCGCTCCCCCGGGCGCATGAACCGCACGGGGCGTGTCAAGCGTGACCCGCATCGGCCAAGCGGGACACTGCAAGTCCGTGGGCGGCTCAACTCCCGGACCAATCAGCAGAGCGCGCGCCTCCACAATACCGGCGACCCGCCGAACCATCGCCGCCGACGACCGAAAGTCGAGCGGAACGGCGATCACGCCCTCCAGCAGGCAGCCCCAGAGAGCAACCACCCACTCGGGCCGGTTCTCGCCCCACAGCATCACGCGCTCGCCCTTTGAAATGCCGGCCTTCCGCAGATGCTCGGCGAAACTCTCCGCGCACTGCGCAGCCTCGGCATAGGTCAGATGACCAACCGGCAGATCGCCTTCATAGCGGAGAAACTCGCCGCGGTTGCGTCGCCACGCGGCGAAGAAAGCGGCAAGCGATGGAGGATTCCCGATCAACTCAAATTATGCGCTGGCAGTCACGATGTTCGATTCGGATACGATACAGGGTTGCTCCTGGAAGCCATCGGCATCGAAAAGCGTTATGGCGGCGTGCGCGCCCTCAAACATGTCTCTTTCGATCTGCAGCACGGCGAGGTCCACGCCCTTGTGGGTGAGAACGGGGCGGGGAAGAGCACCCTGATAAAGGTGCTGACCGGCGCCGTTCAACCCGACGCCGGTGAAGTTCGGCTCGAAAGCAAACCCCTCTCGCACAACAATCCGCACCTCTCCCGCCAAATGGGAATCGCGGCGATTTACCAGCAGCCCGCGATCTTCCCCGAACTCAGCGTCGCCGAGAATATCGCCCTGGTGAACGAATCGGGCGGGCTCTTCCGGCGCGTGAAATGGAGCGAACGCCGAAAAAAAGCGCAGGAACTGATCGAAGCCATCGGAGCCGAAATCGATCCGGATCGCATCGCCGGCACGCTCAGCATGCCGGAGCAGCAACTGATCGAAATCGCCAAGGCGCTCGGCGGAAACGTCAAGGCGCTGATCCTCGACGAGCCTACAGCGTCGCTCACGGAACGCGAAACGGAGCGCCTGTTCGAAATCATCGCCCGACTTCGCACCCGCGGGGCCGGCATTGTCTATATCTCGCATCGACTGGAAGAGATCGGCCGCATCGCCGATCGCATCACCGTCCTCCGCGATGGCGAAACCATCGATACGCGCGCAGCGAACACCGTCGATCCCCGCACCCTGATCCAGCTCATGGTAGGTCGGGACGTCGCCTCGGTCTTTCCCAAGCGCGCCGTTCCGCTGGGTAATACGATCCTCCGCGTGAGCGGCCTGACCTGCGCGGCCGCGCGCGTCAAAGACGTGAGCTTCGAAGTCCGCGCGGGAGAGATCCTCGGGGTCGCCGGGCTTGTTGGCGCGGGCCGAACCCAGTTAGCTGAGACGCTGTTCGGGCTCACTCCGGCCGATTCCGGCGCTATAGAAGTTAATGGTCAGACGAAATCCATCCGGAATCCCGAAGACGCGATCAGCGCCGGAATCGCCTACGTACCGGAAGATCGCCGAAGGCACGGGGTGGTCGGAAATCTGCCCGTCCGCGCCAACGCCACCCTCGGGATTCTCAAGCGGATCTCGCGCGCCGGCCTCCTGCGGGAAAACGAAGAACGAAATCTCGCAGCCGATTGGGTGAACCGCCTCGGCATCAAAACAGACGGCGTTGACGCGGCGGCCTCCTCGCTTTCCGGTGGAAATCAGCAGAAAGTCGCCATCGCCCGGTGGCTCGCCGCCGGTCCCCGCGTCCTGATCCTGGACGAACCGACCCAAGGCATCGACGTCGGCGCGAAAGGCGAATGCCACCGGATCATGGGCGATCTTGCCGAGCGTGGTGTCGCCATCCTCATGATCTCGTCCGAACTCGCCGAGATCCTCGGCATGAGCGATCGAATCGCCGTCATGCGCAACGGATCTCTCGCCGGAATCCTTGATCGTTCCGAAGCCAGCGCCGAATCCATCCTCGCCCTTGCTCTTGGCCAGGCCTGCCCCGAGCAGGCGGCATGAGGCAGGCCGCATGAAGCAGCGCGTCATCGCGATTGCTATCTTCTGGCTTTTTTTGGCGATCCGCGCGCCACGTTTCTTCGAAGCCGGGAACCTCCGCGACATTGCCGTAGCCAATGCGCCGGATCTGATTGTCGCCATCGGCATGACCCTCGTGATCGTCGCGGGCGAGATCGACGTTTCAGTCGGATCTCAGTTCGCCGTCGCAAGCGTGGTCGCCGGAACGCTGGCCAAATTCGGCGCGCCATTGCCGCTCGTCGCTCTTCTGACCGCCGTCGCAGGCGGATTACTCGGAGCAGTAAACGGCATCGTCGTCGCCGCCCTCGGAGTGCCGTCGATCGTCGCGACGCTCGCGGCGATGGCGTTCTGGCGCGAATCGCTTCGTTGGTACACCCAGGGCGCATGGGTGCAGGGACTTCCGCCGACGTTCCAGTGGATGGGTTTCAGCCAGCGCACCGGCGAAATCGCAATCCTTGCGCTGACCGCCATCCTTTTCGCCGTCTTCTTATGGTCGATGCGTCGCCTGCAGGCGGGACGGGCCGTCTATGCAGTCGGATCTCAGCGCGAATCCGCCCGCCTTGCCGGGATCCCGGTACAGTGGATCTCCTTCGGCGTCTTTGTTCTTGCGGGCGCGCTCACCGGAATCGGCGCCCTGCTCGACTCCGTGCGGTTCAGCCAGATCCAGAGCAACTCGGGAACCGGCTTGGAACTCAAGGCCATTTCAGCCGTCGTAATCGGCGGCGCGTCCATCACTGGCGGAAAGGGCACCCTCTGGGGCACCCTGCTCGGCGCCGCCGTCCTCGCCGCCATCGCGCCGTCTCTGACATTCCTCGGCGTGAACGCCTTCTGGGAAAAAGCCATCCAGGGCGCGATCATCCTGAGTGCCGTCGCATTCGAAAAGGTTTCGGCCCGTGCTCGTTGAGAATCGCGCGGGCAACGAACTCACGCTCGGCATCCTGATCCTGATCGAGATTGCGGTCTTCACGCTGACCGGCCCGAATTTCTTCTCCTCGGTGAACGCTTTCGAGATCGTGCGCCTCGGCGTCGAACTCGGGCTGCTTGCTCTCGCCCTCACTCCGGTGATCGTGACGGGCGGCATCGATCTGTCCGTCGGCTCCATGATGGGCCTTTGCGCCGTGGCATTCGGCTATCTGTGGCGCGATCTCCATTTCTCGATCCCCGCCGCAGCGTTCGCGACGCTTTTGGTCGGCATCATCGGTGGAGCGCTGAACGCCTTCGCCATCACCCGTCTCGGCGGATCGCCGCTCATTGTCACCCTGGCGACTTATTCCCTGTTTCGCGGAATCGCAGAAGGCCTCACGCGCGGCGTCGACAACTTCTCGCAATTCCCCTCCGGATTCCTGTACCTTGGCCAAGGCTATATAGGCGGAGTCCTGCCCGCGCAAACACCGGTATTCGTCGCGTTCGCGGCATTCGGCTATCTCCTGCTGCACCGCGGAATCTACGGCCGCGCCTTTCGCGCCATCGGATATGCCGGAGACGGCGCGCGATGGGCCGGCATCCCGGTCGACCGCCGCCTCGCCCTCGTCTACGTCCTGTCAGGATTCACCGCCGCCGCCGCGTCGCTCATCTACGTTGCGCACCTGGGCCAGGCGCGCGCCGATGCGGGGACCGGCTACGAGCTATTAGCGATCACCGCGGTCGTTCTGGGAGGCGCGGACATCGCGGGCGGACGCGGAAGCATCTGGGGCACCCTGCTGGGCCTGTGCGCCATCGTCGTGTTACAGAATGGACTTCGCGTATCCGCTTTTCCCGCGGAACTGGCGGGAATTCTGACCAGCGCGATTCTGGTAGCCACGATTGCGGCGGGTCGTTTCACGAAAACACGCGCGCGTCCGGCCGTAGCGGGAGATGCGTTCGATTCGGGAGAGGAAATGAGAAACTCACAACTCGCCGTTCTCTGCGGCGTGATCATCGCGGGATCCCTGATCGTCGCGGGAAGCAACTGGTGGCTGGTGAAATCGGTTCGCGGCGGCAGCGGGACCGCTGCGCCTGCCGCCCAGCGCCACCTGACCCTCGGGGTCATGCCGAAGGCCAAAGGCGATCCTTACTTCGTCAGTTGCCGCGTCGGCGCCGAAGAGGCCGCCAAAGAACTCGGCGTCGACATGATCTGGGACGGTCCCACCGACATCGACCCCGCGAAACAAAACGAAGTCGTGGAAGCCTGGATCACGCGCGGCGTCGATTCGATCGCGATCTCCGTCGTCAACGGCGCCGGAATCTCCGGCGTCCTCCGCAAAGCGCGCGCGAAAGGAATCAAGGTTCTAACCTGGGACGCCGACGCCGAACCGGACTCCCGGGACTTCTTTATTAATCAGGCCACCCCGCAGGGCCTCGGCGACACGCTGGGCGACGAAGCGAACCGGATCATGGGAGGCTCGGGCGACTTCGCCATTATCACCGGAGCCCTGACCGCCTCCAACCAGAACGAATGGATCAAATACATCAAAGCCCGAATTCAGAAGTACCCGAACATTCACCTCATCACAGTCCGGCCCAGCGACGACGATCGTAACCGCGCATTCACGGAAGCTCAGACCCTGATGAAGGTCTACCCGCAAATGAAACTGATCATGGCGATTTCCGCTCCGGCGGTTCCCGGAGCAGCGGAGGCGGTGAAGCAGTCGGGCCGAACCAACGTGAAAGTCACGGGCCTTTCCCTACCTAATATGTGTAAGCCGTACGTCAAGGCCGGAATCGCCGACTCGGTAGTGCTCTGGAATACCGCCAATCTCGGCTACCTCGTCGTGAATGCTTCGCGCGAGGCGGCGTTGGGGACGCTTCACCGGGGCGTCACCTCGATTGAAGCCGGACGACTCGGCAGGATCGCCGTCGAAGGCGATCAGGTCCTCCTCGGGAAGCCTCTGATTTTCACTAAGGCGAACATCGATCAATACGATTTCTGATCTGATCGATAAATAGTTTCGATTCCACCGCGTTCTCGTTGAAACCAGTCATGATGCGCATTTGAAAAATGAATTGGACTCACACTTTTATGCGCACCTAAACTACGGTTTTAAGCCCGAGTAATGCAATGATGACATCATCTATGGCCGAGACCACAGGTAGCCAAGTAGCCCTGCTGCACCGCATCAGTAGCATTGTGAGCTCCGATCAGGATCTCGAGTCGATTCTGCGAGAACTCGTGAGCCTGGCGATGAACGTGACACGTTCCGACGCCTGCCTCGTGTATCTGTGCGATAACGCAACCAACGAGATCGTCCTTCGGGCGTCTCAACTTCCGCACGACGCCGAAATCGGCAAAGTGCGCATGAAAATGGGCGAGGGAATCACCGGCTGGGTCGCGGTACATAATGCGGTAGTCGCGCTGCCGAAAAATGCCGCGCAGGATGCGCGGTTTAAAGCCTTCAGCTCTCTGCAGGAAGACACCTACGAAGCTTTCCTGTCAGTACCGCTCGTCAACAGCGGAGAGCTGATCGGCGTCATCAACGTGCATCATCGCGACCAGCACCTGCATTCGCCGGACGAGATCGCGCTGGTGACCTTTATCGGCGAACAGATGGGCGGCGTCATCGGCCGCGCGCGTCTCGCCGAAAAATCTCAGAGCGCGGTACGCCGGTTAGAAACGCTGGCAGCGGTCGCCCAAACGATTTCCGCCGAAAGCTATCTCGAGCGCATCCTTCAGGCCATTTCGGAAATGGTCGCCGAAACGCTCGATTCCGCCATCTGCTCCATCATGCTGGTCGATGAGGAAAAGAAGGAACTGACTGTCAGCGCGGCGCGCTGTTCGTCGCCCGATTACATGCACCGCATGCCCATCCGGATGGAAGGTTCGCTGATCGAGCATGTCATCCGGGACGGTCAGCCGGTAATCGTCCAGAATGTTCAGGAACAGAAGCAATACAAATATCCGGAGCTTGCGCGCAAGTCGGGCCTGACTTCGGCTCTCGCGGCGCCGCTGCTCTCGCACGGGAAAGTCATCGGCTCAATCGTCATCTACACGCGCGAACACAGGACGTTCAGCGACGAGGAAGTGGGATTCCTGAAGATAGTGGCGGGCCAGGCGGCCACCGCGATTCAGAACGCCCGGCTCATGTCCGAAACGCTCGACATGAAACGCACTCTGGAAGCCCGCAAGCTTGTGGAGCGCGCCAAAGGCATCCTCCAGTACAAACACAGCCTCACGGAAGAGGAAGCTTATCTGCGGCTGCGTAACGAGAGCCGTCGGCTGCGACGATCGATGCGCGATCTCGCCGAAGCCGTCATCCTCGCGGACGATCTCAACCGGAAAGAAGGCGGCGCCGCCCGGATTCCGGTCCGGGACGACAGCGAGATCATGTAGCGCGCGTGTAGAAACCCAAGGCGCGACTGAAGTCGCGTGCCTAAGCCGCATGGAATTGTCCCAACGAGGCGTCTTTCGGCTTGAGTATCCGATTGTCAAAGACCAAGGAGGCGAGACACGCGCGCGTACGGACGGACGTGTCTTCTCTCGATCAAGAGTGTGACAGATTATCTTTGTCGGTGATGGCGTAAGTCGCTGAGATTGCGGGTGAGAATTGTTGTGACCCGGGCGCTGGCCTACCGCAAATAGAACGTGAACGTGCCTTCGGTGTGAATACTCGCGCCGGCAGGAAGTGTTTCCGGAGTTCGAAGAACGTAGGTCCGCAGGCAATCTTTGTGGAAGTCCTTGAGCCAGATCAGGCGTTGGATTTCCCCACCCGGCAATTCGGCCCAGGCTTCGAGGGAAGCGCCATCCTGAGATGCGGTGGGCCGGATTGCCATCAAAGTGGCGGCGGCTTTCAACGTCAATCCGTGAGACACGACCACAGGCCTTGAGTGCGCTGGCACGGACACAACCTCAGGCTGAGTGTCGGGAATGCGGTGTGGAAGATAGGCCGGATCGCCCTCCGGCGCGCCGCCCTCGACCCACGCCACGAACATGTCGATCTCAGGACCCGAAAGACTCGGATCACCCTTGAAGTCGCCGATTCCAGCAACCGGTCCCCACGGCGGCATCCTGCGCGCCGTCACCTGGTCGCGGATAGCTTTGGCCCACGGCCGCGCCTCCTCGTACGTCATCAGTGACATCGCCGTACCGCCTGGCTTGTGACAACTCGCGCATCGCCGGTAGACGATGCGCGAGATCTCCTGCGTCCAGGTCAGTTTGGTTGTGATCGGATCGTGAGGATAGATCGGAAAAGAAACCAGAAGGAAGGCGGAGCAGCCAAGGAGAGCCGCCCCGCCTGACAGGGGTTTAGTCACCCGGTTTCGGCTTTGGCTTACGCTCGGGCATAATGCTGCGAAGATCTTTGTCCACGTCGATCGCGACGTTGAAGAAACCGAACATCATCTCTTCCCAGCTTTGATCGCCGTAATGAACTTCCTTCGTCGCATCCGGGTTATTCGGATTATTGGGCGAGTTGTCGTAGTGCGCGACGCACTCGATCCGCGAACCCTTCGGCATGATGATGTCCTGCTGAGGCTCGTATTCCAACTGCCAGTTGAAGTCGTAATGCGGCACACTCAGCAGCACCTGCGATTCGCCCGTCGGATACACCGCCTTGAACAGGAAGTCCTTGCCGCGAAGATGCATGTGCGGGATCAGCGAGAAAACGTGGGCCTCGCCGCCGAATTCGAACGCGGAATCAACTTCATAGTTCGGATCTCCGGGCGGGATCGCGAATTTGTTTGTCGTAGCGGCGATCGTGTAAACCCGTTCTTTGACCGGCTCTTTGGCCCAGACGAAGCCGACGGTGGTCTGATCGGTTCCTGGTTTGCCATTCGCCGTGTAGTGCATTTGCAGAATGATGTCCGATCCGGCTTTCAGCAACTTACCGCGGCCCGCCGGTAGGATTCCCGGAGGCAGTCCCGGAGCATAGCCCACCAGAAATTCGTTTTCACCTTCCTCGCCGCCCTTTTTCGGAACGTAAGGAACGCCGGGCTGAGCATCGGCCATCCACTTCGAGCCGGGAGGCCGGATGAAAGCGATGACGTGGTGGACTAGGGCGCGATTTCCAGGCCGCACTTCGGCCATCTGGACCCACTTGTCTTCCGTGAGGTTCAGGGGAACCAGAATGTACTGATATTCGATCGTGCCGCTGGCGGGAACGTCGAACTTAGCGGGCATGGTAATCGCCATGTCGGGCTTGCCGATATTCCAGCCGTCAACGAAAGCGACCGGCTTCGGAAGGTCCTTCGGATTGCCTTCGGGCGCTCCGGCGTTTACCCACGCCACGATGGTATCGACGTCTTTTTGCTCCAACGTGCGGTCATTGCGGAAGTGACCATAGTGCGGGTCGGCGTACCATGGCGGCATCTTGCGAAGCTGAACGGCTTCTTTAATAGAAGCGGCCCAGGGACGCGCTTCCTTATAACTCAGAAGAGAGAACGGCGCCGTTTCACCCGGACGATGGCAGCTCTGACAATGCGCTTCCATGATCGGAGCGACATCTTTGGAGAAAGTGGGAGCGTTAGTGTTGGGCGCCGCGGCGACGATGCCGCAGGCACCGATTATAAGAGCAAATTCACGCTTCAGCAACCAATTCACCTCGAATACCCAATTATACGAGTGGGGAGGGAAATCGGTTCGTTTCAGATATCTCTCGGAAAGAGATGGACTTCCGGTACCCAGGCCCGTTCCGGAAGCCGCGCGATGGAAACGACCAGTTCGCCCAGGTCTTCCGCGCGAAGCGCTTTGGCCATCGTTTCGGGCGAGGGCTTGACGAGCCGCTTCTCGAGAATCTCGGTGTCCGTTAATCCGGGACAGACAAGGCAGGTGCGGATGCCGCTCTTCTGTTCCTCGACTCGGATCGCGTAGGACAACCCGGCGAGGCCTCGTTTCGCGGCTTGATAGGCTGCGCCCGACTCATCCGGAGTTACCGCAGAACGCGACGAGATGTAGAAGATTAGTCCGCGCTTGCGCTCCCGCATGTGGCCCAGAACGGCGTGCGTCGCATAATAGGCGCCGTTCAGATTGACGGAGACCATCGAATCCCAGATTTGGGGCGTGAGGCGGGTGAGCGCGCGATCGGGCGTGTTCGTGCCGGTCGCGTAGACCAGCGTGTCGATTTGCCCATACTTCGCGAGCGCCGCCGCGGCGAGGCCCTCCATCGTAGCCGGATCGGAAGCGTCGGCGGGATGGATGTGCGCTTCAAATCCTTCGCCGGCAAGTTGATCTTTTAGCTCCTTGAGGCGCGATTCCCGCCGCGCCGAGGCGACCACTTTGGCTCCGGCGCGCGCAAACTCCACTGCGATTGCGCGCCCGATGCCGCTGGACGCGCCGACCACAACAACCACGTTGTCCTTCAGGGATGTGGGCATGTTCCGAATCGATCAGTCTAACCGAGAGACTCAAACAGACTGAGTTGCGCGACGTCCTCGCCAGCGGTGGGCAGGATTCGCACTCCCCAGGTTTCTGAATCCTCACATAACCACGCCTGCTCCCACTCGATCCGGTGGATCGCCCATGCGTCCTTTCTTCCCCGCGCGGCGTGTTCCATGGCGGCCAGAAGTTCAACGCACTCGGCGAATCGCTTGGCCGATTTCAGAACGGCGAATACGGCCCATCCGAGGCGCAGACCGGATTCGAAATCGCTGTCGAGCAGTTCCAGAGTGTGGAGCGTGGCAGCGCCTGCAAGCGGGCCGCAAAGAGCCTCATCGCGGGTTGCAGCTAGGAAATATTCCGCGACTGTCTCAAGGGCGGGCCGTTCCGAAGAACCGTCTGACGTGACGAATAATGCGGAGCTTCTTCCGCCGAACATTACGAACTGGCGGCGTTCCGTTGGCAGATTCTCCCAGATGAACAGCCACCGACGATCCTTGCAGGCTTCGATCAGCGCCGCGCGATTCTGCTCGACATTTCCGGCGAGCGTGAGGCCCGCCGCGTAACCCGCGTCGCCGATGATTCCCGCTTCGCTGCGTTCATAGCAATCAATACGGTAAACGCCTTCGAAGTCACCGGCGCATTCCACCGCGAAGGCGCGCGCAGATGCCGCAGCCACATCCAGTGCGCTTCCAGGCCAGTCGGCGACTGCCTCGCGGAGAGCCTCGTGCGAATCGCCGCGCGTACGCGGGCCCTCGATCCCCATCAAGCGGCGTTTCAGTTCTCTGCGACCGGCTTTGGCATCGACCGACAAATCGAAAAACAAACCGCGCCGGAGCAATTCCGGAAACCTGCATGGTTCGAGCAGAACGAGTGCGAGCGGCGTCCCGACTTCGGCGGCCTGCTGAACAAAGACGGGTTCCCATCGCTCCCGCTTCCATGCCGCGGGCATCGACGCCGGCGAGAAAAGCCCCACGGCCACGTCGGCCGAAAGCGCGCGGTCCACTGCGTCGATCAGATCGAAATCCGGCCTGACCCGGCACTCATCGAGCGAAACCTGACACGCGATGTTGGCTTCGAGAAAGCGGGCGAGATCGCGCGCCGCCGGCTCATCGGCAGGCGCATAGCAAAAGACAATTGAACGCAAACCGGAACGCAATCCGGATTATCGCGCGTCTGCTACATTCGGAACGGACCGGGCCATGTTCCCCATCATGGTTGTGGGCGCCGGACGCATCGGCGCCAGCATCGCGAAGCTTCTGCATAACGCGGGCGACTACGAAGTCACCGT